>ERZ1645192.1198-NODE-1198-length-21859-cov-7.766327_pt1 | contig 21859 bp, 18 predicted proteins | sample MGYA00575354_ERZ1645192 | MGnify/ENA primary metagenome ERZ1645192 (study PRJEB40844, sample SAMN11349763) | freshwater sediment metagenome | isolation source: river sediment | host: Sediment | place: India: Faizupur Khadar , New Delhi | collected 2017-02-21 ... | reverse complement strand
GGCCCGAGAGCCGGCGGAGGGCTTCGGCGTGGCTCGCCCCGCTCCTCGACCACCTCCTCGGGCCGGGACTCGGCCAGCTTCCGGAGGTCTTCGACGGAGACCCGCCCCACCGCGCAGGGGGCTGCGTCGCCCAGGCCTGGAGCGTCGGCGAGGTGCTCCGCGCCGTCCTGAAGACCGGGACGTGACCCTCTCGACCTCCGCTCCGAGAACGTCTCGCTCCGGCAGTCGGCCTGCAGTCCACGGATCCCGGAACGATGCCAAGGAGCGCGCGGCGAGAGACCGTGGCGCCCGATCCAGGCCCTTCGACCGCTGCCTTCCACCGACCGGGATCCGGAGGGCGCGAGGTCTCGACGGCAGGCCGCCGAGACCTCCTTGCGCCGGGTCCGGCGGAGGCCTCTCTCCCGATCTCGGGTTCGTCCTCGGCCACCGCCAGCACCAGGCCCCTCGCCCTGGCCGTCCGGGGCAGCCCATGCGTCCGGCCGAGGCGGAATGCCTCGGCCGGACGCCGGTGATTACCGGTTACAGCGAGCCGGGTGGTCCCGTCGTCCGTCCGGTCCGGGCGTCGGCGATCAGAAGTAGAAGGCCTGCATCTGCACGGTGAACTGGTCCGCGCTCTTCCCGAGCTTCGGCTCGACCTTGCCGTACGCCGCCTTGATGTTGAAGTTGTGTCCGGCCACGAATACGGCGAGTCCTGCCGACCAGCGCGTCTCGTCCCCGACCTCGGTCCCGGCGAGGTCCTTCCTCGCGAACGTCCCGTACGGCATGAGCTTCGCGGCGGAGATGAAGAAGCCGGCCTCCCCGTAGAGGACGTCCTGCTTCGGTAGCGACGGCAGGAAGGTCCCTCCGTCATAGCGGATCCAGTCGACCTGGCCGCTGATCGCCCCGAAGCCGACGGGATGGTCGAAGTAGATGTCGGCCGCCATGGACTTGTAGTCCTTCTGGAGGTCGTATCCGCCGCCCAGGGCCAGGATCTTCTTCTTTCCGAGGCTCGTGCCGGTGTAGAAGACGCCGGTGTCCGCGTCGAGGAAGTTGTACTGGAGCCGCGCCGTTCCCCGGAGGGCCTGCCGGCTCGCCGCGTCCCGGTTCCCCTGCCATACGCCGACGCGGTATTCGAGTCGCTTCTTCGCAGGATAGCCTCGAAGCTGGAACCCGGTATCCCGGCCGACGACGTTCTGCTCCGGTCCGCTGAACAGGAACGAGTGCGGCCCGTAGTCGAGCGCCACGAGGCTGGCCGCGCTCTGCAGCGAGTTGTGCGCGATGCCGGTGAGGAAGAGCCCACCGTCCACGATGAAGCCCTCGCCGACCTTCCAGGAGACGAACGCGTCCTGAACGATGAACCCGGAGGTGACCTTCGACCCGTTCACGACCTTCCCGAGATTCGCGTTGTCGGTCTCGAAGAAGAACGTGACGTTCTTCGCGAGCTGGCCTCCGACGATGAAGCGGGCACGCCGGACGAAGAGGTTCTGCGCGTAGCTCTCCGTCGCCGCGTTCTGCTGCCAGTCCGCCTGCCCCTGGAGCAGGAAGCCGACCTTGAAGCTGACGTCGTCGTTCACCTTGATGAGCGCCTGAGCGGACGACGGCCCCGCGTTGAGGACGAGGCTCGCCGTTACGGCGATCACCGTGTATCGGATGAGCTTCTTCATGATCTGTTCACTCCTTCCTCGATCGATCTCTCGAGCTCGACATGGAACTGGTGTGGCGCCAAGCGCGTTCCGGTCAAGGAGACAGGACGCTCCGGACGTCCGACGTCAGCCCGACGTCCGTCGCGGACTTCGCGAACGAATCGTCGACGAGCTCCCCGACGACGGACGCCTTGCTCGCGTCGATGAGGCCCGCCTTCACCATCTCGGAGAAGAGCTCCCGGATCTCCTCTTCCTTCGGCACACCCTCGTCGAAGACCACGCGGCCAGGCGGCGTTTCCATCGCGTACGAGAGGAGCTCGGGAGAATGGCCCCAGGCCCTCGAGGCGATCTCGACGGCCCGCTCCCGGTTCCGTCCCGACCAAAGGCTGGCCCGAACGGCCCCCTGAACGATGCGCCTCACGAGGGCTGGCTCGCGCGCGATGAGATCGTCGTGGACGATCATCAGGTTGCAGAGGAAGCCCGGCCAGCCGTCCTCGACGTACTCCACGACGTCCGCGAGGCCCGCCTTCACCGAGCGAGCCGCGAACGGCTCCCCGACGAAGTAGGCGTCGAGGCTGCCGTTCTGGAGGGCCGCCGCCATGTCGGGCGGAGGCATCTCCACGACGCGCACCGCGGCCTCGTCCATCCCGTTCGCCCGCAGGAGCCGCCGGAGCGCCAGCATGTGCCCGCTGAAGCGGAGCGGAATGGCGACCGTGCGCCCCGCCATGAGACGGAACTGCCCGCGCGCGAGACCGAGGTCCCGGCGTGCGACGAGCGTCGACTCGTGCCGGTTCCCGATGTAGACGATCCGGGCCGGGACCCCCTGGCTCCGCAGGACGATCGGGAGCGGGGCGATGATGAAGGCCACGTCGATCGAGCGGTTCCGGAACGCCTCTCCCATCTCGGCGAACGACGAGAACTTCAACGCGCTGAGCCGGACGTCCGACCCTCGGCTGGCCTCGTCGAGGATCGGACAGGAGAGGTTCGAGAGGACGGGCATGTGGCCCATCCGGACGATCCGGACGCTCTCGTCCTCGCCGTTCCGCCAGCGGTGCAGCGCGCCAATCGAGACGAGCCAGACGAGCGCGACGACGCCCAGGCCGACCGCCGGCGAGAGCGAACGTCGCGAGGGGCGGGAGACGGAGCCTGGAGGGACGGGGCCCGTACCATCGATCTCGTTCACGTCACGCTCCTCAGAGGACCGGGTTCACGCCCATCTCCTGATAGGCACGACGACGAATCCTCCCGAGCTCCCCGGCGGAGACGTCCCGCGGGTGCGGGTCGGGGATCTCGAAGACCTGCTGTATCCGCGCGGGGCGATCGCTCAGGATCACGATCCGATCCCCGAGCTGCACGGCCTCGTCGAGGTCGTGCGTGATGAAGAGGACCGTCTTGCCCAGGAGCGCCATCAGGTTCAGGACCTCCTCCCGCATCAGGCAGCGGGTCATGAAGTCCAGAGCGGCGAACGGCTCGTCCATGAAGAGGATGTCGGGGTTCATCGCCAGCGCCCGGGCCAGCTCCGCGAGGCGTCCCATGCCCCCGCTGATCTGATGGGGGTAGTAATCCCCGAACCCGGAGAGGCCGACGAGCTGCAGGAGCTCCGGGACCGTGGCACGCTCGCCGGGTCCGGCGGACTCCAGGCCGAGAGCGACGTTCTCTGCGACCGTCAGCCACGGGAAGAGCGAGTTCTCCTGGAAGACGAACATGCGCCGCGGATCGGGTCCGGCGACCTCGACGCCGTCGATCAGGACTCGACCCGACGTGGGGCGCTCGAACCCCGCGATGACGTTCAGGAGGGTCGACTTCCCGCAGCCCGAATGCCCGACGAGCATCACGAGCTCGCCTTCCCGGACGTCGAGGCTCACGTCGTCGAGGATGGTCACGACCTCTCCCCGGTCGCTGACCGCGAGCGGGTGGCGGCTCTTCCGGCGTCGCTCCTCGAACGATTTCGTGACCCGCTCGACGCGGATCTTCGGGACGTCAGCGCTGTCGTGCAAGTGACCACCCCAGGCTCGGAAGCTGCTCGAGCCGCCGGATCGCGCGATCGAGGACGATTCCAATGAGGCCGATGACGACCATCCCGACGACGACGAGGTCGAGCCGGAGCGCGTTCCGCGCGTCGATGATCAGGAAGCCGAGCCCCGACTTGACGGCGATCATCTCCGCCGCCACGACGACGAGCCAGGCGATCCCCACGGAGATCCGGAGGATCACGATGATCGACGGAAGGGTCGCGGGCAGGACGACACGCAGCACGAGCCTGGAGCCTTGCAGCCCCATGTTCCTCGCGGCCCTCACGTAGAGAGGCTTGATTCCCGCGACGGCGCCCATCGTCGCCACGACGAGGGGGAAGAACGAGGCGAGGAAGATCAGGAAGACCGCCGGCGGGTCGCCGATCCCGAACCAGATCATCGCGAGGGGGATCCACGCCAGCGGCGAGATCGGCCGCAGGAACTGGAGGAGCGGGTTGATCGTCTCCTGCAGCGCGGCCCTGCCCCCGAGGACGATCCCGAGCGGAACCGCCAGGAGGACGGCGATGTACCAGCCGACGGTCACGCGGAAGAGGCTCGCGACGGTGTAGCTGAAGAGCCGGCCGTCGCGGACGACCTCGACGAGGCCGGCGACGCACTGCGCAGGCGTCGGGAAGACCTTCGGCGAGAAGAGCCCTATGGACGCGGCGGCCTGCCACGCGAGGACGAGAACGCCGAACGCCGCGACCGGACGCCAGAAGCGGCTCGGGCCTTCGGAGCGGGCGTTCATGCCGCGCCTCCCGCGGCCTGGACGACGGCCCCGGCGAGCCTCTCGATGGGGAGGACGGATTCGACGACACCTCGCTCCACCGCCCGCTCGGCCATGCCGAAGACGACGGACGAGGTCTCGTCCTGCACGAGCGTCCGCCCTCCGAGCTTTCGGACCGCGGCCATCCCGGCGACGCCGTCCTCGCCCATTCCGGACAGGAGGACGCCTACCGTCCGGCTTCGGCACGCCGCCGCCACCGAGCACAGGAGCGCGTTGATCGATGGCCGGAACCCCTCGTCGGCGGGACTGACGCCGTCCAGGCGGAGGACGTGTCCGGCGCGGGCCGCCTGCACGCGAAGGTGCCTCCCGCCCGGCGCGATATACGCGCGTCCCGCCAGGACCGGCTCCCCGTCCTCCCCCTCCTTCACCGGGATCGCGCTGACCGAGTCGAGGTATCGCGCGAATCCGGCGCTGAAGCCCGTGGGCATGTGCTGGACGGCGAGGAGCGCTGCGGGGAGAGCCGGCGGCAGCCCTCGCAGGAGAGTCTCCAACGCGATCGCCCCGCCCGTCGATCCCCCGATCCCGATCAGGCCGCGAGGCGCCGCCGGCGTCCGGGCCTCCGTCGCGTGGCTCCGGCCCGCTCCGCGACCGGGCACGGGACCAGGGGTCGTCGACCGCCCCGCGCACGTCCCGACCTTCGCGGCCGGGATCGATGCCGCCGTCCAGACCTTTCGCCGCAGCTCCGCTCCGAGCTCCTCCGTGGTCCGGATTCCCCCATCCCGTCCCGGTTTGGCGACGAAATCGACGGCACCAAGGGCCAGGGCCTTGTACGTCGTGAACGACCCGTCCACGGCGAGCGTCGAGAGGAGGACGACTCGCTGCCGGAGCCGACGGACCATCTCCGCGAGACAGGTGAGCCCGTCCATCACGGGCATCGCCACGTCGAGCGTCACGACGTCGGGAGAGAGACGCTCGGCCTTCTCGAGGGCCTCGGCGCCGTCCGCAGCCGTGCCGACGACCGTCAGGCCCGGGTCCTCCTCGAGGAGCCGCGTCACGGTACGCCGGACGAGCGCCGAGTCGTCGACGACGAGGAGCCGCACCGTCCGGCTCATGCCCTCGCTCCCGCGCCGAGCCGGGCGCCGACCTGACTCGCGAGCGTCTCGAGATCTCGGGCCGGCCGTATGAGCCCCGCTTCGACGGCCTTCCGGAGCGTCGACCCGTCCGCCGAGCTCGCGGGACTCTGCCCGACGACCGCCCCTCCGCGGGCAAGGACGTGCCGGAGGCCTTCGACGGTCCCGCGGGGCGCGCCGGCGAGGACGGCGGCGGTCGTCGCCGCGCCGAACTCCTCCGCAGCCGACTCGAAGAGGTACTCGACGGCACGAGCCGTCTCACCGGCCGGGCGCCTCCCGGCGGAGCGCAGGGTCGCGCCCCCGGGCTCCGAAAGGACCAGGGCCGTGGACGCGGCCGAGAGGAGGTAGGCCGTGTCCGGATGGAGGCCAGTCCCCTCGGGGTCCGTCTCGAGGCTGAGCGCCGTGAACCGTCCGGCGTACCGCGCGAAGGCTTCGGTGACGGGAGCCGGGACGTCGAGCCGCACGACGAGAGCGCTCCGAGATCCGGTCGGGAAGGCGTTCAGGAGACTGATGAGCGGTCCGAGCGCGGCACGGCCTCCCGAGGCGATGAGGAGAGAGTTGCACCGATCTCCCGGTCGACGCTTCGGCAGCGGCGACGGCCGCCGCATATGCCCCAGCCGAACCGTGCTTCGGTCGACGCCGGCCGCTCCCCGCAGCCGCCGGACGATGTCCGACCGCTGGAGCGCCAGGTCCCGGCCGTCGTGGCCGCCCGGCTTCTCGAGGACGTCCACGGCGCCGAGTCGAAGGCACTCGAACGTCAGATGACTCTCCGAGCCGGTGAGCGCCGAGAGCATCACGGTCGGTACCGGCCGGCGGGTCATCAGCTGCTTCAGGGTCGCCAGTCCGTTCAGGAACGGCATGTCGACGTCGAGGCTGACGAGGTCCGGGCGGAGACGGTCCGCCAGCTCGAGCGCCGCCGCGCCGTTCTGCGCACGGCCCGCGACCGTGAACCCACCGTCGGTGCTCGCGATGCGCGCGAGCTCGTCGAGGACGAACGGCGAGTCGTCGACCAGGAGGAGTCGAGTCATGGCTCAGTTGACGGGCCCGGCCTCCACCGGGACCCGGTCTCGGACGAGACGCTCGAACGCCCTGAGGCTGTCGCTCTTGCGGCGCTCGCGATAGCGCTCCCGGTCGACGGCCATCTTCTGAATCTCGGGGACGTCCAGGATCAGCGTGACCGTGCCGTCGCCCAGAATCGCGGCGCCCGCGACGCCCCGCGCGTCGACGAGATCGTCCTCGAGGCTCTTGATGACGAGGTCCTGGCTCCCGATCATCCCCTCGGCCGCGATCGCGATCTCGCGTCCTTCTCCCTGCAGGACGACGGCGTAGAGCGTGGCGTCTTCGGACTGTCGGCGGCGCGACTGGCCCGTCTCCTCGTGATAGCGATAGTCGAACACGTCCGAGAGCCTCACGAGCGGCACGACCCGGCCCCGGAGCGTCAGGATCTCCTGTCCCTCGACCGTCGCGATGTCTCCGCGCGCGACCTTCACGGTCTGGATGACGGTCGAGACCGGGATCGAGTAGACCTCGTCCGCCACGCGAACGAGGAGCGCCTGCATGATCGCCATCGTGAGCGGGATCCGGATCGAGAACCGCGTCGATCTCCCGGCGTCCGTGAAGACCTCGATCTGTCCGCCGAGGCTCTCGATGTTCCGCTTGACGACGTCGAGACCGACGCCTCTTCCCGAGACGTCCGAGACCGCTTGAGCCGTCGAGAATCCCGGGAGAAAGAGCGCCGCCACCAGGTCCCGCGGAGCGAGTCGCGCCGCCTCGACCTGCGTCGAGAGACCTCTGTCGATCAGGACCCTTCGAACGGCCTCGAGGTCGATTCCGCGCCCGTCGTCCTCGACGTCGAGGATGACCATGTTCCCCTGATGCCGAGCCGCGATCCGGAGCGTGCCCTCGGCCGGTTTGCCCGCCAGGGACCGCTCTGACGGTGTCTCCAGCCCATGCGAGACCGCGTTCCGGAGCAGGTGCACGAGCGGATCCGAGAGCTGCTCGATGACGGTCTTGTCGAGCTCCGTCTCCTCACCCGAGAAGACGACCCTCACCTGCTTCCCGTCCCTGAGCGCCAGGTCGCGCACGAGGCGCGGCACGCGCGAGAAGAGAGTCCGCACCGGCATCATGCGGATCCGCATCACGCCTTCCTGAAGCTGGTTGCTCACCCGACCGAGGTCGGTCGTCGTCTCGTCGTATCGATCGAGGACGTGCCGGAGGTCTCGGGACTCGACCTGCCCGATGCGCCCCGAGTCGAGGAGGCGGGCCAGGACCTCGCGGATGTTCGACGAGAGGACGAGGAACGACGAACGGTTGACGACGAGCTCGGCGACCATGTTCATCAGGTCGTCGATCTTCTTCGTGTCGACGCGCACCGTCGCTTGAGCCTCCACGAGACCCCGGGCCGCCTCCGTCTCCTCCGCGCTCGTGGAAGCCGCCGCGCGCACGGCCGCCTCCGCGCTCGAGGGGACCGAGGGAGGCGCGGACGGGGCGGGCGCGTCGGACGGCGGAGCCGCATCGCTCACCGCCGCCTTCTCGGACGTGGCGGGCACCGCGGGCACGGCCGGCGGCGGGACGACCGCTTCGCGCGCGACGACGGGCTCCGCGGGCTTCGGGGCGGACGAGAGCCGCGGCGCCGGCGGGACCAGGCCGCAGACGCCGTAGAGCGACTCCACGAGCCCGGCGAGCTCCGCGACGGCGTCCCGGGAGAGCACGGCGCCGCTCTCCGCCGCGTGCTCGAGCGCGGACTGCGTCCTCTCGATCGCCGAGACGGTCTCGCCGCGACCCATGTTCGTCGCCGCCGAGTGCAGACAGCTCAGGTGGTGATTCAGCGCATCGAGCCGCTCCGGAGCGGCGTCGTGCCCGAGCGCGAGGACGTTCGCGAGCAGGTCCCCGAGGTGGCTCCGGGCCGCCTCGCGGAAGATCTGCTCCATCTCCTCCTCTTCGGCGCCGCTCCGGCGCGCCGTGCCGGCCTCCGCCGGGCTCAGCTTCGCCCGCAGGAGCTCGACGGAGCGAGCGGCGTCCGAGATTCGCTCGCCGATGGCCTCGAGGTCCGCGAGCGGCTTCTCGAGCTGGGCTCGAGCGCCTGCGAAGAGCGCCGCGAGCGGCTCATAGCCCATGTACGCCGCCGCCGACGACATGTCTCCGAGGAGCTCCGCCGCCTCCGAGGCCGCGCCGCGCGACAGGAGGTCGGAGATCGACGCGAGGCGGGAAGAGGTCGTGTCGAGGAAGATGCGGACGAGGTCCTGGTCGAAGTCGTCCTCGACGATCCTCTCCTCGAGCGCCTTCGACACCACGACGGTCGGCTTCCCCTCCGCGGGCTCGGCGACCGGCGACACGCCGCCCTTCGGCGCGAGGAGGTCCTCGTCTCCGGGGAGGAGCGCCCTGAGGCGCGCGATGAGGTCGTCGGCCCCCGCCGACACGAAGTCCGACGCCACGCGGGAGGCCGCGAGCGCGGCATCCGCGAGCTCATCCAGACCTTGCAGCTCCGCGGTCGCTGCGAGGTCGTCGAGCGCCATCGCGAGCCCGTCGCCGTCACACGCCTGGACCGCGGCGGACACGGCGCCGAGCCTGGCCCTCAGCGGGTCGTCCTCCGACGTCTCGACCGCGGCAGGCGCCGGCTGCTCGCTCCACGCCATCGTCCTCTCCTCTCGCTCCCGGAGGGCCGCGAGCTGGGAGAGGAGCCCGATCACGTCGGTCCCGGCGGGCTTTCCGCTGGAGAGCGCCTCGAAGACGCTCTCCAGCGCTTCCTCCGTCCGGACGGCGAGCCTCTTGACGTCCAGGGGGATCTCGGTCCGGTGGCGGAGGACCTTCTCCAGGAGGAGATCCAGCGACGACGCGAGCTTCTCCATGTCGACGGCGCCGATGAAGCCGGCGATCCCCTTCAAGGAATGAAGCGCTCGAGCGAGGAGACGGGCCTCCTCGGGGTCCCGGGCGACGCCGTCGAGGTCCGCCAGGAGCCTGTGGAGCTCCGCGGCGTTGCCGCGGTACTCACGGGCGAAGAGCTCGAAATCGCTTCCCGCCTCGGTCGCCTCCGGCGCTCCCACGCCGCTGAAGAGAGCGTCGACCTCCGCATCCGACACGGACTCCGCCGGAGCGGCGGGCGCCGCTTCGAGGCCCGCGTCTCCGCCATCCGCCGGCCGTCGGGATTCCGGCTCCGGCGTCCATGCCGCGGCCGGGGCGGCGGAGGGGGCGGGGGCGGAGGCGGGAGCCGGCGCAGCGGCCGAAGCCGGGGACTCGGCGCTCGAGAGGAGGCCTTCGATGCGTGACACGAGAGCAGCGACGTCGACGTCCGACGCCCCGCCCGTCTCCGCGGCGCGCACCAGGGCCGAGAGGCCGTCGGTCGCGGCGAGGAGAGTCGCGACGACGTCGGTCGTCGCGCTGCGCTCTCCCCTGCGAAGGCGATCGAGGAGAGCCTCCGTTCTGTGAGCGAGGGTCGCCGTCGCCGCCAGTCCGACGTACTGAGCCCCCCCCTTGATCGAGTGGATCGCTCGGAAAACCTCGGCGATGATCTCCGGGCTTCCGCACTTCTCCAGGTCCAGAAGCGACGCTTCGACGAGCCCGAGGTGCTCTCGCGCCTCCGCGCCGAAGAGCTTCAGGTCCTCGGGGTCCACCTCCGCGTGCGCGTCGACGAGCGGCGCTTCGGGGGTCGCCGCCTTCGGCGCGCCATCGCCCAGCCGCGCGAGGACTCGCTCGAGCGCCGCCATCCCGTCCTGAGACGTGAGGGCCAGGGCCTCGACGATCTCGTAGAGCGCGGAGATCCGGGACTCGCCGAGCGTCCCTTCGGCGAGTCCCGCCGCGGCCTCGTCGAGAGCCTTCGTGAGGACCTCGACGTCTCCTTCCCCGAGGTGGCGCGCGAGCCGGCCCAGGTCGGCCACCGTCTGGTCGACGAGCTCGCGGTTCTTCCGTTCGACGGACAGCTGGAGAAGGGAGTTCTGGAGCTGCCAGATCAGGTTTCGGCAGCCGTCGATCAGGTCCAGAGTCTTCTCGCGATTGTCGGTCATCGTAGCTCTCCGTCAGTCGAGTCGGCTCTCACGCCGACGGGGTGGAACGCGGGCCGGTGGCGCCGACGTCGCGGATCACCCCGTCATCGAGCGAGACGCGGAAGTAGCGGAAGTCCCGGATCGTGGCCTGCATCTCGTCGATGTCCGCGAGGACCGCGCGCACGCGCGGCCCGTCGGGCGAGTCCGACCTCTCCTCGGCGAGCGGACGGAGGAGGTCGGCTGACGCGCGGGCCGATCGGACCATGTGGGCGAAGAGGAGCAGCACTTCCTGGAAATCCGCTTCGAGGTCGTTCAACGTCCGGGCGAGGGTCCGAAGGGACTCCGGTCCCTCTTCCGGAAGGGTCTGTGACAGGTCCGTGGCCGCCCGGGAACGGCAGGCTCTCGCCGCCCGGGACAGCGGGCCACCCCAGGCGAGCCACGCTGCACCCGTCGCGACGGCGGCCCCGGCGGCGAACGAGGCGAGGAGGGCCACGGAGTCAACCACCGCGGACCCCCCTTACGAACGGCGCGAGGTCCTCGAGGCGATCCTTGGCGATGACCGCCGTCACACCCGCCTCCCGGGCCTGCCCCTGCAGGTCGGGATCCGACAGCACCGTCAGCATGACGACCCTCGCGTTCGGATCCCGCTCCCGGATCGTCCGGGCGACGTCGAGCCCTTCGGCTCCCCGCATCACCTGATCCAGGATCACGAGCGACGGCCGAGCGGAGAAGTAGGCCGAGAGCGCCTCCTCCCCGTCCGCCGCCTCGAGAATCGTCTCGACTCCGAGCGATTCGAGGAATCGGCGCGCCCTGAGGCGGGCGTATCCCGAGTCATCTACGACGAGGACGCTGCGCGCGCCCGCGGCCACGGTCGTCATTCGGCGACCTCCGTGAGCTCGCGCAGGACCGAGACGAGCTCGGCCGGTCGGCTCTTGTGAACGTATCGGGTCACACCCAACGCGCGAGCGCGCTCGATGAGCTCGGGGTCGTTCACGATGGAGAAGAGGACGATGCGCGCCCGCGGGTCCGCTTCGACGATGGCCGCAGTGGCGGCGAGCCCGTCCTGGCCGCGCATCGTCAGATCCATCGTGACGACGTCGGGGCGGAGCTTCCTGTAGAGCTCCGCCCCCTCCTCGCCGCTCCGCCCTTCGGCCACGACCTCCATGCCGGCGGCCGTGACGTCACGAACGATGCGGGAGCGCATGAAGGCGGAGTCGTCCACCACCAGGACGCGCGGGCGAGCCGTCACCGGGTTCTCCTTCAGTAGCGGGCCGCGCGGCCCGCGCCGTTGTCGGCGGTCCGGAACTGGGCGACGAGCTGGTTGAGGGACGTCGAGAGACCCTGGAGCGTCTCCGTGACGCCGACGACGACGCCCGCACCCTCGTACGTCTGCTTGGAACGTTCGGCGGAGGCCTGCGTCGATTCGACGAGGGCCTTCGCGCGCGTCGCCTGGGCCGCCGTCAGGTGCGCGACGTCTCCGGTGCGTCCGACGACGGCGCCCATGTCGCCCGCGATGCCCTGCGAGAGGCGGGCGAGCTCGTCGGCGGAGACGGAGATCGTCGCGGCCTGCTTCACGAGGGCATCGAGGGCGACGGCCGCCTGCTGACGGCGCTCACCCTGGAGACCGGCGCCCTGCTGGATCTGACCGGCGAGGGCGTTCAGCTCCTCCATCGAGCGGAGGACGTTCCTGGTACCCGCGGCGAGCTGACCCGAGACGCGCGCGATGTCGTTGATCGCCTGGACGTTCGCGCGGCCCGCCTCCGCGATCCTCTGGAGCGCGGCCCGGGATTGATCGGTCAGGCGGTTCCCTTCCGTGACGCGGGTCGAGGAGTCCTTGATGAGCTTCGTGATCTCCTTCGCGGCCTCGGCGGACCTCCCGGCGAGCTTGCCGACCTCGTCCGCGACGACCGCGAAGCCCTTGCCGTGCTCCCCGGCGCGCGCGGCCTCGATGGAGGCGTTGAGGGCGAGGAGGTTCGTCTGATCGGCGATGGCCGTGATGACCGAGATGATCTCCGAGATCTGCTCGGACGATTCCGCGATCGCCTTCATGCCGTCGACCGTGGCGAGCACGGCCGCTCCCCCCTCGTCGGCCGCCTTGAGCGTACCCTGGCCGAGCTCCGTCGCCCTGTTGGCGACCGCGGTCATCTCCTCCACCGCCTTGGCCATCTGGTTGATCGCGGACGAGGCTTCGGAGACCGACGCGGCCTGCTTCTGCGCGATGGAGACGACGCGCTCTCCCGTGTCACCCATCGCCGTCACGCGCTCCGTGGCGACCTGCGCCTCCTTCGTCTGCGCGACCGTCAGCTCCGTGACCTCCCGGAGCGACTTCAGGAGCTCCTCGATCGCCGCGCCGGCCTTCTTCGCGATCTCGGCCTGCGTTCCAGAGGCCGCGTTGACCTCGCCGGCCGTTTTCCCCATCTCCGTGACGAGGTCGAGGGCCTTCTGCGCCCGCTCGAGCTCCTCCGCGGCGCGCTGCCGGTTACCGGACGCACGCTTGGCCACGTCTCCCGCGTTCTGCAGGACCTGCTCGGCCGACTTCGTGACCGTCTGGAACGTGTCGTTCAGCTTCTGGACGAGCCCGTTGAGCGCCTGAGCCATTCTCCCGATCTCGTCGGAGCTCTCCACCGGGATCTGGACGGTCAGGTCCTGCTCCTCGGCGATCTTGCCGACGAGGTTCGTCAGCCTCGTGACGGGGAGCGTGATGCTTCGGGCGAGGACGACGCCCCCGAAGACCGCCAGGAGGAGCGCCGCGAGCGCGAAGAGGACGATGAACCGCTGGCTCGCGGCGGCCGAGCGCTGCAGCTCGGGGAGTACCGTCTCCGCCATCCGCTTGAGAGTCGTGTCGGCGTACTCCTTGGTCTCGGCGAGGAGCCGGTCCGCGTCTCCGCCGTATTTCATGAAGTAGATACGGGAGTCGTTCGCCGTCTTGAGCTCGCCCGAGTTGATGCGGCTGTACGTGTCCGCCCAACCGGCCACGTAGTCGGCGACCATCTGCCGCCAGACCCGGATCATCTCGAGCCGCTTCGGGTCCTTCTCGACCTTCTCGAGAACGTCGCACCGGGCCCGGAACGAGTCGGCCGCGGCGCCGACCTCGGCGTTGTACCGCAGGACCCTCGTCCGATCCGTCTCGGCCTGCCAGAGCAGGACGTCCTTGCCGGCCCGCCGGACGTCGATGAAGTCTGCGCGGGCGCCCTCGGCGTTCTGGGCGATGGTGGCGTCGATGGTGGCCAGCGCGTTGGCACGCTCGTTGGCGCCCTTCGTCCCGAAGTAGCCCGCGAGGGCCGACGCGGCGAGGAGCGCGAGCAGAAGGCCGATGCCGGCCGCGAGGCGCTTGCCGATGGACAGGTTCTTCAACATTCCCCTACCTCCGTGATTCGCTTTCGTTCAGAACTCCCGGGCGCGCGCGACAGCGGGGTGCGCTTCGGCGGCCGGGTGCGTGGTGCGGACGTTCAGGACTTCCTTCGTGTCGAGGAGGATGACGACCGAGTCGGCGCGCGTGACCACGCCCCGGATGAACCCCGCCTCCATCCTCGCGAGGACGATGTCGGGCGGCGGCTGGAGCGCCGACTCCTCGAACTCGAGCACGCCCGTCACGGCGTCGACGGAGAAGCCGACGAGGCGTCCTTCGATCTCGAGGATCAGGAGCCGGTGACGCGGACCGAGCGTCCGAACCCCGAGCCCGAGCCGATGCTTGAGATCCAGGATCGGGACGACCACGCCCCGGAGGTTCAGGACTCCCTCGACGTGCTCGTTCACGTTCGGCACCGGCGTCACCGGGACGTCCCGGATGATCTGGTGCACGTCCGTGATCGGCACGGCGCACTCCTCGCGTCCGAGGACGAACGCCACCGTCGTGACGGTGCGGCCCTGGGCTGCTACTCGCTTCTTTCGAGCCATGGTTCGGCGACCTCCTCCGGAGACGCTTTCGAAGCGCCGTGCCGGGAGCGGGAAAGGTGAAGCTGGGAGAGGCTCCCGGACAGGTGGCTGGCGAGGACGACGCGGTCCACGAGGCCGGCCGCGATCGCCTTCTCGCTCTGCTCCGGGTCGATGCACGTGGTCGGCAGCTGAGCCAGGGTGATCCCGCCTTCGGCACGGATCGTGGCGAGACCGACGAGCGCGCCGTCTCCCTCTCCGGACAGGACGATGGCCGCGGACCTCGAGCCGAAGAGACGCGCCGCGTCCATCATCACGGCTCCCGAGCTCGAGAGCGGGCCGGCAGGCGTGACCGAGAGCCGGGCGTGGGATTCCTCGCCGACGAGCCGGACGTCCCGGTCCGAGCCCGCGACGTAGCAGACCCCTCCCTGGATCCGGGCCCCGTCCTCCGCGAGCTCGACGTCGAAGGGAGCCGTCTTCCTCATGAAGGAGACGAACGCCCCGAGGAACTCGTCGGGGAGCGGGACGATGCCGACGATCGCGCACGGCAGGTCCGCCGGAAGGCCGGTGAGGAGCTGCATCATCGAGAGCGCTCCGCCCGTGCCCGAGGCCGCGATCACGACTCCCTGGCACGGGACGCGGCCCGCGCGGACCCGCGGCGCCTCCACCGGAGGCTGGACCATCCGGAGCCCGCGCAGGTCCGCGCGGGCCGCTTTCCGCGCGCGAGCGAGGATCAGGCGGGTCTGCTCGTCGATGTCCCCGCGGGATCGCGAGGGCTTGGTGATGAAGTCGATCGCGCCGTACCGGAGGATCGACTCGAACGTCACGTCGAGCGCCTCCGGGCTCGCCGACGTCATCACGACCGTGGGCGTCGGCTGGGTCAGCATGATCCGCTTGAGCGTCGCGGGGCCGTCCATGACGGGCATGAACAGGTCGAGCGAGATGAGGTCGGGGCGCAGGGCCCCGAGACGCTCGAGCGCTTCCGCCCCGTTCGCGGCCGTCCCGACGACTTCGAACCCCGGATCGCTCTCGAAGAGACGTCCGAGGACTCGCTGCATGAGCGGCGAGTCGTCCACGACGAGGACCCGGATCCTCCGCCCCGACTCGAGCGGAGCGACCGCGGGCACGGTCGGCGTCGTCGCCGCGCCGGAGCGCCGGGCCACGGCCCCGAGCCTCTCGAGCTTCTCGAGGTGGTAGAGCACCTCGAGCGGCGAGCACCCCAGCGTCGCCGCGACGGAGCCGATCGACGCGGCGCCGTCCAGGGCGCGGAAGACGCGACGCGTGCCGTTGCGGACCTGGTCGGGCGCGCCGGAGACGACGCGTGCGAAGACGGCGGAGCCGTCGGCGCTCTCGTCGAGGAGCCGCGCGGCCTCGAGGACGAGACTCTGGTTGGAGCGCATGGGCTCCCGCGACTCCTCGACGGCGCATCGCTGGAATCGGAACTCGCCATCGTTACAGGAGACGAGGACGTACGCGGCGAGCTCTCCGTTCTCCTCCCCCGCCTGAGCTTCCGTGAGCTGCCCCTCCCGGAAGCAGAGCCGGCCCGTCCCGGTCGGTGCGGAGATCTCGAGAGTGCCGGTCATCCTCGCGTACTCCAGCAGCGAGACGATCTGGGGCACCTCGAAGTCCCGCACCTTTCCGGCGAGGCTCGCGTCCACGTCTTCAGCCCTCCGAGCCTTCCTCGTCGGCGTCGTTGAGCCGGTCCTGGAGCGCCCGACCGAGCGACTCGAGGACATGGTCGAGGTCGAACCGGCCGATCGCGCGGTCCAGGGCCGGCGCCCAGCTCGAGAAGAGGGCTGTCCGGTCGTCCTGGACGAAGCACGCGGCTCCGTGCTCCGCCGCCGTTCGGAGCCCGACCTGTCCCTCGTTCGTGTCGCCCGCGAGCAGGATCATCGTCGCGTTCGCGCCGAACCTCCGGCCGCAGGAAGCGAAGAGGCTATCGAGCCCTTCCGAGGAGTCGTCCACGATCGCGAGCTGATCCCCCGACCAGGCCACCGACGCGCCCGCCGGGAGGAAAGTCGCCACGCCGGAGCGGATGGGGGAAAGCCCGGAGAGGCGCTCGACCTCCCAGCCGAGGTAGTTCCGGAGCGAGTCGACGAAGGAGGAGACGATGGCGGGGTGGACGGGGACCTGGCAGAGGACGGAGAACCCTCCGGCCGGCTGCGGGGGCAGGAGCGTGAGGATCCGAAGGAGCCCGGACACGGACCCGACCGTTCCTCCCAGGACGACGATGTGATCGCACTTCTGGCGGGTCGCGATCCGCGTCCGGGCGACGTCCAGAGGGACACGCCTGAGGTTCGCGCTTCGGATCCGCCGCGCGTTCCGGACGAGATAGAGGAGGTGCCGCGCCTGGCTCTCGAGGGTCCCGGAGGTCGCCGATGGCTTCGGAAAGAAGTCGAGGACGCCGAGCCGCAGCGTCTCGAAGGGGACGTTCTCACGGTCCGTCAGGCTGGAGACGACGACGACGGGCGTCGGTCTCCGGGACATGAGGTGCTTCAGCGCCGTCAGGCCGTCCATCTGCGGCATGTCGAGGTCGAGACAGACGACGTCGGGCCGGAGGGCGTCGGCGCGCTCCACCGCCTCCCGGCCGTTCGCCGCTTCGCCGACGACCTCGAGGCTCGGGTCCGCCGAGAGGAGCTTGATGAGCGATCGCCGCATGAAGGCGGCGTCGTCGACGACGAGGACGCGAACCGTCTCGGTCATACCGCTCCCGGTCGGCCGTTCCGGCCGACGATCTCGCTGGCGAGCCGCAGGTAGGCCTGCGCGCCCGGGTGGACGGCCGACGTGAAGACGAGGGGCTCGCCGCGTGCAGCGACCCTCGCCAGATCGTCGTTGCGCTCGATCACGGTCCGCATCAGGAACGAGCCGAAGCTGCGGCGGAGCGTCCCGATCGCCTCGGCCGAAAGCGCCGTCCGACGATCGGCCATCGTCAGGACGATGCCGAGGAGCCGCAGCGAGGGGTTCGTCGTCTCCTTCACCTGCCGGGCCGTTCGAAGGAGCCGACCGACCGTCAGGACCGACATCTCCTCGCACTGGGTCGGGATGAGCAGGTCGTCCGCGGCGCCGAGCGCAGCCACCGCCACCGGGCCGATCGTCGGAGGCGTGTCGAGCAGCACGTAGTCGTAGGCCGGCCGTACGGGAGCGAGCGCCCGCCGCAGGATCTCGGCGCGGACGGCCAGGAGGAACTCCTCCTCCTCGGAGGCGCAGCCGACGTTGGCGGCGACGACCGCCACTCGGGTGCGCCCGGGGACCCGGACGTACCGGGCGAGGGGCTCTCCCTTCACGAAGACGTCGTACGTTCCGCCCCGGAGCTCCCGGCGGGAAAGGCCGAAGCAGAGCGCCACCCCGCCCTGCGGATCGAGGTCCACGACGAGGACCCTCTTCTCGAGCACCGCGAGGCTCGCCGCGAGGTTCACCGCGGTCGTCGTCTTGCCGACGCCGCCCTTCTGGTTTGCGACCGCGATGACGCGAGCCGTGGCGCCCATCGGCATGGCGCTCAGTCCGCGCCTTCGCGATCCGTCGCGTCGACCACGGACCTCAGAAGCTTCTTCTCGTCCTCACGGAGGAGGGAGAACGGGTCGAGGAGGACGAGCATCTCGCGACCGGAGCGGAGGACCCCCCGTACGAAGCGGCTGTCCTCGCTCAGCGCGAGAGGCGGCGCCGATTCGATCTGCCCGCGCGCGAACCGCCGCACGGCCGAGACGCCATCGACGATGAAGCCGACCGTGCCCTCGCCGATCTCGACGACGAGGACCCGGGCCTTCTCGTCCCGAGCCGCCTCGGCGAAGCCGAATCGCGTACGAAGCTTCACGAGCGGAACGATCTCGTCGCGGATCCGCATGACACCTTCGACGAAGGGCGGCATCTTGGGCAGCTGTCTCACGGCGTCGAGACGCTCGATGCCGACGATCTCGAGGATGTCGACGGCGAAGTCCTCCTCGGCCACCCGAAACCCGACGACCTGAAGCACTCCCGCGTCGCGGACGTCGGGGCCGCCGGACGGTACGTTCGACTCGCTCATGGTTCCTCCTGGGACGTCCGCGGCTGGGGCGGAACGGGCGACTCGGAGCGGTCGTCCGCCGTAGCCGGGCTCGGATCGAAGATGGGGGTCTGGCGGCCGGAACAGGCGTGAAGCCCGGCGTGACCGACGGGCTCTCCGAAGTACGGCCCCAGGCCGAAGGAGACGCCGGCGAACGAGAGCCAATGCGCGTCGCGCTCGTCCAGGACTCCTTCGGCCAGGACGCTCGCGCCGAACTTCCAGGAGAGGCCCGAGATCGTCTCGACGATCGCCTGCCGATAGAAGTCGCCACCGCAGCCGGATACGAGTGTCGCCGCGATCCGCAGGAAGTCCGGTCGCATCCCGAGGAGCATCTCGAGGCCCGTCTCCGAGAGCCCGGCGCGGCTTATCGAGACCCGGATCCCCCGGCCTCGCGTCGATTCGATCGTCTCGAGGATGTCGCTTCCCGCGAGCGGCCCGGAGAACGGCCCTCCGACGTCGACGACGAGACGCGTCAGGGCGACTCCGGCCTCCTCGGCGCCGTTCAGGATCGCCGGAAGAGCTGCCGCCGCCGCGGCTCCCGTGACTCCCTGGAGAACGACGAAGACGTCGAGATCGTCCGCCGCCGCCACGGCTTCGCGGAGCGCTCGGACGGCCCGGAGGCTCGAATCGCGTCCCGCGATCGCGTCGATGGCGAGGGAGCAGGAATAGCCCGCGAGCCGATGGGTCGAGCCGCGGAGGTCGACGACGGGCTGAAGACGAAGGCTCTCGGATGGGGGCTCGGCTGGATTCGTCCCGCCATGCCGGAGTCCAGCGGTCGGGGGGAGGCCGTCCTTCACGGGACGCAATCTGCCGTCCCGGCCGGCCGGGCGGTATCAGACCGCCGCGGATTTCAGTGTCGGAATTGTCCTACGGGCGACGGCGCGAGTTCCGACAGCCCGATCGGTACGCGCTCAGCCTGTCAGGCCGTGGCGGACGGCGTAGAGCACGAGCTCGGCGTTGTTCCCCAGGTTCATCTTCTGGAGGATCCTCGCCCGGTGCGTGCTGACCGTCTTCACGCTGATGAACAGGGCGTGCGCGATCTCCGTGAGGCTCTTCCCTTTCGCCATGAGGCAGAAGACCTCGAACTCGCGGTCGGAGAGGCTCTCGTGCAGCGGTCGGTCGGACGAGGTCCCGAGATGCGCCGCGAGCCGCTCGGCGAGCGACTGGCCGACGTACCTCCCCCCCCGAACGATCCGCTGGATCGCCGCGGCGAGCTCGTTCGGCGCGCTCTCCTTCGTCAGGTAGCCCGCGGCTCCTGCCTTGAGGACTCGGACGGCGAACGACTCTTCGTCGTGCATGGTCAGCACGAGAACCGGCAGGTCGGGTCTTTCGTCCCGCGATGCCTTGAGGACCTCGAGACCCGGCCGATCGGGAAGGCCGAGATCGAGGACGACGATCTCCAGCGGCTCGGAGCGGATCAGGGAGAGCGCCTCCTCACCCGACGAGGCCTCGCGGACCTCGACGGGCCTGAGCGCGTCCTCGAGGATCTGCCGGATCCCCCGCCGAACGACGGGATGATCGTCGACGACGAGCACTCGCATCAGAGCCTCCTCCTGCCGTTTTCGGCGCCCATCGGGATCTCGGCCACGAGCAGCGTCCCCCGCGGCCGATTGCTCTCGACACGGAGCGCTCCGCCGACCGACGCGACGCGCTCCCGGATCTCCCGAAGCCCCAACGCATGCGCCGGCTGGGGTCCGGTCCGATCGATTCCCCTCCCGTCGTCTGCGACCTCGAGGCGGAGCACGCCGCGATCGAGGCGCACCCGAACGCCGATCTCGTCGGGGTCCCCATGCAGGGCCGCATTCCGAAGCCCCTCCTGAAGGACGCGGAATAGGACCATCGTTCGATCCGCGTCGAGCGAGATCGACTCGGGATCGGAGGAGAAGGTGCACGGAATCCCCGTGCGCTGTCGGAATGCGCCGATCTCCGTCTCGAGAGCCGCGACGGGGTCGAGGTCGAGGGACGCCGGCCGCAGGTTCCGCGTCAGCTTCCGGACCTCCTCGATGGCGTGGTTCGCCTCGGCGACGAGCCTCGACAACTCTCCCGCCGCCTCCTGTTGCTCCGGGCCGAGCCGCCTGCCGACCCAGCTCATGCCAAACGCGAGTCCGGCGAGCGTCTGTCCGAGCCCTTCGTGCAACCCCTGGGCGAGAGCCCGCCGCTCGTCCTCCTGGAGCGTGGCGAGGCGGGCCCAGAGAGCGCGGAGCTTCTCCCGCGAACGCTGGAGCTCTTCGTCCGCGAGCCTCCTGTCGGTCACGTCCTCGGCGACCGTGACGATGTTCGTCACCCGTCCCGCCCCGTCTTTGACGGGCGAATGGACGACGCTCACCCACCGCACCGAGCCGTCGGCGATCCGGATCGGGAGCTCTCCGGACCAATCCTGCCCTTCTTCCAGAGCTTTCCGGGACTCCCGGTAGGCCTCGGAAGCGTGATCCGGGCTGCGCAAGAGGCTCGGGTCCCGTCCCAGGACGTCCTCCGGCGTGAAACCCGTCACATCGAAGAAGTACCTGTTCGCGTATTCGATCCGAGCATCCGAATCGAGGACCATGACGGCGACGCGACTCTGCTCCACGGCCCGAGAGAGCTTCAGGACCTCGTCTCCCGCCCGTCTCCGGTCCACGACGAGCGCCACGAGCTCCGACGCCGCCTCGAGCCAGGGAAGGTCCGCTTCCTCGACCTCGAACGCTCCATCGCTCGCGAGCGAGAGGACTCCTATGACCGCGCCGGCCGATCGGAGAGGGACCCCCGCGAACCCGCGAACCTCGAGCTTCTCGAGGCCGGCCTCGACGGGACGACCACCCGCTTCCGTCCCGGTCCAGAGGAGCGAACGCCCCGATCGGACGACCTCGCCCGCGAGCGTCGCTCCCAACGGGGCACCCGACCGGCCGTACTCCGCGTCGGCGGGAGTCCGCTCGGCCCAGGAGGCTCCCCCCAGCACCGTCCCGCTCCCTCGCCGGCTCACGAGGCTGACCGCGGCGAGCGGCACGCGGAACTCGCGCCGGAGCTCCTGCGCGACGGTGTCCAGGACCTGTCGCGTCTCCCCGGGGCCGAGGGCAGCCCGTGCCATGGAGTGGAGGACCTGAAGCTGCCGCCACCGCCGGATCGATCGCTCCTCCGCGAGACGGCTCGCCGTCGTGTCGAAGGCGACGCCCACGAGACCCGTCGCCCGTCCGTCCGGACCTGCCAGCGATTCCACCTTCGCGTCGAAGTGGCTCCCTCGGCGCCTGAAGACGAACGCGCTGCTCCCGTTGTCGAGAGCGGCCCGGTGCCATGACGTCAGCTCCTCCGCGGACACGTCCGTCCCCTGGAAGAGGTCCTCGAGCGTCCGGCGCTCGGACGACGCCCCGTCGTCGCCCTCGAGAAGCGGCGCACCGAGCGCCGAGGTCAACCCGAGCCGAGCGTCCGTCGTCCAGAGGATCGCCGGTGCATTGGTAGATCCTGTTAGTCCTTTCGCGGCCGAGCCGCAAGGGTTTTCACAAG
>ERZ1645192.1195-NODE-1195-length-21875-cov-6.907745_pt1 | contig 21875 bp, 20 predicted proteins | sample MGYA00575354_ERZ1645192 | MGnify/ENA primary metagenome ERZ1645192 (study PRJEB40844, sample SAMN11349763) | freshwater sediment metagenome | isolation source: river sediment | host: Sediment | place: India: Faizupur Khadar , New Delhi | collected 2017-02-21 ... | reverse complement strand
GGAACCGCCGACGACGGCTATGAAAAGAAAGATGTACATGTAGAGCTTGCTTTTCGGCGCCGTTCTTAAGAAATTCCTGCCCGTGTTGAGAAGTTCGTCCATAGGAGGCATAGGCTACACCTGCATTCTCATGATTTCTTCGTAAGCACTCAAGATCTTGTTGCGTATCTGCATCATCATCTGAAAAGAGAGGTCGGCTTTTTCCACGGCGATCATGGTGCTCTGAACATCCGTATTCTCCATCTTGACCAGTTTTTCCATCTCCTGGCCGGCATCCTTCTCCAGTTCGACGACCTTCTTGATGGAATCCTTCAGGACATCACCAAAAGATGTTTTCGCCTTTTCATTCGCCGGCTTCTGGACTTCGCCGAAATTGGGGAGAGAAAAATTCTCTATCTTCATGGCCAGCCTCCCTATTTAATAAGCTCGAGGGTCTTGATGAACATGTCCTTGGTCGTGCTGAGGACGTTGACATTCGCTTCGTATGCACGCGCGGCTGCCGTCATGTCCGTCATCTCCTCCATCATGTTGACGTTCGGGTAGGTGACGTATCCCTTTTCATCAGCGTCGGGGTGGCCGGGATTGTATACCTGCTGGAAAGGCTTGTCGCTTTCCCGGACACCGTCGACGTGGACACCGTCCACCTGTTTGGACAGGGCCCCCCGGAAACCCTTATCGTCGGAGACGTCAACCGTCTTGAAAACAACCTCTTTCTTCCTGTACGGCCCGCCTTCGTCGGTCTTCGTCGTCTGGACATTCGCAAGGTTCGAGGCGATCGTGTCCATCCTTGTCCTCTGCGCCTTCATTCCCGAAGCACTTATCTTGAAAATATCAAAAACGCCCATACGTTACCTCTTCCCTTCCCCTATCAGGTACTTCATCATGGAAAAACGCTTCGATGCCAGCTGAACGAGCGCCTGGTACATGAGCTGGTTCTCTGTCAGCCTGACCGTTTCCGTCTCCAGTTCGACCGTATTGCCGTCAAGCCTGACCAACCCTTCACCGGATTCGTTCTCTGTGACCTTATAATCCTTGCCGTCCTGAGATACACGGCCTGCCGATCCCGCACGCCTGTCGAGCTCGGCCCTGAAATCGATGTTTTTCGACTTGTATCCCGGGGTCTGCGAATTGGCGATGTTCGCCGAAACGAGCTTATGGTAGAAGGCGCGTACCGAAAGGGCCTTGCCTATCAGGTCAACGAGCTCCATATCAATACTCCCTCACCGGTACCTCGATCCCCATGGCCCGGTATTCGTTGATTTTGTTCCTCAAGGTCCTCACCGTTATGCCGAGGATGCCGGCGGCCCTGGAACGGTTGCCCCGCACGGACCGCAGGGCATCGAGAATGAGCTTCGTCTCCATCTCGCGGACCGAGCTCACCGGCGCCTCTGTCTGAACAGCGCGGCCCTCGTCAAGGTGGCTCATCGTTATGACCGACCCGCCCGACAGTATGCACGCACGCGCTATCACATTTTCCAACTCCCGTACATTGCCCTTCCAGTGCCGGTTCTTAAGATGCTCCATCACCTCGTCACTGACCCCGATATCCATGCCGCGCGAGTGTTTCTTCAAGAGATGGTCGGCGAGCGGCGGGATATCCTCGCGCCTTTCGCGCAGGGCCGGGATGGTTATCGGGAAAACGCTCAGCCGATAGTACAGGTCCTCCCTGAAATTACCGTCGGCCACGGTTTTCACGATGTCCCTGTTCGTGGTCGCTATGACCCGCACATCGATCTTCCGTGCCGAGCGGGCGCCGAGCACTTCAAGCTCCTGTTCCTGGAGCACGCGAAGCAGTTTCGCCTGGAGCCTCAGGTCCATCTCCGTTATCTCGTCGAGGAGGATCGTGCCCCTGTCCGCGAGCTCGAATTTCCCCGGTTTGCGCGTCATCGCACCTGTAAATGCGCCTTTTTCGTAGCCGAAGAGCTCACTCTCGAGGAGGTTCTCCGGCAGGGCGGCGCAGTTGACCGCGACGAACGGCATATGGGCACGGCCGGAATTTTCGTGGATGAACTTCGCTATCACCTCTTTACCGACGCCGCTTTCCCCGAGTACGAGGACCGTCGCGTCCGACCCGGCAACCCTCTCGGCCTTTACGAGCACCTCTTTCATCGCCCGGGACGCGAAAACGATCTTCCCGTTGTTTACACCAAGGGCGCGCCGCACAACGCTGTACAGCGTGTCGGTGTTGAACGGTTTTTGAATGTAGTCGTAGGCCCCTTCCTTCATGACCTTCACTGCGTCCTGCACGGTCCCGTATCCCGTCATGAGGATCACCGGCATAAGGGGGGATGTCTCTTTTATGGCCTTCAGAAGGTCGATGCCCCCGATGTGCGGCATCTTGACGTCGGTTATAACAAGGTCGTAGGGCTTCCGGTCGATCTCGACCATCGCCATCTTCCCGTCCTCGGCGAGCGCCACGTTGTAGCCCGCACGGACAAGCGACTCCTTCAGGGCGATCCGCATATGGTTGTCGTCGTCAACAACGAGAACATTCGTTTTCATAGGACTGTCAGTCTCTCCTTCGGGATATATATAAGGAACGAAGAACCCGATCCTTCTTCCGATTCAACCTCGATCGATCCGTTATGCGCCTTCACGATGTTGTAAACAATGAAAAGCCCGAGGCCCATGCCCTTGTCTTTCGTTGTAAAAAAAGGATTGAAGATGCTCCGCCTGAGCTCTTCCGTCATGCCGGGCCCGTTGTCGCTCACCACGATGACGCCGTATCTTTCATTTTCGCGGACATCGACCTTGATCCTGCCATTGGGGCCTACGGCGTCCATAGCATTGCTCATGAGGTTCATGATGACGAGCTTCATCATGTCGGGGTCAAAAAGGGCAACCCCCGGCGACGCCGGGGCAAATTGCAGTTCGATGTTCCTCGCCTCCGTCGATATGCTCATGAATTCAAGCGTATCACCGACGACCGACCGCAGTTCGCCTTCCTTTAATACCAGCTCCTTCGGCCGCGTATAGGAGAGGATGTTGTTGATTATCCTGTCTATGGTCTTGACGCCGAAGAGGATGTATTCGACGTATTTCCGGTCTTTCACGCGCATCTTACCGGCCATGAGCATTGACAGGAAGAGTTCCATGCTGCCCAGCGGGTTCTTTATCTCGTGCGATATCCGGGCAGCCATCTCACCCATCGCCCGGAGCCTTTCATCCCGCTCCATGTGCTCCTTCATCCTCTCGATCTCGGTAACGTCCTCGATCGCCACGACATAGTTGCCTTCAAAACCATTGCCAAGGCATTCCGTCTTCCACCGGTAACGCCCCATCCCGCTCCGTATCTCGCCCGTCCTGTCAGCCGTGCTATTCAAATTACCCACGATGCCTTCCGGGATCAGCTCCTGCGCGTTCCTGTTGGCAAAGACCACGGACCCGCCGTCAAGGACGACAACACCGACGGGAAGTGAATTGAGTATCGTGTAGAGGTACTCGCTCGCCCTCTCCAGAGCTGCATTCTTCTCTTCGAGTTCCTTTTTCAGGTTCCTGATCTGGCCCTCGAGCATTCCGTAATGGCTGATAATGGAATCCGACGCCTTCGCGAATTCCGTAAAAGCGTTTTCAAGGAGTTGGACTTCGGGTCCGGGCATGGGGAAAAAGGTTGCAAAATGAATGCCAGAGAAAAAGGTTCTGCGTTCTGCGTTCTACGTTCTACGTTAAAAACGTAAGCAAAAAGCCATAATACGGTTACGTCAGGAAGTGAAGGGGGAAAGCGCGATGATTATCATCGATGGAATTCAAAACGTAGAACGTGGAACGCAGAACGCAGAACCTCTTTTTGGTTGTCAAGAATTTGACGATCCGTCCAGGCCGAGACGTTTCATTTTTTCTATGAGGGTCGTGCGGTTGATGTTGAGGGCCTGGGCTGCTTTGCTTTTGACGCCCTGCGTTTCGCTCAAGGCCTTCATGATGAGCGTCTTTTCGAACTCGGAGACCAGCGTATCATACCCTTTGTCGATATCGATATCGGCATCCGGCCGGGGTGCCTCTTCCCTTTCATGGCTGTAGAATTTCTCGGGGAGGTCTTCTATGTCGATATGGCCGCTCCTTTTCAGGACAACCATCCGTTCGATGATATTCTGCAGTTCCCGGACATTACCGGGGAAGTTGTACTCGATGAGGGCCTTCATCGCTTCTTCCGAAAAACCCTCTATGGCGGCATTGTTGATCCTGTTCGATTGCTCGAGAAAAAAGTTCACGAGGAGCGGGATGTCCTGGCGCCGCTCCCGCAATGGCGGTATCTCGACAGGCACGACGTTGAGCCGGTAGTACAGGTCCTCCCGGAACTTACCCTCCTCGACCAGCTCCTCGAGCTTGCGGTTCGTCGCTGCGATTATGCGGACATCGATCTTTATCGTCTTCGCCCCTCCGATGCGTTCGAAGGACTTTTCCTGCAACACCCTCAAGAGCTTGACCTGCAGGTTAAAGCTCATATCGCCGATCTCGTCGAGAAAGATGGACCCGCCGCTTGCAAGCTCGAACCTTCCGATCCGCGAAGCCACGGCCCCGGTGAAGGCACCCTTTTCGTAGCCGAAAAGCTCGCTCTCGAGGAGCGTCTCGGGAATTGCGCCGCAATTGACGACGACAAGGGGATTGTCCCGTTTTGATGAATTGTAATGGATGGCCCGGGCAACAAGCTCCTTGCCGACACCGCTTTCACCGGTAATGAGGACGGTTGCATTGGTGTCGGCAACCCGTTCGATCATTTCGAACACCTTCTGCATAGGGAAACTGATACCGATGATGTTCTCGAACTTGTATTTGTCCTTCAGGGCCGATCTCAGGATCGTGTTCTCACGGACCATTTTATTCTCGGAGTAACGCCGCAGGAGGTTTGCCTTGAGCGTGAGCCCTTTGGGGATCGTGTCGCTCTTGAGCAGATTGTAATAGTAGATCGCGGAATCAATGGTGGCAAGCACTTCTTCGAACTTGAACGGTTTCAGAAGGTAATCGAAGGCCCCGCATCGCATGGCCGTTATGGCACTTTCCATGCTGCCGTATCCTGTCATGACGATACCGAGCGTGTCGATAAATTCCTTCTGGATGAAATTGATGAGCTGAAGCCCATCGACCTTCGGCATCATGAGGTCGGTGATGAGCACGTGGTACCCGTTATTTTTCAGCGCGGAGAGGGCCTTCCTGCTGTCATTGAACGGGTCGACCTCGTAACCGTTCGATGACAGGAACTCTGTCAGCATATTGAGGATGTTCTCTTCATCCTCGACGATTATGATCCTGCCCTTTTCCATGCTACTTCGTAGTTCGCCTGTCAAGGATTATCGATTGGTTCTGGAGCATGTTCCACGCCCGGTCCCTGTCGCGCTCCTCTTCCGCCTGCCTCTTTTCACGCGTTTCACCCGAACCGACCGACCAGGTGGTCCCGTCCCTGTCCTTCGTTATTTTCAGTTCATCCGCGCCGAAACACGCCGGTGCTATGCCAAGCGAAACTACGGCAAAGACAGATAAAAGAACATATTTCTTCATGCCGCCAACCCCTTTTGATAACGGTCCTGAAAAACCACTACATATATATAGCGAATTTCCGGTGATAAAGTAAGTAAAAAATTGTTTAAAATAAAGCGAAAACACAGGGAAAAAGAACGGGTTGCTTTTTTCCGGAAAACTTTCTATAGTACTAAAAGCAGGTGCGCCCGTATATTTCACGATCAGCATGCATCCAATGCGGGGAATGTGTATCCATATGTCCCTACGAGGTTTTTACAAGAGATCACGGCATTGTGACCGTTGCCGACCCCGGGGACTGTATTGAATGCGGCGCGTGCATCGAGCACTGCGAGACGGCTGCTATTTATTTTGACGATTAAATGAAGAAAAAGGTCATCCTCGATAAGAAAGCCGTAGACCGCACGATAACGCGGATCACCCATGAGATACTCGAGAAGAACGGGGGGTCGGGCTCTTTGAGCCTTATCGGGATCAGGACGCGGGGCGTCTATCTTGCCAACCGGATACAGGACAAGATAAAGAGTGTCGAAGGCATGAAGCCGCCTTTCGGTGTGCTCGATATAACGATGTACCGCGACGACATATCCAAACTGAGATCGCCCGAGGTCAAAAAAACGGAGATACCATTCGATGTCAACAACATGACTGTTGTCCTTGTCGATGATGTGCTCCATACAGGCCGCACCATACGGGCCGCTATAGACGCGATCATGGACCTCGGCAGACCGAAGAAGATACAACTCGCCGTGCTCGTCGACCGGGGCGAGCGAGAATTGCCGATACACCCCGACTATGCCGGCATAATCTGCCCGGTCAGCGAGCACCATGAAGTTCTGGTCAGAATGAGCGAAATAGACGGCAAAGAAGAAGTGGTGATCGTAAAGACCTGATGAACTGGAAAAGAAAAGATCTCCTCGATATCCGTGACCTCTCGAAAGAGGAGATACTTTTTATTCTCGATACCGCCGAATCATTCAAGGACATTTCGAAAAGAGAGATCAAAAAGGTCCCCACTCTCCGGGGTAAGACGGTCATAACACTCTTCTACGAACCGAGCACGCGTACCCGCACGTCATTCGAGATAGCCGCAAAACGTTTGAGCGCCGACACCATCAACATATCGTCAAGCACGAGCAGCTCGACCAAAGGTGAGACGCTGAAGGACACGGCACGCAACCTCGAGTCCATGAGGCCCGATGCGATCGTGATCCGCCACAGTATGCCGGGAGCTCCCCATATGCTTGCCGCCATTCTCGATTCTTCGATAATCAACGGCGGTGACGGGTCCCACGAGCATCCAACCCAGGCCCTTCTCGACCTGTACACGATACGCGAGAAAAAAGGGAGGGTAGACGGCCTTAAAGTAGCGATCGTCGGCGATATAGCCCATAGCAGAGTCGCCCGTTCCAACATATTTTCCCTCAAGAATTTCGGGAACGAGATCATCTGCTGCGGGCCCCCGACCATGATCCCCCCGTACATCGAGACACTCGGCGTACGCGTCGAATACGATCTCGAAAAAGCGGTACGGAAGGCAGACGTCATTATGATGCTCAGGATACAAAAGGAGCGCGGGGGTACAAAGTACATCCCTTCGACAAAGGAATACTCGACATTGTACGGCCTGACAAAGAAACACGTGGATACGGCCGCGGATGATGTCATTGTGATGCATCCGGGCCCCATGAACCGGGGGACCGAGATCATGGACGATGTCGCGGACGGCCCCGCGTCAGTCATTCTCGACCAGGTCGAAAACGGCGTCGCCGTCAGGATGGCCGTCCTTTACCTCCTGATAGGGGGCGAAGCATGAAAACATTGATACGGGGCGGGCGCGTTATAGACCCCAAAACCGGCCGTGACGGCACCTTTGATATCCTCGTGGAAAATTCGGTCATCCGCGAAATATCCGACACAATAAAAAAACCGGAAGGAAAGGCCCAGGTCATCGACGCGTCGGGACGCATCGTTGCCCCCGGCCTCATCGACGTCCACTGCCATCTGCGCGAACCCGGCTTCGAGTACAAGGAAACGATCCTGACGGGTACGAGCGCCGCAGCCCGCGGAGGGTTCACGACCGTCGTATGCATGGCCAACACAAGCCCTGTCAACGACAGCCGCAGCGTAACGGAATTCATCGTCGATAAAGCCCGGACAGAGGGAAAGTGCAGGGTACTTCCCTGCGGGGCCATAACCCGCGGCCTCAAAGGGGAAGAGCTTGCCGAGATCGGCGAAATGTTCGCTGCGGGCATTATCGCGATATCCGATGACGGCAGGTCGGTGCGCAATGCGGGGCTTTTCCGCAAGGCCCTGGAATATGCGAAGACCTTCGGGCTGCCCGTCATTTCCCATTGCGAGGACGAAACCCTGTCCGGAGGGTATGTGCACGAGGGGACGTCGTCCCTCTTGAACGGGCTCGAGGGGATACCGGCTATCGCGGAAGAGATCATAGTCGAGCGGGACATAGCGATAGCCAGGTACGTCGATGCCCCGGTCCACATTACCCATATATCAACGCGCGGCAGTGTCGGCATCATCGAAGCCGCGCGTAAGACGTTCCGAAAGGTCACGTGCGATACCTGTCCTCACTACTTCTCCCTGACGGACGAAGCGACGCTCACCTTCGACACGAACACCAAGGTCAACCCGCCCCTGCGGTCGAAAAGGGATGTGGATGCCATCAGGGAGGGCCTGAACAAAGGTGTCGTCGATATCATCGCCACGGACCACGCGCCGCATGAGTACACGTCGAAGGATGTCGAATACGACCTTGCCACGTTCGGCATCTCGGGGTTCGAGACCGCCTTTGCCCTGTCCCTTGGACTCGTCCGCGACGGGGTGCTCGATATGAAGGGGCTCCTTGCGAAGATGACGATCAACCCGGCAAGGCTCCTCGGTATCAATGCGGGGACAATAACCGAAGGGGCGCCTGCAGACATCATCATATTCGACCCCGGCATCGAATGGACCGTGGACCGCGGTTCCTTCGCCTCGAAAGGCAAGAACACGCCCTTTCACGGCGCCACGCTCCGGGGGAAAAACCTCTTGACAATGTCCGGCGGCACGATAGTTTTTAACGAATTGAAGTAAGGTCTTACCCTTATCGTTTTCCCATCCAGTTTAATATTTTCCACCCACGGACCGATAACTGTACTGACGGGTGTGGTGTCGCGGTCCAGCCTGTCCTGATGTTCGATCAAGAGTAGTTTAAGGGGCCTGGAATATACAATGTTTGTCCTTATAGGCGCGATTATCGTCCTCTTTGCAGTCTTCGGGGGGTTCGTCATGGAAGGCGGGCCCTTGAAACTGATCGTCCAGCCTGTCGAATTCCTCATTATCGGCGGGGCGGCGCTCGGCGCCATGATCATCTCCGCCCCCAAGAAGCTCCTCACGAAGATAGTCGCAAAGGTGATGGGATCGCTCAAGGGGGGCAGTATAAGCCGGCAGCTCTATCTCGACCTTTTGAAGCTCATGTACGAGATATTCCAGGTCACCCGCAAAGACGGCCTTATTGCGCTTGAATCGCACATCGAACACCCCGATCAGAGCAAGATATTCACGAAATACCCGCACATAACGAAGCACCATCACATTATTTCCTTCATGACCGACACCTTCAGGCTCATCGTCCTCGGAGGAATAGCGCCCCATGATATCGAGAGCCTTATGGACCTGGATATCGACACGCACCACCAGGAAAGCATGCAGCCCGGGATGATCCTGCAGAAGATCGGCGACTCGATGCCGGGCCTCGGGATCGTTGCCGCCGTCCTCGGGATCGTTATTACGATGCAGGCAATAAACGGCCCGCCGGAGGAGATCGGCCATAAGGTCGCCGTGGCGCTGGTTGGCACCTTTCTCGGTATCTTCATGTCATACGGTTTCATCCAGCCCCTCGCGACAAACCTCGACCTTGCCGCCGAAGAGGAATCGAAGGTTTACGACGCCATCAAATCGGGCGTCATATCCCTCGCCAAAGGGTTCAATCCCATCGTGTCCGTCGAGTTTGCCCGCCGGTCCATCCCCAATGATTACCGGCCGAGCTTTCAGGAAATGGAAAAGTTCGTCAAGGGGGTCAAGTGATCATGGATGACCATCAGACCCCGATACGGGTCGTCGTCAAAAAGAAGAAAGGTCACGGGGGCCACCATGGCGGGGCCTGGAAGGTGGCCTATGCAGATTTTGTCACCGCGATGATGGCCCTTTTTATCGTGCTGTGGATCGTGGGGCAGAGCGCAACCGTGAAACAGGCGATCTCTGCGTATTTTAAGGACCCGGGCGTTTTCGAGAGCGGCCGCGGGGGGAATATTCTTCACGGTTCACGGGGTTCCGCCCCGGTCCCGACATCGAACATATCGGCACAGATCGAAACATTGAAGGCGGAGGCGAAAAAACTTGAAGAGGCTATCAAGGGAAATTCCGACCTTGAGAAATTTAAGGACAGGATCGAGATAACCGTTACCAAAGAGGGTTTAAGGATCGAGCTTCTCGAAAATTCGGCCGGGCTCTTTTTCGATGTGGGAAGCTCGAAGCCGAAACCGGACACGATCAAGCTTCTGAAGATCGTCGGGAAAGAGGTCGGCCAGTTGCCCAACAAGGTCATGATCGAGGGGTACACGGACGCCAGGCCCTATGTGAACCCCGATTACACGAACTGGGAATTGAGCTCCGACCGTGCAAATACAGCCCGGAGGATCCTCGAAGAGAACGGTATAAGAAAGGACCAGGTATCGCAGGTCAGGGGGTTCGCGGACCGCAACCTGAAACACCCTGACAAACCCCTCGATTTTGGCAACAGGCGCGTGAGCATCCTGGTTGCGACGGACATAAAAGAGCATGTCTCCGCTGTACCCGGGCCTCCCGCAGCGGCCCCGCAAAAAGACTCCATCACGCCGCAAGCGCCTCAGGTCGCGACCGATGAGGCAAAGCCGAAATGAACGACGTTTCACCTCCCGACATCCGGATCCTTATCGTCGATAATGACGAAAATGTCCGGAAAATTTTTGCCCGGTTCTTCAGCCGGTACCCGGGGTTCGAGGTGTACGAGGCCTCGAACGGCGAGGAGGCGGCGCTGCGCTCCCGGAACCTCGAACCGGACCTCATTTTAAGCGATCACCAGATACCTCAGGTTGACGGCCTGGAATTATGCCGGCGTGTAAGGAGTATGCCGGAGACGAGGGCCGCCATCTTTCTTTTTCTCACCCATCAAAAGGATGAACAGTTCAAGGTGGAGGCCTTCACGTGCGGAGCCGACGACTGCATCGAGAAGACAACGCCCCCCATTATCCTCACGCACAAGATACAGGCCTTTATCAGGATCAAACAGCTTCAGAACGAGCTCCTTGCGGAGAAAAGGATCATCGCGGAGACAAACAGGAAACTCGAACGCAACTTCAAGGAACTGACCCAGATCCTGCTCAAGATCATCGATGTGCGGGTGCCCGGCGCCGCGGACAGGGCCCGGGCCGCCAGAGAGTCGGCACGTTTCGTGTGCGGGAAAATGGGCATCGGGGAGGAGGAGACAGACAGGATATTGTTCGGGGCGCAGCTCCATGAGATAGGCAAGATCGGCCTTCCCGACACGATAGCGGACAAGGCCAAAAGCAACATGGTCATGAATGACCGCACGATCTATAATCAGCACCCCGTCATAGGGTCGCTCATCGTATCGACCATCTCCGGTTACAAGACAGCGTCCGACGCCATATACCACCAGTACGAGAACTTCGACGGCTCCGGCACACCGGACGGCCTCCTGGGCAACGAAATACCCAGGGGTGCACGTATAATACGGGGGATCGTCCTCCAGAGCGACCTGTGCCGCTCAGGGTCCGGCCGTGACGATATCCTGCACGAGATACGCCAGTCCGCCAACCGGATCCTCGACCCCCTCGTCGCGTCATCCCTCGTCGAATATATTGTCGAGAATGACCGTGAATTTGCACGGAACAAATGCAAGATATCCCTTGAGGACCTTAAACCGGGGATGGTCATAGCGGAGGACATCTACGGGTCGAGCGGCGTCAAGCTCCTGCCGAAGAACGTCAGGATACAGGACCGCATGATAGAGGTCCTGACGGAACGCAACGAAGTAGACCCTATCATCGGGGGGGTGTACGTGTTGATAGGGCAAAAGGCTAACCGCTAACAAAGCAAAGTTCTCTCTGCTTTTTCTGTCAGCTAAAAAGTTTTTGCGGATGGATCTTTTCCGTTAGCCGTTAGCCGGCCTTTAAAATATGTTCGTGCCGTTTCCACATCCCTCGCGATCTGTGCCATCAGTTCGGACATGTCCTTGAATTTCTGTTCCGCACGGACGCGCTCGTGGAAAGAGATGACGATCTCGCGGTCGTACAGGTCCCTGTCGAAATCAAGGATGTGGGTTTCGACCATGAGCTTTTTCCCGTCAAAAGTCGGGTTGTACCCGATGTTCGTGACCGATGGCCATTTCCTGCCGTCAAACTCGACCTCGGTGATGTACACGCCGTTGCCCGGTATGAGCTCGAACACCGTCTCGAAGTTGATCGTCGGGAAACCCATGCTCTTTCCCCGGTTGACGCCGTGAATGACGGTGCCTTCGATCATGTGCGGGCGGCCGAGAAGCTCGTTGGCCTTCTTCACTTCCCCGTCCATGATGAGCTTGCGGATGCGGTTGCTCCCGATCTTCTCGTCATCGAGTGTTATGGCCCCCACGACATCAAAATAAAAACCTTTTTTGTGCGCGTATTCCATGAGCAATTTGTCGTCGCCGGCACCGCCCTTCCCGAACCGGAAATCGTACCCGACGATGACCCCGGCAACACCGATCTTGCCGAGAAGTATATCCTCTACAAAACTTTCAGGGGGTATGGACCTGACGTCTTCGTCAAACGGTATCTCGAACATGACCTCGATCCCGGTTTCCGCCACCAGGCGCTCTTTTATATGCGGCGGGGTGATAAGACGTATATAGGAATCGGGCTTCAAGACGGCATGAGGGTGCGGATAAAAGCTCATGAGCATCGGGGTGCCTTTGATCTCCCGGGCCTTATCAACGACCTTTTTTATTATTCTCCGATGGCCGATATGCACCCCGTCATAATTCCCGATCGTCAGAACGGGATTGGGGAACCGGGTACCGGCATCGAACGTCTGAAAAATTTTCATCGTCACCTCTTGACTTATCCTGCGCATACATATAACTTTATAGGGTGCCGAAGTGGCGGAATTGGCAGACGCGCTAGATTCAGGGTCTAGTAGGCAATCGTGCCTGTGTGGGTTCAAGTCCCGTCTTCGGCATTATTTTTTTGCCAAAAAATCAGGCTCCCTCGCGAGAACCACGAAAACGCTTCATTGTATATTATCTGAGACGAATTTTGTATAAAAATTACGGTGAATTGCAGGCAAAGATCGTGCTACGTTCCGCGTTCTACGTTCTACGTAGAAAAAAAGCAGAACTTTCCCTGGTTTTAACGCAGAACATAAATGGTAAGCACCACGACATCGTGAACTAAAAACTCCCATGACATCGTGAACAACAATTGCTTCCTCTCATCCCATCACCACCCCCCCGTCATCCCGGCTTGCCGGGATCCAGTGTCTCTGCTTTTTCATTCTTAAAGAATATTAATAAGATATAATGGTGCTGTCTTAAATTGCTCATTCTATCAATCAGTGATAAAGATGTTTAAAGACGCTGGATTCCGGCGCGAAAAGCCGCCGGAATGACGGACAGGGGATGGGATCCTTGCGCCTCTTCCCATCGCCCATCGCCTGCTTTTTACGGCCTGTACTCATACTTAAATGGTGCCGCCTGCTCCCGGGCGAACATGTCTTGCAGGGCCGAGGAGACGAGCCATTTCAACGGGAGGAAAGGTCTTTTCCCGTATACCAGGTCCGGTTTTCCCTTGATGCCGAGCGTCGTCTTCATGGCATCGACCGCATCGTAGAATGTCCCTATGGAGTCGATAAGGCCGGCGTCTTTTGCCTGGAGGCCCGTATATATCCTGCCATCCGACAGTTCCCTGGCCTTTTCGATCTTCATTTTCCTCCCGGCGGCCACGTCCTTGATGAATTGCTCATGGATGCTGTCTATGATGTCCTGAAGGTATTTGCGCTCGTAATCGGTCATCCTGCGAAAGGGGTTCCCGACGTCCTTCATCGAGCCCGCTTTGATCGTGTTCGCCTGGACGCCGATCTTCTTCATAAGGTCCTCGACCACCGTCTGCTGCATAATGACGCCGATAGATCCGGTTATCGTGGAGGGGTTTGCATAGAGCCTCTCACCGACTGCCGCTATATAATACCCTCCCGAAGCGCATACCGAGCCCATCGACACATAGACCTTCTTTTTCTCTTTCAGCTTTTTAAGCTCGGCGGCGGCCTCCTGGGTAGGCCCGACAGCGCCGCCGGGCGAATTGATGCGGACGACAACACCTTTTATGCTGTCGTCTTCCTTGAAGCGAACAATATCGGCCATGACGTCCTTGAGGTCGGTGATCGTCCCTTCGATCTCCACGACGCCGATCTTGGAGGCGCCGCCCGTGAAGACCCCTGAAATGGTCGTTAGAAAGATAATGACCGCTATCACTATGCAAACAATGAGCAGGATCTTCCTGCCGGTATGGCCTGCCATTCTCTGTCCCTCCCTGGTCCTATCGTCAGTTATCCATGAATTGGGCCGATTCCCTCTTCTTCATGATGATCTTGCCGAACGGGCGCCGCTGCGAGAGCGTGGCCATGCGTATCTTGGCGAGCTCCAGCATTCCGAGGATCGTCACAACCCGCTCGTTCCTGTCCTCTTCGACAACGACGTCCCACTCGAAAAACCCGTCCGTTCTCAGGACATCCTTCAGCGCCCCTATTTTTTCTTCGAGTGTCGGCCTCACTTCCCGCACGACGAAGTACGGTTCGTCCTTGACACTCATCAATTCGAAATACAAAGTGCAGAGGCACAGGAGGTCGAATTCAGCCTCTTTCTCCAGTCCACCTCTCCCGATAGGATACACGTCGCGCTCCAGCAGGGGGAGTTCATTGATCGCCACGGCCATGCTTCTGACGCGTTCATACTCGATTATGCGTTCAACGAGCTCTTCGCGGGGGTCTTCCTCTTCACCGTTCCCGTTTGACGGCAGGAGCATCTTCGACTTGATGAAGAGCAGGAGCGAGGCCATCTCGATAAAATCCTCAGCTATCTTCAGGTTCATTTCCCGGGCTATTTCGACATACTGGAGAAAACGCTCCGTGATCATGGCGATGGGGATGTCCCAGATGCTCAGCCTGTTGCGCTTGATAAGGGTGATGAGGACCGCCATGGGCCCTTCGAAACATTCGAGCTGTACCTCCAGGGTCGGAACTAAGAGGCTCATGGCAATATCCCCTTCCGGGAGAGATAGCTTTGCAGGAACTGCACCTCATCCTCCCTCGTCTTGAGGTTAAGATCGATCCTGGCATCTTTCAGATGATCGAGAATGTCCTTGAATACCGGCCCTTCCTGCACCCCCATCTTCTTGAGGTCATTCCCGGTCGTGATGGGCTTGAACGAATCATGGTGCGTGATATAGGCCGAAATGGCCTTCTTCACGTCGTCCGACCGTGTCCTGGCCATGATAAAAAGCATCGCCTCCCGGGAGAGCGTATCAAGCATCCGGTAGACCTCGCTTTTTTTGATCCCGGTTATGCCCTGGCTGAAGCGCGCCATGATACGGCGGAGATTTTCCGCATTCTCCACCGCGCGCTGCCTGAAACGCTCGGTTATCTCCATTTTCGACGCAAATTCTGCGATATCCGTGATGGGCATATTGTCGATGAGGCCGAGGATAAAGAACTGCACCTTGTCAACAGGCTTTCCCTGGTAGAGGAATTCGTGCCACTGGTAAACGGCGTGCATCTGTACGAAAAGCCTCTCCTTTTCCTTGTTGAATACGAGGTCCGGCGATACGAAGCGCAGAAGGTCAAGCTCTGCAAGGCGCGCCAATATCGCCTCGGGGGCCTCCTCCTTCAGGATAAGCGTCAGTTCCGACCAGATGCGTTTCCCCCGGATCCTGGTGAGAAAACTGAGCTTTACGGCATTCTTGATCAGGCTCATCGTCTGCTTCCCGATCTTGAACCCGAAACGTTTCTCAAAGCGTATGGCCCGGAAAACCCGCGTCGGGTCTTCGACAAAGCTTAAGGAATGGAGAACGCGGATCGTTTTCTCCTTGATATCGCGCTGGGCGCTGAAAAAATCGACCAGTTCGCCAAAGGCGTTCTTGTTGAGCGCTATCGCGAGGGTGTTGATCGTAAAGTCGCGGCGGTGGAGGTCGAGCTTCAAAGACCCGTGCTCAACGGTGGGCAGGGCGGCCGGGGCCCTGTAATATTCGAGCCGGGCGGTTGCTATGTCTATCTTGAAACCATCGGGAAAAAGGACCTTGGCCGTGGAAAACTCCCTGTGTGAGCGCATCCTGACATTGAACCGCTTCACCATTTCCTCGGCGAAGGCGATCCCGTCCCCTTCTATGACGACATCTATGTCATAGTTCTCGTTGCGCAGGATGAGGTCCCTGACAAAACCGCCGACGAGGTATGCGTGAAAACCCAGATCATCGGCAAGGCCCCCCATATCGACAAGCTTTTCCATCGTTGCATCGTCGAGGCGCTCCTCCATCAGCTTGCGGACATTCTTGCGCTGGACATACTTGTCGTGAAACTCGAGCTTTTCGAGCACGGTCTTTGCAATCTCATCCTCGAGGACCCGCAGGAGGTCGGTGCGGGTTATGGCCCCTTTCAACTCGTTGTCATGGACAACAGGCAGGAACCGCTGGTTGCTCCCGATGATCTTCTCTTTCACCGCCTCGATCGAGTCTTCGGGATGGACCACCTGGAACTCGGTAAACATATAGTCATCGACCGGCTGGCTCTCCAGTTTGTGGAAGAGTGCCTTCCCGGCAACCTGGCGGGTGATGACCCCCACAACCCGGCCATTGGAAAGCACCGGCATGGCATTTATGCTGTATTTCGTCAAAATGCTCAACGCCTCTTTGATGGGGCTTCCCGATTCCACGGACTTGACGGGGAAGAACATGATGTCCCTGGCCTGCCAGAGGGGCTTCACGCTGTTGCGGAGGATCTCGATGAGCTTTTCCTTCGTTTCGGGGAGCGTGAGGTCCTTGACCGTCGTCGACGCGGCGACCTTGTGCCCGCCGCCGCCGAGAAGGGACATCACATACCCTGAATCGACCTCGGGTATACGGCTGCGCCCTATGATGTGAACGCGGTCCTCCATCCGGAAAAGCGCGAAGACGGCGTTGATATTTTCCATGTCCCGGTACTTGTGCACGATGACCGCAAGGTCACCCACATACTGCTCCGTGCTTCCCTCGGTGATGACGATGTCGATCCCGTTTATGTTGTAAACGCTCGCATTCTTGATGATGTCGTTCAGGAGGAAGACCTGCTCCGGCGTCAGTTCGCGGACAAGCATGTCAGAGACGAGATTGATGTTGGCGCCCTGTGACAGGAGGTAGGATGCCGCCTCGAAATCCTCCGTCGTGGTCGATGAGAAACGGAAGCTGCCCGTTTCCTCATATATGCCGAGCATCATGATCGTCGCTTCCTCGGGCGTGATCGGTATGCCGCGCTCCCTGATGATGCCGATAAGGATCGTCACCGTGGCCCCCACACTGCGAACGATCTGGAATTCGGCCTTCACATCGTATTCCGACTCCGGATGGTGGTCGTAGACGTGGATTGTGGCCTTGCCCTTCTCCGCTACCTTTGCGAGCTCGCCAATCCGCATTTTATCGCGGGTATCCACGAGGATGAGCATGTCGATCTCATCGTAATCCGACTTCTTCAGCTTGACAATGTCGTACAGGTACAGCGTCGAATGAATGAGAAAATCGCGAAGGGTCTTTTCCTGGGACCCGGGAAACACGAGCGCCGCGTCGGGATAGAGCTTTTTCGCCGCGATCATCGAGGAGAGGGAATCGAAATCCGCATTGACGTGAGATGTGATGACCTTCATCAACCCCTCGGATGGTGCTTTTTGTGAAGCTCTTTCAAACGCTTGCTGTCAACGTGCGTGTAGATCTGCGTCGTCGATATATCCTCGTGGCCGAGCAGGACCTGGACCGATCGCAGGTCGGCACCGCCCTCGAGGAGATGGGTCGCAAATGTGTGCCGTATCGTATGGGGCGAGACGTGGCCTTTGCGCAGCTGCAGACCGTATTTCCGGATGATCTTCCAGATGGCCTGGCGCGTGATCATGTCCCCTTTGCGGTTCGGGAACAGGTACTGGCCCGGGGGTTTCTCCGACGCAAGGTACGCCTTGATCGCATCGCGCGAGTATGACCCCAGGGGAACGACCCGCTCCTTGGAGCGCTTTCCCATCGCGATCACGAAGCCTCCGTCCAGGTTGACGTCACCCTTCTTAAGCCCGACCACCTCGGACACCCGAAGTCCCGTCGCATACATGAGCTCTATAATTGTCCGGTCCCGGACAGCCATTCTCTCGCCTTCCGGCAGGCTCAGGAGTTCGCCCATCTCGTCTTCGGTCAGCACGCGGGGGATGGGCGGCCGGAATCTCGGCGTGTCAACGTCCTCGAGGGGGCTTGCGGATATCTTCCCGTCGAGGAGAAGGTAGTTGAACAATCCCCGCAGTGCCGATATACTCCGCACGATGCTGCGGGTCGATTTTCCCTTTTCGCGCAGGTATGCTATGAATCCCTCGACGTGCCGCCGCTCGGGCTCGGTGCAGGCGACCTCTTCGCAGTATTTTATGAATGAGAGGATGTCGCGGTTGTAGGCCTCGATCGTGTGGGCGGATGAACCCCGCTCGGACACAAGATGGCGGATAAAGCTATCGAGATAATGATAGAGACGTTCCACCTTCTTCCATCCCCCTTATATTCCCGTCGACCCGAAGCCCCCCTCGCCGCGGACAGTATCCGTAAGGTCCGGTACCTGCCGGAATTCCACCCGGGCAAGCCTCTTGAAAACCATCTGGGCGACACGGTCTCCCTTGTTGATCGTGAAAGCCTCGCTGCCGAGGTTGATCAATATCACCATCACCTCTCCCCGGTAATCGGAATCGATGGTCCCGGGCGTATTGAGGACCGTTACGCCATGTTTCACTGCTATGCCGCTGCGGGGCCTGACCTCGGCCTCGTACCCTTCCGGTATCCCGATAAAAAGGCCGGTCGGGACAAGGGCGCGCTCCATGGGTGCGAGAACGACAGGCCCATCCACGAGGGCACAGAGGTCCACACCCGACGAATGGTCCGTCGCATAGACGGGAACGGTCGCCCCGTCGCGGGTTTTTATAAAAACGTCTATCCTTTCCATACGCTCTCGACCTTTTTCCGGTCAACATTGCCCAGTATCGTTAACGAGATCCCATCCGGGTCGTCGAATATCTCCCGCGCAATAGTTGCCACATCCGATTTCCTGATGCTGTCTATCTCGCGCAGGGTTTCCTTGAGGGGGATATAACTTCCGAAATAGATCTCGTTCTTCGCGAGCCGCCCCATCCGTGTCTCTGACCCCTCGAGCGCGATAAAGAGGTTGCCCTTTATATGCTCCTTGGAAAAAGAAAGCTCTGCGTCGGTGATGCCTTCATTGCGCACACGCATGATCTCTTCCTTGATGAGGCCAAGGACCTCGCTCAGGGATTCCCGGGACGTAGAGGACGAGATCCCGAACGTTCCGCAATCGTGGTAACAGTTCACGTAGGAATATATGTTGTACACGAGGCCGCGCTTCTCCCGGATCTCCTGAAAAAGGTGGGAGCTCATGGCCCCGCCCATGACGGCATTGAGTATATAGAGCATGTACCTGCGCCGGTCCACCTGGCTGACCCCGTCGGTGCCCATGCACATGTACACATGTTCCAGGTCTTTTTCATAAATGTCAATCCCCGAAGCCGCATCCGGGGCCGTCAACGCGATCGTACGGGATGCTCCGCACGGTGTCCCGGAGAAATAACGGGCTATACTTTCCACACAGGCCTCGTGGTTCACCCGGCCGCTCATCGTAATGATCGTATTTCCGGCATCGTAGTGCTCCCTGAAATAACCTTTTATGACGTCCGTTCCGAGCGACTGCACGGTCTTTTCCGTGCCGAGCACCGGCATCCCGAGTGCATGCCCTTTGTAGTACGAGGCGTTGAACATATCGTAGATATACTCCTCGGGGCTGTCCTCGGTCATCTTTATCTCCTGGGTGATCACATACCGCTCTTTCTCGATGTCCTCATCCGCGAACGTAGAGTTGAGATGCATGTCGGACATGATATCGAGCGCTATATCCAGGTCTTTTCTCAGGACGCGCACGTAAAGACAGGTATACTCCCTGGTCGTGAAGGCATTGATGGAACCGCCTACGGCGTCGATCTCCCGCGCAATATCATAGGCGGTGCGCCTGTGCGTCCCCTTGAAGAGCATATGCTCGATAAAGTGGCAGATACCGTTATTGCCGGCGTTTTCGTAGCGGCTGCCCGCCTTCCACCAGATACCGATGGACACGGTGGAATAATACGATATGGATTCTGTGACGACTGTTATACCGTTGTCAAGGACAGTCTTTTTATACATCTCATTAACGCTGGCCTTTATCATCCCTGAGGACGGCCTTGCGTGACAGCTTGACCCTGCCGTTGTCTTCGACACCGATAACCTTTACCCTGACTTCGTCCCCTTCTTTGACGACATCGGACGCCTTCTTGACAAATTTATCATCGAGCTGGCTTACATGGCAAAAACCATCCATGTTCGGCCCCAGTTCGATTATGGCGCCGGCATCGAGGACCCTTCTCACGATACCGTCGTAAATCGTTCCGACCTCAACCTCTTTTACGATAGACTTCACTATCTCGATTGCGGCGTTTGCGGATTCCTCGTCAACGGAAACGATATTCACCATTCCTGAGTCATCGATATCGATCTTGACGCCCGTTCTTTCTATAATGCTCCGGATGACCTTGCCGCCCGGGCCGATGACTTCCCTGATCTTGTCGGGTTTTATCATCATCGTGTATATCCTCGGGGCGTAGGGCGAAAGAGTTTCGCGAGGCCTTTCGATGGTGGATGTCATGATATCGAGGATATGCCCGACACCTTGCTGGCCCTGGATAACCGCCTTCGACATCGTGTCCTTCGAGATGCCCTTTATCTTGATATCCATCTGGATGGCAGTTATGCCTTCACGGGTGCCTGCGATCTTGAAATCCATATCGCCGAGATGGTCTTCGTCGCCGAGGATATCGCTCAGGATGATCTCCCGGTCGCCTTCTTTCACGAGGCCCATGGCGATACCGGCGACCGGCTCCTTGATCGGGACGCCGGCATCCATAAGGGAAAGGCATCCGCCGCACACCGTCGCCATCGAAGAGGAGCCGTTCGATTCGAGGATCTCGGAGACGATCCGTATCGTGTAGGGGAATGCTTCCCTCTCGGGAAGGATAGGCGTCAACGCCCGTTCCGCCAGGTTGCCATGGCCTATCTCGCGCCGCGTCGGCCCGCGAAGCATCGATGCCTCGCCCACCGAGAAGGGCGTAAAATTATAATGGAGGAGGAAGGTCTTGTATGTTTCCCCTTCGTGGAGCGACTCTATCTTCTGCTCGTCATCGGACGTCCCGAAGGTCGTTATGGCCAGCGATTGTGTTTCGCCCCGCGTAAAAACAGCGGAACCGTGGGTACGGGGCAGCACGCCGACGAGGCATGAAATGGGCCTTATCTGGTCACTCGCCCGGCCGTCGATCCGTTTGCCGGTAGACAGAAGCTGCTCACGCATCAGATTGCTCGTGACGTCTTCATATGCCTTGGCAATGGACTGCGCCTCTTCTTCAGGATATTTTTCCTTCAGTTCCTTCAATATCTGGTCCTGTCTCGCGTACCGTTCGAGTTTTGCCTTTATTGCAAAGCTGTCGATCAGGTCTTTTTCAACGTGGCCCCTGACCTCTTTCTTCTTCTCTTCGAGGTCTTCCTGCACCGGGAGCGACCGCTTGGCCTTTCCCATTTTTTCACACAGCTTCTCCTGCATCTCGATGAGGGGCATCATTGCCTGGTGCCCGAATTCGATCGCCTCTATAAGGTCCGTGCCCTTGACGAAATGCGCTTCGCCTTCAACCATTATGATCGCGTCACGTGTTCCGGTGACGACGATATCGATATCGCTGTCAGCCATTTGAGGAAAGGTCGGGTTTGCCACCAGCACCCCGTTTATTCTTCCCACTTTCACGCCGGCGAATGGCCCTTCAAAAGGGACATCGGACACGGACACTGCACACGATGCACCGACAAGGCTCAGGATGCCCGGATCATTATCCTCGTCCGCGGAAAGCACGGTTGCGATGACCTGGGTCTCAAATCGCCAGCCCTTCGGAAAGAGAGGACGCAATGGTCTATCGATCAAACGCGATGTCAAGATCTCCCGTGTTGTCGGCCGCC
>ERZ1645192.1193-NODE-1193-length-21904-cov-11.371001_pt1 | contig 21904 bp, 23 predicted proteins | sample MGYA00575354_ERZ1645192 | MGnify/ENA primary metagenome ERZ1645192 (study PRJEB40844, sample SAMN11349763) | freshwater sediment metagenome | isolation source: river sediment | host: Sediment | place: India: Faizupur Khadar , New Delhi | collected 2017-02-21 ... | reverse complement strand
CAGTTCCCCATCGTTTTGGAATGTTATAAAATGAGCGATTTCAGGGATGCTGGCCTGATCGCAAAAATATTTGCAAGGATGCTTCCTGTGTAACACAGAATTGTCCATGCCAGTTGATATGGTTTAAATAGAAATGTGATGACTACAAATAAGATCTTGTTCAGGGAGGAGCAGAAGTTTAGGGTATGGTGGCTGTGGCTGATCCTGGTGGGGGCTTTTGCCGTGTCGGCAGGACCCCTGTGGTATGGGGTATGGTCGCAGCTGACCACCGGTGTGCCCTGGGGCGATGAACCCACTGGTGACACCGCCCTGGTGGTGACTACGCTTCTGGTCACCCTGCTGATGGGCGGACTCATCCTGCTGTTCGTGTTGGCGCGCCTGGAAACGGAGATTACCACCGCAGATATCGCCTTCCGGTTTTCCCCTTTTGTGCGGAAATGGAGAAGGATACCCCGCGAAATGATCGCACGCTTTGAGGCCGGAAGGTACAATCCCATTATGGATTATGGTGGCTGGGGGGTCAGACAGAGCCTTGGAAAAAAGGGCAAGGCTTATAACGTCTCAGGCAACCTGGGACTAACCCTCTACCTGGTGGATGGCAAGAAGCTGCTGATCGGAACCAGACGGTTGCAGGCCATCTCCTATGCCATGGATAATATGATGAAAGGGATGCCCCGTTCTGAGGAGAAGAGGATGTCGTAAGAAAAAGATGGCCATGACCAAGAAGAAGACCTTTGCCCTGAGGATCGACAGCGACATGATGGCTGCCGTCGAAAGATGGGCCGCCGATGAATTCAGAAGTACCAACGGCCAGTTGGAGTGGATCATTTATAAAGCCCTGAAAGATGCCAAACGTGTTAAAAAAGGAAGCTCCGCGCCCTCCGCAGAAGAGGAGTGACCGGTTTGTTCTGTTGGGCGCTGATCTGCAGATCACTTCGGCCGGTCCGCTGCTGACCCTTATCCTGCTGCGGCTTTCGCTGCCCGGACTTTTCGCTGACCTCAGCTTTTCGTGGAGAACATAACAACTTAATTTTTATCTTTGATACTATGTCAAGTAATATTTCAAAGTACCAGTGCCCCAAATGTGGGGGTAAAAAGGCGGAAGTGGACAGCATCCGTACAACGGGAAAGGGTTTCACCCGTTACTTCAATATCCAGAACCGGCGGTTCCAGGCGGTTATTTGTACCCAGTGTGGTTATACCGAGTTCTACCGTGAGGGCAAGACCTCCGGCGCCACCAATGTTCTGGACTTTATCACTGGCTGACGGGCATTGGCTTTGCCCTGACGGATAACCACCGGCTGACGGGCATTGGCTTTGTCCTGACGGATAACCACCGGCTGGCGGGCATTGGTTTTTCCCTGACGGATAAACACCGGCCGCATTGGCTATAACTGAAATGAGCGTATCTATGAGAAAGCTATTGATGATCCTGTTATCCCTTGTTCTCTTTCATGGGGTTCAGGGACAGGAAGTCGCGGGGCGCTGGAGCGGCTCGCTTGATGCCGGAGGGATGAAGCTCCGGCTGGTTTTTAATCTTGAAAAGGGGGAAGGGGGGTACACCGCTACCATGGACAGTCCCGACCAGGGGGCTTTGGGAATAGAGGTTCCCCAGGTGGCGGTAGCTGGTTCGGAGGTAACCCTGGCCATTCCGGCGATGGGCCTGGAATATAAGGCCGCCCTGAAAGGAAAGGAGATGGAGGGGACCTTCAAACAGGGGCCTGTTACCCTGCCCCTGAAGCTGACCCGTACCGAAGGGAAAAGCCCGTTGGTCCTGCGGCCTCAGGAGCCCCAGCCGCCCTATCCTTATGAGATCAGGGAGGTGACCTTCATCAACCGGCATGACTCGATCCAATTGACTGGCACGCTGACACTTCCGGAGGGAGAGGGGCCATTCCCGGCGGTTATCCTGATCAGTGGCAGCGGCCCCCAGAACAGGGATGAGGAGATCTTCGGTCACCGGCCTTTCTGGGTAATCGCCGATCATCTGACCCGCAAGGGCATCGCCGTTCTGCGTTATGACGACCGGGGCACCGCTGCCTCCCGGGGTAACTTCAACACGGCGACCACCCTCGACTTCGGCCGCGATGCTGAACATGCCTTCCGTTTCCTCAAGACCCGCCCCGACATCGACCCGCAACACATCGGATTGCTGGGACACAGCGAGGGAGGCATCATTGCCTCTATGATCGCCGCCCATTATGAAGAGGTCGGCTTTATGGTTTTGCTGGCAGGAACGGGCATCCGGGGCGACAGCCTTCTGTTGCTCCAACAGGAAACCATGATGCGTACCATGGGAGTGGATCAGGCGACGATCACCCGCTCCCACGGCATCAACAAGGGAGCCTTTGACCTGATCAATGTCTTTGGGGGGACCGATCAGCTTAAACAGAAACTGATCCTCTACCTTCAGGGCGTTTACGGCGGTATGAGCGAAAAAGAAAAACAGGGCCTCTCGCAGGAAGTATTCATCGGCCGCACCCTGAACCAGATCATGAATCCCTGGATGGAGTTTTTCGTCCGCTTCAGCCCCTGTCCCGACCTCACGGGGATCAAATGCCCGGTGCTGGCCCTTAACGGCTCCAACGATGTGCAGGTGCCTGCCGGGGTGAACCTCAATGCCATCCGTACTTGCCTTGAGAAAGGAGGCAACAGAGCGGTCACTACCAGGGAGTATCCCGGACTGAACCACCTTTTCCAGGAGTGTAAAACCGGACTACCCTCTGAATACGGGGAGATCTCACAGACCATATCCCCGGCAGTTCTGGAGGATATCTCCTCCTGGATCCTCGACAGGGTGAAATAGAATATTTCCTCTTGGATCCCCGACAAGGTGAAATAGTCGTCCATCCGCTCAGTCAGGAGAAGGAAACCCTTATGTGAGGATCACACCACGCTGATCAGGGGATCGCTGGGGGGGGTCATTTCCCCTATGATGCCGCTGTGGAGGCCCTTAATTTTAAGAAGTTGGGTGACCTCCTGCGCCTGCCGGGGATCCACGGCGATAAGCAGTCCGCCGTTGGTCTGGGGGTCGCAGAGCAGCCGCCGCCGGGGGTCGTCGGGGGCCATACCGATTTGGTGGCCGTAGCTCGACCAATTGCGGTGGGTGCCCCCGGGAATGCAATCCAGGGAGATATATTCCAAGGCGGAGGAGAAACGGGGGATGGCCTCATAGTGAAGTGTGGCTGACAGATGGCTGCCGCGGCACATCTCCGTGAGGTGGCCCAGGAGGCCGAAGCCGGTGACATCGGTCAGGGCTTTCACCCCGGGGAGGAGGGCCAGGTCATGCCCCACACTGTTCAGGGTGGTCATGGAGCGTACGGCTTCTTCTTCGTCGGAAGGGCGCAGAAGCCCCTTCTTCCGGGCAGTGGTCAGAATCCCCACCCCCAGGGGTTTGGTCAGGAAAAGGAGGCATCCCTCCTCTGCGGTGTCGTTCCGCTTGAGCTGCCCGATGGGGACCTGTCCGGTAACCGCCAGTCCGAAGATCGGTTCGGGCGAGTCGATGCTATGTCCTCCGGCCAGGAGGATGCCTGCCTGGTGGCAGGTATGGCGCCCTCCTTCCACCACTTGAGCTGCCACTTCCGCTGAGATTTTGGCTATAGGCCATCCCAGGATGGCAATGGCCAGCAACGGCCGGCCCCCCATGGCATAAATGTCGCTGATGGCGTTGGCGGCGGCAATCCTTCCGAAGGTAAAGGGATCATCGACGATGGGCATGAAAAAATCGGTGGTGCTGATGATGGCTGTGCCGTCACCCAAGTCATAGACCGCGGCATCATCACGGCTCTCGTTGCCCACCAGCAGTCGTGGATCGGCAGGGGCGGGCGCATGGCTCCTGAGGATCGTGTCCAGGATGGCCGGCGAAATCTTGCAACCACAACCGGCTCCATGGCTGTACCCGGTGAGCTTAATGGGATCTTCTTCCTTCTTCATAGTCTAAGATAATTGTGGCATTCTTTTCCGGATCAATGGTCTCCAGGAGGATTTCCCTTACCTCTCCCCGGGTATGTAGCCTGAGTGCTTTTTCGTAGCTTTTATCGTAATAGGCCAGCAGGATCAGGGCGGCATCCCTGTAGTGGCCGGCTGAGATCAATTTCAGTGCTTGAACGCTGTTGTCGCCTCCCAGGCGGCGGGTGATGCGGCGGGTGGCTTCTTCGAGCACCCCGGGGCCATAAGCGGCGTATTCCCTTACCAGCCAGGAGGCCCTTACCTCTCTGGGAATCCGCAGAAACCAGGTCGGGCTTTTCTGCATCGCCTGCCACAGGGGCATGGGCAGGTTGACCCCGCCGATGTTATGGCTCTCATCTTCGAGCCATACCGGGTGAGAGGCGTCGAGAGGCCGGAAGGCCCCGAAGAGATCATTCTCGAACTGTTCTGTGGTAGGCTGGTCGCCGCAACCGATGGCCCCGAAGGAAGACCCTTTATGGCAGGCTACACCTTCCAGGTCCACGGTCTGGTAGCCCCGGGCGGCCAGAGTCCCTATGATTTCCGTTTTGCCGCTGCCGGTAAAACCACCGAGGATGCGCAGTTCCGGAGGATTCTCGAAATAACGGTGGACCAGTTGCCGGTAGGCCTTATATCCGCCGGCAATGACACTTACCTGCCGGAAACCGTGGCTGGCCAGATGGCCGGCAAAGGAGCGGCTGCGCTGACCTCCCCGCCAGCAGTGGACGGTGACCGCTCCTCCCTGGGTGATGCTGCGGGCTTCCTCCAGAAACCAACCGAGCTTCGGCGCCACCAGCTCCAAGCCTGTCTCCAGAGCCTTCTCCGGGGATACACGTGTGTAAAGGGTGCCCACCATGGCCCGCTCCTCATCGGTGAAAAGCGGAATGTTAACGGCCCCGGGAATATGCCCCTGCCGGTACTCCCCCGGCGAGCGGACATCGATCAGCGGTCCGCCGGTGGAGAGGTACACCTCTATGGTGATTTCCGGAATCATGGGGCCAAAAATAGCGATTTCCGGCCCGTGTTTATCAAAACTTTAAATTTTAGGCCCGCCCCTTTTCAAACGAATGCTCTGCTGCCGATTAGTCGTAATTTAGTAGGCTTAAAATCAAAAATTAAACGAAAGGTAAAATGATAAGTCCGCTGCAAAAAGAGAGGGCCACCTACCGGCCGAAGTTGCCTGCTTCCCTGATGGGGGAGGTAGTGCTCATTGAAGGGGCCAAAACGGCTTCCGTGGAAGACCAGGAAGAGATCAGTCAGCTTTTTCCCCACACCTATGGGATGCCGCTGATTACTTTTGAGAGCGGCAGCCAGCCGGCTGCCCGTCAACCGCTGAATGCGGGGGTGATCCTCTCGGGAGGTCAGGCACCGGGTGGCCACAACGTCATCGCCGGCATCTTTGATGGCCTGAAAAAATGGCACCCCGAAAGCCGCCTCTATGGTTTTTTGGGCGGGCCGGGCGGACTGGTTGACCACCAATACATGGAGATCACAGCTGAATATCTTGAGGCTTTCAGGAATACCGGCGGGTTCGACATCATCGGTTCAGGCCGGACCAAACTGGAAGAGACAGCCCAGTTCGATAAGGGCCTCGAAATCTTGAAGAAACTGAATATCAGTGCCTTGGTGATTATCGGCGGCGATGACAGCAATACCAATGCCTGCGTTCTTGCCGAGTATTACAAGGCCAAAGCCGCAGGAGTTCAAGTCATAGGCTGCCCAAAAACCATCGACGGGGACCTCAAAAATGAGATGATCGAGACCTCCTTTGGTTTTGACACCGCCACCAAGGTCTATTCGGAATTGATCGGTAACATTGAAAGGGATGCCAATTCAGCCAAAAAATACTGGCATTTCATCAAGCTGATGGGCCGGTCGGCTTCCCATATCGGCCTGGAGTGTGCCCTGAAGACCCAACCCAATATTTGTCTGATCTCCGAAGAGGTAGAGCAGAAGAAGCAGACCCTGCACGATATCGTTGAATATATGGCTGGTGTGGTGGCCCAACGTGCTGCCGGGGGTGAGAATTTTGGTGTGGCGCTGATCCCCGAGGGGCTGATCGAGTTCATTCCCGAGATGAAGATCCTGATTTCGGAGCTCAATGACCTGTTGGCCGAAGGATCTGCCTTTGAGCAGGAATTCCGGGCTATAGGGGATGAGGTGGCCCGCCGTCAGCTGGTGGCCGGGCGCCTTACCGCGGAATCGGCCAAGCTCTTCACCTCTCTTCCGGCAGGCATTGCCAACCAGCTCACCCTCGACCGTGATCCTCATGGGAACGTTCAGGTGTCTCTGATCCAAACCGAATCCCTGTTGGGTGAAATGGTCAAAGGCCGCCTGAAAGAGATGAAAAAAGCGGGTGCCTTCAAGGGTAAATTCAGCACCCAGTACCATTTCTTCGGCTATGAGGGCAGGTGTGCCGCTCCCTCCAACTTCGACGCTGACTATTGCTATTCGCTGGGATATACCGCTTCGGTGCTCATCAGTGCCGGGAAAACCGGCTACATGGCTTCGGTAAGGAACCTCACCCAGCCGGCCTCGAAATGGATCGCCGGAGGAGTCCCGGTCACCATGATGATGAACATGGAAAAACGGCATGGCCACATGAAACCGGTGATCCAGAAAGCGCTGGTTGACCTGAATGGTGCTCCTTTCCGCTACTTCACAGCGCACCGTGAGGTGTGGGCCAGGGAAACCGCCTTCGTTTATCCTGGTCCCATCCAGTATTTCGGGCCAACAGAAGTGTGCGACCTGCCCACTATGACCCTGCAGTTGGAACACCAATCCTGAAAGATACCCCTTCGGCACGGTCAGATGCTTCCGGGTAGCGTTTTCACTTTGAGAGACACGCCCCACTGAAGCGATCAGGTCTGTGCTGATCCCTATAGAAAAGAGCGCCCTGGCCAACCAGCCGGGGCGCTCTTTTTGAGGCCTGCCGATTCTGCCGGCGCACAAGTGGTCCCATTGACGTTAACCGGGGGTTCAGTACCTGGCCCTATTCTGAATGGCGGGGGTGGGATCTGAGAACATCATAACACACTTGCCTGGCGGATGAGTGCCCGGAGGCTTGGGTAGGTATTGTTAAGTATGTCAATGATTTCAGAGGGTTGAATCCACCGGGCTTCCTCGATATCCTCGGTGGTTTCAGGCCGGAGGGGGTCGCAGGCTAACGCTTCCATGGCGAACCAGTGGGTCTCCTTGAGGATCCACTCATGGGGTTTGCGTGGATAGTCGGAATAATAGATATGAAAGGTGGAGGGGAGGGGAGGCCCGGGCAGGAGCCGCGTGACCCCTGTTTCCTCGGTGACTTCCCGCAGGGCCGCCTGCAGGGGCGTCTCCCCGCGGTCTATTTTTCCCTTGGGAAGGTCCCATTTGCCCTTGCGGTAAATAAACAGAAATCCCCGCTGACTATGCACTAATCCCCCGGCGGCGGGCATCAGCCGGAACATCCCGGTGAACCATTCCCACAGCCGGGGCAGATCACCATACAATACCCGCGTCTCCGTAACATAAACCTCCTTCTGCCGGAACCAGGCCACCACCTCTTCCATTTCTTTCAGGGAGGTCACCTCCTCCATTCTAAATCTGGTATTTGCCCCCTCTTTAATCCCTAAGGAGCTCTTCTTCTCTAGGTTTACCTTATCGTCAAGAATGGACAGGTCACCCCGGTCGGCCAGCAGGAGCCTCCGCTCATTCAGAAAAACTTCATACATTTGTCACAAAATATAAGGTATGAACGCAATGGATTCCATGCAGGTAGCAGTAGCACAGATGCTCCTGCAAATTAACACAATAAAAGTCCAACCATCAAATCCCTTTACCTGGGCTTCGGGCTGGAAAGCCCCCATTTACTGTGACAACCGGAAGATTCTTTCCTATCCTGCGGCGCGGACCTTCATCCGTGACAGTTTTGCGGAAGTGATCGCCGCCCAATATCCTGATGCAGAGGTGATCGCCGGGGTAGCCACGGGGGCCATAGCCCATGGGGTGCTGGTGGCTGAGAAGCTGGGGCTTCCCTTTATTTATGTCCGCTCGGAACCCAAGAGCCACGGGTTGGAAAACCTCATCGAGGGCGATCTGTTGCCCGGGCAAAAGGTCGTCGTGGTCGAGGATCTGGTCTCCACAGGGAACAGCAGCCTCAAGGCTGCGGCCGCCGTCTCCGCCAATGGTGGCGATGTATTAGGCATGGTGGCGATCTTCACCTATGAGTTCACCAAAGCGGCAGAAAATTTTGCCCAGGCCGGACTGGCATTGACGACCCTGAGCCGTTACCAGGTGCTCATTGAACAGGCCCTGGCCGCTGGTGAAATCACCCCGGAACAACTCGGTAACCTCATGCGCTGGCGCGAGGACCCGGCCAACTGGGGCAGGTAATCCTGATCTTGCGGAGCACCCGGCTGTTGGTTTGCCGCGGGCGTCAGAACGCCTCCGGAAAGCGGCCCCTGATGCGGAGGAGCCCGTCGGGTGGCTGCGAATTTCTGCCGCAACCCATCACCCGGAGGAATGGCCTTAGCCCATTTGAGGGAAAAAGGAATGGTTATCTTTGCCTTTCAACAAAACACAGAATATGTCTGTCAGCAAATACGTCAGTGACATCAAAACCATTGGTCATCCTATCGCGACGGTCTTCAATACCTTGTCTGATTTTCAGAACCTTTCCCGCTATGTCAACGAGGATATCCTGGCTGCGGTGACCGAGAAGGTGCCCCAGATTTCTATTTCCCGGTTTGAGTCGGATGCCGATTCCTGCCGGTTTGAGCTGGGGAGTTTGGGGACTACGGAAATCAGGATCGTGGAGCGCACCCCCTTTTCGACCATCAAGATATCAGGTGGGGGAGGGCTGCCCCTGGAGCTTACCCTCTGGATCCAATTGCTGCCCCTTGAAGAGGATCAGACCAAAATGCGGTTGACCCTCCATGCCGAGATGGGAATGATGATCAAAATGATCGCCGGCGACAAGCTGGGGACAGGTCTCGATCAACTGGCCAGTTCCCTGGCGATGCTTCCCTACCGCTAATTTCCCTTTAGAAACGGGTCTCGTCAAAGGCCACAGGTCTCCTCACAGGACGCCATGCTCTTCACCGGTTAAAGCACGCTCCACCGGTCAGCGGTCTGCTCACAGGCTGCCGGTCTCCTTACAGGACGCCGTTATCCTCACCGGTCACCAGTTCCACGCTCTTAAAAGGCCAGGAGGTTACCTCGCCCTGGTCGGTGCGCAGAAGGAGCTGGCCGAATGGGTCGACCCCCTCAACCCTGGCCTGAAAGCTTCTCTCGCCGGTCCGGTAAGTCAGGTTAGCCTCCCTCCCCAGCAAAAGGGAGAGGTATTTTTCGTTGATTTCCCGGTATTTTCCTTTTCTCAGTTTTTCATACCAGACGTAGATATGCCTGGTGAGTTCTTTCAGGCATTCCTGCAGGTCATACTCCCTGCCGGTGACCATCTTCAGGGAGATGGCCCGGGGCAGATGGGAAGGAAAGGTGTTCTGGTTGATGTTGAGGCCAATGCCGGCAACACTCCAGCGGAGGTGTTGGCCCATGACACTGTTTTCGATCAGGATGCCCGCAATCTTCCGTAGGCCAATGTAAATATCATTGGGCCATTTGATGGCCACCAGGTTCTTCTTTTCGCCGGAAAGGGAGGGATGGGGCTGTAAATCAACCTTTTCCTCCATTTTGCCTGCCAGATAATGGGCCAGTCCGAGCGATACCACCTGCGACAGCAGGAACTGCCGTGATGCCTCCAGGAAATGGGGTTCCAGAATCAGACTGAAGGTAAGGTTCTTTCCCTCCTCACTTTCCCAGACATTCTTGCCGTGGCCACGCCCCTGCGTCTGACGAAATGTCAAGACCAGGGTTCCTTCACCGGCCTCATGGGCTGCCAGCAGGGCAGTGGCATAATTGTTGGTGCTGGGAGTTGCATCAAGAGAGAGGATACGGAGGAGGTTCCCGGCTATACTGAATTCTTCCAAGGCCATGCTACTCGCATTTGAGTGGTTTAGCTCCGGGACATTCCGGGGCGATCAAAGGTAGTTTAATTTGGTTGAAAAGCTTTGTCCGGCTGAAACCGACACGGTATCATTTTCTTATCTTTGCACTGTTAAATATTATAAATGAATAAAAAAGAGGTACCAGCCTTAAAAATCCTGGATGCTGCCGTGGAAGGCATCAGGCGGCTCAAGGGAAAGAGTACAGCAATCATTGATCTGACCTCCATCCACCACACGGAATGCGGTTATTTCGTTATATGTCACGGGACTTCCAACACCCAGGCCGAGAGCATCGCCCGCTCGGTGGAAGAGACGGTCACCGAGCTGACGGGTATGAAGACCTGGCACAAGGATGGCTATCGCAATGCGATATGGATTCTTCTCGATTATGGCGAAGTGATGGTTCATGTTTTCAGGGAAGACGCCCGCAATTTTTACAACCTCGAAGGTTTATGGGCTGATGCCACCATGACACGGTTGGAAGATGAATTATAAACAGTAAAAAAGCAACACAGATATGTCAGAAAACAAGAAAAAAGGGACTCCGGAACAGAAACGCGATCCCGGCGATCCATTCGGGGTGCCCGGGGGGGGAGCGCCCCGCCCCAGATTCAATCCCTACTGGTTTTACGGGATCATTGCCGTCCTCTTCCTGGTCGTCAATTATTACTTCTCGGGATCCAAAGGACCCGTGGAAACCAACTGGAATGAAGTCAAGACCACTATGCTGGTGCAACATGACATCAAGAAGATAGTTGTTGTCAACAATGAAAAAGCCCTGCTCACTCTGAAAGACGACAGGGTAGCCAAATATAAGGATAAGCTGGAGGGTACCTTTACCCGGCCAGCCGAAGGAGGGCCCCATTTTTACTGGACCATTGGTTCCGTGGAGACCTTTGAACAGAAGCTTATGGAAGCCCAGGAAGGATTTACTGCCACCGATAGGGTAGAGGCCGAATACCGGAATGAGCGCAATTGGGTCAACGAGATTCTCTGGTCGCTGGGGCCGTTTGTGCTGATCATCCTGTTGTGGTGGTGGATTTTCAAGCGGATGAGCAAGGGGGCCGGGGGTGCCGGCGGTGGGATCTTCAGCGTGGGCAAATCGCAGGCCCGGGTCTTTGACAAGGACTCGAGGGTCAACACCACCTTTAAAGATGTGGCCGGTTTGTCGGAAGCCAAGCAGGAGGTCGAGGAGATCGTGGAATTCCTGAAGAACCCCACCAAGTTCACCAAGCTGGGGGGCAAGATTCCCAAGGGAGCCTTGCTGGTCGGTCCTCCCGGAACAGGGAAGACATTGTTGGCCAAGGCGGTAGCCGGAGAGGCCAATGTGCCCTTTTTCTCGATGTCGGGGTCCGATTTCGTAGAGATGTTTGTAGGGGTGGGGGCTTCACGGGTCCGTGACCTCTTCAAGCAGGCCAAGGAGAAGGCCCCCTGTATTGTCTTCATCGACGAGATCGACGCCATTGGGCGGGCCAGGGGCCGAAATCCCAATTTTGGCTCCAACGATGAACGCGAGAATACCCTGAATCAGCTTCTGACCGAGATGGATGGTTTCGATACCAACAGTGGGGTGATCGTTCTGGCAGCCACCAACCGGGCCGATATCCTTGACCGGGCGTTGATGCGTGCCGGCCGTTTCGATCGCCAGATTAATGTCGAACTTCCCGACCTCAACGAGCGGGCTGAGATTTTCAATGTCCATCTGAAGCCGCTGAAGCTCAATGAAGATGTGAAGGTGGAGTTTCTGGCCAAACAGACGCCCGGTTTCTCGGGGGCCGACATTGCCAATGTCTGTAACGAGTCGGCACTTATCGCGGCCCGTAAAAGCCACGAAAGCGTCACCCGCCAGGATTTTCTGGATGCCGTGGACCGCATCGTGGGCGGACTGGAGAAGAAGAACAAGATCATCTCGATAGAGGAAAAGAAAACCATTGCCTACCATGAGGCCGGCCATGCCACCATAAGCTGGTTGTTGCCCTATGCCCATCCGCTGGTCAAGGTGACGATTGTCCCCCGCGGTAAAGCCCTGGGCGCGGCCTGGTATCTGCCTGAAGAGCGCTCCATCACCACCCGGGAACAGCTCCTTGATGAGATGTGCTCGGCCCTGGGAGGCCGCGCGGCGGAGGAAACCATCTTCGGAAGAGTCTCCTCCGGCGCCCAGAATGACCTGGAACGCGTCACCAAACAAGCCTATGCCATGGTCAGCATCTTCGGGATGAGTGAAAAAATCGGAACCGTCAGCTTCTATGATTCGACAGGACAGAGTGATTATTCCTTTACCAAGCCTTATAGCGAAAAAACGGCCCAGCTGATCGATGAGGAAGCTAAAAAGATCATTGACCAGGAATACCAGAGGGCCCTCTCCATCCTGCGTGAGCACAATGAGGGGCACAAACAGCTGGCCCAATTGCTGCTCGACAGGGAGGTGATCTTCTCGGAAGATATGGAGCATATTTTCGGAAAGCGGCCCTGGGACAAGCATAAGGAAGAGGCTCTGGAGGCTACCGGGGCTGGGGCAGTGCCCGGGGAACCTTCAGGGGAACCGGCTGCGGCTCCCTCCTCCGCTGAAAAAGAGGTTTAGGGTGGCTGCTGATCAGCCATCGGTGCGTGCCGCCATTCTTGCGGATCTGAGAAAGGCGGTGGCAGGGAGGACACCCTCACTGGCGCTTCCTCCGGAAAGGGTTATGCAGACCTCCACCTTTACCGATCGGGTTATGGAGTTCCGGCACAACCTGGAGGCGGTCAGCGGGGAGTTCCATCAGACCGGAGGATGGGAAGAGGTTGCGGCTTTCCTGGGTAGAGGGGTGGCCGAAGGCCGGTGGAAAAAGGTAGTAAGCCTGGAGGAGACGCTTTGCCAGCAGCTCACGGGAGGAGGTTTTTCCCTTGTTCCGACAGAGGGGGTCTCCGCCGAATGTGAGGCGATGGTCACCAGTTGCTCGGCCCTGGCCGCCTCCACCGGATCGGTGGTGGTCACCTCGGCCCTGACAGGCAGCAGAAAAGCCTTCGTATGGCCTGAAGTGCATATCGTGGTTGCCCGTGAAACGCAGTTGGCGGCCACACTGGAAGAGGCCTATACCAAGGCAATGACGCCTTCCGGAGGGCAGGACCCCTCGATGATCACCATCATCACCGGGCCCAGCCGGACGGCCGACATTGAGAAAACCCTGGTGCTGGGTGCCCACGGCCCCCGCCAGCTGATCGTTCTCCTGATCAAGAACCTTTAACGGGAAGAATTAAAACCGCAATATGATGGAAAACGGGTGGAAAGAAGTATTTTTGACGACTTTGGATTACCGGGCACATATCGCCAAAGACCTCCTCGAAGAAGCAGGGATCAAGGCCGTCGTCCTCGATCAGAAGGATTCGACTTACCTGGTCTTCGGTGAATACCGGGTCTATGTAGCCGGAGAGGATGAGGCTGCAGCCCTAGAACTATTAAAGGAACTGAAAGATTGAAGCCACTGGTGACACGCACGCTTTCGGGCGTTTTATACGGAGCGGTAATGACTGCGGGGATGATCATTCACCCGCTTCTTTTTGCCGTGCTCTTTGTGGTGATCACCCTCTTCTCCCTGATGGAGTTTTACAAGCTTTTCGGCCTGGCGGGCGCTGACCCTCACCCTGTCGGAGGAGCCGTTGCGGCTGCTCTTTTCTTCGGAATCGTCTTCGGGGTGGTGGCTGGATATCTTCCCCTGCGCCTGGCCGGCGTGCTCCCCTTGTTGCCCCTCTCCCTATTCATCGCCGAACTATACCGGAACAGGGAACGCCCCATGGTCAATATCGCCGCTTCCATGGCCGGCTTCCTATATGTGGTGGTGCCCCTGAGTATGGCCTCGCTGCTGATTTTTACCCGTGAGGGGGATACGCGTCATTTCTATCCCTGGATACTTTTCGGGGTGACCATCACCATCTGGCTATACGACTCAGGTGCTTACCTGGTGGGCACTGCCTTCGGAAAGCATCGGCTCTTTGAGAGGATCTCCCCCCTGAAATCATGGGAGGGTGTCATCGGGGGCGGCATGACTGCCCTGCTGACCGGTATCCTGAATGCCTGGCTTTTCCCTGCGCTGGAACTCCACCATTGGCTGGTCATCAGCGCCATCGTCATTCTCTTCGGCACATGGGGCGACCTGGTCGAATCGATGATGAAGCGGAGCCTTAAAATCAAGGATTCGGGCCATTTCATGCCTGGTCACGGGGGATTCCTCGACCGCTTTGACAGCTTTCTGCTGGTCATCCCGGTGGTGTCGGCCTGGCTCTGGATCAACGAAATAATCTAACGTGATAATAAATAGTATCTGGAAATGAGATTACACAAGGAAGGGTTGAAAGTCATCCCCTGGGTTGCGGCCGGCGTGGTATTGATTAATCTGGCGGCTTACCTCCCGGCGGGGGCATCGGTTTTCTTTTATGCGGTACTGGTCCTTACCCTGCCTTTCCTGCTGCTGACGTTTTGGTTTTTCAGGGATCCCCGGATCAATGCCCGGGCCCTTAACGGTGAGATCCTCTCTTCCGCCGACGGGGTGGTGGTGGTCATCGAACCCGTGGTGGAAAAAGAGTATTTCAACTGTGAACGGCTCCAGGTGTCGGTATTCATGTCGATTCTGAATGTTCATATCAACCACATTCCGGTCGAGGGGGAGATCGTTTACCAGAAACACCATAGGGGAAGATTTATGCCTGCTCACCTGGCCAAGTCTTCCGGGGAAAATGAGCGGTGCACAACGGTCATCCGCACCCTTTCGGGGGAGGAGGTGCTGGTCAGGCAGATTGCCGGACTGGTGGCCCGCCGGATTGTCACGTACAAGAAACCGGGTGAAAAGGTGACCCTCAGGGACCACCTTGGATTTATCCGCTTCGGATCACGTGTCGATCTGTTATTGCCCCCGGGAGCGCAGGTAAAGGTGGAACCCGGCCAGAAGGTGCTGGGAGGGCAAACCGTCGTGGCTGTACTGTGACAACGAATTAGCATTTAAACGTAAACGATACTCATGCAAAGAGCCTTCGGATTTGTTCCCAACCTGATCACCCTCCTCAACCTGTCGTCGGGCGTGATGGCCGTCATTCTGGCCCTGGAGGGGAACCTGGCCCCGGCGGGCGTGTTTATCCTGGTGGCCGGTGTTTTTGACTTTTTAGACGGCTTTTCGGCCCGGCTGCTGAAGGCCTATTCCGAACTGGGTAAACAATTGGACTCTCTGGCCGATGTGGTCTCCTTTGGGGTAGCTCCCGGCATGATCGCCTTTATGCTGATGAAGAAGGCGCTCCCTGGGATGAACCTCCCTTTGGATATGGTCCAGGGTGGATTTGTGACCTGGCTCTTCCTGCTCTCACCCCTGCTGATCCCTGCATTTTCGGCCCTGCGGCTGGCCAAATTCAACATCGACACCCGGCAGACTATCAACTTCATTGGTATGCCTACGCCGGCCAACGCCATCCTCTGGGCTTCCTTCGCCATCATCAACGGCTACTACGCCACCAGCGAAGTTCCGATGCTTCTCTTCACCCGCAGCAACCTCTTGATGGCCATCATCATCACCTCCCTGCTCCTGGTCTCGGAACTCCCTATGTTCTCCCTTAAATTCACCCGCCTCTCCCTGTCTGCCAACTGGTACCGTTACGCCTTCCTGATGGCTGCGGTGTTTCTGCTCCTCTTCCTGAAACTCTATGGCCTGCCGGTGATTATCCTGCTCTATATCGCCATGTCGCTCTCCTTTTATCTTTTGAAAATCGACCTCTGACGCCCGATTCAAGATTCCCGACTCAGGATTCCCGACTCAGGATTCCCGACTCCAGATTCAAGATTCCTGACTCCAGATTATTTATCAGACAGGTCCAGGTCTGCGAGACTGTGTTGGATCATTTTAATTTCATTCCATGAGATGCTTTCGCCCAGGGCTTCGAGGAGCTCTGAAGGGGAAGCGTGGCGGTTTTCGGCCAGCCAGTGGGCGACTTTCCGGATTTTCTCCTCCGGAACCACCTCTGACAGGCTGAGCTCCCCTGCGAGGACCAGCGCGGCCAGATGGCTTTCAATGGTGTGATGGGAGAGATCCCGCTCCAGGGCAATCTTGCGTGCCGACTTCCCCTGCCTGAACATCTCCAGGGTGACCTGCCGCGTATTCTTCTTTTTGGGGGCTTCCACGAATACGGATCCTGTATCGCCTGCGTCGATTCCGTTTTCCTGGCAATAGTGGAGGATCAGGGTGATGAGTTCTGCTCCGAAGCGTTTCACCTTGGTTTTGCCCAAGCCTTTGATGTTTTCGAGCTGTTTGCGGGTGACGGGCAGGTCGGTAAGGATCTGCTGGAGGGATTTCTGTGGCAGGATGCGGTAAGGCTGGACGCCATTTTCCTCTGCCTTTTCGATGCGCCAGCCGTTAAGGAGCTTGTAGAGCCGGGGGTGAAGCTGCACGGCTCCGGTTTTAGCCGGACGGGCCACCAGTCCCCTCAGATAGCGGGGTGTGTCGAGGGCTGCCAGCGCCCTGGCCTTGAGTAACCCCTCCACTGAGAAATCATTCCTGGTTACCCGCAGGGATTCCAGAAAGAGATGGAGCGTTTCGGAGATCCTTACTGTCGATTCCAGAATAGCCTTCTTTACCTCACGGTTGTCGGTTTCCAGGGTAGCCTCCTCCAGTGGTAGTAACACCAGTAACTGGCAGTGGCTGGTGAACCACTCTCCAGCTTTGGAGAGCCGCTCCCTGAAATAGGGATCTTCGCTTCCGCGCTTTTCAATGCTTACCAGACTCCTGACCTGGCTCAGAAACCGCTCCGCCACGGGGGCCAGTTCCTCTCTGATCCTGGTCTCGGCCAGCAGGAGCTGCTCCCTGAGGTTGCCCGAAAGGGTCTCCCGGTTTTCGACACACAGTTTTTGGGTGTAGCGGAGGTTCCGCAGCAGAGGGCCCATGTCGAACAGTTCCTCCAGCAGGCAGATCAGGTATGCCCCCCTGGCCTTCTCGAGGTCGGCTTCTCCTGGAGCGTGGTTTTCGGCTTCACGGGTAAAAGCCAGGACCGTGTTGTCGGTTTTTATGGCCGACCGGGTGAGCTGGGAGCCCAGGACCAGCCCTTCCAGGGAGCGGCAGCGGCTTAAGGCGACGTAAACCTGTCCATGGGCAAAACTGGCTTTAGCGTCGATGATGGCCTTGTCGAAGGTGAGTCCCTGGCTTTTATGGATGGTGATGGCCCAGGCCAGCTTTAGGGGCAGCTGGCGGAAACTGCCGATCTCCTCCTCGATGATTTCGCGGGTCTCCTCGTGCAGGGAGTAGCGCATGTTGGCCCATTCGGCCGGTTCCACCTCCAGAGGTTCGGCTTCTCCCGTGCAAGTGACTTCCACCCTATCGGCACTGATGGCCGAAATGCGGCCGATTTTTCCGTTGTACCACCTTTTCTCGGGCTGGATATCATTCTTGATGAACATCACCTGGGCGCCCTCCCTGAGGCGGAGTTCAGGTTCCGTGGGCCAGGAGAGCTCCGGAAAATCACCTTTCACCTCCGCGGAGAAACGAAATGTCTCCCCGGGAAGCTGCTCCAGTTTGGTTTCATTGAGCTGACGGGCTTGCCAGTTATGGGTGACCAGGGTGATCCATCCTTCCCCGTCGGGGGGGTCAAAGCCGGGATCATACCTCTGATTGAGGGTTTCAAGGGTGTCGTCATCGACTTTGTTCTCTCTGATGCGGTTCAGCAGTTCAATGAAACGCAGGTTGCTTTGGCGGAAGATCTGTTTCAGCTCGATGGTGATAAAGCGGGCATCGCGCAGGGCCAGGCTGCTGAAAAAATAAGGGGAATCATAGAAGCGGCGCAGGATCTCCCATTCCTGTTCCTTGGCCACCGGAGCCAACTGTTGCAGATCGCCGATCATCAGGATCTGTACTCCGCCGAAGGGTTTGAACCGGTTGCGGAAACGGCGCAGGACCCGGTCCATGGCATCCAGCAGGTCGGCCCTGACCATGCTGATCTCATCAATGACCAGCAGATCGAGGCTTTTAAAGATGGAGATCTTCTCGCGATGGTACCGCTGTACAGGCTCCTCCCGGCGTTCTCCCTCTGCTGAAGCTGCAGGCCGCTCCTCCCCGGGAAGGAACCCGGGAACCTGGGGCCCCAGGCTGAATTGAAAAAAGGAATGGATGGTGACCCCTCCTGCGTTGATGGCGGCGACTCCCGTGGGGGCTACCACCACCATCCGCTTGGGCGACTCCTGGCGCAACTGGTGCAGAAAGGTAGTCTTGCCCGTTCCTGCTTTTCCGGTCAGGAAAATATTCTCCCCTGTGTTTCTGAGAAATGCACGGGCCAGCTCAAGCTGGGGATTGGTGTCGAGGTCCATCTGCTCTTCCGTATAAAGAGGCTAAGTTAACCAATTTCCGCTGAATACCTGACATGTTCTTCTCCGCTTCAGGCCTCCACACCGAGAAAGGTTAAAGGGATCTCTTCCCGGTGCCTGACAGGGAGATTTGGATGGTTCCGTCGGAAGATGCCGTCGGAAGGTTGCGTCAGATATCGCCCGGGACCTCCGGAGCTATTTTAGTTTGGCCAGTGCCCCTTTGATGCGGGTAAGGGCCGTGACCAGTTGTTCTTCGGAGGCGGCATAGCTAAGCCGGAAGCAGCCCGGGGCCCCGAAGGCATCGCCGGAGACTACGCCAACATGTCCCTTGCTCAGGATGTAAAAGCAGAGGTCGTCAGAATTGCGGATGACCATCTCCCCGTCGCTTTTTCCGAAATAGGCAGAACATTCGGGGAAGACATAAAAGGCCCCATCGGGTTTGCTGGTTTTAAGGCCGGGGATTTCGGCCATCATCGCCAGGACCAGGTCACGCCGTTTCTCAAATTGGGCCACCATCTTGCGCACTTCGGTGCCGTCATGGTTAAAGGCGGCTACTGAGGCGATCTGAGCCACCGAGTTGGGACCCGAGGTGAACTGTCCCTGCAGCTTGTTACAGGCTTTGGCGACCCATAGGGGTCCAGCCATGAACCCAATGCGGTACCCCGTCATGGCATACGACTTGGACACTCCGTTGATGATTACCACCCGGTCCCGGATCTCGGGAAACTGGGCCAGTGAGGCAAATTGCTTTCCGTATATGATATGTTCGTAAATCTCATCCGAAATAATGATGATCTGCGGATGACGTGCAAAAATGGCAGCAAAGGCCTTCAGCTCCTCATAACTGTACACGCTTCCGGTGGGGTTGCTCGGACTGCTGAAGAGGAAGGCCCTGGTTTTGGGCGTGATGGCCGCTTCTAGTTGTGCCGGCGTGATTTTGAAGTCATTCTCCACCGTGGTGTCGATGACCACGTTGACCCCTTCGGAATAGCTCACCAGATCAACATAGGTGACCCAGTAAGGCGCCGGAACGATCACTTCATCCCCCTTGTCCACCACCACCTGGAGCACATTAGCCAGGGAGTGCTTGGCCCCGTTCGACACAACAATCTGCGCAGGCTCATAATCGAGTCCATTTTCCCGTTTCAGCTTGCCGGCAATGGCCTTCAGCAACTCAGGATACCCCGGTATCGGCGAATAGTAGGAGTAGTTGTCGTCAATCGCCTTCTTGGCTGCCTCCTTAATAAAACCGGGCGTGTGAAAATCAGGTTCTCCCACACCCAGGCTGATCACGTCGATGCCCTGGGCCTTCAATTCTCTGCTCTTCTGCGCTACCGCCAGCGTGGCCGATTCCGAAAGCCGGTTGATCCGTTCTGCTACCTTTGTCATGTCGATGTATTTTTTTTTGTGTTCCGATTGTGCTGCAATATATAAAAATAGTCAGATGCCAGCGGTGGAAAGTGAGCATCGTGATCAAAAAATATGCACCATGCTGACGATTTGTTAAGGGTGGGTTAATCGAAGAGGGTTTCGTCGCGGATGAGCATCAGGATGGCCGAATGGGGGAGGATGAAATATTTTTCTTTCCGGAATTCGATTTCGTAGCCGCTTTTATTGAGATAAACGGCCATGTCGCCCACCCGGGCCTGCAGGGGCACATATTTGACCTCTTCCCTTTTTTCCTTCCAGGGTTCGTCTTCGTCGGTCATGGCAGGGATGGGGTAGCCCGGACCGACACGCACCACGTAGCCGCTCAGGACTTTCTCGTTTTCCTGGACCGTTGGGGGGAGCAGTAGTCCGGAACTGGTTTTTTGCGACGGGTTTTTAGGTTTGATCAAAACCCTGTCACCCACCATGATGATTTTATCGAGGTCTTTTTCGTCAATATTCAGGGACATAAATTTCTTTTAACAGGTCGGACGTAAGGAACGTAAAGCCATGAAGAGGTCAGGTGACGGGATATTCATGGTTGGAGTCGGTCAGGATTTCATAGCCTGTAGGGGTGACCAGAACGGTATGTTCGAATTGGGCGGAGAGTTTCCGGTCGGAGGTGCGGGCGGTCCAGTTGTCCTTGCGGTCAATGGTCGTCGTGGGTTTTCCCTGGTTGATCATCGGTTCGATGGTGAAAATCATTCCAGGCCGCATCAGGGGGCCGCTGTTACGGCGGGCGGCATGGTCGACCTGAGGTTCCTCGTGGAAATGGACGCCCACGCCATGCCCACAGAACTCATAAACCACGCTGAATCCCTGCGAACGGGCATACCGACTGATGACAAAACCGATATTTCCGAAGTAATTGCCGGGGCGGACCTGCTGAATGCCCAGGTCGAGACAATGGCGGGTTGCATCGACCAGTTTGCGTGCCACGGGCGTGATCTCCCCAACGGTGTACATCCGGGAAGTGTCACCGTAATAGCCATCCAGAATGGTGGTCACATCGATGTTGAGGATATCCCCTTCTTTCAGAATGATATGGGGGGAAGGAATGCCGTGACAAACCACCTCGTTGGGAGAGATGCAACACGACGCCGGAAAACCATTGTAGCCCTTGGTAGCAGCCACCGCTCCGTGATCCCTGATGAACGCCTCGATTTTCTGATCCAACGCGGCCGTGGATACACCCGCTTTCACAAAGGGAGCGATGTAATCCAGGGTTTGAGCGGCCAATTGGCTGCTCCGGCGAATGCCCTCAATCTGATCGGGCGATTTTATGATAATATCATCCATCGCTTCAAATTTGTGCAAAATTGGCGAAATGATCCTGTATTTCAAAACCGAAAGGTATTTTTGCCCGAAAGAATAATTTCTGGTATTGATGAAGTATGTGAACCACCTGAAAGCTCAGTCTTTCCATATCAACCGTTTCGGGGAAGTCTCCACTCCCTTTCTTTTCTGGTACATGCAGGAAATCGCATGGGAACACGCCCGGGTGCTGGGTTTTGGTTTTGAAGATCTCCGTGAGGACCAGCTTTTCTGGGTCTTGTCGCGCTTATATATGAAGGTGGGACGACGGCCGCGCTGGACCGAAGAGTTCACGCTGGAGACCTGGTCAAGGGGTACCGACGGCTTCTATGCCTACCGCGATTTCCGCTTCACCGATATGGAGGGGCAGGAGATCATCACCGCTACCAGCAGCTGGCTGGTCCTTAACCTCCACACCCGCCGCATTCAGCGCCTGGGGGCCCTCACCGGCTTCCCTGCCTATTCCGAAAGCCTGATCGGCTTCAACCCCCGCAAGGTGGAAGCCCCCGTGACCAATGATCCTCCGGAATTCTTTCCTGTCCTTTTCAATGAAATCGATATCAACCAGCATTTTAACACCGGCCGATACCTCGAACGGATCAACAACAGCTACTCCTTTGATTTTCATAAGTCACACACGCTCAGGGAAATGGAGGTTAACTTCCTGAAAGAGGGGCTTCCCGAAGACCACCTGGCGGCGCGCCAGCAACGGCTCACCTCTTCAGAACACCTCTGCAGCATCATCCGCGAAAGCGACGGTGCCGACCTGATCCGTGGGCGCCTCGTCTGGGAACCCAAAGCGTAACCGGCTTTATTCTAATATTCTGACATTCCAGATTCCAGATTCCAGATTCGAGACTCCAGACTCCAGATTCCAGATTCGAGACTCAAGACTCCAGAAACCAGATTCGATACTCCAGCATCCAGA
>ERZ1645192.1192-NODE-1192-length-21916-cov-6.212250_pt1 | contig 21916 bp, 17 predicted proteins | sample MGYA00575354_ERZ1645192 | MGnify/ENA primary metagenome ERZ1645192 (study PRJEB40844, sample SAMN11349763) | freshwater sediment metagenome | isolation source: river sediment | host: Sediment | place: India: Faizupur Khadar , New Delhi | collected 2017-02-21 ... | reverse complement strand
TTGTGCCTGCGCATCGCCGATGACCGCGAGATATCTGCCCTCAATGCCTCCTTCATGGACTGCCTGGGCCCGACCAATGTATTGAGTTTTCCCGCTCAGGAGGCTGGCTGGTTGGGGGACATGGTCCTGTCGGCAGAAACTCTGGTCCGGGAGTCTTTCCTCTACAACCAGGATCCCTTCGAATACACCGTGCGCCTTCTGGCTCACGGCCTGCTCCACCTCATGGGCCATGATCACGGACCGGAGATGGAGGCCCTGACTGATCTGGCAGTGGCTTCCGTCACCCTTGATCCTGACGAGGCGGCTGCCCGTCTTTTTCCTTCTGTCTGAGCACGTTGTACCAAAGCCTGGGGCTGACTCTGGTAAAGCGGTCAAAATCCGACACGATTTCAAGGCCTGGCACAACAGTCCGATAGACAGGCAGGCGCAGTTCCCGTTTGGTCACATTGGCGTACAGGGGGACATGTCCCTGATCGTCCAGGATGGCTTCAAGCAGGGCCAGATTTCCAGCCGCTGAACCTGTGCAGAAGTCGGGCAGATCCTCCAGCACACGCACCGGCAGGTCACGGGGGGCCGGGGCTGAGGCAGGACCGTCGGGAAAGGGGAATGGCGTCTCGGTCAGGGCCGAAAGGGCGGCCCTGGGACCTGACAGGTCCGCTCCCGTTGCCTTGACCAAGCCACCTTCGGCCAGATGGACGAAGCATTTGTAGCAGGGCACACCCAACTCCGTCGTCAGATCGTGAAAGACGGGGTGGATGCCCTGTTTTCTGTAGCGATCCAGCAGTCCGTTGATTTTCTCATCCCGGCTCTCGAGCAGGAAGCAGCGACCGGGGTCAAAGCTGACCACGGCTTCGCTGTCCCGCTCGATTACCTCCAGGAGTCCGCTGACTTTGGCCTCTTCGGGTGTGTTCCCGGAAGCAAGTCCCGTGGAACCCAGTCCACTGTAGAGACGCACTTCATCCAGATTGGCGAAAAGATAGACACTCTGCACTGGAACAAGGCGATGCTGACCAGTTTTGTCAAGGGCCTCCAACCAGTGCAGGGGCTGGTCGGCATAGGGTACTTCCAGGCGCAAGCTGTTCGGATTCAGAGCCTCATCCCCAAGTTGGCTCCAGCGGGCAAGGCGGATTTCCCCACCTTCCTGGGCGTTGGAAATGCGCATGTTGCGGATGTCCGCGAAGGAGCTGTAGCGCTCCACGATTTCCATGGCCAGGGATGCGCGGGCGTTTTCCAGACACATGCCGCGACCATAACTGGTCATGGTGCCCTGCAGGCGGTAGTCGAAGGACCCGCAGCGCACGGTGCGGTCCAAACGCCATCGGCGCAGGAGACCCCAGGGGGCGAGGGACGCGTGGTGACGCATTTCCGGACCGTCCAGAATGCCGAGCCCGTAGAGCCGGTCCATGGCCAGGGCGTAGGTCTGTGTTGTCGGTCGACGGGAACAGGGCTGCGGTGCGGCGAGGCCTGAACGGATCCGGCCCGGATCCGTCGTCCTCAGGGCAGCCATCGGAATGGGCAGATCGGGCAACCCGTCTGGCAGGGGTTCATGACCAAAAATATTCCGGGCCAGCAGGCGACTTGCCTGGGCATGGCGCAGGTGTTCCGGGCTGGCCACGCTGGCCAGGAACACCTGCGGGGTGGAGTGGATCAATGACCCCAGGTGGGACTGGATTTCCGTCCAGAACGAATCCAGGGCCGGGGTCAGGAGGGCGGTTTCCAGGACCAGGCTGCGGGTGGCCGCATCGCCCTGGACAAAGAGGCTGCGCAGCGCGTCAGGATCGAGCCGGGCCAGGAGCTGACGGACATGGGCGCGCATGAATTCGTCATTGGAAAGACGCCGGACATGGTCCAGGCATTGTTCCAGGGCCAGGGGTTCCGCCGGCTGCGGGGAGAAATAGGCCACGCCCAGCATGCTGTCCTGATGGGCGAGGGTATAGTCGAAAGGGGATGAGGTCACGGCTTCTCCTGGCAAGTTCATGGTGCAAACGCTCATTGGTATCTATCTTGCTTGATTTTCTCTGCCAAGGAGATGGAGCCATGAAATTTCGACTGCTCTTGTTCTGCATTGCGCTTGCCTGCGGGTGCGCTACGGACCGCTATGATTTGACCCTGCGCGGCGTGAAATACCATGACGATGCCAGTCCGATGCTGAGTGAATTGGTGGAGGCTGTGACACCCGAGGCCATGCCCGACACGGGCTTAAAGGCATTGATCCTGCCTTTTGCCGTGCGCCAGGATGTGGGTGTTCGCCGAGAGGTCGGGCGCGAGCTTGGGGATGTTTTTCGTCAGACATGGCTTGAAAAACGCGTTTTCGAGGTCATGGAATTCGAGAGCAGCCTGCCATGGCCGGGCTTGACTGAGGCCCTGGCCTTGGCCCGGGCCAAGGGCGCCAATTTTTTGGTCACCGGCAACGTGACGCAGTTTTTCGAGGGCAGCGGCACGGGGCGCACATCCATCGCCCTGACCATCGAAATCCACTGGGTGCCTTCTGCCACGGTAATCTGGTCGGCAGCTCAGGCTGCAGTCATGGAGGCCGGGCTGGACAAGGACTATGTCGTGGTCCGGACCACTCGGCGTTTGCCGGAACAGCCGACATACGCGGTCATTCGCGCCCTGTCCGAAAGCCTGGCCGAGGGATTTGTGCGTCATTTCGCCAGATAGGCACGGCCAGGGACCCATCATGGGACCGTGGATCCGGGCCTCGTCCCCGTCCCTGGGCCGCGGCATGCTTTACAAAGGGTGGGCAAGGTCTGTAGGAATGGACTTTTTACCGTACTCGATCACAGACACAGACCATATTTTCGGGCATCCAAGGAACAGCCATGAAACATTTTTTGTCCATTTTGGATCTTAAGCCCACCGAGGCCATTGATCTGGTCATGCGGGCCAAGGAGATGAAAGTCCAGGATTTCCGCTCCGATCTGCTGGCAGGCAAGGTTCTGGCCATGATTTTCGAGAAGGCTTCGACCAGGACCCGCGTCTCTTTTGAAGTCGGCATCCGCCATCTGGGGGGGAGCACGATCTTCCTGACCCCGGCCGACTCGCAGTTGGGACGGAGTGAACCGCTCAAGGATACGGCCAGGGTGTTGTCCCGCTATGTCCAGGGGATGGTCGTGCGGACCTTCGCCCAGAGGAATGTGGAGGACCTGGCCCGCTTCGGCTCCATCCCGGTGGTCAATGCTTTGACGGATTTGTATCACCCATGCCAGGTCATGAGCGACATGCTGACCATTTACGAGCGTACCGCTCATTTCGAGGATTTGGTCATCGCCTGGGTTGGCGATGGCAACAACATGGCCCACTCCTGGATCAACGCCTGTGTTCACTTCGGCTTCCAGCTCAATCTGGCCTGTCCCGATGGCTACATGCCGAATCCGGCAGTCCTGGAGCGGGCGTTGAAAATGGGCGCCAGGGTCTTTGTGCAGGACGACCCCAGGGTCGCGGTGCAGGGAGCGCATTTCGTGAACACCGATGTCTGGGCCTCCATGGGCCAAGAGGCGGAGCAGAAAAAGCGCGAAAAAGCCTTTGCCGGCTATTGCATTGACGATGACCTCCTGGCCCTCGCCGATCCGTCGGTAAAGGTTCTGCACTGCCTGCCCGCCCACCGGGGGGAGGAAATCACGGAAGGGGTTTTCGAGGGTCCCAGGTCGGTTGTGTTCGATCAGGCCGAGAACAGACTGCATATGCAGAAGGCCATATTGGAATGGATTTACAGTTAGGCGGCCTGGCCGCTCTTCATAACGGAGTCGGATTATGAGCAGAATTGAAAAAGTTGTTTTGGCCTATTCCGGAGGTCTCGACACCTCGGCCATCCTGAAGTGGATCAAGAAGACCTACGGATGCGAAGTCATCACCATGACCGCCGACCTCGGCCAGGGCGAGGAATTGGACGGGCTGGAAGAAAAAGCCCTGCGGACCGGCGCTAGCAAGGCCTTTGTGGTCGATCTGCAGGAGGAGTTTGTTGCGGACTATGTGTTCCCCATGTTTCGGGCCAATGCGGTCTATGAAGGCGGATATCTGCTCGGGACGTCGATTGCCCGCCCGCTCATCGCCAAGAAGATGGTGGAGATCGCCGTGGCCGAGGGGGCCCAGGCCGTGGCCCACGGCGCCACGGGCAAGGGCAACGATCAGGTCCGGTTCGAACTCTCCACCTTGGCCCTTGCTCCACATCTGAGAACAATTGCCCCCTGGCGGGAGTGGGACCTTAATTCCCGCACCCAGCTGATCAGTTTTTGCGAGGAAAACGGTATTTCCGTGCCGGTGACCAAGGAGAAGCCCTATTCCTGCGACCGGAACCTCCTCCACCTGAGTTTCGAAGGGGGAGAGTTGGAAGATCCGTGGTCCGAGCCCGGGCCAGGGACATATCTGATGAGTGTCGCTCCTGAGCAGGCACCTGACAAAGCGGAGATTGTCACCCTGGATTTTGAGAAGGGCAACCCCGTGGCTTTGAACGGTCAGGTTTTTTCCCCGGCGAAGATGCTCGCTGCCCTGAATGAGGTGGGCGGCAGGCACGGCATAGGCCGATTGGACATGGTGGAAAACCGCTTCGTGGGCATGAAGTCGCGAGGCGTGTACGAAACCCCGGGTGGGGCCGTTCTGCAGCGGGCCCATCGGGACCTGGAGGGCATCTGCATGGACCGCGAACTCCTGCATCTCCGCGACACGCTTATCCCTCGCTACTCCGAGATGGTCTACAACGGCTACTGGTTCGCCCCGGAACGCGAGGCCCTGCAGGCTCTCATGGACAAAGCCCAGGAGACAGTGACCGGCACTGTGCGCCTCAAGCTGTACAAGGGCGGCGTTTATCCGCTGGGTCGCAAGTCCGCCTATTCCTTGTACAACCCACAGTTGGCCACCTTCGAAAAGGACGAGGTCTACAACCAGGCCGATGCGGCCGGATTCATCAGGCTGCACGGGCTGCGTTTGCAGGCACGTCAACCCTTTCTGGACAAAATCAAGGGATAGACCGTGGCTACCGCAAAAGGGAAGAAAATGTGGGGCGGTCGGTTCACCGGGGGCACCGCCCCCCTGGTCGAGCGCTACACCTGCTCCGTGGACGTGGATTCGCGGATTTACGCCCAGGACATCGCCGGGTCCAAGGCCCACGCCGCCATGCTGGCGAGGCAGGGCATCATCAGCGCTGAGGACCTGGCGGCCATAGACCGTGGGTTGACCTTGATCCAGGCTGAAATCGAAGCCGGGACGTTTCTGTGGCGCGAGGACCTCGAAGACGTGCACATGAACATCGAGAACCGGCTGACCGAGATTGTCGGCGCGCCGGGCCAGAAGCTGCACACCGGCCGCTCCCGCAACGATCAGGTCGCCCTGGATTTTCGCCTGTTTGTGGCTTCCTGTCTGGACCAGTGGGCCTCCAGCCTGTGCGGATTGATCCAGGTTCTTCTGGGGCGGGCCGAAGCCCATCAGGATACTCTGCTTCCAGGCTGCACCCACTTTCAGCCGGCCCAGCCGGTCAGCCTGGCCCAGCACATTCTGGCATACGCGCAGATGTTCCGCAGGGATCACGCGCGGGTGCGCGATGCATGCAAGCGTGTGCGCGTGTCACCCCTGGGCGCGGCAGCCCTGGCGGGCACCACCCACCCGCTGGACCCTGAACAGGTCAAAGCAACCCTTGGCCTGGATGATGTCTTTGCCAACAGCATGGATGCCGTCTCGGACCGCGATTTCGTGCTGGAAGCCGTTTTCTGCGCCAGCATCATCATGATGCACCTTTCTCGGTTGTGCGAAGAGATCATTATCTGGGCTAACCCGCGTTTCGGTTTTGTGCGTCTTCCCGACGCCTACTCCACGGGTTCCTCCATCATGCCCCAGAAGAAGAACCCGGACGTGGCGGAACTCATGCGCGGAAAGACCGGAAGGGTCTATGGGGACCTCACGTCCCTGCTCACGCTGATGAAAGGCCTGCCCCTGACCTACAACCGGGATCTGCAGGAGGACAAAGAGCCCTTTCTGGATGCCCACGACACGGTTCTGCCATCCCTGGATATCATGGCCGGAATGATGGAGGAGCTGCACTTCAATCAGGATCGCATGCGGGAGGCCTTGAAAAGCGGATTTCTCAACGCCACGGAACTGGCCGACTACCTGGCAGCCAAGGGGATTCCGTTCCGCCAAGCCCACCACATCACCGGAGAGGCAGTGGCGTATGCCGAGGGACGCGGAGTGGGTCTGGAAGATCTGAGCCTGGAGGAGCTGCATCGGTTTTCACCGGACATAGGCGAGGATGTATACGGCGTGCTGGACTATGCCAATGCAGTGGCCCGCAGACATATACCCGGTGGAACCGGGCCTGATTCAGTGCAGGCGCAAATGGCATCGATTGCAGCATGGCTGCAGACAAATTAACGGCCTCTCAGGGCCGTTTCTTTTTGGCTCTTCGGTGGGGAAAGTGCAGGCCGTATTGACTGTGTGCATTGAATGGAGCAATGCTGCACGCCAAGCATGTGCCTAATTGTTGTAAAGCGGCGTGAATGACTATCTCTTTTCATTCTTGGACGATGAGGTGGGTATGAAAGTTCGACTCAAGAACATGTTCCTTTGTTTCGTTGTTGCGGCATTGACTACATGGCCTTGCATCGCTCCAGCTGAAAATACCTATGTAGGGACAGCGGAATGCAAGAACTGTCATGAAAAACAGTACGAGAATTTCACGAAATTCGCGAAAAAGGCACATTCCGCCAAGTCCGTGAAAATCATGGCCTCTGATTTGACTGAAGCCGAACTTGCCGGATGCTACGGGTGTCATACTACAGGGTACGGAAAGCCTGGTGGATTCGTCAGCTATGAGAAAACCCCTCATCTGGCTGACGCTGGGTGCGAAGTCTGCCACGGCCCAGGTTCAGAACATGTTAAAAGTGGCGGTGATACGTCGCTCATCAAGGGGACGTTGAGCATGGATGATTGCGAAGCGTGTCACAACGAGTCCAGAGTCAAATCTTTTGACTTCAAGCCGCTGCTCTATGGCGGAGCACATTAGGAGGATGGGATGGAGATCTTTCGCAAATCCCTGGGCGCCAAGATCCTGGGCATCACCGCGTTAGTCCTGTTGGTCGTGTTCGGCATTCTCTTCGGGACGAGCTTCTACCTGGAGCGGGAGAACACCCTGCATGAAGTGCAGATCAACGCAGCGCGCATCTCGCAATTGCTGGGTATGGCCATCCGTGAGCCCATGGCCCTGGGCGACAATGAGGGCACAAGCAGGAAATTTGCCGAGATGGGGCAGCATTACGCAGACATTGAGATCTATCTGACCAATTTCAAAGGCAACGTGACCTATTCCACCGAAGAGGCGCTGCTGCGTCAGTCCTTGGCCGACTCCGTCAGGAATCCAGAATTGTCCACAATGCTCGATGAACGTCTGAGGAAAGGTGGGGAAAGCGATGTCATTACAAAACTGGGCGGAATTCCATATTCCATCCAGGTGAAGTCCGTGCCCAATGAACCTGCCTGCCAGCACTGCCACGGTTCGAGTCAGCCAGTGCTCGGGGCCATGGTCATGACCCAGAACATTTCCCGCCAGATGGAAGATCTCCTGCGGAGCCAGGCCGAAAGCGGAGCGATCATGGCCCTGGGCATGATTGTCCTGCTGGTCACCCTGTCCATGTTCATGCGCAAATCCGTCATCGCGCCCATCAGAACCGTGGCTGCCGCCACAGCTGAGATCAGCAAGGGCGATCTGACCACCCGGATCGAAGAAAAAAGCCGCGATGAACTGGGCCAGCTGGCGGTCAGCGTGAACGCCATGACCGAAAACATGCGCTCCATGATGCGGGACATTGTTTCGGGCATGGACACCCTGTCCGAGGCATCGGGACAGCTGACCACAGTGTCTGAAACCATGGCCGAGGTGGCCAAAGACAATCAGGGCAGGTCCGACGCAGTAGCGGCGGCAACTGAGGAGATGAGCCAGAATATGCGTTCCGTGGCTGCGGCCACTGAACAGGCCACGGTCAATATATCCACCGTGGCAGCCGCGTCGGAGGAGATGAGCGCGACCATTTCCGAGATTTCCAAGAACACAAGCCGGGCCAAGGAGATTACCTCCGTGGCTGTCAATATGGCCCAGGCCACTTCGACGGATGTCGACCATCTGGGCTCCGTGGCCCATGAGATTCATTCCGTGACGCAGACCATCACGGCGATCTCCTCCCAGACGAACCTGCTGGCTCTCAACGCCACCATTGAGGCCGCCCGGGCCGGGGATGCGGGGAGAGGGTTTGCCGTTGTGGCGAACGAGATCAAGGAACTGGCCAACCAGACAGCGCAGGCCACCGATGAAATCCGTCGCAAGATCAGCGGTATCCAGGGGGCCACGGACCAGACCGTGAAACGCATTGATGAGATTACCAGGGTCATTGCCAACATTGATTCCATTGTGACGAGTATTGCCGCGGCCGTGGAAGAGCAGTCTGTGACGACCCGCGACATTGCCGAAAACATTGGACAGGCTTCCCAGGGCCTGGACGAGGTCAACCAGAACGTGGCCCAGACCACGGGGGTGGCCACGGAAATTTCGGCACAAATTGTCGATGTCAGTTCTTCTGCCACGGAAATGCGCCGGAACGGGGAAACAGTCCGCCAGCATGCAGAAATGTTGCGCGATGTGTCTGAACAGCTGAAGGGACTGGGGCAAATGTTTCGTATCGACTAGATGCGGCGTTTCAGGAAGGACCCGTATGAAAAAGATTTTTATCGCTGTGTTGCTCTGCCTGGTCTCGGCCTGCCCCGGATTGGCCAGGACCTTCTCCATTTCCGTGAATCAGTTCGTGGAGCATCCGTCCCTGGATGCAGTACTGAAAGGTTTCCAGGACAGCCTGAAGGCCCAGGGCGTGGAAGCGGCCTTTGCAGTGCATAACGCCCAGGCCAACATGGCCACGGCCAACCAGATCGCGGCCCAGATCGCCGGAGAAAGCCCTGACATGGTCCTGGCTATCGCCACGCCGTCGGCCCAGGCTTGCGCCCTGGCCAGCAAGAAATCCCCGGGGCTTGCCAGGACGCCGCTGCTTTTCACGGCCATCACCGATCCTGTCGGGGCCGGCCTGGTGCGCAGTCTGGACAGGCCTGGTGCCAATATCACCGGCGTTTCAGACATGTTGCCCGTGGACAAGCACATGGCCCTGGTCCTGCAATTCTATCCGCAGATGAAAAAACTGGGCATGATCTACAATGCCGGTGAGGCCAACTCGAAGACCACCGTGGCCATGGTCCAGGCCCAAGGAAACAGAATCGGCTTCGAGGTTGTGGCTGTGTCCGTGGCCAAGACCAGCGACGTCTATCAAGCGGCCAAATCCCTGATCGGCAAGGTCGATGTCATCTATCTGCCCACGGACAACACGGTGATCTGGGCCCTGGAATCCGTGGTCAAGGTCTGCGAACAGGAGAAGATGCCTCTCTTTTCGGCCGACGTTGACTCTGTGCAGCGCGGCACAGTGGCCGCCCTGGCCTTTGATTACTATCAGCACGGCTACCAGACCGGTCTGATGGCCAAGCGACTCCTGGTGGATGGGGTTGATCCGGCCGTGACCCCTGTGGAGACTCAGCGGGAGCTGGTTCTGCACCTGAACCTGAAGGCGGCGGGAAAAATGGGGGTCGTAGTACCCGGAGAGGTGAGAAAGGCTGCAGACAGGATTTATGAATAGACTGTCTGGTCCCATGTCCCAGAGGCGGCCTGGCCGCCTCTTTTTGTCCCTGTTGCCGGACCTTGGGAGCGGTCTGGCGTGATGCATGCGTTCCGGGTCGGACGCATTCTGACCATGGATGCGCAACAGCCCGAAATCCGGGATGGCGGCATTCTGGTTTGCGAAGGACGCATCGCGGCCATCGGACCGTGGCGGGATGTGGCAGGGGACGGCCAGCCTCACGACCTCGGTCCCGGCACCCTCGTCCCGGGTGTCATCAACGCCCATACGCATCTGGGGCTATCACATCTGGCCGGGCGCATTCCCAGGGGTTTGGGGTTTCCTTGCTGGGCGGACAGGCTTTTTTCCATCCTGCTGCAGGAGAAGGGCACGTTGCAGGCTGCAGAATCAACCCTGCGCGCCATGCGGGGCAGCGGAACCTGCTTCGTGGCCGACGTCGTGGCGGGGGATCAATCGATTGCGTCCCGGGCGTTGGAGGCGCAGGGAATGGCCGGCCTTCTGTTTCAGGAATTCGCCGGTCAGGGCCGCAAGGGTGGGGCTTACCCCAAGGCTGGGGCTTGCCCCGCAGTGCGGTCCGGCTCCTGCAGCGCCGGGGTGCATGCTCTGTACTCCACCTCCGCGGTTCTCGCCCAGGCGGTGAAGCGGTGGTGTGTGGCGCGTGGTCGTCCCTTCACACTGCACCTGGCCGAGGTGCCGGGGGAAAATGAACTTTTTCTGAGCGGGTCAGGGCCATTATCAGATTTTCTGCGGGCCCGCCGTATCCTGCCCAAGGATTTTTCTGTTCCGCAGTTGAGCGCCGTGGCCTTTGCCCAGGAGTTGGGACTCCTGGATGCAGGGACCCTTGCCGTGCATTGCGTGCAGGTGGCTGAGCCGGATGTGGAGATTCTGGTTCGCAGCGGGGCATCTGTCTGTCTCTGCCCGCGCAGCAATGAATGGATAGGGGTAGGCCGGGCTCCGGCCCATAATCTCCATGCCGCCGGGATTCCTCTCTGCCTGGGCACGGACTCGCCGGCCTCCAATGCGGACATGGACCTGTGGGGCGAGGTCCGTGCAGCGCGCTCCCTGATCCCCAGCATTTCATTGGCCGGGCTGCTGGCCATGGTCACCCGCAACCCAGCCCGAGCGCTGGGAATTGACCGTGACTACGGAAGCCTGGAAGCGGGGAAGAAGGCGGTCTGGGCCACCCTGCCGGCGGACCTGGAGGACTGACGTGGATTGGGGGGCCAGAAAAACAAGGGCGGCATCCATGGGCTGCGGGACGAATGGCGGAGGTGTATAGGAGTCGAACCTACCGAAGACCTCTCGACCTTCCACCGGTTTTGAAGACCGGGCCTAGCACCGGCTAGAATACACCTCCCCTCGGGGAGGCTTGTCTCTATCAACGCCCGCGCCAATGATCAAGTTTTTCCGGGCTGACACAAAAAAATGCATGTTCCGACGAAAATTTGCTTGTCATTCTGAAAACCGGCCTTAACAGTTGGACCTCGTTCAGCTAGTCTTGCCCTCGGGCAAGCATGCCTGTCTCGCCTATGGAGGTTTTACCCTTTGAATAGCTTTTCCAAGAATCTTGTGCTCTGGGCGGCCATCTGCATGGCCATGATCGTGTTGTTCAATCTGTTCAATCAGCCGCCTGTGACATCAAGCGATCTGAACTATACGGAATTTCTGACCAAGGTGCGGCAGAGCGAGGTGGTCAGCGTCAAGATCCAGGGCTCCCGGATCACAGGCGTCCTGACGAACGAACAGAAATTTTCCACCTACGCGCCTGACGATCCAACCCTGGTCGATACGCTGGTCAAAAACAATGTGCAGGTCAAGGCAGAGCCTCAGGAAGAGGCTCCCTGGTACATGACGCTGCTCATTTCCTGGTTCCCGATGCTGCTGCTCATCGGCGTGTGGATCTTTTTCATGCGCCAGATGCAGGGAGGTGGGGGCAAGGCCATGTCCTTTGGCCGTTCCCGGGCCAAGATGGTGTCGCAGGAAGAAACCAAGGTCACTTTTGCCGATGTGGCCGGCGTGGACGAGGCCAAGGAGGAGCTGCAGGAGATCGTCGATTTTCTGAGCAATCCCAAGAAGTTCACCCGGCTGGGAGGCCGCATTCCCAAGGGCGTGCTCCTGGTGGGAGGGCCTGGCACCGGGAAGACCCTGCTGGCCAGGGCCGTGGCAGGAGAAGCAGGGGTGCCCTTTTTCTCCATCTCCGGTTCGGACTTTGTAGAGATGTTCGTCGGTGTTGGCGCGGCACGCGTCAGAGACCTGTTCATTCAAGGTAAAAAGAATGCCCCGTGCCTCATTTTCATCGATGAAATCGATGCTGTGGGCCGCCAGCGTGGGGCTGGCCTGGGGGGAGGCCATGACGAGCGGGAGCAGACCCTGAACGCCATGCTGGTGGAAATGGATGGCTTTGAATCCAATGAGGGGGTCATCCTCATCGCAGCAACCAACCGCCCTGACGTTTTGGATCCGGCCCTGCTGCGTCCCGGCCGTTTCGACCGGCAGGTGGTGGTCCCCAATCCCGATCTGAGGGGCCGCAGACGCATACTGGAAGTGCATACACGCAAGACGCCTCTTTCCGCTGAGGTCGACCTGGACGTTCTGGCCCGGGGCACACCCGGATTCTCCGGTGCGGATCTCGAAAACCTGGTCAACGAGGCCGCCCTGCACGCTGCCAAGCTGAATCAGGATAAGGTCACCATGCTTGACTTTGAGGAGGCCAAAGACAAGGTCATGATGGGCAAGGAACGCCGGTCCATGATCCTGAGCGATGAGGAGAAAAAGACCACGGCATACCATGAGGCGGGGCATACCCTGGTGGCCAAGTTCCTGCCTGGTACGGATCCCATTCACAAAGTTTCCATAATCCCGCGCGGCAGGGCCTTGGGCGTGACCATGCAACTGCCGGTGGATGACCGCCACACCTACTCCAAGACCTATCTGCAGAACAATCTGGCCGTCCTGTTCGGAGGCAGGGCCGCAGAGGAGATTGTCTTCAACTCCATCACCACGGGCGCCGGCAATGACATAGAGCGGGCTACCGCCATGGCCAAGCGCATGGTCTGCGAATGGGGCATGAGCGAAGAGTTTGGTCCCATGGCCCTGGGCAAGAAAGACGATGAAGTATTTCTCGGTCGGGACATGGCCCATATCAAGGACTACAGCGATGAAACCGCCAAGCTCATCGATCTGGAGGTCAAGCGCATCCTGGGCGACGCCTACAGCCGGGCCAAGACCATTCTGCAGGACAACATCCAACTTCTGCATGCCCTGTCCCTGGCCCTGATCGATCGCGAGACGTTGACCGGCGACGAGGTGACCAAGCTCATCAACGGCGAGCCTCTGGCTCAGGCCAATGGAGGACGTGTCCCCCAATCCGGCGGACCTGAGCAGCCCCTCGGGCCGCAGGATGCAAACGCCCGGGACGAGTCCTTTGCGCTGGATGAGGAAGACAGCAGCGACAAGGCCGGGAGTTGAGTCATGGCCCGGGAGAGCCTGAATTCTGTCTCCTGGGGTCTGTGCAGGGGGAGGACACTGGGTCCGGCCCCCTTTTTTGTTGTGGGCATTGTGAACGTCACTCCGGATTCGTTCTATGATGGAGGCAAATCGCTCCATTGCGAGACCGCAGTTCTGAACAGCTTGCGGCTTCTGGATCACGGTGCGGATGTTGTCGATGTGGGCGGAGAGAGTACCCGCCCGTTTTCCGAATCCGTTCCCGAAGCCTTGGAGCTGGAACGGGTGCTTCCTGTTGTTCAGGGAATTTTGGCAACGCGACCCCACGCCGTGATTTCCGTAGATACGACCAAGGCGTCCGTTGCCAGGGCTTGTCTGGAAGCCGGAGCGTTGATCGTCAACGATGTCTCGGCGTTGGGAGCGGACCCCGGCCTGACCGGGATCCTGGCGCAGTATCGCCCGGGCTATGTGCTCATGCACAGTCAGGGGCGCCCGAAAACAATGCAGGTCGAGCCCCGATATGACAATGTGGTGGACGAAATCTGCAGGTTTTTTGAAATCAAGCTCAGTCAGCTGGTCCAAGCCGGAGTGCCGGAGGGAAATATTGTCCTGGACCCCGGCATCGGTTTCGGCAAAACTCTTCAGCACAATCTGGACATACTGAGAAATATAACACGCCTATTCGGATTTGGGAGGCCAGTGTACATGGCCCTGTCGAACAAATCGATGTGGAAAGACCTGCTGGGCCGGGAAGGTCGCGAACGGAACGCGGCAACCATTGCCGCCACGGTGGCGCTCTATCAAATGGACGTGCGCATCCACCGGGTGCATGAGGTGCGCGAAATCCGGGACGCCCTGACGGTTGCCCATGTGTTGGGAAATTCCAGGCCGGGAGAGGGTTGGTGCTGAGTTTCACAGTGGGCAATCTGCAAGTCACCTGGCGGGACATTCTCGATGTTCTGCTGGTGGGGTATATTTTTTTCCGCATCATTCTCCTGATCAAGGGAACCCGCGCCGTTTCCGTGATTTACGGGCTCATACTTGTGGTGGCCGCGTATTTCGCCTCCGGGCAGTTCGGCCTCTATACCCTCAACTGGCTGCTGGGCAATTTTCTGGGTTCCATCTTCCTGGTCGTGATCATCCTCTTCCGGCGGGATATCCGCAAAGCCCTGGCGGTCATGGGCGCAACCACGATCTTCAAGAAAGACACGGTGCAAAGCGCGGTTCTGGACGACCTCATCCTGGCCCTGCTGCACATGGCCAAAAACAAAACCGGAGCGCTCGTCGTCATTGAGCGCAACATCCCGCTCGGCGATGTTGTGTCCGGAGGTATCGAGCTGCACGCCGCCTTCAGCAAGGACCTGCTGCTGACTATTTTTCATCCCGATACTCCCCTGCATGACGGGGCCGTGATCCTGCGCGAAAATAAAATCGAGTTCGCGGCGTGCATATTGCCACTGGCCGCGGGTCTGAAACACGAGGCCGCGCTGGGCACCAGACATCGCGCCGCCATCGGTGTGACCGAGGAAACCGATGCGGTGGCCCTGATCGTTTCCGAGGAACGTGGCAGCATATCCCTGGCTGTGGGGGGGCGGATCACGAGCAGTCTCAATGAGGTCCGTCTGAAGAAGGTCCTTGCCGCTGCATTGAGGAAATAATGTGGAATAATTGGCAATATCGAGCGTTGGCTCTCTTTATGGCCCTGGTGTGCTGGTATGTGGTCTCTGGTCAGGAAAAGGTTGAGACGTGGCTGGAGGTTCCTCTCGAATTCGTCAATCTGCCGCAGCACATGGAAATCACCTCCGGTTTTGTCAGCAAGATTCAGGTCCGCATCCGGGGGACGAGCAACCAGGTTCGCTCCCTGAATGCCAGTCGCATGGCGTACAAGCTCGATCTGGGCAGGATCCAGGCCGGAACAAACGTCATTCCCCTGGTGCCTGAAAGCATGGTCATCACTTCGGCGGTGGAGGTTGTGGAAATAAGTCCCGCCCGACTGGAGCTGGTGGCCGACGTCATGGTCTCCAAAAGCGTGCCCGTACACCTCGATTGGGAGGGGATGCCCGGCGAAGACATGCTGCTTCGCAGTTCCAAGGTGGAGCCCGAACAGGTCATCATCACCGGGTTTGCCAGTGCCTTGGATGCCGTGGACAGGGTTTCCACGGTGCGCATTCAGGTTCTTGCAGATGGAGCGATGAACGCATCCGGAAGGGCTCGATTGCTGCTGCCCAAGGATGTGCGGTCGTCGGTCGCTTCTGTGGCCTATGAGCTTGCATTCGGGTTCATCACCCAGGAAATATGGGTGAAAATGAATCTGGAAAGTGTTGGGTATAAAGGGTTCAGTTACACGTTCGAACCCAAATTCGTGCGCGCCAGGTTGGAGATGCCGGTACGTCTTCTCAAAGACAAGGATTGGCGGGAATCTCTGCATATGTTTGTGGATCCTGGATCCAATCCGGCCATTGGGCAGAGTGTGATCCGGCCCGTGCCTCGTTTTCCCGAAGGGGTTCGGATTTTGGAGACAAAGCCTGAGGAAATTGAGATAATGATTAAACGTAACGAAATCTTGATGAACCCCGTGGAGGAATGATGGGTAAACTGTTCGGCACGGATGGCATTCGCGGACGCGTGAACTCCTATCCCATGCAGCCGGAACTGGTCCTCAGGCTGGGGTTGGCTGCGGGACAGTATTTCCGCAAGGGAGCGAGACGGCATCGGGTGGTCATTGGCAAGGATACCCGGCTTTCGGGGTACGTGTTCGAGTACGCGCTGACCTCTGGCCTCTGCGCCGCAGGCATGGATGTCTTCCTGGTTGGTCCTCTGCCCACGCCGGCCATCAGCTTTCTGACCAGGAGCATGCGCGCCGATCTGGGGGTGGTCATCTCCGCGTCCCACAACCCGTTCATAGACAACGGAATCAAATTTTTCGACAAGGATGGATTCAAACTCCCGGACAGCGTCGAGCAGGAAATTGCGGAAATGGTTGCGAATCCAGAGATGGCCTGGGCCTTTCCGGCCCATGACAAGGTCGGCCGGGCCCGAAAAATTCAGGACAGTCCCGGGCGGTACATTGTCGAGCTCAAGCACAGCTTCCCTGCGAACATGACCCTGGATGGTCTCAAGATAGTACTGGATTGTGCCCATGGCGCCGCCTACCGCGTGGCCCCGCTCATTTTCGAGGAATTGGGTGCCACTGTCACCACCCTCGGGGTGGACCCCGATGGACTCAACATCAACAGGGACTGCGGATCCCTGCACCCGGAGCTGATGGCCACCAAGGTCCGCGAGCACGGAGCGGACATCGGTCTGGCCCTGGACGGGGACGCGGACAGGCTGATCGTGGTGGACGAACACGGAGATGTTCTGGACGGCGATCAGATAATGGCCCTCTGCGCGGAGGAAATGATGAATCGTGGCACCCTGACCGGCAATACGCTGGTGTCCACGGTCATGAGCAACATGGCTCTCGAAGTGTTCATGGCTGAACATGGAGGCCGTCTGGTGCGGACCAAGGTCGGGGACAGGTATGTCGTTGAGGAAATGCGCAAGGGAGGATATGTTCTAGGTGGAGAGCAGTCCGGACATCTGGTGTTCATGGAGCATTCAACCACCGGTGACGGCATTCTGGCTGCTTTGCAGCTTTTGAGCATCATGGTCGGCCGTCAGCGTCCTGTCTCCGAGATTGCCAAGCTGTTGACCCCCTATCCGCAGAAGCTGGTCAATGTACGCGTGAAAAAGAAAGTGCCCTTTGGTCAGGTGCCTTCGATTCAGGATGCAGTCCGACACGCGGAAGACAGGCTCGGTCGCACGGGGCGCGTCCTGCTGCGGTATTCCGGGACAGAGTCCCTGGCCCGGATCATGGTCGAGGCCCAGGATCAGTCAATGGTCGATGCGCTCTGCGCCGAACTGGTCCAGGCCGTGGAGGCAGGGCTGGCTTAAAGGAAATTCATGGAGGAGGGGGTGACCCTTCCTGAGTGGGTGAGAAACTATAAGGAGCGATGCATGCAGGTACGTAAAGTTGTCATCCCGGTGGCAGGATGGGGGACCAGATCCCTCCCTGCGACCAAGAATGTGCCCAAGGAAATTCTGCCCGTATTCCGGAAGCCATCCATCCAGTATATCGTCGAAGAGGCCATCGCATCCGGACTGTCAGATGTGGTTTTCGTCAACAACCAGAACAAGCGTATCATTGAAGATCATTTCGACTACAACCTAGCCCTGGAACAACTTCTGGAGCGGAGGGGGCAGAAAGAACTGCTGGACGAGGTGCGCAAAGTGGCGGAAATGGCCAACATCATCGTCGTGCGCCAGAAAGAGCAGCTCGGACTGGGTCATGCGGTGCTCTGCGCCAAGGAGGTCGTCAAGGACGAACCCTTCGCGGTCATGGTCGGCGACGATCTGATGTTCAACAGGGACCCCGGCATCAATCAGCTGCTGGATGTCTTTAAGAACGAACGCATGCCTGTGGTTGGAGTCATGGATGTCCCCAGGGACAAGGTCAGCAATTACGGAATCATCGATGCCGAGGAGTTTGCTCCGGGCCTGTATCGGATCCGCGGAGTGAAGGAAAAGCCGAGTGTCGAGTCAGCCCCATCCCGGCTGGCCCTGGTCGGCCGTTATGTGCTGACCCCGGAAATTTTCGCCCATCTCGAAGGGCTGGCCCCTGATCAGACAGGAGAGATCCAGCTTACGGACGCCCTGCAGTCTCTGGCCAGGCAGAACAGGATTCTGGCCGTGAAGCTGCGCGGCCAGCGTTTTGATGTCGGCGACTGGGTCGATTATCTGACGGCCAACATCTATTTCGCCCTTCAGGACGAAGACCTCCGATACGATCTTATCGACAGGCTGCGCGAACTGATCCCACCTGCCCGTTGACGATGCCCGTCTTCCCGGGGAACGGGACCAGTCCGTTCCCCGCTTTTATATGAGATGCATGGACGAATTCTGCTCGGTCCTTCTGCTTTCAGCGCCATTTTCCGTCCTGACCTACAGATTGCCTCCGGCCTTGCCCGTGGAGTTCTGGCACGTCGGGGCCAGGGTCCTTGTACCGTTGGGGCGGAATTTGCGCGTGGGAGTTCTTCTTGAAGTCGGGGTACCTCTGCCAGAAGGTTTGATCCCGAAGGATGTGTTCTGGCCCATCGACAGGACGTGTCTTTTCGATGCCCAGTATCTCGATTTTATCCGGGACCTCTCTGTGCGGCAGATGGAAAGGCCGGGCCGCATCCTGTCCAGGGTATTGCCGGCCGGCATGCGGGAACTTCCGGATTTCCGCACCCGCACAGGCAGACGTATAGAGATGAGGGAGATGTCGGATCCCGTCCGCCGCGTGGAATTCGGGACCTGGTGGAGAAACGGAGAGTTCGCTGCGGTCCTTCCCGGAAGCAAAAAGGCGCGGCTTTTTTCCCTGTCGGTAGAACCCCCGTGGCAGCTCCGCCCCGGGGCCACTGCCCAACTCGAGATTTTGCGCTATCTCGATGTCCACGGCGTTTCCTCCTCCAAGGCGCTGCATATCCGTTTTGGGAAGGGTCTTGCCCAGCCGCTGGCCGCACTTCTGCGCAAAGGTCTGGTGCGCGAGGTGGAATTCCGGTTCCGGGAAGAGGTGAACGATTCAGACGTGGCCGTGACGTCCTTGAATGACGATCAACGGCGGGCGGTGGACAGGTTCACCGCGTTGCTCACCTCCGGGCAACCCGAAGCGGCTCTGCTTTTCGGTGTGACCGGAAGCGGCAAGACAGCCGTGTACCTGGAACTGGCGGCGCGATGCCTGAGCCTTGACCTTCATGTTCTGCTTCTGGCCCCGGAAGTCGCCATCGCCCTGAAACTGCATGCGGATGTCCGCCGTGCCCTGCCCTGGGCCGATGTCCGGCTCTACCACGGCTATCTCAACCCTGCCGAACGGCAGAGGATCTTCATGGATCTGGCCGCCGAACAGGACCATCCTTGTATCGTGGTCGGCACGAGATCCAGCCTCTTTCTGCCCCTGAAGCCTGGGCTCGTCATCCTGGACGAGGAGCACGATGCCTCATTCAAGCAGGACGAGGGGTTGATCTATCAGGCCCGGGAACTGGCCTATGGCCGCGTCGCCCGTACAAACGGCCTGCTGGTCATGGGGTCGGCCACGCCGGATATCAAAGTGTTTCATGCCGCAACAAACCGGGACATTGCCTTGGAATGTCTGGAAACGCGCGTCGGAGGCGGAAGGTTGCCGGAGGTCTCGTTTGTCGACCTGCGCCTGAATCCCCCGGAACATGGCCCTTTTGCCACGTTGGTCCGCGACGCGATTCTGGACACGATCCATGCCGGGGATCAGGTCATCATTCTGCACAATCGCCGGGGATACGCACCTGTGCTCTATTGCGAAACCTGTGCTGAGCCCATCGGGTGCCCCGACTGTCGGGTTTCCCTGACATTGCATAAGCGGCGCGAAATTCTGCTCTGCCATTATTGTGGGCATGTAGTAGCTTTCCCGCTGTCGTGCCCGCAGTGCAGGGGAACTCAATTCATTCCCCTGGGGGCTGGGACGGAACGCCTGGAAGAATTTCTGCGTCAGGATCTGCCGGAGAAAACACGGGTTTTACGTCTGGACCGGGACACGGTGCAGCGGGCGGGAACACTTCAGGACACCCTTGCGGCATTTGCCCGTCAGGATGGGCAGGTTCTGGTCGGTACTCAGATGCTGAGCAAGGGACATCACTTTCCCGGCGTTACCCTGGTCGTGGTCGTGGATGGGGACCTGGGCTTGAATCTTCCGGACTACAGAGCTACGGAACGATCTTTCCAGATGCTGGTGCAGGTTGCGGGCAGAGCCGGGCGTGGGGACAAGCCAGGACGGGTCCTGATCCAGACCAGGAATCCCGGCCACTACTGCTGGCAGTTTATCCGTGACAATGACTACACCGGCTTTTTCGCCAGGGAAATCGAGTTGCGGCGGTCCATGGCCTATCCGCCTTTTGTCAAGCTGGCCCTGGTGCGCATCAGCCTGCCTGTGGAGCAGTCCGAGGTCGAATTGCTTGCGGCTTTCGGGGACCGCATCCGCGCCCTGGGGGCTGCGGCCGGGCTGCGTGTCCTGGGGCCCGCACCGGCCCCGTTGACCATCCTGCGCGGGCGCAAGCGGTTTCAGTGCCTGCTCAAGGCCGACAACTGGCCGGCCATACGGGGCGTCTGCGCTGAGATGCGCGCTTCGCTGGCCGGAGAAAAACATGTCCGCATGTCAGTGGACCTCGATCCCGTCGACATGCTTTAGCCCTTTCATATCCGAGGGAAAAATGAAGAATATCAGAGTTGCCGATGTCCTGTTGTCCGAATCGGAAGTTCCGTCGCTGGTGGTTCAGGGCTGGGTGCGGACCAAGCGCGAGAGCAAGGAGTTCGTGTTCCTGGAGATCAATGACGGCTCGTGCCTGAAGAACCTGCAGGCCATTGTCGATGCCGGCGCAGCGGGGTTCGATCTGATGGAGGGGGTCGGCACGGGTGCGGCAGTCCGCCTCAGGGGTGCCCTGGTGGAGTCCCCGGGCCAGGGACAGAATTGGGAGCTCAAGACGCACAGTCTGGAAATCCTGGGCGTGGCCGACCCGAGTTACCCCCTTCAGAAGAAGCGGCACACGGACGAGTACCTGCGCACCATCGCGCATCTGCGTCCCCGCACCAACAAGTACGGTGCCCTGAACCGCATCCGGGCCGAGCTTTCCTACGGCGTGCACCGTTTCTTCCACGAGCGCGGGTTCTTCCATGTGCACGCGCCCATTATCACCGGTTCCGACTGCGAAGGGGCCGGGGAGATGTTCCAGGTCACCACCCTGGATCTGGGCAATGTCCCCAAGAAGGGCGGCAAGACCGATTTCGATCAGGATTTCTTCGCAAAGAAGGCCTCCCTGACAGTTTCGGGGCAGCTGGCGGCCGAAAACCTGGCCTGCGCCCTGGGCCGGGTCTATACCTTCGGTCCGACCTTCCGGGCCGAGAATTCCAATACGCCCAAGCATGCCGCCGAGTTCTGGATGATCGAGCCGGAGATGGCCTTTGCCGACCTGGCCGACAACATGGATCTGGGCGAATCCTGCATCAAATGGCTCATCACTTACCTGTTGGACAACTGCCGGGACGACCTGGATCTCTTCGCCAATTTTGTGGATAAGACGCTCCTGGCCACGCTGGACAGCATCCTGGCCAACCCGTTCGTGCGGTTGCCTTATGCGGAGGCTGTGGACATTCTTAAGCGGGCGCCTGGGAAATTCGAGTTTCCGGTCGACTTCGGGACGGACCTGCAAACCGAACACGAGCGCTACCTGACCGAGGAGCACTTCAAAAAGGCCGTCATAGTTTATGACTACCCCAAGGAAATCAAGGCGTTCTACATGCGTCTCAACGACGATGGCCGGACAGTGGGGGCCATGGACGTGCTGGTGCCGCGCATCGGGGAGTTGATTGGCGGGAGCGCCAGAGAGGAGCGCCTCCATGTTCTGGAAGGCAGAATTGCCGAGCTGGGTTTGCCTGCGGAGGAATACTGGTGGTATCTGGATTTGCGTCGGTTTGGTACGGTGCCGCATGCGGGTTTCGGCATGGGTTTCGAGCGGTTGCTCATGCTGGTGACCGGGATCGCCAATATCCGGGATGTCATTTCTTTTCCGCGCACGCCGCGCCACCTGGAATTCTGAGGATTATTTACAACAAATTGAAATCAAAAATAAAATTGAATGCAGTTTTTTTGTTGACAATAAAAGGTGCCGCACATAAAAGCCACTTTCTGCCCTGCAGAGAGGGCGTCACGTTCTCCCACCTTTGCGTAGGAGTGCAGGTGGGGAAGTTTAGAGGGTCTTGACGGTGGG
>ERZ1645192.1190-NODE-1190-length-21933-cov-43.393135_pt1 | contig 21933 bp, 16 predicted proteins | sample MGYA00575354_ERZ1645192 | MGnify/ENA primary metagenome ERZ1645192 (study PRJEB40844, sample SAMN11349763) | freshwater sediment metagenome | isolation source: river sediment | host: Sediment | place: India: Faizupur Khadar , New Delhi | collected 2017-02-21 ... | reverse complement strand
GTTCCCGGGGGCACGGGGGTCGTGCCGGAACCGGGAGGGAGGAGGCTTCGCCTGTGCAGGGCGCGGTGCGAGGGGCTCTTCAGGGTTCGTGCCGGAATCGAGCGGGCGGGTGCTTCGCCCCTTCACGCTGACGGTGCGCAGACGGCATCACCGGTCGCCGGTATTCCGGAAACCATGGTTCCCCTCCCGTCAATCCGCGTCGATGATGGCACCGCACTCTTCACACCGGTACCGCGTTTTCCCGTCGCCCGGTATGCTGATCTCCTCGAACTCGGAACTTTTCACACCATGGGCCTCACGGCATTCGGGGCAGCAGCCGCCATTCAGCTCTTCAGCGGCGATGGTCAGATGACAGCGCCGGCACCGGAGCTTGCGCGTGGCCGGCCGGGGGATGAGGGCCAGGTGAAGATGCCTGCAGGAATCCATGCCGATTGTGCGCTACGCCCCTTTCCCCTCGCTGCAGCCGCACTTGTCCTTGCAGCAGAATCTCTTGCAGACCAGGCAACCGACGCCTGCCAGGACGCCGAGGAGTATGAGTTTCGCGAGAATCTTTTTCATGTCCGCCTCCGGAAAGATTTGGTGATGCGTAAAGCTAACCCCCAGGACCGTTTCAGTCAAGCCCGGAGAAGCGGTCCCGGGTTCCAGGCAGTGCCATGAGCGGTCCTGCTCAAAGGCGACCGGGGAGAGGGCAGTTTCTCCGCCGCATCCCTTCCTGCGGCCGGCCAGGCTGTCCATGATGACACCTTCCAATCCGGCCGGGGGAGGCCATCATGGATGGGGGGCCGGGTGGTGCACGATATGGCATGACGCACTCTGAGCGTTATAAATGAATGCAATCATGAACGTGGGGGCCGGGTGGCGCACCGTACCCCAACTGGCTTGACACCTGGCTGCGCCCCGTTACTTTAACCCTGTGAGCAGAGCGAGCCATACGGCCGGGGACATTTCCCTGGTTTTCTCGGGTGAAGCGGGCCAGGGCCTGCAGACGCTGGAGCAGCTGGTCACGAGGCTGTTCAAGCGTGCGGGGTATCACGTCTTCTCATACAGCGAGGTCATGTCGAGGATCAGGGGGGGGAACAACACCACCCGGCTGCGCATCTCCTCCCGCAGGGTCGCCTGCTGCCTGAGGAGGATCGACATCCTCGTGCCCCTGCATGCGGGGGCCATGGCGCGGCTTCGGGAGGGGATAACCCCGGAGACGGTCATTCTCGGTGACCCTGCCTTCATTGACGCCGCGTATCGTGACGGCAGCCAACCCGTCGTAGAGGTCCCGCTCGCGGAAATGGCCAGGGAAGCGGGCGGAGACATCTACCTGAACGTCCTTCTGGCGGGGCTGCTCTCGGGGCTGTTCTGCCTGGACGAGGCCCTGCTCGAAGACCTGATCGGGGAATTCTTCGGCAAGGCAGGCGAGGACCGTGTGGGCAGGAATCTCGAAGCTGCCCGGAAGGGGTACGGCCGGGGGTCGCACGTGCTGAAAGCCGGCCAGGTCCTGCCTTTCCCGGAGCGATCCGAAGAAGCCAGACGGGAGCTCCTGCTGACCGGTGTCGATGCGGTGGGCATCGGCGGGCTCGCGGGGGGGTGCTCCTTCGTGTCTTCCTACCCCATGTCGCCGTCGACGGGCCTCCTGCTGTTTTATGCCCGGCATGCACAGGAGTTCGGCCTGGTGGTGGAGCAGGCGGAAGACGAGATCAGCGCGATCAACATGGCCCTGGGGGCGTGGTATGCCGGGGGAAAGGCCCTGGTGACCACCTCGGGAGGGGGCTTTTCCCTCATGGTCGAGGGGTTGAGCCTTGCGGGGGGCATAGAATCCCCGGTGGTGATCCACCTGGGCCAGCGGCCCGGGCCGGCCACCGGCCTGCCCACGCGCACGGAGCAGGCGGACCTCGAGCATGCCCTGTATTCCGGCCATGGAGAGTTCCCCAGGCTCATACTTGCGCCGGGCACCCTGAAAGAGGGGTACGACCTGGCGCGCCACGCCTTCTTCATGGCGGACAGGTTCCAGATCCCGGTCTTCATCCTCACGGACCAGTACTTTCTCGAAGGCCTCTGCACCGTGGACTCGCTGGATATCCCGTCTCGAGAGCAGGAAAGCTTCATCGTCGAAACCGATGCCGGCTACCGGCGTTACCGGCTCACGGAAGACGGCGTCTCCCCGAGGGGCATACCGGGTTTCGGAAGCGGCCTGGTGTGCGTGGACAGTGACGAGCACGACGAGACCGGCCATATCACGGAGGATTCCCGGGTGCGGGCCGACATGGTGGACAAACGCCTGAGAAAGATCGAGTCGGTAAGACAGGCGTGCATCCCGCCGACGCTCACGGGCAGCGAAGACTTCAGGCACCTCGTCGTGGGCTGGGGATCGACGTTCGCCGTGGTCAGGGAGGCGCTGGACGTGCTGAAACGCACGGACCTGGCTTTCCTGCACTTTTCCCAGGTATACCCCCTGCACCCGGCGGCCGCCGGGATCATGAAGCGTGCCGAAAGGCGGATCATCCTCGAGAACAATGCCACTGCCCAGTTCGGGAAGCTCATCAGGCAGCAGACGGGCATCGGGTTCGAGGGAAGGATTCTCAAATACGACGGCTTTCCCTTCCTGCTCGAAGAGGTCGTGGAAAGGCTGGAAGCGCTGCTCTAGCGGGGAGGAGCGACGATGGACGCAAGCGATTTCGATCTTCCGGGCCCGCTCGATATCGCCTGGTGCCCGGGGTGCGGCAATTATCACATCCTCGCGGCCCTCAAGGCCGCCCTTGCGGGGCTGGGAATCCAACCCGGCGAATTGGTGGTCGTCTCGGGCATCGGCCAGGCGGCAAAGGCCCCCCAGTATCTGAAGACCAACTTCTTCAACGGCCTCCACGGGAGATCGCTCCCGGTGGCCTCGGCGGTCAAAGCGGCAAACCCGGGGCTCACGGTGATCGCCGAAAGCGGCGACGGGTGCATGTACGGGGAGGGGGGGAATCACCTGCTCCACGCCATCAGGAGAAACCCCGACATCACCGCCATTGTCCACAACAACATGGTGTATGCCCTGACCAAGGGCCAGGCGTCACCGACGAGCCTGCGGGGGTTCGTGACCCCGGTGCAGGTCTCGGGCACGTGCCAGGACCCCTTCAACCCCCTCGCCATAGCCGTGGCGCTGGACGCCTCCTTCGTGGCAAGGGCCTTTGCCGGGGATGAGGAAGAAACCGCGGGAATCCTGAAAAGGGCCATTTCTCACAAAGGGTTCGCCCTCGTGGACATCTTCCAGAACTGCGTCACCTTCAACAGGGTCAACACCTTCCAATGGTTCAAAAGCCACACGTATTACGTCGACGGGTCATACGACCCTTCTGACAGGGATGCCGCCTTCTCCACGGCCGTGCGCACGGACAGGTTCGCCCTGGGGGTGCTGTACCTCGGTTCCGGAAAGCCCACCTTCTCGGAGTGCCAGGGCATGCAGGACACGCCCCTTCACCGGCACCGGGTAAACCGTGAAAAGATCGCGGCGTTGCTGGAAGCAAAAAGGGCGTGAGCAGCGGCGGGTCCCACGATGCCCTGAACACGACTGCCTGCCTTGCGGAGCTGGAAGCGAAAAGGGGGTGAGCAGTGGCGGGGCCGGGCCGGGACAGATGGCCATGGCCCGGTTCTGCCCCATTCGGGATGAAAAGGGCCCGCCCTCGTGCGTCGAGGGCGGGCCCTTTTGCTCAGGCCGTTAAAACAGCGGGAAGGACCGGTGGGCGAAGAGGTCGAACACCAGGGTCATGCTGAAGAAGTTCTCGTCGAAGACCGGCGCCCCGGAAGAATTCATGAGGATGGTGCCGGACTCGCCCAGCGGGAACATGCTTTCTATCCGCATCGGCCCTCTCCTCCCGAGCTCCACGCAGTGGGCGTAGGTCGACCGGGAAGCGAAAGGCATCTCCCACACCTTGCCGAGCATGCTGTGGTTGTAGGCGATCCTGCCCCGGGCTCCCGCTCCCCACGGCTGGGGCCCCAGGGACTCCAGCGCCGAGTCCAGGGCCTGCACGATGATCGCGGCCGCCGTCTGGGGCGCCGAGGGGTCACGGTCGTTCCGGAACCAGTCGCAGGTGTTCGCGACGCCCGATGACGATCCTGCCAGGCTGTGGAGAAGCACGTTGAAGAGGCGGTTGGTGTCCTCCCTGGCATAGAGGGTGGTGCTGCCCGAAGGCAGGTTGAGCTCGTCGGCGAAGGTCAGGCGCAAAACCTCCCTGATCCACGCGTCCATGAGCACCCATGCATCGGCGCGGTCCTCACCGAAGGCCCACAGCTCCGGTCCGCCGGCGACGAAATGTCCGTCCCAGGCCTCCAGCAGGCCCAGGGCCGACTGCCGGGATGGGGTGAGGCCCGCGCTCTGAACCGCGGCCGTGAAGGGGCCCTGGACGAATTCCCAGGGGTTGCCCCCCCCGCCGAACGAATCGGTTGTCGCGATGAAGAGGGCGAGGTCGCGCAGGTTCTCGAACGTGAGCCTGCCGGTGGAGCTCAGGTAATCGTCGATGACGTGGGCCCGGTGGAACGGCCCGAAGAGGTAGGAAACGCTGTTGGGCGGGTCGTTGTAGGAGGGGCTGGTCTTGTTGTTCCATCCGCAGTAGTAGCCCTGCCGGTTGTTCCGGTCGGTCGAGCGGGCTATGAGGGCCGAAGCGTCCCACTCGAGCGGCGCCCCGAGCATTCCCTGGGGCACCCTCCATTCGCCAGGGTCGCGCAGGGGGTCTCTGCCCGACATCCAGTAGGCGATGTTCCCGTCGCGGTCCGCGTAGCAGAAGTGCTGACTCACCGCAACGCCCTCGATGGCCCTGCCGAAATCATCCATGCTTTGCGCCCGGGCGAAGTCGAGATATGCCTTGAGGGTCCGGAACTCGTACCCCTCGTGGGAATATTTCCAGGACACGATGGGGTTTGCCGGGCTGGGGACATAGGAGCCACGGTCGAAGGGCATGGGGTTGATGACAGGCCCGTGGGATGACCGGTAAATGGGAATCGTTACGGGCGGCGCACCGGCGACGAGGATGGTCTCCATCCTGACGGGATATTCCAGGCTCGGATCATCCGGGCTTTCCAGGTAATAGTCGGTGGTATGGGCGTGGCCCACCTGCATGGACCAGGCATGGTGCGGCGTTCTGCCTATGACGATCCCCGGCAGACCGGGCACCGACATGCCGGATATCTTGAGCCCCCCTCCCATGATCGAGCCTTCGCACACGATGGAAGGGACGTCGAAGCCCATCTGGGGGCCGGAGTAGATGATGGGCTTGCGGTTGAGGGTTTTTCTCCCCGAGACCACCCACGCGTAGCTTCCCATGCGAACGCGCGCATTGATGTCGGTGAGCGTCCTGTTCACGTCGTCGAGCCTTCCGCCCAGGGACTCGGCCAGGGAAGCGTAGTCGCAGTTGTCGTTGATCCGGGCGCCCTCGTCAGCGCTCTTCGCGGCGGCGGCGGGCGCAGTCGCGAGGGAGGCCCTCGCCATGAGGGGCGCTGGAGCGGCGGCCGGCGGGAGGTAGGTGAGGGCGTCGGGGTCGTTCGTCCACCGGAGGTCGTCGAACATGCCCATTCCCGCGAGGGGCCCGTAGACCGTCTTGAGCGTCTGGAGGAGGGCGGCGTTCTGGAGCTGTGCCTGGTCGAGGGCCTCGCAGTCGAACTCCCTCAGCATGAGCGCTTCCCAGGCCAGCACGTCCTCGGGCGACCAGTATGCCGGGCTGAAGTGCGCGGCCCTGAACTCGAAGGGCAGGAGCGAGGGGTTGGCCCGTATCTCGTCTATGCGGTTGTTGATGCCGTCGGTATAGGCATCGAGAACGATCTGCGTTTCGAGGTCGAGGGCGGCGTACCCATCGGTGAGCTGCTGGTCGGAATATCCTATGGTCCGCATGAAGATGTCGGTCTTCAGGTTCGAGTTGTCCGATCCGGCACCGAACACCTCGGAGAGCCTTCCCCGTGCCGAGCGGCGGTACAGCTCGATCTGCCAGAGCCTGTCCTGGGCGATGGCGAAACCCATTGCCTCGAACACGTCGTAAAGGCAGCCTCCCGTGATGAACCACACCCCCTTGTCGTCGCGGGTCGTGGACACCGGGCTGTACTGCACGGAGAACTTTCGAAGGTCCAGGTCAATGCCGAAGCCGGTGCCCCTGACCCAGGTCGTGAGGACGTTGACCCTGCTGAGGGGGAAATCCTCACCGAGGACCCGGTAGCGGAGGCCGTCCTCGGGCATGACGAGCGCTTCCATGGTCCCGTCGACGGCTTTGAACCTGCCGGTTATGTCCCTTCCGTTGAGCCAGGCCTTGAAGGTGGAAGCCTTCGCATCGGCGCTCAGCCTGACGCGTATGGCAACGGGATAGGAGTCCACCACCGCGCTGTTTCCCGGCGAAAGGATCCGGCTGATGCTGTCCGATGTACCGAGCCCCAGGGCCTGTGCCGTGAAAGGCAGGGCCAGGAGCATGAGGGCCAGGGCCAGTGAAGCGACTCGTTTCTTTTCCATAGACACCTCCTCTCAGGTTGGAACCTCGTGCCGTTTCCGTGATCTGGAGTCACCATTCCCGGGGAAGGATTTCTCCAGGGGGCCGAAAGCGTGAACCGAATCAGCGCAAGCTGATAGCATGATAAATCACATTATACTAAAATATACATCCGGATCCGCCAAAAGCAAGGGGGGTTAGCCCGGCCTGACGGGTCAGGCCCCCGGCACAGCCCCCTGGTCCCTGCCGGGCCTTCTCTTTGTCCGGGTCGCCGCCTTCAGCGCGGCTTTCTTCTTGAACACCGGGACCACGAGCAGGGTGTAGAGCGTGCAGAGCAGGAAGAAGGCCCCCATGACGACGGCCACGAGGTAGTTCTGGAACAGGACGGTGCCGCTGTGGTCCGTGGTTGCGCCCAGGAAGATCCCCACGAGCAGTCCCCCGAAGATCACCGCCGCGACCACGGGCAGCACGGGCCCCAGCGGCACGCGGAAGTCCGTCGCCCGGCCCGGGAACTTTTTCCTGAGCCTGAGCACGCACACCGCCATGACCACGTAGATGAAGCACTCCAGCGCCGCGGCGAGCATGATGATGAAGAGGTACTGGCCGGTGATGAAGATGATCACGCTCAGGACCAGCGCGTAGGCCACCAGCGCGAGGATCGCCACCCAGGGCGTCGCGTGGTCGGGGTGCAGCTTCGAGAAGACCCCGGGCAGCACGTGGTCCCGGGCCATGGCGTAGGTGAAGCGCGAGGTGTTCAGGAGTCCCGCGTTGAAGGAGGTGACCGAGGCCAGCACGCTCAGGCACGCGAAGAGGAGCACGCCGGTGGTGCCGAAGAGGTTCCTGCCCAGGAGGATGTGCGGGATGGGCGTGCCGCTCGCGCGCTGCTCCGGGGTGAGGCCCACCCAGACGGCCACGGAAAAGAGCGAGTACACGACGCACAGCAGGCCGATGGCGATGAGCATGCCCCTGCCGATCATCCGGTAGTCCGTGGTTTCCTCGGCCAGCGGGGTGACCCACTCGAAGCCCACGAAGAGGAACACCCCCAGGCCTGCGGCGCTGAGCACGGTGGAGAGCGTGAACCTCCCGCTGCCGAAAGCGCCCCTCAGGTCCACGCCGGCCCTGGAGATGGCGTACACCGAGACCAGCGCCAGCAGGAGGAGCATGGCGAAGGTCATGATGTCCTCGGCGGTGCCCGCGATCTTCACGCCCCGGTAGTTGAGGTACGCCACGAACAGGATGAAGACACTCAGCCAGACGGCCCGGTCCACCTCGGGGTTGATCATGGTGAGGGAGTCGGTCATGACCTTCGAGAGCACGAAGCTCTCCGCCCCCACCATGGAGATGCCCAGCACCACGTAGAACATGCCGATGATGATGGCGAGCTTCTCGCCCCAGGCGTTCTGGATGAAGAGCTTGATCCCGGCCGCCGAGGGGTACTGGGAGGTGAGCTCGGAAAAGCACATGGCCGACAGCAGGCAGCAGACCCCGGCCACCAGCACCGAGACCCAGGCGAGCTCCCCGGCCACGAGGGTGGCGATCTGGAGGGCCGCGATGTAGCTCGACGTGGCCAGGGCCATGCCGGCGGACGAGGACACCACGGTCCTGAGCTTGAGCACCTTCTTCAGCTGGGTCATGAAGCCTCCTTGGGCAGGGGGGTCAGGTCACACGTCCGGCCAGATGATCATGGTGATGGCGTCGAGCCGCACGACGTCCTCCTGGGACGCCTTCACCCTGATCTCGCCGTCGAGGTATTTCCGGGACGGGTTCAGGTCGCCCCAGAACATGTCGCAGAGGTTCTCGCTCACGGTGGTGACGATGATGTCCGGCACGCTCCTCGCACCGGCCTCGAAGCCCGTGATCTCGCCCTTGACCACGTCCATGGTGAAGTGGTCGCCCGTGTCCTCCGCAAAGAAGTGGATGAGCCTGGACCAGTCGCGCTGCATTCTCCTCAGGCGGGCGTTGCCGTTGCACTGCACCTGGTAGTCCGCCAGGGCCTCCAGGATTTCGTCTTTTGTCGCCATGCGATTCCTCCGTCAGTCGTTCTTCCCGATGCCGCCTTCCCGCGAGAGCTCCCGCATGGAGTCCTCCAGGGCGTTCAGCACGAAGTCCACCTCGTCTTCGGTGATCACCAGCGAGGGCATGAAGCGGCAGATGGCGGGGTCGTTGCCCGTGTACACCGCGATGACCCCCCGCTCCGCGAGCTTCTTCGTGAGCCTGGGACCCATGGACTGGTTCGTGTACTGCAGACCCATCATGAGCCCCTTCTGCCGCACCTCCAGGAGGAGGTCCGGGTAGTCCTCCAGGAGCCGGTCGAAGCCTGCCCGGAAGCGCTGCCCCATCCTGTCCGCGTGGTCCGCGAGATGGTGCTTCTGGATGTAGTCGATGGTGGCCAGGCCCACGATGCACCCCAGATCGGACCCGCCGAAGGTGGAGAGGTGGATGAAGGGGTGGGGGATGAAAAAGTCCATGAGCTCTTCCTTGAAGATTGTGGCGGAGATGGGGTAGATCCCGCCGCCCAGGGACTTGGCCACGGTCATGATGTCCGGCACCACGCCCCAGTGCTCGGAGGCGAACATCTTCCCGGTGCGGCCCAGCCCGGTCTGGATCTCGTCGAGGATGAGCAGGGCCTCGTGCTCGTCGCAGATCTCCCGCACTTCCCGGAGGTAGCCCTCGGGGGGTATGTTGATGCCGCCCTCACCCTGGATGGGCTCGAGGATCACCGCCGCGGTGTTTTTCGTCATGACCCCCCGGAGGGCCTGCGCGTCTCCGAAGGGCACCATCCTGAAGCCCGGGACGAGGGGCTCGAAGGGCTCCCTGTAGGCGTCCCGGCCGATGGCCGAGAGCGCGAACCCGGTGTGGCCGTGGTAGGCCTTTTCCGTGTAGACGATCTCCTTCTTCATGGTGTAGCCCCGGGCGAGTTTGATGGCCGCGTCGTTGGCCTCCCCGCCGCCGGTGCCGAAGAGGGAGCAGGCGAGGTCGCCCGGGGTCACCTCCGCGAGCTTCTTCGCCAGGTCCGCCTTCTGCTTGGAGCACAGGAGGAAGACGCCGATGTCCAGCGTGTCCAGGGCGTCTTTGAGGGCCTGGACGATCTCCGGGTTGTGCCGGCCCGCGTTCATGATGCCCGAGCCGGTCTGGCAGTCGATGAACTTCCTGCCCGTGACGTCCCACACCGACGCCCCCTCGCGCCTGCCCTCGATGATGTCGAGGCCGGCGCTCTTCATGGTGCGGGCCTTCATGGGGCTCACGAACCGGGTGAAATCGGCCAGGGCCTGCTTCTTGATCCCTTCAAGGTCTGTCGGCATACGTCCTCCTCTCCTGCGCGCTTTCAGCCGGCGCATCCTTCATGCCCGCCCGGGGCTGCCCGGCCCCCGCTTTTTCCGGGCAGGGCGAAAGGTCATTACGCGAAGACAAGGCGAAACCCCCCAAACGGGAATGGCAACGGGGACATAGTAAGGCGCCGGAAGAATGCCTGTCAAGTTATATTGACATATGGTAATACCTGTACGGCCGCCCTTTCCGGGTCTGATTCGCATGACTGTGCGACGTTTCGGATCCGCATCGAAATGTCGCCCTTTCCGGGAAATGTGCCCGGGCCTGATTCGACAGAAAATGGGGCAGCCCTTTCATTCTTGACTTTCCCTGCCGCGGGTGTTCTCATGACATGAAACTCTTTTTCTTTCCAGGGAATGGGGATGAGGGGCACGGCCATGGACACCAGGCACGGAGACGGCGCAAAGATAGGGGTGGCCCGTCTGTCCATCATCTCCAACTCGGTGCTCATCATCGCCAAGCTGGCAGTCGGCACGGTCATGGGTTCGGTCTCGATCATTTCCGAGGCGGCCCATTCGGCCGTGGACCTCATGGCGGCCTTCATCGCCTACTTCTCCGTGCGCACCTCCGGCAAGCCCGCCGACCGTGAGCACCCCTATGGCCACGGCAAGATAGAGAACATCTCGGGCACCGTCGAGGCGGTCCTGATCCTCCTGGCCGCGGGGTGGATCGTCTACGAGGCGGTCACGAGGTTCATCCACCCGAAACCCCTGGAGTCGGTGGGCTGGGGGGTGCTGGTCATGCTCTTCTCGTGCGTCATGAACCTGGTGGTGTCCCGCAGGCTTTTCCAGGTGGGGAGTAAGACGGACTCGGTTGCCCTGAAGGCCGACGCCTGGCATCTCATGACCGACGTCTACACCTCGGCAGGCGTCATGCTGGGGCTCCTGGTCATCTGGATCGCCGAGAACCTCATGCCCGGCAGGCATTTTCACTGGATCGACCCGCTGGCCGCCATCGCCGTCGCCCTGCTCATCGCCCACACCGCCTGGCAGCTCACGGTCCAGTCTGCCCGCGACCTCCTGGACGTAACCCTGCCCTCCAAGGAGAAGGCGGCCGTCACCGAGGTCATCGCCAGCAGGTACCCGGACGTCCACGGGTGGCACAAGCTCACCACCCGCAAGTCCGGGAGCTTCCGCTTCATCGAGTTCCACATGCTCGTGGACCCGAGGATGACGGTGGCGGAGTCGCACCGGATCACGGACGAGATCTACGCGCTGATCAGGGGGCGCCTGCCCAACGCCACGGTGACCATCCACGTGGAGCCCTGCGACGGCAGGTGCGACGAGGAATGCCTGCGCACCTGCATGCTCCCCGAGGAGGAGCGGGACAGGACGCGCAGCCGGCACTTTCCGGGCAAGCCGGAGGAAACGCCCCCGGGCTAGCCCCTCCGCTCGATCCCTTCCCAGTACTTGTCCTCGAGCTCCTTCTTGCTCATCTTGCCGTCTATGTGCCGGGGCAGGGCGGACACGATCTCCACGTACCTCGGGATCTTGTAGCCCACCAGCCGCTGCTCCCTGCAGAACTCGATGATCTCGTGATCGCTCAGGGCGGCGCCGTCCTTGGGCTGGACGATGGCGGCGGGCACCTCGCCCAGGACCTTGTCGGGATACCTGATCACCGCCACGTCGAGGACCTTGCCGTGCCGCTTGATGGCGGTCTCGATCTCGTTGGGAAAGACGTTCACCCCGCCGGTGATGATCATCTCCTTCTCCCTGCCCGTGAGGTAGAGGAAGCCGTCCTCGTCCATGCGGCCCCGGAGGCCGTCGTCGAACCAGGCCAGGCCGTCTACGAAGGTGAAGGACCTGCTGGCCTTCTCGGCGGAGCCCACGTAGTCGAGGTTGAGCGTGGTGAGCGAGCGGGACAGGACGCTGCCATCTTTGCCCGGCGGGCACCAGGCGCCCGTTTCCTTGTCGTAGATCCGGGTCTCTGCGCAGCGGATCTTGCCCACGCTCTCGTAGCGCTCCGGCTTTTCCTCGTAGTCCGCGGGCATGAGCACCGAGGAGGCCGCGATCTCCGAGGAGCCGTAGAACTCGGTGAACACGTTCTTCGGGCAGCCCCGGGAGCGGAAGAACCCGTTCGTGGCCCGCTTGAGCTCGGGGGTTGCCGGCGCGGCCGCGCAGATGAGCGTGTGCATGGTGGCCAGCGAGTACCGGTTCTTCACCCGGTCGGGCAGGCTCAGGATCTTCTCGAGCATGGCGGGCACCACGAAGACCCAGTTGATGCGCTCTTCCTCGATGAGCTTCAGGAAGCCCTCGGGGGTGAAGCTCTTCATGATCACGCCCGTGCCCCCCAGGAGGATGAAGGGCACCCAGGCGGCGATGGTGCCCGCATGGTACAGCGGGCCGGGGATGAGGCAGCGCATGTTCTTCGTGACCGGGTCGCTGATCTCTGTGCCCCCGAAATAGTACATGAAGCTGAACTGGAGGACGAGGAACCGCAGGTATTCCCCCAGCGAGACCCCCGGGGGCGTGGCGAGGTCGCTGAAGGCGTAGCCGATGCTGTCGAAGTAGTTGACGTTCTTGGGCATGCCCGTGGTCCCCCCGGTGTAAGGGTTCAGGGCCACGATGAAGCGGGTGGCGGGCATGGAGTCCGGTGCCCGTGCCAGCAGGGCCTCGTAGGAAAGCATGCCCTCCGGCGCTTTTCCGCCGGCCACGATGAAGTGCTCCACCGTGGGGATAGAGTCCCTGATGGCGGTGACGGCGGGGATGAACTCATGGCTCAGGATGATCGCCCGGGCCTTCGTGGCGTTGATGGCGTGGATCAGCTCCGGGCCGGTCATGTGCCAGTTGAGGAAGGGCATGGGACAGCCGATGAGCGAGCACGCGAAGAAGGCCTCGAAGAACTCGCTGCCGTTGCAGAGGATCTCCGCGCAGCGGTCTTTGGGCTTGAGCCCGAGGGACTGTAAGGCGTTGGCGAGCTTGAAGACCCTGGCCTTCATGTCCCCGTAGGTGAAGCGCCCCTCCCCGGAGATGATGGCCTCACGCTCGCCGAACACCTCCCAGAGCGACACGAGAAAGTCCGGCGCGATCTTCTCGAGCCGGAAGCCCAGGAGCGACCTGAGCGTGCGGAGGTGGCCCGTTCTGCTGCCGATGGTCAGGAAGATCTTCAGGGCGTTTGTGCCCCCCCACTGCTTGAGAAAGGTCCGGAGCAGCCCCCCGGTCTGCTCCATCGAGGCCAGGAGCGGGATGGCCCTGGCGAGCTCCATAAACCCTTTTTTGTGCATGAACCCTCCTCGTGATGGTGAATGCCTTCCGTGACATGAAGCAATGTGCGCTTTCCCCGGTTTCCCGCGGGAGGGTCTTCCGGGTGGAGAAAAAGCCGGGCGCCTCCCCCTGCACAGAAAACGATGAACGGCACAAAAGCAAGTATCCAATATTACTAACATACAATATGCCAATGATCAATGGCGATCGTCCCGCGGGTGAGGGAACTGACAAAAAGCCATACGGAAGAGGGGGATGTGCGATCGATGGCGACCGTCCCGAGGGTGAGGGAACAGGGCGTGCGCCAGGGGAGGAGGAAGGGGGCGCCGGCAATCGGTGCGTGAGCGCACTGGAAACCGGGAGGAATCCCGCCATCGGGTCCGCTGCCAGAAAAGGCTTGATCCCTCCGTACGACTGGGTGAAGATGAGGCCTTGAACTCCAGGGGGGAAAGGATCGCAGGGCATGAGGAGACCGGGAAGGGTGGACGCACGGGAAAGGGCCACGGTGGGGAATGCCCGCCGCCGGGTTTTCTTCCGGGCCGCCTGCCTGCTCGTCCTGGCCCTGTTCTCCGGGCAGGGTGCCCCCCTCTGTGCGAAAGACCTGTCATCGAACCTGCCCGGCGGGATGGCATGCGGCGGTCCGCCCGGCGGGGCCTTCTTCTGGTGGGTGCCTGAGGGCGGTGAGCTGTGGGCCTGCCCCCGGTGCGGGCAAAGGGACAACGCGGGCTGGGCAGCCAGGTGCCCCGCCTGCGGGGGGGCGAAATACAATCCCGGAGGGTACCTGCTGAACCCGGCGGGGAAGGCGCCCGTCACCGGGGGGTATTCGCCCGGCCACCTTGCGGTGGATCTCGGCGCACACAGGGGCTCCCGGGTGTATGCGGCTGAAGACGGGGTCGTCTTCGAGGCGCGGAAGGACCGGTGGGCGGGGAACGTCGTGAGCATGGTGCACGCGGACGGCCTCAAGACCCTGTACGGTCACCTCCAGGAATATCGTGTGGCCCCGGGGTGCTTCCTGAGAAGGGGTGAGGTCCTGGGCCTTGCCGGCAGCACCGGCGCCTCCACGGGCCCGCACCTGCATTTCGAGGTCACCCTCGACGGGGTTCCCGTGGACCCGCTCCCGTACCTGGGGCGCTGAGGCGCCTCCGCCTGCAGGGTCGATGCGGTGCCCGGCGGTGGCCCGCTCCGCTCCCGTACCTGGGGTGCTGAGGCGCTTCCGCCTGCAGGTCAGCCGGGAAGGGCCGGGCTTCCCCGGGGGAAGCGGGCGCCGGGAAGGGAGCAAAAAGCCCTCTGCACCCGTTTCCGAAGGTTTTCCCCGGTCAGGGGCGATCGTGGCCTGACTGCGGCTCTCCGGTCTCAGGAGAGCCGGTTCCGCCCGGGCGGCGCATGAGCCGGGCGATGGCCTTGCGGTTCAGGAGCACGTCCTTGCGCAGGAAATTGACCTGTGAGGCGAGAAAGCCGAAGGACAGGATCTGCATGCCCCCCAGGACGAACAGCACCATGAGGGTGAGCAGGGGCCGGTTGGGGTTCAGGGCCTGCACGCTGTAGAGCACGAAGAGGTACGCGCCCAGGCCCAGGCCCACCAGGGTGAGCAGGAGGCCCAGCATCCCGAACAGCAGGCTCGGCCGCTCGAACACGGTGAAGACGATGTGGGAGATGGCGGTGGCCCGGAAGGCGAACTTCGACGAGCCCCGCTTCCGGGAGGTGAGCGTGGCCGGGATCTCCCGGACCTTGTAGCCCATGGCCAGGACCTTCGAGAGGATCTCCAGGTGGATCTCCTTGCCGTCGGATTCGAGGTCCAGGCTGTCGATGACCTCCCTGCGGTAGCACCTCACGATGCAGGTCAGCGTGTTGAGGTCCTGGGGGATGGCCGCCTTGAGGATCCTGTTCCCCAACCGGGAGATGAAGAGCCGGTCCCGGGGGACCCCCTCGGTGGCGCCGCCTTCCATGTAGGGGCTCGCGAGCACGACGTCGACCTCGTCCTCGCGGTCGAGGGCGCGGGCCATCTCGATGATGTACTTCGGGTCGTAGGAGAGGTCCGCGTCGATGGTGGCCACGTACCTTCCCCGGGCGAGCTTGAGCCCGTGGCGCAGGGCCTTTCCCCTCCCGCCGTTTTCCCCGTAGCCGCCCAGCCGGACCTGGGCGTTGCCCCGGGCCAGTCCCTCGAGGATCGCGAGGGTCCCGTCCGTGCTCCCGTCGTTCACCGGGATGATCTCGAAGCTCCTGCCCGAGGCAGAGAGTACCCGGGAGACGGTGCGGACGGTGTCCCCGGCGTTTTCCTGCTCGTTGTACATGGGGATCACGACACTGATGTCGGGTGGTTCTGCGGTGCTGAGTGCGGGGCCCTCGCGTGTCATCGGCCGTATCATATAAAATTATCGGGGGGGTGTATAGCCCATATTTTCTCTCCGGGACACGCGGTTGCGGAGGGGTTTGTCCGCGTGTGTCCTCCGTAAAGAGAATCGGCAGGACGACTGCCGGGCTTCCCGAAGCGGTGGGCATCTTCAGAAGGACGGGGGGAGAGGGGCCGACGAGGTTTTTCTCCCGGCACGAAACAATCCCCATTGTGCGAAAAGGAAAAGGGACCTCTCAGGTTTCGAGAGATCCCTTTTCCTTTTTTAAGGGAGGAGTTTAGGGCGCCATCGTGAATTTCCCCTTCCGGGGTCCTTCTTTTCAGGCAGGGTTCATAATGCAACGGGGATGCCATCCGGCACTACCTTGTAACTAATTGATATTAAGCGATCAATTATCTTCGAAAAAGAAAAGAGATGCCCGCGGGGGATAAAGGATGTCCATTATTGAGTAATTGTTTTCCTAAATACGGGGCCTTCCCCGGACAGGCTTTGCCTTCGCCCGGAGCCCCTCATGCCCGGTAGAGCTTCTCCAGGAAGAGCACATAGCTTTTTGCGTCGAGGCCGAACCTTCCCGGCCTGACCCCGCCGGGGAGCGGGGCGTGGAAGTCCGTGCCCCCCGTGGGGACGAGGCCCAGCTCCAGGGCGAGCTCCAGGTAGTGCTTCTTCTGGGGTCTCGTGTGGTCGGGGTAAAAGATCTCCATGCCCTTAAGCCCCTCTTCCCTGAGGCCGCGGACGAAGGAGGCGAGCTCGCCCTTGCCGAGTCCCAGGGTGAAGGGGTGCGCGAGGACCGGCATGCCCCCCGCGTCTCTGATGGCGCGGATGGCCTCCGCGCTGCGCATCCTGTCCTTTTCCACGTACGCGGGCCTGCCCTTGCCCAGGTAGCGGGCGAACGCCTCCTCGAAGTCCCTGACGTAGCCCTTTTTCATGAGGGCCTTGGCCACGTGGGGCCGCCCGACCTGGCCGCCCTGCGAGATGCTTCTCACGTCCGACTCTAAGAGGTCCATGCCCAGGGCCCGGAGCTTCTCGAGCATCCGGGGGAGCCTCACCACCCGGGCGTGCTGGAGGCGTCCGAGGACCTCCTCGAACCCGCGCGGGAAGGTGGGGAAATACCCCAGGACGTGGAGGGTCCCGGGGTCGTAGTCGATGCTCACCTCCACGCCGGGGATGACCCGGATGCCATGTTCGAGGGCCAGCTTCTCCGCGGACGAAGCGCCGGCGACGGTGTCGTGGTCGGTGAGTGCGATGGCCTCCAGGCCGGATTCCCGGGCGAGGGTGGCGAGTCCTTCGGGGCTCAGCTCTCCGTCTGAGGCCGTCGTGTGGAGGTGGAGGTCAGCCTTGACGTGCACCGGCGAATCGCCTACCCGGGGACCGAGGCTTCCAGCACCTGGGCGATCTTGTTCTTGAGCTCCGTGAGGTCGGAGGACTTGACGACGTACGCGTCCGCCGCGATGGACTTGACGTCCACCTTGTAGCTCCCGTAGGCGCTGCAGAGGATGACCGGCAGGTTGTAGAAGGTGTTCCTGATCTCCTGGAGGACGTCGAGGCCGTTCGTGGAGACCATTTTGATGTCGAGGACGATCACGTCGGGCTTCTCGCGGGTGATGCGCTCCAGGATGTCCGCGCCGTCGGCGGCCACGGCCACGTCGTAGCCCTCCTCCTTGAGCTCCTCGGAATACAGCAGCCTGATATGCTTCTCGTCGTCAACAATCAGCACCTTTGCCATGGGCACTCCTTTCAACCCCACCTGTCGATGATGTATGGCTTGGTCTGCTCGAAGGTCAAGCACATGTCTTCGATGTATTCCTCGGCCTGGAGGACGGACATCCCCTCGGTCTTGTTCACGTAGGACAGCGTCATGCCGTAGTAGAGCGGGATGAGCACCTCGATCAGCCGGCTGCGGTCGAGGGCCTTTCTGTGGGCGCAGATGGCGAAGTCGAAGAGGGTCTTGGCCCAGACCTGCGCGGGCATCTCGAAATGGTCCATGCTGAGCGAAGCCACTTCCCTTACCTTCTGGAGGTTCTCGAAGGAGAAGATCGACCGGTAGGTCTCCCAGTTCCGGTTGAAGCCTTCCCGGAAACGCCCGTAGAGCCTTTCCCGGTTCACCGCCAGGGGGGAGGGCATCTCCACCTCGGAGGCGCCGAACCCGAAGATGGCCGTGGGCTTGCTCCACTTGGTGGCTTTCCACTTGGCGTGGTATGCCTCCATGAGGCTGAAGATCGTGTTCATGGCCTGCCGGAACGCGGGGCCCGGGTCGAAGGAGGGGTCCCGGGGTTCGCCTGACCGGGGCTTGCCCATGAACGCCTGGCAGATGGGGACGCCCTCGTTCATGGCGATGGTGGTCATCCAGATGTCGATGCCGAACTGGCTCACGTCCTCGTTCCAGTGCTCGTTCCTCAGGAACACGCTGGCCATGGCCCCGGAGAACCCGCATTCGCCGGTTGCGGGCTGGCGCACGCGCCTGCCGTAGAGGGTCCTGGTGAGGGGGTAGGCGATGTCGTTGGTGATGCTGCCATCGTACTTGTGGCGCACGTACAGGGGCGAGACGAAGGAGAAATCCTTGAACAGGGGCTCCCCGAGGTTCTTGATCCAGCGGGGCGTCATGCTCCCGAGGGTCGCGTCCACGACGATCACCCCCCTGGCGTCGAGCTCGAGGACCTTCCGGAAGAGGGCCTTGACGTTGTTCCCCTTGCCCTTCACGCCCCGGGGGGTCGACAGGTAGATCTTGGGGATGCCCTGGGTGTCGGCGTTCAGGAAGGCGGCCTTCGTGCCGTCGGTGCTGCAGTTGTCGCAGTTGACGATGACGGAGTCCAGGTGCCCGAAATATTCCTTCAGCCCGAGGGCGGCCTGCAGCGCGGGCAAGCCGATGAGGGAGGCCTTGTTGTAGGAGGGGATCCCCACGACGAGGTCGGCTTTCTTCACCTGGGCCGGGTTGTCTTCAAAGGCCTTCATTCTCTGCTCTCCGTCAGCGGATGTCAGCCGTGTATTCTCCGTTATATGCCCGGGAATGGCAACAGGAAAGTTTCCCCGGACACCGGGGTGCGAACCTTGCGGAGCCCCTCGGAAAGGCCCTTGGGAGGGCATGGGGGGCATCGGGGGCCGGCCCGGGAAATTGCCGGGATTTCCTGAAAAAACACCGCTTGCGTTTTCATGGCATATATGGAAATCTATATAATTCTGATGTCGATGCAAGATAAACCCATCATAGTCCAGAGCGACGGCGGCATCCTGCTCGAGGTGCAGTCCCCCGAGTACGGGAATGCCCGGGACGCCATTCTGCCCTTTGCCGAGCTCATAAAATCGCCCGAATATATCCATACCTACAGGATAACCCCCCTGAGCATCTGGAACGCGGCCGCCATGGGCGTGGCCTGCGAAGACGTGCAGAAGAGCCTCGAAGCCTATTCCCGCTACGAGATCCCCGAGGGCGTGCTGTTCCGGATACGGGACGCCTTCAGCCGCTGGGACGCGGTGCGCCTCACGGCCCGCGACGAGCGGACGCTCCTGGTCGAGGTCAGGACCCCGGAGATCTTCAGTCAGTTAACCGCGAAGCCGGGCATCAAGGAGGCGGTGCTCGAGGTGACCGGCCCCCGGTCCTTTGCCATCGGCCGCGACATGCGGGGCCGGTTCAAGCACCTGCTCATCAAGGCGGGGTTCCCGGCGCACGACCTCGTGGGCTTCGACCAGGGGGACCCCCTCGGGGTTGACCTGCGGGAGACGACCTCCTCGGGCGTGCCCTTCGGCCTGCGCCAGTACCAGGTGGACGCGGGGAAGAACTTCTGGGCCGGCGGCTCCGTGAGCGGAGGCCAGGGCATTGTGGTCCTCCCCTGCGGCGCGGGCAAGACGGTCGTGGGCATCCACGCCATGGCCCAGGCCCGGATGCAGACCCTCATCCTGTGCACCAACGTCTCCGCGGTGCGCCAGTGGATAGCGGAGCTCCTGGACAAGACCACCCTCGACCCCGGGGACATCGGCGAGTACACGGGCAGCAGGAAGGAAATACGGCCCGTCACGGTCACCACCTACCAGATGCTCACCTACCGGCGGGACAAGCGCGGCCCCTTCGAGCACATGCAGATCATGAGCGCCCGCAACTGGGGTCTCCTCATCTATGACGAGGTGCACGTGGTGCCCGCCCCGGTGTTCCGCGCCACCACCGAGATCCAGGCAAAGCGCAGGCTCGGGCTGACCGCCACCCTCATCCGGGAGGACGGCCTCGAGGAGGACGCCTTCTCCCTCGTGGGGCCCAAGTGCTACGACGTCCCCTGGAAGGAGCTCGAGCAGAAGGGCTTCATCGCCGAGGCCCACTGCTACGAGATCAGGCTTCCCCTGCCGCCGGAGAAAGAGATGGAGTACGCCCTGGCCGGCGACCGCCACCAGTTCCGGATCGCCTCGGAGAATGTGAACAAGGACCGGGTCATGAAGGGCATCATGCGCAAGCACGGCGACGAGCCCGTGCTCGTCATCGGGCAGTACGTGAGCCAGCTCAAGCGGATCTCGGAGACCTTCGACGCCCCGCTCATCACCGGGTCCACCCCCAACTCCAGGCGCGACACCCTGTACGGCGCCTTCAGGCGGGGGGAGATCCCGGTGCTCGTGGTCTCGAAGGTGGCGAACTTCGCCATCGACCTGCCGGACGCCTCGGTGGCCATCCAGGTCTCGGGCACCTTCGGCTCGCGCCAGGAGGAGGCCCAGCGGCTCGGGCGCATCCTGAGGCCCAAGAAGCGGGTGTCCACGTTTTACACCCTGGTGAGCAGGGGCACCTCCGAGGAGGAGTTCGCCCACAAGCGGCAGATCTTCCTGGCGGAGCAGGGATACCGGTACACCATCGAGGAGTGGAGCGCCCATGACGTCCACGCATGACCTCCTCTCCCACATCCCGGGCTACATGGTGGAGATCCTCTCCCTGCGCATCCTCGGCAGGTCCGTGGACAGGGCCAGCCTCGCCGAGGGCCTGGGCGACGAGGCCCGGCTCAGGCGGGTGGTCGCGGAGCTGTCCGACCAGCAGCGCTCGCTCCTCCTGGACCTCTGCGAGCTGGGCGGCAGCGTGCAGTGGGACGTGCTCACCTCCGTCTACCGCAACGCCCTGGACCCCCTGAAGGATGACCTCGTGGCCATGGGGGGTGCGGGCATCGTTTTTCAGAACGGCCTGAGCGGGCGGGACCCCATCATCCTGCTGCCCTCGCTCATGCCCATCCTCGAGGAGCTGCGGCAGGAATTCTTCGCCCGGATCGAGGACCTCACCCTGGTGAAGCCCCGGCCCGTGAGCATCTGGGGGCACGTGGCCCTGCTCAACACCCTCAGGGCCTCCAGCATCCGGTGCAGGTCGGGCATGGAGCCCTTCAAGCGGGGCTGGGAGTACCTCGAGGAGAGGCTCTCGGGCATGATCGAGGTGGAGCGGGTCTACTGGGAGCTCGTGGAGCTCGGGTGCATCCGCGAGAAGAAGGGCGTCCTGTGCGTGTCCTCCCAGGCGAGCGGCGAGTTTGCCATGGAGGGCGACGACCGGTACGCCCTGTGGCGGTTCATCCGCTCCTGCCACGGCTACCCGGGGCTGGAGAACAAGGTCTTCACGCTCATCCAGGACCGGGCGGTGCACCGCGGCCTGCTCATCCGCTCGCTCATCCTCTTCCTCCACAGCAGGAATCCCGAGGAGGTTTACGCCCGGGAGATGGTGAGCTCCCTGGTGGACCAGTGGCTGGGCCTGGGCATTCTCCGGCAGGACGAGGAGGGCGTCTGGGTCTGCTTCAGCGAGCATGCCTTCCGCTCGCTGAAGACCGGGAAAACCCTGGTGTCCCCCCACCCCTACTGCGACGACATCGTGATCCAGCCCAACATGGAGATCCTGGCGCCCAGGGATTTCGACCCGGTGGACCTCCTGAACCTGGGCGAGATCGCGGACCTGGTGCAGACCGACGTGGTGAGCATCTACCGCGTCACCAAGAAGTCGGTCTCCCGGGGCCTGAGGGACGGGTGGAACGCGGAGAAGATCCGGGTGTTCCTGGAGCGCATCTCCCGGCACGAGCTCCCGGACAACCTGCGCAAGACCATCCAGGGCTGGGCGAGCGAGAGGCCCGAGGCCCACATCATCCGGGGAACCTTCCTGGTGCTTTCCGGGTCCGACTGCAAGGCGTCCCGGGGGCTCGCCGAGGTGCTGCCGGGGATCTACCGGGTGCCGGAGAACTGCGAGGAGGAGATCGCGGCGCTCCTGGACAAGGGCGACGTCATCGTCCACGGCGCCGACGGGGAGAAGGAGGCGGAGGAGAGCGTGTCCTGGGGCAAGCTCCTGCCGTTCCAGTTCCTCCCCAAGACCCCCTGGAAGGAGTCCCGCAGGGAGGGCGTCTTCCCCTTCGGCATGGTTTCCCCCCTGCCGTACGGCACGAAGGGCGAGGGGGTGTTCGAGAAGGCCCTCCACGACGGCGAGTCCGTGGTCATCTTTTACCCCAGGCAGGGCTACGGGGAGATCGAGGTCAAGAAGATCAGCCCCATCTATGTCTACCGCAAGGGGGGCATCCCCTTCGTCGAGGCTTTCTGCGAGGATACGGGCGAGGGGGAGGTCTTCGACATCACCAAGGTCAGGGCCCTGCTCAAGAGCACCTGACCCTCACTTCGTCTCCG
>ERZ1645192.1188-NODE-1188-length-21949-cov-4.908879_pt1 | contig 21949 bp, 15 predicted proteins | sample MGYA00575354_ERZ1645192 | MGnify/ENA primary metagenome ERZ1645192 (study PRJEB40844, sample SAMN11349763) | freshwater sediment metagenome | isolation source: river sediment | host: Sediment | place: India: Faizupur Khadar , New Delhi | collected 2017-02-21 ... | reverse complement strand
CCAGTGATTGGCAGCAGGGTCCCCGCGAGAATACGCAGCAAGGTGGTTTTGCCACTCCCATTTTCGCCAATGATGCCATAACGCACGCCAGCCTCAAAGGATAATGTCGGGATGGAGAGCAGGGTTTTGCCTGCAATGGTCACAGTGACCGCGCGCAGTTCAATCACGGTTATCCCACTCCTGGACACGATAGACCAACGAATTAATCACGAATGAGAGCATCAATAGCACCACTCCCAAAGCAATGGCGAATTCAAATTGGCCCATGTTGGTTTGCATCATGATGGCAGTGGTCATGACACGGGTCTTGAATTGAATATTGCCGCCCACCATCTGCACCGCGCCTACTTCCGCGATTGCCCTGCCGAACCCTGCCAGCATGGTTGAGATGAATGGGATACGGCATTCCAGGAGCGTGTACCATAGTCTTTTTGAACCATTGATTCCCAGCCCGGCGCAGGTTTCGTTTATCGAAGCTGCTCGCAGCGAGACAAGGTTGGAGGTTAAACTGATCATGATAGGTGTTATCAACACCACCTGGGCAATCACCATGGCCGTGACCGAATAAAGTAAACGCAATGAACCCAAGGGGCCGGAACGGGAAAGGATCAGGAAAACGATTAACCCAGCGACCACAGGGGGCAGCCCCATCAGGGTGGTTACAACGCGCGTTACCAATCCCTTGGCTTTGAAATCGTTCTCCCCCAGCAAGATACCCAGCGGGACTCCAATAAGCGTTGAGATCAACGTACTCAACGAGGACATCCTGAGCGTCACGGCGATGATTTGCCGCAGTTCAGGATCCGCGCCAAACAGTAAATCCAGCAGCCTTCTAATGAGTTCCAAATGATTCCTACAACAGGAGGGAGGCTTGCGTCTCCCTCCTGTTAGCTACATCAGTCAAGGTTGAAGAAAAGTGGTTCGCCGTACTGTTCCACGCCGAATTTTGATATCAGATCCTTGGCCTTGTCAGTACGAATCCATTCGATGAATGCTTGCGCGCCTTCAGCGTTGACATCCGCAAAGCGTTTGGTGGAGATGGCAATCATGGAATATGTGTTTTTCATGTCATCTGTTTCCTCAAGCAACAAGGCAAGGTCGTTCTCATGCGCCAGGAAGGTGGCCTTATCAGACAGGGTATAGGCCTGTTGTTCATCCGCAGCGGTAAGGGCCGCGCCCATGCCCGCGCCGATGCTGACATACCAGGGCTGCCCAGTCGGATCAAGGTTGATGGATTTCCAGATGGCCAATTCCTTGGTGTTGGTACCGCTCTTATCGCCGCGCGAGATGAACGTGGCGCCCGCGTCAGCAATTTTCTGGAAGGCTTCTGCGGCCGTTTTAGCCTGGGCCACGCCAGCGGGGTCGTCCTTGGGACCGACGATTACAAAATAGTTGTACATAAATGGGATGCGTTCCTCACCAAAACCTTCGTTGATGAAATCCTCTTCCGATGATTTGGCGTGCACCAGGAGGATATCTGCATCCCCGGTACGTCCTTTTTCGATGGCCGCGCCAGTCCCCGCCGATGTAATCTCCAGCTTGTAGCCTGTCGCCTTCTCGAATTCGGGCTGCAGATAAGCCATAAGGCCAGAGTCGTTCACCGAGGTGGTGGTTGACATCCGGATGACGGGATTTGTGGGAGTTTTGGCACACCCAGTCATCGAGAACACAATTACCCCCAGGATTAAAACCAAACAGAACTTTCTCATACCATTCTCCTTTCCAAAATGGGAGGCGCTGTTGTTTCCTCCAGCACCCTCGAACCCGAGGCCATTGGGATTTGCCCCGCGCTACCGCCCGCCATTCCATGCGGATTTCTCCCGTGAAGAAAGGGCGGGTCGAAGAATTACAACCAGATTATAAGCGGTTAGCGTGATTCTGTGGGCGATTGCGACGCAATGCTATCCCCGGCCACACTCATAAGCGTCGCCACGCAGGGTTTCCACCGCGTGCGCCATCACCGGGAGGAACACCTGCAGGCATTCGACTGCCGCCTTGGGGCTGCCTGGCAGGTTGACAATCAACGTCCGGCCACGAATCCCTGCCGTGGCGCGTGAGAGCATGGCCCTGTCAGTGATTTTGAGGCTGGCCGCGCGCATGGCCTCCGGGATGCCGGGAACCATTTTTTGCACAATATCCAGCGTGGCTTCCGGGGTTACATCCCGCGGCGCGAGGCCGGTTCCGCCCGTGGTGAAAATAACGTCCAAATCGGCTGTATCGGCCAGGTCGACAAGCGTTTGAGCAATGATATCGCGTTCATCAGGAATGAGTTTGGTCAGTTTGATTGTGGCGTGCCCTTTTAGCGCCTCGACCAAAGCCGGCCCACTCTTGTCTTCCCGCACGCCCTGCGAGCCTTTATCACTGATGGTGACGACCGCCACCCGAATGCTTTCAAGAATCGAAATTGGGCTTCCAGCTTTCACGACGCCTCCTTGAATGACCCGCGCGAAAATGCCTTCCAAAGGCATCACGCACATGCCAACCTGCTGGTAAACCTGGCAGTGCTGGTGGCATTCCTTACCAATCTGGGTGACCTCCAATAACGCGTCCCCCACCTGGAGCCGCGTGCCTATCGGCAGCTGGCAGAGGTCCATCCCCTCGGTTGTGATGTTTTCCGCGAAGATGCCCGGCACCAGGTCATGAGCCCCCAATTCCAGCATCCGGTCTACACTGGATTGATCCAACAGGCTCACCTGGCGATGCCAATCCCCGGCATGCGCGTCCCCCCGAATACCGAAATTCTCCACCAGCTCAACCTGGTCAACTTGTTTCTTGATGGTCCCGCGCTTCAGGCTGATATTGACCGCAGTTACACTTGGCATATGCTTATCCTCCAATGTTGCTCATTCCACGCGCGTTTAGGTGTTCCAAACGGAAATGGTGACCTGCTGGTTTGGACATGACTGCCTGTTTAATCACCTCACGCAGGGCTTCATCGCCTTCCGCAAGGGCCGGTAAAAGCGGAATTTCCATTTCCTGGCCCAGGCAGGTGCGCAGCGAGCCATCACTAATGACCCGGATGCGGTTACAGTCCGCGCAGAACTGGTGCGAAATAGGGCTAATGAAACCCACCCGGCCTTTGTAACCCGGAATCTGGAAGTCCCGTGAAGGTTGGCCCGGGTTTCGCGGTGGAATGGGCTGCAACCCTGAGTGCTGCTTGATTAATTCGGTGTTATCCACCCGAAGGTGGTCGCTCCGTGTACCTGCCCCAATGGGCATATATTCAATGAAACGTACATCCAATGCGTTATCGCGGGTCAGTTGGATAAAATCGTCTACTTCCAGGTCGTTGAGACCTCGCACAAGCACCACGTTGATTTTGATTGGGTTGAGACCTGCCTTGATGGACGCCTCAATGCCTTGCAGAACTTTCTCCAAGCTCCCCCCTGTCATCTGGTAAAAAACCTCGGGCTTGAGCGAATCCAGGCTGATATTTATCCGGTCCAGGCCGGCCTGTTTCAACCCTGATGCAACTTCTGTCAACATCTGCGCGTTGGTGGTCAGCGAAATGTCCCTGATGCCAGGAATTTCCCTAATCCCCGCGACAATCTGCAGGATGTCCCTGCGCAAAAGCGGTTCCCCACCCGTCAGGCGGACGCGCGTAATGCCCAGGTCAGCGCAGGCATTGGCAACCCGAACCAGGTCCCTGGCCGAAAGTTCGGCTTCTTTTGGGCAGCAGCCCTCATCCGCGCGGCAATACGTGCAGCGCAAGGTGCAGCGTTCGGTGACAGACAGCCTTAAGTATGTGATTTCACGACCGAATCCGTCCCGCATCTTATGCCGCGTCCTGCCTTTTGAAGGAACCGGATTTGCCTCCAGTTTTGCTTTCCAAACGAACAGCATTGATTTCCATGCCCCGGTCGACCGCCTTGCACATGTCATAGATGGTCAGCGCGGCCACGCTCACAGCTGTCAGCGCTTCCATTTCCACACCGGTCTGCCAGGTCGTCTTTACGCTGGCGTAAAGCAGCACTTCGGTGTCGCCGGCCACCTCAACGCGGATGTCGATCGCGCTGAGTGGGATGGGATGGCACAGGGGTATCAGCTCATGGGTGCGCTTGGCCGCCATGATGCCAGCAATCCGGGCTGCCGAAAAGACATCTCCCTTGGGAATTCCTCCCTGCAGGATGAGATTCAGTGTTTCGGGCTTCATTTTCACACGCGCGGAAGCCAAAGCTTCACGGTCGGTCACCGCTTTCCCACTGACATCCACCATGTGGGCCTGGCCATTTTCGTCCAGATGACTTAGTTCCATGGGATGATTTCTCCAGGGTTAACTAGTGTATATCCGCCCATTTTTTGCATTCGGCCGGCAAATTCCTCACCTTTCAGTATATCAACCAGGCGCTGTACCGATTCCAATTGCATGGCCGATTCTGAAATGAGCAGGTCATACTGTTCTTCGCAAACCGGGATGAAACCAAGGTTGTAAATCCTGGCCGCCGAAAGTATGCCCAATCCAGCATCAGCCGAGCCAGCAGCAATGGCCGCCGCTACCGCGGTGTGGGTCATCTCCTCACGGTCATAATCCTGGATGTCCGCTGGATTGATTTGCTTTTGCTTGAGCAGGTAATCTATCAAAATCCGCGTGCCACTTCCTTTTTGACGGTTGACATAACGAACCTCTGGCAGGTCCTCGATCCCCTTTAAGCCCAAGGGGTTGCCTGTCGCGGTCATCAAACCCTGCGTTCTCGCAACACAGCGCATCAAAACCACGCCACCATCTGGGAAGTACTTGCGCAGGTAGGGAATATTATATGTTCCCGTGGCTTCGTCCAAAAGGTGAATGCCACCCAAATGCGCCTCCCCACGGCGCAAGGCCATAATCGCGCCCATGCTGCCCACATGCGATGAGGCCACCATTGAATCTGGCCAGCGGGTTTTCATGATGTCAGTAATTTCGTCCAGCAATGGGTCATGGCTGCCGGTGATAACCAGCGTCTTTTCAATTTCCTGGCGGGGCCGTAAAAGCTGCACTGGCACCGACTCACCCGGCTCAAAGCCTTCCGTATCCTGGGGTACCTGGATTATGCCATCCGCCTTGACGAATGAACTCACAACGCCAGCGCCCCGGTTGAGCGGCACGGCAATCAGCTTGCCATTCACGGCTCCCAGGCGGGCCCGAACAAATTCGAGGTACTTGAGGGTAGATGTCAACCGGCGCGAGATGGTCGCTTCAACGAATTGGTCCGGCAAAATCGGGCGCATGGTCAGGCGCGCAACAACTGGTTTCACCAGCTGGTCCATCACGATGATGCCAGAAACCGGGTAGCCCGGCAGGCCGATGATTGGGATTACGCGACCGTCCATTTCAGCCACAGCCAGGATTGCGGGTTTTCCAGGTTTGATGGCAATACCATGCAGGATGACCTCGCCAATGGATTTGATGGCATCCAGCGCGAAGTCTTTCATGCCGGCTGAAGAGCCGGCGTTCAGCACCACCACATCGCTCGCCAGTGCTGCCTCGCGCAGAGCCAGTTCAATCGCGGCTTGGTTGTCTGGGACGATGGGAAAAACCTTTGTCTCGCAGCCCCAATCCTGGAAGGTGTTGGAAAAAATGGTGGTGTTGAATTCGATGATGCTGCCCTGGCCAGGGTTTTCGCTAGGGGCCACGAGTTCATTACCGCTGGGAATAACCGCCACGCGTGGTTTGGCGTAGACCTGCAGGTCCAAGACGCCGGCCGCGAGCATCGCGCCCAGGGCGGAGGGACTCAATTCGGTGTTGGTGGGCACAATCATGTCACCCGCAGCGATATCCTCGCCAATCTGGCGCACATGCTGCCAGGGTACAGCGGCACCGTACACGCGAACAACGTCCGAGTCCTGGATGACATCCTCCACCATGACGACGCAATCGCACCCTTCGGGCAGGGGGTCCCCGGTATTCACCCAGGTGTATTGTTCCGGGCTGAGGGCCACTGGATGGGTCTCGCTGGCATAGTTGGTCAGGGATGCGCGTAAAGCGATACCATCCATGGCACAGGCGTTGTAATGCGGCGCGCAGATGCGGGCGTAAACCGCGGAGCTGGTCACACGGTGATTGGCTTCCTGCGTGCGTACCGCCTCCGCCCGCGGCGATAGACCACGCGCGATGAGCGCGTCAAGATATTGCTTACGCGCGTCCTCAAGTGGAATATTGGTTAGATATTGAAAAGCCATGGATACCTCAAAACAACTTCACCTGTACCGCCGCGCCAGCCGGCAGCCCTTCCTCATCGCGAGCAACCACGATGTAACCATTAGCCCGGCTCACGGTTGAAATCAGGCCGGATTTGCTCATGACAGGCTCGGCAACCCCAGCCTGGTAGTTAACAAGGATAAATTCTTCGCGTCCATGATTGGAGGAAACCGCCCTGGCCAACACGGCTGGAACAGCCACCTCCTCCACGTTGCCTCCTTGCATCGCGGCAAGCAATGGCCGGACAAGAGATTTGAACATGAAAAACGCGGCCACCGGGTTTCCAGGCAGTCCAAAAACCGGCTTTCCGCCAACATCACCCACGATGGTCGGTTTTCCGGGCTTGACAGCGATGCCGTGCACGTGCAGGGCACCCAAACGTGCCAGGATGTCCGGCAGCTGGTCCCGCACGCCTACCGACGTACCCCCGGTGACCAGCAGGACATCCGCGTCCTGAAGAGCAGCAAGGATGGCTTTTTCAAGCACATCCTTTTCGTCACGAATAATCCCCAGGTAACACGGAACGCCTCCGCTCGCGACTACTTCAGCAGAAAGCATGACGCCATTGACATCACGAATTTGTCCAGGCTTTAAAGGCTGACCAGGAGGAACCAATTCGTCCCCGGTGGAAAGGATGGCGACTTTCGGTTGGGATGCCACAAGCACAGTTTGCTCACCCATGGCCGCCAGGGTGCCGATGTCCGCGGCGTTAAGGCGTTTTCCCTGCCGCAGGATTTCGTCCCCGGGCGCCAGGTCTTCACCGCGCTGGATGACATTCCCTCCAGGAGCCACTGGTTTGTAGATGGCAAACAAGCCCTCCTGCAGTGGTTCCGTGTATTCCAGCATGACCACAGCATTGGCATTTTCAGGTAGCGCGGCACCTGTGGCAATGTAAACGCACTCCATGGGTCCCAAAACCTGGTCAGGTATCTCGCCCATACGGGATTCCCCCACCTGTTGCAGTAAAGCTGGAATGGAATCCGAAGCACCCAAAGTGTCCCGGCTGCAAACTGCGAAACCATCCACCGTGGACCTGGAAAAGTCCGGAACGTATTTATCAGACACAACACTACGCGCAAGGACACGATTAAATAAAAGGTTAATCGGCAAAGTTTCAGGTGTGGTGCGAACCTCCGCGAAGGTGGTCCGGAGAATTTGAATTGCTTCACTCAGGCTTTTTACTTTGAACATGCCATCTTTCCATCATGCATTGCGCTTGGTTTTTTTCTACGCTATTGTAAAGCAAAAATCGGCCTGCCTAACTAATCGTGCCAGGTTAAGCCATTTGCTCTTTCGAAATAAGGCCATGATGACCAAAAAATTCCACGAAAGCAATAGAATTCCCATTTTTTTGATGTATTTTTTCCTTGACCTTCCTGATAAAGTGATGGTAAAATAGTGGGGTTAAGAAATTAGATAGGAGTGCAAGATGACCCCATTACCGAAGAGAAAACACACTTCCGGACGCCGCGATCGCCGTCGTTCTCACGACGCGCTCAAAGCTCGCAACAGCGTGGCCTGCCCCAATTGCGGCGAGCCCCGTTTGCCCCATCGCGTCTGCCCCAAGTGCGGCTATTATCAGGGTAGAGAAGTTCTCTCCATCGAAAAAGAGTAGACTCATACCGCCCCGCAATCATAAACCACCCTCCGTGGGTGGTTTTTTGTGTTAATCAAGCGTCATTAAGAAACTGGATGGTTGGTGGTTTTGCCATGCACCAGGTAGGCGCCAAATTGGGCAACAATCTCCCTGGGTAACAGCCCGGAAATCCGAATCCCCTGGGGGAGATGCTCGACTGTGTTAACGTGCCCTTTTTCGTGGAAGATGGAAACCAGGTTGCCGTGTTCATACGGTAACATGACCGTCACGCGCTCATACCTTGCATACAGCTGCTCGGAGATGGAATCCACCAGCTTGTCCAGGCCGGTTCCATTTAGGGCGCTTATCAGGAAAGGTTGCGGCTCGAGCAGCGGCAATACGAAATCCATTGTTTCTTCATCCAGCCGGTCAATCTTGTTGTACACAGTGATAACCGGGATGTTCCCAGCCCCAATGTTGCTCAAGGTCTCCAGGACCGTCTTCCGCTGCAACAAGGCATCCGTTTGGGAGATGTCGACCACGTGGATTAACAAGTCGGCTTCAGAAATTTCCTCCAGCGTCGCTCTGAAGGCTGCAACCAGGTCTGTCGGCAGTTTCTGTATAAAACCGACAGTATCTGTGAGCACAATTTGCTGCCCCATGGGCAGGGTCAACTGCCGTGTGGTCGGGTCAAGCGTGGCAAAAAGTTGGTCGGCCACATAAATGTTGGAGTCCGTGAGCTTGTTGAGCAAGGTCGATTTCCCGGCATTGGTGTAACCTACGAGCGCCACCACGGGCACATTGTTTTTACGCCTGTTTTCCCGGTAACGCGAACGATGTTCGCGCACCTTGTCAAGCTCATCCTCCAGCTTTTTGATGCGAGCCTTCACTTCCCGCCGGTCCACTTCCAACTGGGTTTCGCCAGGTCCTCTCAGGCCAACTCCACCCACACTACCGGCTCTTCCGCCACCTCCGCCGGATTGACGGGCAAGGTGCGTCCAGGCCCGTGTCAGGCGGGGCAGTCGGTACTTGAGCTGGGCAAGTTCCACCTGGAGCATTCCCTCTTTCGTGTTGGCATGCAGCGCGAAAATATCCAGGATTAAGGCGGTCCTATCCAACAGCTTCAGCTTGGTACCCAGTTCGGTTTCCAACTCGCGTTGGTGCCGGGGAAGCAACTCGTCGTCGAAAATGACAGCATCCGCGCCGAGGTCCTCAGCCAGCAATTTGAGCTCTTCGACCTTGCCACTACCTATCAGGGTCCTGGGATTTGGCGACTCCAGGTTTTGGGTGAGCGTGCCGACGATATCCATGCCAGCCGTATCTGCCAGGAGTTCCAGCTCTTCAAGAGACGCTTCCATGGGCAACGTACCGCTGTGAGGTCTTCCAATTTGGACCCCCACCAGAACCGCTTTTTCCCTTGGTTGTTCAACGTTTTGCTCTGTCTTCAAAGCACCACCTTGCTACTTGTTTGCCACCCAGCGTGTCAGGCGGTCAACCGCCTCCAGGATGGAATCAGTTGGGGTCACGATTGAAAAGCGAATGTAATCCGCCCCGCTTGGCCCGTAGATGACGCCAGGCGTCAGGCTGACGCCAGTCTCATCCAGCAGGTCCGCGCAGAACCGGATGGGGTCCTTGAATTTCTCCGGCAAACGCGCCCAAAGATAGATGGCGGCTTTGGGCAGGTCTACATCGAAGCCGGCCTTCACCAGGGCCTGGTAAATCACATCCCGCCTTTCCTGGTAAATACGGTTCCGGTTGAAAATCCAGGACTGGTCCGCGGTGAGCGCCACCTCGCCAGCATCCAGAATGGGAGCAAATATGGAGGAGTCAATCTGGCTTTTGTAGGTTGCCAGCAGCCGGATGATTTCAGGATTCCCCACGGCCATGCCGATGCGCCAGCCGGCCATGTTATACGTCTTGGAAAGCGAATTAAACTCGACCGCGACCTCCCGCGCTCCCTCAACCTGCAGGATGCTAGGCGCCACAAAGCCGTCAAAGGTCAAGTCGGTGTACGGGGCGTCATGCGCAATCACAATTTCATTTTCCCGCGCGAAAGCGACGGCCTTCTCGAAGAAATCCAGGGTTGCCACGCCACCGGTCGGATTGTTCGGGTAGTTCAGCCACATCATCTTGGCATGTCTGGCGATATCCGCAGGTATGGCATCCAAATCAGGCAAAAACCCATTTTCCTTGCGCAGCGGCATGTAATAGATGTTCGCGTTCGCCAGCGAGGCGCCTGCCAGGTAAGCAGGATAATAAGGATCCGGCATCAGGATTAAATCCCCGGGATCCAGCAGGGTATGGTGGATATTGAAAATGCCTTCCTTGGAACCAATCAGGGATAAGACTTCGGATTGAGGGTCCAACTGCACGGTAAACCGGCGCTGATAATATGTGCAGATGGCCTCCCGAAAAGCTTTGCTCCCGCCGGCTGGTGAGTAGCCGTGTTTTTTGGGATTGCGCGCGGATTCAACCAGCCTATCAATGATGAAGTCCGCCGGTGGCAAATCGGGGGAGCCCATATCCAGCCGGATGACCTTAATCCCGCGGGCTTCGAGCTCAGCAAACTTTTTGGGTAAACCAGCAAAGAAGTAAGGTTGAATGTTCGCAACAGTACTGGCAGGTTTGATTTGCATGAATTATTAATTCTTCCTTTTTTATTTGATTATATCCCAGCCTCGCGAACGCGGCTCGCGCCCAAGCCAATTGCATTCGCGCGGTTTGCCCCTGGACGAAATTTTCTGGTATAATTCTTGCACATAAGGCGTTGCCACTATTTAATAAAAAGGAAATAACGTGCTGCAGACCCCCTATCAACACACGAGCATCAGCACCTCAGCCCACCTGGCACAGACCATGACCCTGCTGAGCCTTTCCGCCACGGAGCTCGCGGAAAAAATCGAGTCTGAACTTTCCACCAATCCGGCGCTTGAAATGGTGGAAGAGCGGCGTTGCCCCATGTGCAAAAGGCTGCTGCCACCAACTGGTTCGTGCCCCAAGTGCAGCCAGCCTGAAAGTTACGAATCGACCGAACCCATCGTGTTCATCTCCCCCCGGGACGATTTTTACATTGCCAGCAGCAAGAGTTCGGACGAGATACCGGAAGAACCCTACGCGCCTGAATCAGTGGACCTGCCCACGTACGTGTTGACCCAAATGGCCGGCGATTTAGCCAAAGAAGACCGGTTGCTGGCAGCCTACATCCTGAACAACCTGGATGAGGATGGATTTTTGACAACCTCCCCCATGGAAATCGCCCGGTACCACCACCGCGCTCCCAGTGAAATAACTGCCATCATCGAAAGAATCAAGCGCTGCGATCCGATAGGTGTGGGTTCCGCGAACCCAAAAGAAGCCATGCTCACCCAGCTGGATGTGCTGGAAGAAACCATGCGCATCCCTGCCCACACACGCGAAATTGTCCAGGACCATCTTTCCAAGCTCAGCCAACACCATTTCGCGGAAATCGCGAAAGAATTGAGTACCACCGCCACGAACGTGCAGAGAATCGGCGATTTCATCAGTGAAAACCTGAACCCATTTCCCGCCCGGGCTCACTGGGGGGATGTGCATAGCCCGCATACTGAAAACGGACAGGTTTTTCACCAGCCAGATATCCTGGTCTATCATCTGAATGAAAACCCTGAAAACCCATTGGTGGTGGAAATTATTCTCCCCATTCGCGGTACGTTGAGGGTCAATCCCCTCTTTAAAGCCTCCCTCAAGGAAGTGGAAGAGCAAAAAGCGGACGAATGGCGTGAAGATATCGAGAAGGCATCGCTGCTTGTCAAGTGCATCCAGCAACGTTCCAACGCCCTCAAACTGCTGCTCGAAAAACTGGTGGTCTACCAAAAGGACTACATCGTCGGTGGGGACAAGGAAATGCAACCTCTCACCAGGGCCGTGCTTGCCAGGGAGTTGGACGTGCATGAATCCACCATTTCGCGCGCAGTTTCCGGTAAGACCATCCAGCTGCCCAACCGGAAAATCGTCCCGCTTTCAATTTTCTTTGACCGCAGCCTTTCGCATCGCACTCTCATCAGGGAAATGATTGACGCGGAAGACCATCCCCTCAGCGATTCCGAAATCAAGGATATGTTGGAAGTCCAGGGCATCCAAATCGCGCGAAGGACGGTTGCCAAGTACCGTTCCATGGAAGGCATCCTGCCTGCCCACCTGCGTCACATGAGCCGGCCAACCCGGTAGGATTGGTCGGTCCCAGCTGATGGACTTTTCTGATAGCGCCTTACAAAATGATTTGAAAGTGCTGGATAAATCCCAGCTGCTCGATGCGCTTTCTGAAGCGGCGCTGGTTTACAACCGTGCGAAGGATAAAATCCTGGAAATTAACCAAAAACTGGCTGAACTGACCGGGTACCAGGAGAAGGAGCTGACCGGGGCTTCCCTTTCCTTCCTGATGACGGGTGAACAAGACACCAACCCCACCGGGCTCACCATGCGGAAATCCCAACTGCGTGGCATGGGCGGGGAAATCATCCCCGTCAGCCTGAGGGTGCTTTCCATCAGTAAAACCAATCAAATTGTCATCCTGCTTTTCGGCATGCCCGCGGAGGAGTCGGAAATCAGGCGCAGCCTGTTGGACCAGGAGCACCTGTTTGACCAGTTCAGCATGCTGGCCGAAGTAGGCAAGGCGAAGACAGCCCGCGCCTGCCTGGAAAACACTGCCCGCGTGGTAGAGCAATTAATCTCCCCCCAGGCGCTGGCCATTTACTCGCCCTCCCAGCCGGCGGGCAGCCATAAACGTCTGCTCATGCCAGGTTACAACCCTGGTCCGTTCCCAGAGAAACTCCATGACGATAACCTGGAAACAACCGAGGAAATCCAGCTATGGAAGAGCCCCAAGCCGCCTACGTGCAGCCTGCATACGCTGGCACAGGATGAGGGCTTGCGCTACCTGCTGAGCCTTCCTTTGGCTTTCAACGGCACAAGCCTGGGTTTGGTCCTGGCTGCCGGCCTGACGTCAATCCCTGATGACGATGATATGCGCTTGCTTTCCATGCTCGCGACGCTGGCCTCATCCATGCTTTACCACCTTGGCAACTTTGAAAGCGCCAAGCGTTCCCTTGAGAAAATCCGACAGGCTGTGCAAATCCAACACACGGTCACGGACAACCTGGAGGAAGGCGTCATCACCCTGACGCGTGACCTCAAAATCGCCGAGATGAACCCCTCCGCCGAAATCATGCTCGGGTACGCCAGCAAAGAGGTCTTCCTGCAGGACGCGGACATGGTCTTGATTGGCAATGAATCCCTGGCGCCACTTTACAAATCCGCGCTGGAAAGCGTCAGCACCATGGCGACCAGCAACCTGACCCTGAACACGCGCAATGGCAAAACTTTCCCAGCCCAGGTGCTTTGCCTGCCGGTCATCCTGGGCGAGCGCGTCACCAGCATCGTGCTGCTCATCCGGGACTTGAGCCAAACCGAGCAAATCGTGGCCCAAAGCAGACACCTTGAGCAAAAGGCTTATCTTGGTGAAGTCTCCGCCGTCTTCGCGCATGAAGTAAAGAATCCTATTAATAGCATCAGCACTGGGCTGCAATACATTGGCTTCAATCTCAAGCCTGATGACCCGCTGATGACCTGGGTGACGCGTCTGCAAAATGATTGCGTACGTCTGACGCACCTGATGAACTCCACACTCACTTTCTCAAAGCCAAGGGAATACCACTTCGCGCTGGCAGATTTGAGTGAGCTCATCCCTTCCATCCTGGAGCGCTGGGCCCCACGCCTGACGCGCCTCAACATCCGCTACAATTTCGCGAGCAATCCTGCCCATCCCTGGGTGAGGGCGGACGTTCCCGCCCTGGAGGAAGTGTTCGTCAACCTCATCAGCAACGCGACCCAGGCGATGGAAAACACGGGGGGTACCCTGGCGGTAAGCATCAACCCGGCTGACCCCAGCGTGCAACCTCCGCAATACGAGATTATCGTGGCAGATTCAGGTCCAGGAATCCCGAAGGAGTTCCTGGCGCACATCTTTGAACCTTTTGTGACCACAAAAAATTCAGGCACAGGCCTCGGCCTGGCCATCAGCAAACGCATTATCACGGCGCATAAGGGTAACATTTACGTGGAGAGCTTCCCGGGAGGAACCATGTTCCATATCCTCCTCGAAAAAGCACAGAACGGAGCATTATGACAGCAACAGTCTTGGTTGTGGATGATGAAGAAACCGCACGCCTGGTGGTCAGTGAATACCTCGGTTCAAAAGGATACGAGGTACTAAACGCTGGCACACTCGCGGAGGCCAGGAAAATTCTCAACACTGGCAGGGCGGATATCATTGTGCTGGATGTGCGCCTGCCTGATGGCTACGGTCCTCACCTGCTCACCGAAACCGCACAATTGCCAATCCGACCCGAAGTCATCATCATGACCGCGCATGGGGACGTTAGCATGGCCGTGGAGGCCATGAAAAGCGGCGCGCATGACTTCATCGAAAAACCCTTAGATTTGCTTAACCTTGAAGAATCCGTCCGACGCGCGGCCAACACGGTCTCGATGCGACGGGAACTCAACCACCTGCGGGCCTCCAAACTCAACCTCGACACCTTCATTATCGGGAGCACGCCTGAGATGCTTAAGGTTGTTGAATTGGCCAAGCGTGCCGCGGACGCGGCTGTTTCTGTTTTGATTACCGGACCCTCCGGCACGGGCAAGGAAGTGCTGGCTTCTTATATCTACACGCACGGCGCGCGGGCAGGGAAAGCATTCATTGATATTAGCTGCCCGGCCATTCAACCGACCATGTTCGAATCCGAATTGTTCGGCCACGAAGCGGGCTCCTTCACAGGCGCGGTCAAAAAGAAAAACGGGTTAATGGAAGTTGCCGATGGCGGGATTCTATTCCTGGACGAAATTGCTTCCATGCCCCTGGACATGCAGGCCAAGTTATTACGCGCGCTGGAAGAAAGAAACTTCCGCCGGGTTGGCGGCACTTCACTCATCAACGTGGATGTGCAGGTTATCGCCGCTTCCAACCGTAATCTCAAGGAAATGATTTCCCGCAGCGAATTCCGTGAAGACCTCTACTACCGCCTCAAAGTGGTCGATATCGACCTCCCTGCGCTGGAAAAACGCAAGCAGGATATCCCTGAACTCGTGGGGTATTTCATCCGTAAGTTTAACGCGCGCCTGGGTTCCAACATCGAAGGTATCACACCCCGCGCCATGGATGCCCTTATCCAATATGACTGGCCTGGAAACATCCGTGAGCTCAGCAATGCGTTGGAACGTGCGGTTCTTTTCTGTGATGACCGCGACATTGACCTCAACCACCTGCCCATGGATGTGGTTGCCCATAACGGGCGAAATACGTACTAACTTCCCGTCTGGCATGTAAATTGCTACCTAAGCTCCTATGAGTTCTCTTAATAGGAGGTTATTATGCTTGAAAATACGAACCAGATGGTGATGATGCTTTCCCTCGCGCTGGCGGTGCTTGGTATTGTTTGCCTGATTATTAGCATCGTGATTCTCGCCAAGCAGGCGGTCAACCGTAACATCCAGGCCATCGCGGAATCCACGACAAAGTTGGCAGAAAAAGGCATCACGGATGGCATTTCGGGTCTGGTGGGTAACGCCTCCTTACTCATCAGCTCACTCAATGACATGACCAAGTCCAACACGGGCATTGGCATCTTCTTTGTTTTTCTGAGCCTCGTTCTATTGGCAGCCGCGTATTACCTAATCCAGCCATTCCTGTCGCTACTGCCATAATTGATTTTTGAAAGGACTGCAAGATGAGCATCGATTGGTTTCTCGAGCAGATAAAGTCCTGGTTCCCTGCTGACAAAGCAAAAGCGATTATCAGCGCGTTTCGCCAGGATGAGGTTGTTTGGAAATATCTGAATGAACCATCGCATCAGCAATCCTGGCTTGCTTATGCCGGCAACACGCTGGAAAAGTGGCTCCCTGGCCGGCTGGCCATGCACGCGCTCAAACCTACCCTCGCGGATATGGACTTGCGGAACCTGGAAACCCCCGTGCCAGCGGATCTCCTGAACCTGGCAAAGAGTTCTTTGGAATCCATCAACCTGACCGGCCTGGAACCCGGCTCTCTTTCCGAAACCGGTCTGCTGGCCCTGATGTTACGCGAACATCGCGTTCAGCATGGCAGTTGGGACGGTTTACTCACTTACCTGCTTAAAACCAAGAACAACCTGCGCACCTGGAAGAGCGCCTTTGTTTGTCTCCCAGCCCTGGTGCCGGATTACGACCTCGCCGCGGATACCCTCATCTTCGAAGCTCCTTCAGAACTGAACGCCAGCATCGTCGAAATCCTGACGCATGCCATTTTCTGCATGCCCATCTCTGAACAGGAACAATTCCAGGCCCTTAGCGAACAATTCTCCAAGGCCAACCTCGGGCTACAAACCCAACTGCTTCAAAGCCTGAAAACGCATGTGGACCCATCCTGGATCAGGTTGCTGGCTTCCCATTTCCTCGCCCAGCTGCCGGATGACCTCAGAAATCCGACCAACGGGACATCTAAAGGGACAGCCAACACTGATTTGGGCCAGGTGGACGCTTTCCAAAAAATCGCCCAGCTCAGCCAGTGGGCCGGCCGGCGTAACGAAGCCAGCGGCAGCATCCAAAAAGCCTTTGAGGCGCTCTACCAAAACCAGGCCGAGAGCCTGAGCAAGTTGGCGCTGCAACTGGAAACGAATGACGCCGAAGAAGCACGTAAAACCTGGGAAGAGGTGCTGCGCCTGGCTCCTGCCAACCCTGAATACCGAAAAATGTACGCGGAATTCCTGATCTCCCAGGATGACCTGGAACACGGGGAGGAACTTCTGCGGGGTTTGGATGACCAGGCCACGGAAGCTTTATTCATGCTCAGGTATCCTGAGCTGCGTGAAGGTCGCCCCCTCGAAGAGGAGACCCTGCGCAGCGCGTTGCGCAAAAGCCCCGGCGAGCCCGGAAGGTCCCGTTTTGAGGATACGCCCGATACGCTCAGAGCCGCCCGCTTCGCTTTTGACAACAAGAATTACGCTCTCGCAGACCAGTTCATCACCAAAGCGCTTGGAGAGATCCCGAACGATCTCAGGGCCATCAAACTGGCGCGGGAAATCCACAAACACCTGGCGGAAGTTGATAAAGCCATCGAGGCGTCCTCGCTGCTGGCGATTTTCGAGCCCGACAACCAGAAAAACGACAGGGACCTGGTCGCGCTCTACCTGCAAACAAACCAGGCCCAGAAGGCGTTCGAAACCTACCAGGCCTTGATTAACAAGATGAAAGAACCTTCACGCAAGGATTTGCTGACCTACGCCGAAATCGCGCTAAAAGCCGGCAAGCCGGAAGTGTCCATCTCCATTGGCAACAATTTCCTGGCCAGGGACGAGATGGATGGCGAGGCTTTGGTGCTGCTTTGCGACGCGCTTTTGGCGAGTGGCCAAAGGGAAACCGCGCTTGAGCGGCTTGAAACAGCTTCCGCGCTCGCGCCGGAGAAGCCCGCTTCCTGGCTTTCACTGGCCAGGATATGGACCGCCTTCGGTGACTCGGACAAAGCGTTGGAATCGCTGCGCAAGGCAAAAGCCGCACTACCGGATGATGCAGGAATCCTGGGCGCGTTGGGGAAAATTTACCTGGATAATGACCAGCCCACGGAAGCGATTGCCGTGCTCAAACAAGCCTGCCAACAAAACCCGACCGACACCAGTGTGCGCAAATCACTTGCCAGCGCGTACCTGGCCCATGGAAACCTGGATGAAGCCTGGCGCGTGATTAGCCCGTTGGAAGATGAATACAGCTCCGACCCAGACCTGGCCTTGGTGCTTGGGCGTGTGCTGGTGGAGCTTGGGGATTACCAGAACGCGAAGAAAATGTTGAAATTCGCGTGGCAATCCATGCACACGGAGGAAACGCTCAAGCATTATGCCTTGTTGGTGCTCCAGCAGGCCAAAGGGCAACAGCAGCTCTCCAAGACGGATGAAAAAGAACTGAATACCATCCTGGCCGCGTTGGATACAAACACGGCAGGAACTGAGGTCAATTTTGATGCGCGCGTCCTGAAGGCGGATATCAATGCCGCGCTCGGCAACTCGGAGAGCGCGTACCAGGACTACCTTCAGTTGCTGGACCTGCCTGAAGCGAAGTCAGCCAGGAATTATCACCACCTGCAACTGCAGACGGGGAAAACTGCCATGGCCCAGGGCCTGGGCGACGTCAGCCTGGCGTCCTTGCAGGAAGCCATCCTGGCCAACCCCTCCGACCTGGAAACCCGTCACACTCTCGCGGAAGCATATAATCAGGCCGGCATGAAGGAAGAATCCCAATCAGCGGCCAAGTCTGCTTTCCAGCTGTCCCCGACGGACCTGGATAACATCCTCTGGTACAGCCAATTCGCGGGCAAAAACGGCAATCCGAGGGATTCCGTCCAGGTACTACAGGATGCCATCCACCTGCGTCCGCAAGAACGCGCGCTTTACCTGGCCACAGCCAAGGCCCAGGTGGCGCTTGGTGAAAAAGAAAAGGCCAAGGAAACGCTCAGGGATATGCTCACTTTGGAACAGAACGAGCCGGAGGATTTCATCGACGTAGCCAACATCCTGCTCTGGCTGGATGAGCCCGATGAAGCAAACGCGGTGCTCAAGCAGGCTGTCACCGCAAGTTCCAACCCGAATTTCCCGGTTTCAAGGGACCTGGTTTATTCGGTTCTCAAATTAAATGACCGGACAGCAGCTGCCAACCTGGTGCTTGAATTAGAAAAAAGCTTCCACGACGAGGCCGGCTTTGATGTGCTAAATAGTGATGTGCTGACCGCGGATCAAAAATTCCTGCTGGCGCGTAAAACGCTTGAACCCCTCCTACACCAATTAGAGTTCTCGAAGGATAACGCGGCCTTGGAAGAACTTCCACTCATCGATCCCGATTTCGCCATTCCGGATTACTCCAGGGCTGGCATCTATTATCGGGCGGCCCAACTCGATAGGGTCATGGGCGATTTGAACTCCGCTCAAAAAATGGCTGACTTGGCCGCCAACAGCGAACCCGGCAAGCCTGAATACAGCCAGTTACAGCTTGAGCTGGCCTTTGCCACACAAAACCAGCAAAAAATAGCTGCCAGGATGGATGAACTTTACACCCCCGATTCCGAAAAAGCGGACAGCTTGGGCGCGAACGAGCTATTAGCCCTGCAAGCCCTGCTGGAAGGCAGCTTGAACCGGGCGTCATTGTTCTTTGAACACTTCTTCTCCAAGAACCAGCCCACACCGACCTCGAAGGCCATAGAAGCCCTGGTGGCATTTGAACAGGGTCGTGTAAGCGACGCGGAAACGCACCTGGCCCAGGCCAGGGAGTTTGTTGAAGAGCAGACCACGCTCGCGCAGGCTAGCGCATTCAACATCCCCGCGCATTTCCATACAATTTGGCACGCCCTGGCAGTCGCGCTCACGGCCTGGACGATGGAAAAATGGGAAATAGCGGACCTCTGTGTGCGCGCCACGACCAAGTTTGTGAAGGTCAACCCCGTTGTCAACAAGTTTGTCGCTGAATACCTCGCGGACAAAACCCGGGCCGAAAAGAACGCCGCCATGCTGCGTATTGTGCGCCATTCACCCAAACCGCTGGAACAAAACGCCGATGAAACTGCTATTTTTGAAGAACAGATTTCATTGGCCGGCCGTTTCCTGGGGGCTGAAGCCCTCATGCCTGTGCTAAAAACCGGCCAGGCTGTCTACTCAGGCCACTGGCAGGACGCTGACAACCCACGCGACCTGGTACGCGATTCGAAACAGGCCGCGCAGGTGTTATCAATCCGACCCCAACCCGCGGTGGCCGCGCAAATTCTGAGTGGTTTCGCGGAAGATGGAATGGTTCAGTTCCAATCGGCTGTGAATTCCATGCAGGACAGGCCGGAAGAAGCCAGGCGGATTGCCGCTAACCTGGTCGAGAAACATCCGATGAACCCGAGTAACCACGCTTTGATGGCTTTTGCCAGCCAGGACCACCCGGAAGAAGCAGCCGTGTACCTTGAAAAAGCCTTATCCATCTGGCCCGATGAGCCTGAATGGCACGCCCAGGCCGGCTTGTTCAACCAATTGGCTGGCAAGTTCCCAGAAGCAGCCGCCCATTTGGAAGCCGCTTTACGCCTTGAGCCGAAGAACGCGCGCTATTGGCAAATGCTGGGTGACATCAAAGTGCTTGAAAAAGACTTGCACGCCGCCAAGGATTACTTCGCCAAGGCGACAGAATTGTTCCCCCAGAACCCCGAAGCTTTGGAATCCCTTGCCATCATCAACCAACAGTTGGGCGAATACCAGGTGGCCATCCAATGCCTGCATGAGGCTGCCAGACTCGAGCCCGACAACCCGGCATACCAGGAATCCATCGCGGAAATTCAACTTGCCAGGCAAGAATTCAACCAGGCGCTCGAGCAGGCAGATAACGTACTTAAAACACGTCCCAACAGCGCGAGGGCGCTTGAAGTGCGCGTGAAAGCCCTGCTGGGCAAGCATCAATACGAGGAAGCCAGGCGCGGTATTCAAACCGCCCGGACAGTTGTCCAGGATAAAGTGCCGTTTGACCTGTTGCTCATCGAATTGGAGACAAACTATCTCAAGAAAAACGGGTTGCAGGCTGCTGAAAACCTGGCGGCCGAGCATCCTGAGGATATTAACGTCTTGAATGCCCTGGCGGGTTACCAGGTGAAGGCCAACCAAATGCAGGCGGCTGAAAAGACCCTGCAAAAAAGCCTCAGGCTTGCCCCAGAAGCACCCCGGACCTTGCTCGCCCTGGGTTGGGTTGACCGCCTGAATGGCAATCTGGATGCCGCGATAGCCCACCTGAGCCAGGCCATCCGGCTGGACCCCAGCCTGGTGGAAGCCTACCTGGAGATGGGCCAGACCTACCAGGCCCGCCGGGAGGTGCCAAGAGCCATCGAGGTTTACCAACGGGCAATCGCCATGGTTCCCAAGGACTCACGCGCGTACGTCCAGGCCGCGGCAGCCTACAAGGAAAGCAAGGATTATCGCAACGCGGAACAAATGCTGAGGCAGGCATCCCAGATATCTGGTGGTGACGCGAGCATTCGCAGACAATTGGCAGCGGTTGTGGCCCTTAACCTGGTCAACAACTTGCAGGAGGCACCGAAACACAAATGAGACCCTATCAAACCCGCAAAAATGATGAAGCCCTGGTGGTCAAACGGGGAAAATTCCTGACTCTCCTGCAAACCGCGTTAAACATCGGGGAATGGCAATTCGCCCGGCAAGCGGCCTTAATTTGGCTCGCGAGTTATCCGGGTGATTTGTTGGTCAATTATTCATACGCCTCAGCGCTCAATGCCCTGGGGGATGCCGATATGGCCATTGCCAAGCTGGAAAACATCCTGCGTTACGACCCGGAATTTACCGAAGCGGTTGGGCTGTTATCCCAAATTGGGGACCGCGCGGCTTACGCCGAACAAAACGCCGCCCTGGCCTTCTTAAGGCGAACATACCAGGAGGGTGACGCCCAGGTGCGATGGCTCGGACCCCTCGTGGCAGCCCGCCAGGCCTACGAAAGTGGTGACCTTGAAAGCGCGGAGAAGAGCATCCTCGCCGCCTTAGCCTACAACCCCGGCCTGGCTTTGCCGGCCATTTTCCATATGCGCATCGTGCAACAGAGCGGCAACATGACGCTCGCCACCACGCTCGCGAACATCTACACCAACCGGTGGCCGGATTGCCTGCAGATTAAACTGCTTTCCGCCATGGCAGACCTTCAACAGGGAGAGGACACGGCCGGCGTCGAAAAACTGCACTGGTCCGCCGCGCACGACATCTCTGGCCAGGTCATCAACCGCCTGCTCGGTCCCAACCACGCTTACCGGCCACTCTGGCCTGAGGACCTGAAGGTTTACCTGGACCTGCCCATTCCTGCCTCAATCGCGGGAGAAATGGGCATGAACATCCTCGGCGGAGAAATGGGACCAGTTCCCGTGGCAGCGCCAGTGGCTAATAAAGTGGCTGTTCCCCTGACTGAAGACCTGCTTAGCGACCCCACCCTGGCCACCAGGATTCCCGATTACGTCAACGATGACGCGCAGGAAGCCGTGGATTACTCCGAGGTTCCCCCAGAGGCCCGCAAGAAAAGCCTTGCCGCGAAAAGCAATTTGCCTGAGTTCGACCTTACGGAAAAGTTACCGCCTGTCACTGACCCGCAAGCTTTGGAAGCGGTAACCTGCC
>ERZ1645192.1186-NODE-1186-length-21962-cov-8.653901_pt1 | contig 21962 bp, 13 predicted proteins | sample MGYA00575354_ERZ1645192 | MGnify/ENA primary metagenome ERZ1645192 (study PRJEB40844, sample SAMN11349763) | freshwater sediment metagenome | isolation source: river sediment | host: Sediment | place: India: Faizupur Khadar , New Delhi | collected 2017-02-21 ... | reverse complement strand
TACCGAAGGTCTCCACCTGCTTGACCGTGTCAATGCCCAGATCCGCTTCCAGATCAAGGTCCGGTTCCAGCATATCCAGGGTGTAACCGGTCTGCTCAGCAATCAGGGCGGTGATCTCCTTGATGACGTCCGGGCCGCTGCCGGAACCAGGCTTTGGTGTCTGGACAACTGTACCGGCGTCATGCTGTGCCGGGGTATCCGCCGTCTGAATACGGCTGCCGATGTACTCGGCAATTTTGCGTATGGTATTCAATTCCGAAAGGCTGATATCTTCGGGCACGGTCAGGCCGAAGGACTTGGTGATTTTACCGAAGGTCTCCACCTGCTTGACCGTGTCAATGCCCAGATCCGCTTCCAGATCCAGATCCGGTTCCAGCATATCACGGGTGTATCCGGTCTGGTTGGCGATCAGGTCGGTGATTTGACCTAAAACATCTGTGGCCGCTGATTTCACCGCAACTTTTGGGGAGTGTGCCACCTGGACAGATACCGGTTGTTCGGGTTCATCGTGGCCCTTTGATGTCCCGACTTCAGGGGCAGCAGGTTTGACCGCCCCACTGCCTTTATCCTCTATCTTTCCCTGGGCCATTGCCCCTGTGCGTTGATCCTTGGGGAAAACGCACAGGGTTTTATTTGTGACGCCCAGCATGGGTTCTGTGCTGCCGGTGATCCGGGTCAGCCACGCATGGTAGGCCGGATTATTCTCCACGCCGGCTTCCTCAAGCCGGTCTACCATTAAAAATGCAAAATGGGATCCGAACCCGGCGCTGAAATGTAGCCCAAAGCGGTAATCGCCATTCCCGGACTGTGTAAAGTTCAAATCTGAAAATTCGGCAGGCACATGGTCCAGGTTGGCCACAGGCGGAAACTTCTTTTTCTGCAGGCCTTTGACCAGTATGGCATCCTCAACGCCCGCGCCCAGGGTGTGGCCTGTATATCCCTTGGTGTTGGTGATTGTGATCTGCTTGTAATCATCTGGGAACGCCGATTTTAACGCCTCCACTTCAGCCGAGGCACTACCGCCCCGGGCCGGTGTAAAGGTCTCGTGGGACATAAATACCAGTTGCCCGGCCATATCCCTGCGGGATATGCCGTTTTGCCTTTCCACCTGGCCCACGAATTTATTGAGTTCACCGGAAAGGTGGCCCACATCAATACGGGAGGGATGGAATGCGCTGTTGCCGATATAGGAGCCCAAGATCCGGGCCTGGCCGTTCAACCCCCTGCGTTTCAGGGTGTCTTCGCGTTCCACAACGATCCCCACGGCACCGGAACCTAAAATTGTGCCGTTTCTGTCCTCATCAAAGGGCTTGGCAGCGTCTGAAACCACTTCCTTGCTGGTGGCAGCGCCCATGGCCAGGAACCCTGACCCCACCCACGGCATCTGGGCCTCACTTGTGGCCGCTTCTCCGCCGATGACGATCACTCTGTCGCACCGGGCGCTTCGAATCCAGTCCTGTGCCACGCCAATGGCCTGGGTGGCGGATGCACACGCCCCGCTCAGATGAATATTGGGGCCTTTTGCCCGGATGAGCTGGGCAAAATGTGCACCGCCTAAGGAGACGATATCAAAGAGGATATTACGTTCAAATTTATACTGGCCATATACTTTGCGTCGCTCACGTATCTTGAAGAACCAGTTCGTGATCACATCCTTCATATCCCTGTCCGACAGATTCTCCATCAGGTGATAATAGATGTTTTCCAGCTCTTCATAGGGTTTGACGTAAAACTTGTTGTAGTAATACGCATTGAGATGGTGCAGCAGGGTTTCAAAACCAGGAAAAATACCTGTCATGATCACGCCGGTTGTATCCTGCATCTCTTGGGGCAATACCAGTCCGTCCGGGATGCGACTGCCGGTGGAGGTTTTTTTATACCCTTGGACCAGGGGGATATTGGCGTCTTTCAGGACTTCAAGTCCTGCGGCCATGGCCAGTTCATCCACAAGGTCAAACTTGCGGCTGATGCCGTATTCCGTAGACAGATCAAAATACCCCAGTTTCCCGGCCAGTTGGATCACATCCTTAGTGCGCACAATATCCACAAACCGGGCATTGCCATTGGGTTCCTTGTAAACCCGGGTAATATTCATGTCGACGATTCTATGTTTCTCTTCCTCGGTCAGGGGTTCAATAAAATTATTCCCGGCCAGAATACGGTCAAAGTTTTTATCATTGAATACCTGGTGTCCTTTACCGGGCAGGCCCACGGAAACACCGGCGATACATACAGAACCGGTATACAGGCCTAAATTTTCAACGGCCGCCAAGGCATTTTTCTGCTGAAACGCTTGATATTCACGCTGAAGCGCTTCCTGAACCAAAGTTTTGTTCTGTTCTAAAAAGGTGTTGAACGATATATCTTTGTTCATTACTTCTTTTGGGGCGTCTGTTTTTTTCAGGCCCTTGATTTTCAAATTCTTATTATTCAGCTCTTTAGGTTCAAAGTTCATCCGCTCCAGGGGAGCCGGTTCGTTTGCCTGGGCAATCTCTTTTGCCTTGGATGGGATAAACCGCTCTGCGGCCAGGTTGAAACTTTCAAGTTCTCCTTTTTTAGCATCTGCCGTGGGCATGGATTCGGGATCCTCAATGGAGATGTTTTTCAACAAGTTGCACAACAGCCGGCCCGGTCCGATTTCAATAAACCGTTTGCAGCCCTGGGCATGAACGCCTTTTACGGATTCTACAAATTCCACAGGGGAGACGATCTGGCGCGCCAGGTGGGTCCGGATCATCTGTTCATCTGCAGGATAAGGCCTTGCAGTCAAATTTGAGATGATTTTATGGGCGTTTTTAAGATTAAATTTTACCGATTCAAGTATCTTGGCCATATTGGCTGCTGCAGATTCCAGCAACGGGGTGTGGAAGGCTGCGGACAGGGCCAGTTTTTTATGGAAAATGTCTTTATCTTTCAGATGGGCGCAAAAAAGGTCTATGCCCTTTGTTGTTCCGGCAATGGCGGTCTGTTTTTCACTGTTTTTGTTGACCAGCCAGATATCGTCAACACCGGATTCCGAAATCATCTCCTGGGCAGCTTTTTCCCCGTCAAAAACCACCATGATCCCGCCGGGGTTTTCTTTTGATGCCCGGGCCATGAAATCAGCCCTGGAAATCACAAGGTTCATGGCTGTGCTGAAATCAATCAAGCCTGCGCAGTACAGGGCTGAGTATTCCCCTACACTGTGGCCGATATAAAAATCAGGCTCAAAACCTTTAAGGCTTAAGGCATGATAGATGGCCGCCGTGGACAGAAAAATGGCGGGCTGGGTGTTTTCCGTTTGGTTTAACGGAGTACCGCCGGTGTTCATGAGCTCCAGCAGGGATGTTCCACGACGCTCCTGGAAGATGGTTTCTCCCTGATCCATCACGGCTTTTATTTCAGGAACAGCCTGATAAAGGGCGTTCAGCATGCCTGCAGACTGCGCACCCTGGCCCGAAAGCAGGGCTGTGACCGCCAGGGGCCGGACCTTGTCCGGCCAGACCCCGGGGGTGACTGCGGCCTGCGCCACAGAAACGTAAGCCTTTTTGGACTGCAGGAACCGGGGCAGCCGGCCAATGATCACATGGCCGTGGTTGCCGCCGATACCGTTGACATCAGCCCCTAAGAGTGCGCCGTCCGCCAGCGGTGTTATCTCTTTTACCGGGTGCAGCAGACTGTTCTTTTCTATGAGTGTCGAGTGGGGCCTGTAGCCGTGGGTGGGCAGCAAAACCCCTTTCTCTGACATCATCAAAAGCCTTGCCATGACTACGGCGGGATTGGCTGCTTTAAAGTACCCGAACTCGGTTTTGATATTACCGTATCCCACGGGATGGTTCAGGCTTTTTTCAATGGCCTGTTTTTCAACCAGATCCAGGAACGGGTTGGACACACCAAATACATCCAGATATGCCAGATGGGGTTTCCTGGTTTTAAATACCCCTGTGTCACTTGAGATCACCTTTTCATATTTTTTTTCAGAAGGAGAAAGCAAATGCTCAGGCGCGCTTGCCGCCATGTTCAGGCATTTTAATTCACCCAGAATCGGCATATCGTTCTGTTTGGCATATTTATAGGTGGTTACGACCAGGCAGGCCGCCCCCTCGCCCATGACATATCCGTTGGCATCATTGTCAAACAGGCTGGGTTCCGTTTCCGCCAGAATACCCAGGCGTTTGAATGCCAGCAGCACCCCGGGATACAGGTTGGTGTCCACCCCGCCGGTGAGCACGGCATCGAGATTGCCTGCGCGCAGATTTTTAACCGCCATGTTCAAGGCCATGGTGGCGGATGCACACGAGGCATCGACCACAAAATTGGTTCCCTGGGTGTTATAATGTTTGGATATGCGTGCAGACACAATGTTTGACAGCATCCCGGGGATGCTGTCCCCGTTCATGGCCGGATACTTTTTGCCTAAAAGATCTCCCAGGTGGCCTGCAATGGCTGAAAGGGTATTTGTATCCACGTCCGGGATGGAGCAGATCATGCGCTGGAGCAGCGGAATCCGGATGCTGATAATGGATTCAACATTCCGGGTCCCGGAAATTGTACCCAGGATGACGCCGATCCTGTTGCCGGCGGTCAGCTTGTCATTCATGCGGGCTTGTTCAAGGGCCTGGCCTGCGGCATCCAGGCCGAACAACTGGGCCCGGTCGATGTATTTAATGGCTGAAGGCGGAATCTTAAAGGTTTTCGGGTCCAGAATAAAATCGTCAACAATGCCGTTTTTCATCATGGGCAGGTGAAAGCCCGAATTTTCGTCCTCTTCGGCATAGCACGCATTGGCCATGCGATCGGACGGCATGGGCTGGTAAGCCTTTTGCCCGGAAACCATGGTATCCCAGAACGCCTCTTTATTTTTGGCCTTTGGCAGAACAACGCCCATGCCGGAAAAAACGATTCTGTCATCATTGGGATCATGGTCCAGATCCGTAAATATTCCACGGGACAGTGTTGTCTCTGACGCGTTGAATTCGCTGACCACGGTATGGTAGTTAATCCCCCCGAATCCGTAGGCGCTTACCGCTGCCATGCGCGGGCCACTGACCGGCGCATCCCAGGGTTTGGCATCTCCCAGGACAAACAGGGATGAATCCGTGATGTCGATTTTCGGAGAGATATTCTCAAATGCGCCGTTAGGGGGCAAAATCTGATGGTTTAGAGCCAGCAATGTTTTTATCATTCCGGCCATGCCGGCAGCCCCGAGCAAATGACCGATCTGGGATTTAATGGATGATACGCCAATGGATGCGCCTGCGTCATAGACCTGGCACAGGGTCTCCATCTCCACGGCATCCCCGACTTTTGTGCCGGTTCCATGGGCTTCAATAAACTGCACCATGCCGGGGGAGAATTCTGACTTTATTTTTTCATGACAGCGTTGAAATGCTAATTTCTGCCCCTCTTTATCCGGAGCTGCAATACCCTTGCCTTTTCCGTCGGAAGATGAGGCAATACCCTTGATAACACCAAGGATGGTGTCTTTTTCCCGGATGGCGTCTTTGAGACGTTTCAGGACCAGTACGCCGGCCCCTTCGCCCAGGATAAATCCGTCAGCGCGTTCATCAAATGGAAATGACCCGTTGGCGGACAGGGTACCCATTTTGCAGAATCCCACAAACGATTCCGGCGTCAGGTTGGTGTTGACACCGCCTGCAATCACCATGTCATGGGCCCCGCTCAAAAGCTCATGAATTCCGCACTCAATGGCCGCAAGGGCTGTGGCACATGCGGCATCCACGACGTAATTGATGCCGGTAATGCCCAGATGATATGCAATGCGGGCCGCTTCCATGTTCAAGGTGACACCGTGCACAGGCTCGTAAATCGAACCCTGGGACATTTTTACGCGTAGCCGGTCAATGATTTTATTTTGCTCCGCTTCGGACAAGGCATTGAATTCAGGCGTGCTGCGCAGGTAATTTTTAACTTCCGGAAAAAAATATTTAAAGTGCAGATCCGATGCCATTTCATTGCCAAGACATGTGGCCACAACAACCGCCGTACGGTTCTGTATTTTTGTTGCAAGCCGATTGTCATCGGCTAAAAGTTTTGCGTTTTCCACTGCCTGGTAAGCGGCATGCAAAAGCATCTGCTGGCTGCGGGACAATTTGGATGCCTTGGCCGGTGTATACCCGAACCGTTCGCTGTCAAATTGAAAATCATTCACCAGGCCGGCAATCTGTGTATAGGACTTGTTTTCGGCCTTTGGATCGGGGTCGTAGTAGAGGGATTCTTCCCATCTATTGTCAGGTACCTTGGAAATACTGTATTTTTTATCAAGGATATTCTGCCAGAAGGCCTCTGTGTCATGGGCGTCGGGAAATACACACCCCATTCCCACTACGGCAATCTCATCGTTGATCTGACCGTCGGCAGAGAAAAGGACTTCAAGGGCATCAAGCCTGGCAATCAACGCATCCTTTTTCAGGAACAATTCCTCATGGATCCGGGCAATGGTGGTTTGGGTTTCAAAAAAACCAAGGCCTTCGCCGGTCATGAAATTACCGTTTGACCGTTGTTGTTCTTCGGTGAATGTAATCCACTGGCCGTTATTGTTATGGCCAAAATCAGGCGTTTTGCCTTTGGCGCTGATAAGAAGAGAGCCTAAATTATCCTTTTCAAATGCTCTTTTGCGTAAGGCTAAGGTCATGGTGTCATCTGCCAGGCGGCAATGCTCGTTTTTCATGATCTGGCCGGCAAAAGTCGTGTCGGCGGTGCGACAGGCAAGCCCCACGGTGGAGCCGATGATGGTGGTGCGTTTATGTTCCTGAACCACCTGCTGGTAGACGGATGTTAAGGCGCCTGTTTCAACAATCTCCTTTGTGAACAGATAGGCTGTGCCTATTTGAATGCCGATCTTTACCCCTTCCTTTGCCAAAAGCGCAGTCATGGCGGATATGAAATGGGACCCGGCTGCGCTGATAATGCCCCCGGCAAACAGGACGCTTACATCCGGTCGTTGATCCGAAGGAAGATCCAGCAAGGTTTCAATGCTCAGTTCCCACAGCACCATACTGGACAAGCTGCCGATATGACCGCCGGCTTCATTGCCTTCCAGAATAAAACGCCTTGTCCCTTTTTCAAACGCATTTTTCAGGACGCCGGGCATGGGGGTGTGAAGGTATGCCCGGGTGCCGCAGGCTTCCAATTCATTGATCTGCGACGGGATGCCGCCGGCAAAAAGCGCAAACGGGGTTTTCTTTTTTTTGATCAGCTCCAGATGATGATCCAGGGTGGGGTTAAAAGCTTTGATCCCGATCATGCCGGCGCCAAATACGGGCAGGTCATCTGATTTTTCCGGCAGAATTTGGTCTGCAATCTCTACGGGAAGGCTGCCCAAAGCAAAAAAGGGCAGACCGCCGTTGTCGTAAACCGCCTTGGCAAATTCTTTGTTGTCGGAAATGTTGGCCATGGGCCCCTGGGTGATGGGAAAGCGGGTGCCATGGGCCTTTGCCAGGGATGTATGTTCCGTTAAGGGATCAAATTGCTCCACAGCATTCAGGGCATCTCCCACAGAAGTAAACAGGGCACGGATCATCTGTTCCAGCCGGCTGCCGCGCTTTGCAAAGTGGCGTGCAAACGAGGCGTCCTGGCCAAGATAGAACAGGGACTGCATGGGGGTGTCATGGTCCTGGCCCAGGGATGCCATGTTTTGTTCAATTTCAGTTTTAATGAAATCCAGGTTCTGTCCCTCTGCTTTTTTAATGCTGATTTTTTTGATCAGCTCCTGGACAATTTTTGTCCCGGGTTTGGCAAATACCCGGTGTTGTGTATTGCCGCTGCCGTCTAAAACGACGGTATCGGTCTCTTCCATTTTTTTAAGAACCGCTTTAAACGCCTCGGAAACCGGTGCGTCTTCGGCCAGATAGAGCTGGTCATCCAGAACCAGGCCTGCAGCCCCTGCGGCAAAAAATCCCGGTGCCGTGTGGAACCCTACGCCGCCGTGGACAAAATATGGCAAGTCGCTTTTTTGGCCATAATACTGGCTGAGCATGAAGCTTGACGCGGAAGAGGTCCTGCCGCCGGCTTCCCTGCCTTTTAAAATAATCCCATGGGGATTGATGCCTTTTAGGATGGTTTCAAGTCCGGATTCATAAATTTCCATCATCAAAATCTCAGCGCTTACGGCTTGTCTTTTGATGAGTGAATCCGGGTTATGGTAGGCAACAATGACACATTCGGGCAGATCTGCCGGGTGCTGTTCAAAATAATCCCATATCTCTTCATCCTCCGCATAAATACGGATACCGTGGCGCAAATTTTGATTTTTAAGCTGCCCGATCAGATCAGAAAGCTTTGACGTGCCTATAAATTCAGTATCCAGAACAGGCATGGCACCGGCCAGCCAGATGTTTTTAAAAAAATCGAGGTCATATGTTTTTGGGGGATGATATGCCAGCAGGGGCAGACGGGTGGTCAGTATTCTATTAAGCACAGGGCTTCTCCTTGTTGTTTTTCGGTGTTATCCGGCAAATTGCAAACAAAGATCGTGCCACTCTTTTGTAATATCATGACAACGCACTGAATATATGATAAAAATAAATATTATTGATCTAAAAATAAAATTTCAGCCATAAATCATTGTGCAAAAATTGTATTCATGTCATACAATAATTGAACAACAACTTAACCATCCAATCGAAATATGAAAGAAGTAACCGCTTTTCAGCCCGAAGAACTGGATTTTTTCAAATGCGTTCATTACGCCGGTGCCGCAAACCCCTTCGGCAGAGAGCGGGTTCTGCGGGAAGCGGAAATTGCAGGAGTTTCTCCGGATAGCCCCAAAGAGATCAGGGTGCTTAAAGCGTGTCAGGCCGTGGGGCATCGACTGGCCCAGGTGGAAAAGCGCGGCAGGATCAATCTTCATGCCTTCAAGGGTGAAGAACAGTATTTTTTACGGTCTGCATTGCTCTTTCACTTTTTTCATCTGTTCAGAAAACAGATCGACACCCTGATCACACGTCAGCTTGACAATGCTGAAGAGTCCCTGGACGTGCATTTTGCTCCGGAGGCCCTGACCCTTCTGCGCGGTTGGGGATTCGGTATTGAGGAGAGCAGACGCTTCATTGCCCTGGCGTACCAGTTTCGCCGGGCTTATTATTTTATTTTCCGGCATCTGGTGGGGCGCAGCCAATGTATGCAGCAGCTGCGGCGGGATCTGTGGCAGAATGTATTCACCCACGACATCCTTATGTACGACCAGTATCTATGGGATCGCATGGAAAATTTCTCCACCCTGCTGTTTGGTGAAACCGGTACGGGCAAGGGAACCGCAGCCCTGGCCATGGGGCGTTCCGGCTATATCCCCTTTGATGAAAAGGAAAACAAGTTCACCCATAATTTTGTGAATACCTTCACCACGCTCAATATCAGTCAGTTTCCTGAAACCATTATTGAATCTGAGCTATTCGGCCATGTGCGCGGCGCATTTACAGGGGCCATCAAGGACCACAAAGGGGTTTTCAGCCGTTGCAGCCCCAATGGATCCATTCTTCTGGATGAAATCGGCGAGTTGTCCACCCATGTTCAGATAAAACTGCTCAATGTGCTTCAGGAGCGGGTCTATTCACCCGTGGGAAGCGATGAAAAACACCGTTTTCACGGCAGGATCATTGCCGCCACAAACCGCAGCATCCGGGAGATCCGGGAAAAGAAGATATTCAGGGATGATTTTTACTATCGCCTATGTTCCGACATTATCACGGTGCCGCCCCTGTACAAAAGAATTGCACAAGATCCCGAGGAGCTTTCGGATCTTCTGGCACACACGGTGACCCGTATTGTGGGGCAGCCATCCCCGGAAATCGTCTCGCGTGTGCTTAAATATATTGAAGGAAGCCTTACCCTTTCATATCCATGGCCGGGAAATGTCCGGGAATTGGAACAATGTGTCAGGCGTTTGGTGCTTCGCAATGCCTATGAAACCAATGAGACACCTGCGTCCAAAGCAGATTCGTTAACCCGGCAGATTCAAGAAGGGCGTCTCAGTGCCCAGGACCTGCTCATCCACTATTGCACAAGCTTGTATGAAAAACACGGCACCTATGAGGCAGTTGCCCGCATTGCCGGGCTGGACCGGCGGACGGTGAAGAAGTATATTGATTCCCAGGACCAGGTTTATTAAAATAAACATATAAGGAAAAATCCATGTCAAGTTCATTTGGAAAATTGTTTCGCGTGTCAACCTATGGTGAATCCCACTGTCCCGGGGTCGGCGTGGTTGTGGACGGTTGCCTGCCCGGCATGTCTTTGACTGAGCCCGATATCCAGTGCCAGCTCGACCGCAGACGACCGGGCCAGAGTGCCGTGTCAACGGACAGGCAGGAGTCGGACCGGGTGGCCATCCAGTCCGGCACAGAGCGCGGACTTACCCTTGGCACGCCCATCAGCCTGTTTGTGCCCAATAAGGACCAGCGCCCAGGAGATTATAAATCCATGGCAGATGTGCCAAGGCCCTCCCATGCGGATTTCACATACCAGTCAAAATATGGTATCCGGGCCTCTTCCGGCGGCGGCCGTGCTTCTGCCCGGGAGACAATTGGCCGGGTCTGCGCCGGGGCCATTGCCGAGAAAATGCTAAAAACCGCACTGGGTATCGATATTGTGGCCTGGGTCAGCCAGGTGGGGCAGATCAAGGCGCCGGAAACAGACGGATTAAATCTTACCCGGGCCATGGTGGATGCCAGCATGATCCGCTGTCCGGATACGGATACGGCCAAGGCCATGGAGGCGCTTGTCCTGAAGGCCAAAGAAGAGAAGGATTCCATTGGCGGTGTTGTCTCATGTGTCTGCACCAATGTGCCGGCCGGCCTTGGCGAACCTGTATTTGATAAACTTGAGGCACTTCTGGCTCATGCCATGCTTTCCATTCCGGCCACCAAGGGGTTTGAAATCGGATCGGGTTTTGCGGGGGCGCAAATGCGCGGTTCAGTGCACAATGATCCCTTTGTTGTAAAAGATGGGCGGCTTGGCACCACAAGCAATTTCAGCGGCGGCATCCAGGGCGGAATCTCCAATGGAGAACCCATTATGTTCCGGGTGGCGTTTAAACCCCCGGCCACCATCGGGCTTGCCCAGGAAACGGTGGATTTCCAAGGCCGCCAGGCCACACTTGCGGCCAAAGGCAGACATGACCCCTGTGTGGTAGCCAGGGCCGTGCCCATTGTGGAGAGCATGGCCGCTCTTGTACTGGCCGATGTTATGTTGCAGCAGCAGGCCAGATTGGCCGGCATGGCGCTCATGAACCAACCACAGCTATAATCCAATGCCAAATTCTGCGGCATTGAATTTAAACATGGCATGTTTATTGCTTAATGAATCAAATATTGCAAAATTTTTAGACCATCTTTAGACAGAAAGATCCTGAAACGGGCCGTGCCCTTAATCGAAAAGGAGGAACTATGTCAGACCCCAAGGATATGTATCAATGTCAGGTTACCAATTGCGGATTCATTTATGATCCGGACAGGGGTGATCGCAAAGGAAAAATTAAAAAAGGGACAAAATTTGAAGACCTGCCCGAAGAGTGGCGCTGTCCAATCTGCGGAGCCAGCCCAAAAAGCTTTAAATGCCTGGGTTGAAAAATAACCCCCCAACCCCTCGTTAATTTTTAGACCCTTAGACAGCCTCTTAGATACAAAACTGTATCAAAGAGGCTGTCTCTTTTCTGTATCATTTCGCATGTGTCATTTAGCACCTCCCCCTCAATACAGAGATAACTATTTATTATTACACAACATCACAACAAGCTTACAAATTGGCACAAGATTTGCTTTTTACATATACAGAGTTTGAGATTAACTGCAAAAAACAGGAGGCTTATATGAGACTCAACGACATAAAAAAGAACTATAACCTGATAAATTCTGTAGACTGGGAAATGACCCCTGAAGAAGCCATTGCCCTGCATCTGGAATGGGGGCCTTTGCGTTCCCAGAGCTACTATAACTCCAGGGATAATAATAATGAAACCGTCTATTTTGTTATCAACACCTGGAAAAAAAACCCCATTCTGACCCTTGTCAGAAGAAAAGGGTTTGATTCCGAAGAACTTGGCACTTTTGATCTGCCCCAGGATGTTGCCTCGGAATTCATGCAGGGTATCGGCAAATACAAAGGCGTTTATGCCGTGGAAGGAAAAGTCAGAGAGTGGCTTAGAAAGGAACTTGACGCCTAATCCGCCATCTATGTGTAACCACCTGCGTTAAGTTTCCTTTTCCCGGGAACCGGAAGATGAACCCTCCTTACCATCCTCCGGTTCCTTTTTAATCAATCTTCTGCGTTTTTGATAAAATCCTTCACCATCATCTCGCCCAGTTCCATGGAGCGCTTGGTGGCGGCTTCAACGGCATTGATCAGGGTCGTGCGAAGCCCGCCCTGCTCCAGGGTGTGGATGCCGGCAATGGCAGTTCCCCCTGGAGAGGCTACTCTGTCTTTGAGCTGGCCCGGGTGTTCCCCGCTTTCAAGAAGCAGGCGTGCCGCACCCAACACAGTTTGAGTGGATAGAAACAGGGAATCTTTTCTGGACAGCCCCATTTTTACGCCGGCATCAGCCATGGCATCCACAATGGTAAAAATATAGGCCGGGCCTGACCCGCTTAATCCGGTGAACGCATCCATGAGTATGTTTTCCTGTATAAATACGGTTTTTCCCACGGAATCAAAAACCGCCCGGGCCATCTCCACATCCCCTTCCTGGACAAACTGCCCCGCGCAAATCGCTGTGGCGCTCTCTTTGACAAAGGCACAGATATTGGGCATGGACCTGATCAGGCGCAGTTCCTTTTTAAGGCCTGCGGCGATGGCGGCCAAGGGCACGCCCGCAGCAATGGAAATCACAAGCTTGGATTTGTCCAGAGCTGGTGCCGTCTCCTTGAGCACGGAACCCAGAATCTGGGGTTTAGTGGCGTAGATAATGATTTCTGATTTTTCACAGACTTCAATATTGCTGGTCGTGGTCAACACGCCGTATTTTTCGTGAATATGCGTGAGCGTTTCGGGAAAAACATCCGAGCAGATGATATTTTCGGGTTTGGCTGCCTTGGACAACACAAGCCCGCTGACAAGGGCTTCTCCCATGTTGCCGCTTCCAATGAAGCCTATTTTTTTATCCTGAAGCATTCTGTCTCCTTTTGGGCTGAAGTAATATTAAGGAGCCTATACTATGGCCCAGCCTGAATTTGTGTCAAGGCAAATGTCATCCCGGCATGAGACAGCCACTGAGATTTCATTGAATTTTGCAAGAAAACAGCATTACACTTTGCACGAGCTTTGGAGTCTGATATTTTGAAAGCTTAAGTAAAAAAATAAAAAATCATTATTTAAAAAGAAAACAGAGGCTGCATGGGAGAAATTGTTGTTGCTTTACCGGCGTTGATTTTTGGACTGATTCTGCTGGTCTGGAGTGCAGAGCGCTTTATTAACGGGTCTGCGGTCACCGCACGGCATTTCGGCGTACCGCCGCTGCTGATCGGGATGGTGATCGTCGGTTTCGGCACATCAACCCCGGAAATGCTGGTTTCCGCACTTGCCGCCTTGGAGAACAGTCCTGGTATTGCCATAGGGAATGCCTACGGGTCAAACATTGCCAATATCGGACTGATTTTAGGGATTACCGCCCTGATCAATCCGATTATGTTTCACTCCAATATATTAAGAAAAGAACTACCCATCCTTACAATCGTCACGGGTCTTTCCATTCTTCTTTTAACAGACCTTCAAATCTCTTTGATTGATGCGATTATCCTGCTATTACTTTTTCTGGGGCTCGTACTCTGGACCCTCCAGCAAGGTATCCGTCAGAAGGCCGATACCATGGGCATGGAAATGGAGCGGGAGCTGAATTCAGACAAAAAAACTGTGGGCAGGGCTCTCTTATGGCTCGTTACCGGGCTGATTCTTCTGATCATCAGTTCACGGATTCTGGTCTGGGGAGCTGTGCAAATTGCAACGGCTTTAGGTGTCAGCGATATAGTCATCGGCCTTACCGTTGTTGCCCTGGGAACATCTCTTCCGGAACTTGCATCCTCGATCATTTCTGTGAAAAAAAGAGAGTACGATATTGCCCTTGGTAATATTTTAGGGTCCAATCTGTTCAACACATTGGCGGTTGTGGGAATCGCCGGTGTCATTCGTCCGTTTGAAATCCCTGCCGAAGCCCTTTTCCGGGACACAGCGGTGATGACGGGATTAACCATATCCCTTTTCATTATGGGATTTGGCTTCAGGGGAAGGCGGGGGCGAATAAACAGGGTAGAGGGGCTTGTGCTGTTAGCGGTTTACATCGCTTATACGATTTACCTGGTCTGTCCGATACTGAAAAGGTGAGAGTAAACGCGGTTAAATCAGTCAAGCTGATCTTTTTTCTTTTTGCCACAAAGTTGCAGGATCTATCCCCAATATTTTGGCGGCTTCGTTAAATGTGTTGATATGAAAATTGGCGTACAAAAACTGACATCAAAGCTGGAGCAGCTTTATTCGACATATAACCGGAAACAGTATGTTGATCCTGATCCACTGCTGTTTCTTTACAACTATCCGGATGTCCGGGACCGGGAGATTGCAGGGATTATTGCCTCAAGTCTTGCCTATGGCCGGGTGGCCATGATCATGCAGGCCGTGTCGGCTGTGCTTGATAAGATGGGGCCTGACCTCCGCGGGTTTGTAATGCATGCTGATCCGAAAAACCTCGCCGCCATGTTTCAAAACTTTAAATACAGGTTTGCCACAGGAGATCACTTAAGCGCACTGATCATGGGAATCCAGGCTGTTATTGCCGATTACGGATCCCTGGGTGCCTGTTTTACGATGAATCATGCGGAAGGGACAGATCTGTCTGAAGGACTGGCCAGAATCAGAGCACGGGTTTTGCAGGCGGGGGGTGCCGGTCATCTTCTGGCTGATCCCGGAAAAACCTCTGCCTGCAAGCGCAGTCACCTGTTTTTAAGGTGGATGGTACGTAAAGATCAGGTGGATCCGGGGGGCTGGTCCAATGTGCCGGCCGCGGCCCTGACCTGTCCTGTAGATGCGCACATGTTTAAAATCGGACATATGCTTGGATTTACAAAACGCCGCAGTGCCGACGGGGTCTGCGCCGCCCAGATCACCGAAGGCTTCAGACGGGTCAGCCCGGATGACCCGGTGAAATATGATTTTTGCCTGACCCGGTTCGGAATCCGAGACGGACTTGATATGTCTGAATTGAAACGGTTTTTAAAGGACGATGATTATCATGTATAAAGGGTTGGAACTGCCGCCTTTGATCAAAGGAAAACTTTCAGCCCCGATTGACAAGCTACCACGATGTAGTATTTTCTTAGAAGGAAACTAATCCTGTCACAAGGGTGACTTTACAGGATAAAAGGAGAGCATATATGTGGAATTATTCGGAAAAGGTTATGGAACATTTCTTGAAGCCAAGGAATGTGGGAGAGCTTGAAGGTGCCAACGCCATTGGAGAAACAGGCTCTTTAAGCTGCGGTGACGCACTTAAGCTCTATTTAAAGGTAGACGAGAATGAAAGAATCATTGATGCATCTTTTATGACGTTTGGCTGTGCGTCTGCCGTGGCCTCATCCTCGGCCTTAACTGAGATCATCAAGGGCATGACCCTGGACGATGCAGCTAAAATAACCAATGACGACATTGCCGATTACCTGGGCGGACTGCCCAAAGAAAAAATGCACTGCTCGGTCATGGGCCAGGCCGCCTTAAAAAAAGCCATTGCGAATTTCCGCGGGATTCAGATCCTTGAAAAACCGGGAGACATGGTATGCGAATGCTTTGATGTAACAGATCTTGAAATTATTGATGCAGTTAAAAACAATGGCCTTGAGAATACGGAGGATGTGACCAATTATCTTAAAGCAGGCGGCGGTTGCGGCAAATGCCTGGATAGAATTGAAGAAATTGTCCACAAAACCATGGCATCCATGGAAACATCTTCGGCAGCAGATTAACCACAACATTGCAACGATGGGGTAAAAAAGATTGATATGATCTATACGGATAATAATGCCACCACCCGGGTGGCTGATGAGGTGATCGAAGAGATGCTGCCATATTTAGGGCAATTTTATGGCAACCCGTCCTCGATGTATGGCTTCGCAGACATGGTCAATAAAAAAGTCCAACAAGCCAGGACCCAGGTGGCGGACCTGATCAATGCAGATCCCGGTGAGATTATTTTTACAGCCTGCGGCACTGAGAGCGATAATGCAGCCGTTAACGCGGCCATCAGCGCATTCCCGCAGAAAAAACATATCATCACCACGGCAGTTGAACACCCGGCCATCAGAAATCTTTGTTTCCACCTCCAAAAAAACAAGGGATACAAGGTGACCTTTGTGCCGGTGGACAAAAAGGGCCGTCTTGACCTTGACACCCTTTACAAGGCCATGTCTGATGATACCGCCGTTATCTCCGTCATGTGGGCCAACAATGAAACAGGGGTGATCTTTCCCATTGCCGAAATTGCTCAAAAAGCAAAGGAAAAAGGGATCTGGTTTCATACGGATGCGGTTCAGGCCGCGGGAAAGATTCCCATTGACGTTAAGGCTGCGGGAGTAGACATGCTCTCCCTGTCCGGGCATAAAATTCATGCGCCCAAGGGTATCGGCGTACTGTATATCAAAAAGGGAATCAAGTTTTCGCCTTTCCTCATTGGCGGTCATCAGGAAAAGGGCCGCAGGGGCGGCACGGAAAACACGGCATCCATCATTGCCCTGGGCAAGGCCTGTGAACTTGCAAAAGCGCATCTTCCCCTGATGGATACACAGGTTCGAGCAATCCGGGATTACCTTGAGACCCGGCTTTTAGAGGCCATCCCCGCGACCTCCGTGAATGGGGACACGGAAAACCGTCTGCCCAACACCCTGTCGATCGGTTTTGATGCCGTTGAGGGAGAATCCATCCTCATGCTGATGAACCAGGCCGGCATATGCGCATCTTCGGGGTCTGCCTGTACCTCGGGGTCCCTGGATCCCTCCCATGTACTCATGGCCATGCAGGTGCCCTTTAAATCAGCCCACGGCACCATTCGGTTTTCATTGTCCCACTACAATACCAAAGCGGAAATGGACACCATCGTCCAGACCCTGATCCCGGCCATCGACAAACTGCGGCAGATATCGCCATTCTGGAAAGACGGAAAAGTTGTGTGATTACAAAATTTATAAATGCAGGGTGTTTTTTTGTGAAGGTTTTTAAGCAGTCAGGTTGACATTTCAGCTGCCTTCATCCTATACACAATAGAAGGTGATATTCGGATACGATTGAACCGGTAAAGCAATGCTAAATTCTATTAGGGTATAGACTCGTTTGAGTATGAGACCTGAACAGATCCTTGTTGTTGATGATGAAAAGCGGATTGTTGAAAGCATTAGCAGATGCCTGACCAGCGAAGGCTTTCGCGTCTTTTATGCTTATGACGGCCTGCAGGCGGTCACCTTGTTCAATACACAAAAATTTGACCTGGTGCTGATGGATATATCTATGCCCGATATGGATGGATATGAGGCCATGGCCAGGATGTTTGAACTGGACCCCGAAGTCCTTGTCATTATCATGACCGGATTCGCCTCCGTGGCGTCCGCGGTATCTGCCCTGAAACAGGGTGCTTGGGATTACCTGAAAAAACCCTTTGAATTTGCTGAATTGATTAAAACCGTCAAAAACGGAATTGTCCAGCGACATCTGATTGCCGAAAAAAAATCCTACGCCGCCCGCCTTAAGGCCTCTGAAAAAAAATACCAGTACATGGTTGACAATTCACCAGATTTGATTTTCACCCTGGATGAGAACTTTTGCTTCTCTTTTGCCAATCAACAGTTTGAAATCATTCTAGGATATTTACCCCTGGAATTGAAAGGCACTGCGTTTGACGCAATCCTCCACGAAGAGGACCGTTGCAAACTGTCCCGGCTGTTTCTGGCCGGCGGTTGCCCCACCCGGGATCTGTCCCATGGTTGCAGCATTGCGCTGAACCTGCGCTTTAAAAAAGCCCATGCCGAAGAAAACAGATATGATACGTATTCCGCCTTTGCATTCATGGAGATGAAGGCCTCTGTTCTTACCCCGCCGGATATCGGATCTACCCATGATTTCAATGGTATTTATGCCGTGGCCAGGGATGTCACCGAGCGGATACGGCTTGAGACCCAGCTTCGCCAGGCCCAGAAAATGGAAGCCATCGGTACATTTGCCAGCGGCATTGCCCATGACTTCAACAATATTCTTATGAGTATACAGGGGTATGCCTCCCTGGTTAAAATTGGGTTTAACAGTAAATCAGAGGAATATAAACGCCTGTCCAACATTGACGAATATGTTCACAACGGCGCTGAAATGACGCGTCAGCTTCTGGATTTCTCCAGGAAGAACAGCCGGCCGGCAGGCACCCCCATAAATATAAATTATCTGCTTAAGACCTCAGCCAAAATGTTTGGCCGCACGAGAAAAGACATCATCATCCGCCAGGAACTGGAGAAAGGGCTGTGGCCCATAATGGTGGATGAAATTCAGATCAATCAGGTGCTGATGAACCTGTTTGTCAATGCGTGGCATGCCATGCCCAAAGGCGGTCGGATTGTGGTGAAATCCAAAAATGTTGTCATAGATAGCCGGGAGGCCCAAAAAATTGGTCTTGACCAAGCCGGAGAATATATCAAGGTTTGTGTGACAGACACCGGCACAGGCATGGACAAGGAGATCCTTTCCCGCATATTTGATCCCTTTTTTACAACTAAGGCCCGGGGCCGGGGAACCGGATTAGGGCTTGCCACAGCATACGGGATTATCAAAGCCCACAAGGGCGCATTTCAGGTAGAATCCTCCCCCGGCAAGGGCAGTGTATTCATGTTTTTTCTACCCGCCGTAAAGGACCGGACGTACACAGATCACGCCCTGCCTTCGACCGAGAATAAAGGCCGACTTGTTTCGGGCAAGGGCCGGGTACTGTTAGTGGATGATGAAAAAGAGGTGATAGAAGTCTGCAAAGAGATGCTTGAAGCCCTTGGCTACGAGGTACTTGTTGCCGGAGCCGGAACCCAGGCCGTATCCGTCGTTCAAAATGATGTCAAAGGTATTGACCTGATGATTCTGGATGTCGTCATGCCCGGTATGGATGGGGTCCAGACCTATGATGCCGTACGGCATCTGAAGCCGGACATGCGGGTGTTGGTCTGTTCCGGGCTTGCTCGGAAAGAAGAGATCCGACAAATGATCGACAACGGATGCCGGGATTTTTTATTAAAACCCTTTGACATTGCCAAGCTGTCGGAAAAAATTGAATCCGTATTCAGTGCCTGAAGACAAACCCATAGAATTAAGGAATACAATGATCTATACGATCCACCCCGTTGCCATGGGGACAAAAGTATTTGACAAAAGCATGATGACCTATCAGTACGGTCAGGGTGAATCCTATACAATTCCCATTTTCTGCTGGGTAATCAAGGGCGGGGACAAAAATATCTTGGTAGACACCGGCGAAATGAATCCCATCCAGTCTGAGCAACGGGAAAAGGCCATTAACGGGAAAATATATACCTTTGAGCAGGGGTTGAAGAAACACGGGCTTACACCCGAGGACATTGATATTGTCATCCATACACATTTGCACAATGATCATTGCGAAAACGACTATAAGTGTGAAAACGCCTTATTCTATGTGCATGAGCAAGAACTTGAATCTATCCATAACCCGCACCCCTTAGATTACCGCTACCTGGAAGACTATATAGAGGATGTAGAGGAAAACGGACAAATTCGGATAGTAAAGGAAGACGGCCCCATTGTTGACGGTATCAGTGTTAAACATACGCCGGTACACACCAAAGGGGGATTGACCGTATTCATTGATACACCAAAGGGCAAAGCCGCCATTACGGGCTTTTGCATCATTGAAGAAAACTACAATCCCCCGCCGGAAATCAAAGGCATGGAAATGGCCGTCATCCCTCCGGGCACCCATGTGGATGTCTATTCGGCCTATGATATCATGGTACAGGTAAAAAAAGAGGCGGACATTCTTATCCCTTTACATGAACCCCGGTTTGCTTGTGGCGATCCCATTGGTATTTAAATGACTAAAGAGAGAATAAACCATTAAGGAGAAAATCAATGAAAAAATGGCAATGTTCTGTATGCAAATACATTCATACAGGAGACGAACCCCCTGAAAAATGTCCGGTGTGCGGTGTCTCCGCAGATAAGTTTGTGCCGTTTGAAGAGGAATCAGGCGCTGATACACCCAAGGCTGAGCCGGCTCCAGATGAAAACAAAACCGAGGCTCCCCCAAAAGAGCCCCCTGCCCCAAACCATTCCAAAACACAGGGTGCATCACCTTCAGGGAAGTGGGATCGTGCGGTTGTCTACCGGGAAAAAGCGGCTGACCTGATGCTGGAGCACCATGCCCATCCAATGTCGGTTCACCTGCCCAACGGGGTCATCCCAGTGGTCTCAATCCTGATCATTCTTGCCTGGTTTTCCGGTTCGGATATGATGTTAAAGGCCGGCTTTATCAACTTGGTATTCGTGCTTATTGCCCTGCCTCTGGTTGGGTTGACAGGCTTTCTTGAGTGGAAGAAGAAATATAATCAGGCGCAAACCCCCATATTTAAAATAAAAATCCTCTCTGCAGTGGTAACCGCGGCATGCTGCATTATATCAATCATCTGGTATCTGGTGAATCCGGAGGTGTTGGACTCCTCCGGTGCCTGGCTATTTGTCATGATTAACGTGCTGATGCTTGCCGCAGCGGGCGTGGCCGGATACATCGGCGGGAAACTGGTGTTCAAGGATTAAAAAAAGCAAAACACCCGGAGATCGGCAAAACCGTTTGCGCCCCGGGTGTTTTATCAGATCCGTTATTTTCTGTGTCTCGTTTTAAATATTTGTGTCAACGCGCTGGCCGCAGTGTCATATTTAAACTGGAAGCCGGCTGTTTCCAGAGCTGCCGGAAGCGCTTTCTGGCTGCAAAGCAACAAATCCCCAAACTGCCCCGTAAACAGCCTGATAAAAAAAGCCGGTGCCGGCATGATTGCCGGACGGTTCAATGCCCGGCCCAGTTCTTTGGCAAACGCCTTTTGCCGGATAGGGACCGGCCCTGTGAAATTGTAAATTCCCTGGGCATTATGTTCCATTAGAAAGAAGACCGCCCGGGACAGATCATCCAGATGAACCCATGGGAACCACTGATCCCCTGATCCCAAAGGCCCACCCGCGAACATCCTGAAGGCCCGGGACATGACGGTAAGGGCTCCCCCTGAACCAAGAACCACCCCGAATCTCATAATCGCCACCCTTGCCCCCTTTGATGTGGCGCGTTGGGCCTGGGCTTCCCAGTCCCGACACACCCGGGACAGAAATCCGGTTCCGTGCGATTGTGTCTCAGTCAAAGGTGTATCTGCCCGGTCACCGTAAAAGCCTGCCGCAGAGGCATTGAGCAACTGTCCATGAAAGGTGTCGGGCATGGCATCCACCAGATGTTTTGTGGTTTGAATTCTGGAATCATAAATGGCTTTTTTGTACGCCGGTGTCCAGCGCTTAAAAATATTTCTGCCCGCCAGGTTAACGATGACATCCGATTGGGCCACAAGATCCTGCCACTCCCCGGGCAAAGAGGTATCCGCACTGGTCCATAAAAAATTATCATACGCATCAGCCATCGGATGATTTAACGAAGTGCCGATGCCGTTTACCTGCCAACCCGCATCCAGATATTTTTGTGCAAGTGCCTGTCCCACAAAGCCCGAGGCCCCGGTGATTAAAACAGTTTTCATCTGTTCACTTCCTTTCGTTTGTTGTCAACAAATAATTATAACTATGCAAAACACAACCACGCAAAAGTTAGGCCGGAATGATTAGCAATGCAGTCACGGCCCCCCTATTTGATCCCCACTTTCAAAAAAAAGGCTTGCATATTATTTTAAAGAGTTTCTTGCGAAAAGCCATTGTTTATTATACTCATGGGGCATTAA
>ERZ1645192.1183-NODE-1183-length-21995-cov-14.048131_pt1 | contig 21995 bp, 20 predicted proteins | sample MGYA00575354_ERZ1645192 | MGnify/ENA primary metagenome ERZ1645192 (study PRJEB40844, sample SAMN11349763) | freshwater sediment metagenome | isolation source: river sediment | host: Sediment | place: India: Faizupur Khadar , New Delhi | collected 2017-02-21 ... | reverse complement strand
CGCCGCGCGCGGTGTTACGCGCGAGGACTGTTACGGGGCCCCCTCAGCGCCGGGGAGGCTTCTGTTGATTGGCCGCCTGGGATATGCTGGGATCAAGGCATGATTCAATTGAGATCAGTTCTACAGATCTGCAAATTCTTCTGGCTCCTCGCCATTTTGTGAGGCAAACCTTAATCTCTTCAATTGTTAGCCCGTCTCTGTGCGTCCTCTGTGTCCTCTGTGCCTCTGTGGTGAAAATGTCGTTAGCTGCTGTTTATCGCCAACTGCCCACGAACTTGCCACCAGGAAGCGAGAGAAACTCACAGACAGTTCTGATTATCGCAATCGTCTATAAATACTATCAGTCGGTGGGATGTGTCTTGCGGTCCGAGGCAAAAACTGTTTTATCCTCCCTCCTTTACCCGGATCGCAATCCCCTCTTTGGAGTGATTATAAATATCCAATCCATCCCTGTTATATTTCAACATATTTCAAGGGACCGGGAGGAATTTGATGAAAAAGACAGGCGTAATTTTGGCAGCGGCATTGATGCTGCTCTTTGTATTTTCCGCAGCCAGTGCCCAGGAGAGCACCGGCAATATCACAGAGACAGCAAAGAAGGCATCCGAGACTGCCCACCAGGCAAAGGAGACGACAGCCCAGGTGGCATCGATGGCAAAGCAGGTGCAGAACCTGACCAACAACACCCCAGGGGCTGGGGCGATATCGGATGCTGCCAAAAAGCTTGAGGAGAAGGCCGGGGCCGCAGGCGAGGCCGCCCAGAAGGTAGAGGACACGGCCAAGAAGGCTGAGGAGACGGCAAAATCCATACCGGGATTTGAGGCACTCCTCGCGGCTGCTGGACTTTTAGCCGCGGTCAGGCAGAGGGCAAGAAAGAGCTGAAAGCCTCTCACAATTTTTTTATCTCTTTCTATTTTCCTGTGGGCAGCCTGAGTTACTCTGCCTTTGCAGGTTTTCATCCGTCTCTGTGCGTACTCTGTGTCCTCTGTGTCTCTGTGGTGAAATCGTCGTTAGCCACTGGGTACGCTCAATAGGTTTCAAGAACCTCCACCACAGAGTGTAGCAGCAAGCTAATTTTTTACGTTTTAAGGACCTTTTCTATGGCCTGCTTCAGGTCCAGCAGGCTTATGGGCTTGCAGATATAGTCGTCCATTCCTGCCAGCAGGCACATCTCCCGGTCTCCGGCAATGGCATGGGCCGTCAGGGCCACGATCTTGGGCGAGTTCTTCCCCCAGCGCCTGCGTATCTCTCTGGTGGCCTCCAGGCCGTCCATCTCCGGCATCTGCACATCCATCAGTATCAGGTCGTAGGGCTGGCGGCCAAGGGCGGAGAGGACCTCAATTCCATTGGCCACACTGTCGGCATGATACCCCAGCTTTCTCAGCATGAGTATGGCCATCCTCTGGTTGACGGCATTGTCCTCGGCCAGGAGGATGCGCAGATCCCCGGGCTGTCTCTGCCCTTTCATCTGCTCTTTAATCTGCCCTTTCAGCCCATTCATCTGCCCCTCCAATCCGCCTTCTGATGGGGCGGAGGCCGGCCTGGACTCTTCTCCTGCTGGCTGGGCAGCCGACAGGGGCGCGACCGGCCTCGCGCATGAGTTGGCCCTGATGGTAAAATAAAATGTGCTTCCCCGGCCGGGCACGCTCTCAAACCAGATCCTTCCCTTCATCAACTCCACCAGCCTCTTGCTGATGGCCAGCCCCAGGCCCGTGCCGCCGTACTTTCTTGAGGTGGAGGCGTCCGCCTGGGAGAAGGGCTGAAAGAGCCTGCCGGCCGTCTCCCCGGAGATGCCGATTCCCGTGTCCCTGACTGAAAATTGGATCTCGAACAGCTCTGCCGGGAGCGGCAGGGCTTTCACCCGGACCTCGACCTCACCCTGCCTAGTGAACTTCACGGCATTGGAGAGCAGGTTAACCAGAACCTGGCGCAGCCTGGCCTCATCGGCGCAGATGGCATCCGGGATCTGCCCATCCTCAAAATATCGAAGGTCGAGGCCCTTCTCCTGGGCCAGGGGAGAGATGAGGCCGATTGCTTCCTTTATGCAGGATTGCAAGGAGAAGGGACGGCTCTCCAGGTCGATCTTGCCCCTCTCAATCCTTGAGAAGTCGAGGATATCATTGATTATGAGCAGCAGAGCCTCACCGCTGCTCCTGATGGTCTCCAGATACTCCCTCTGCTCTGCCGTGAGGTCTGTCTCCAGAACCAGGCTTGTCATGCCTATCACAGCATTCATGGGCGTTCTGATCTCATGGCTCATATTGGCCAAAAATTCCGACTTGGCCCTGGCTGCGGCCTCCGCCTCCTCTTTGGCCCTCACCAGGTCCTCTTCCATGCGCTTTCTCTCTGTGATATCCAGTGCCGTCCCCACGACTGCCGGCCGGCCCTCTATCATGGTCATGGAGCCGAAGACCTGCATCACCACCGTCTCCCCATTCTTCTTCTTGCCTGCAATCTCGTAGTAAAGCGGCTCCCGCTCCCCGGAAAGATTATTGGTTATGCCTTCTTCGATCTTCTGGAGGTCTTCTGCTACCGCCATGTCCCAGGGGCTCATCCTGTCCGTCATCTCATCCACAGTGTATCCGAAGATCTCGGCAAACCTGGGGTTGACGTAGACGAACTTCCAGTCCTGAACGATATAGACGCCCACCAGGGACTCTTCCGTCAGCACCCTGAATTTGTTCTCCGACTCCATGAGTGCCTGCTCGGTTCTCTTCCGTTTGGTGATGTCCAGAAAGATTCCGCGCACACCCACGGTTTTGCCCTCTTTCACAATGGGAATGGAATAGGCAATGGCCGGAAAGGGGCTCCTGTCCTTTCTCATGAGATGGTACTCTGTCACCTGTGAGCTGCCCTGCAGCGCCTGGTGCAGGTCGCGGCCGGCCCTCTCCCGATCTTCCGGGCAGACCAGGTCAAGCAGGCTGAGGCCCGCCGAGATGTCCTCGCTGCCGTAGCCCAGAGTCTGGCAGCCGAATTGGTTCATGAATACCAGTCTGCCTTCTCTATCCAGCTCAAAGACGGTCTGGGGCATCTGCACCGAAAGCTCGCGGTACTTCCTCTCGCTCTCTTTGAGCTCTCTCTCCATTCCAGACCTCTGCCTGATGTGCAGAGCAGATATGGCGACCAGCCCCAGCACTATGGAGAGCAGCATGGTGGCCAGTGCCAGGATCAGGGCATTGTATCTCTCCAGAATGGAAGGTTTGAGATTGATCAGCATGCTCTCCGGAGGAAGAGACGCCTCCGAAATGCCAAATCTGTCGAGCTGCTGCTTGTCGAAGATGAGGCGGGTGGATGCATTCCAAGTAGCGGGCGGCTCTTCTCCGGCCAGCGCCGCCAGGACGGTCGCGGCAGCGCTCTGTCCCAGCTCCCGGCCACAGAGCAACCTGCCTCCCACAATGCCCTGGCCGAGCTGATAATCCCACAGGCCGTAAACGGGCACAGGGCTTCTGGAGCTGATCAGCTCAGCCGCCCGGCTGGAGTTGTAAGCCTCACCGCTCGCGCCGTATCCGAAGAGGCCGCAGAGCACCAGGCTGCCCTTTCCCAGCGCCTCCACCTCAGGGACAATTCGGCTGTAATCGCCGCTGGAATCTGTCATCTGGAGCGAGATGCTGATGCCGCCGCCGGCCTCGCTTTCATCTCCATTTCCAAATTGAGCATAATGAGCATACTGTATTTGCTGCCACAGATATCTTCCGCCTCCGGTGCCGTCCAGAAGCACCAGGATTTTTTGGGCATCAGGGTGGATCATGCGCATGGTTTGAATGGCACCGGAGACATCGACCTGCTGAGCTGCTGTGCTGCTCTTCTGCTGGGGGATGGAAGAGTCATTGAGGATGATGCCAGCATAGACCAGGTGCGCTCCTGGAAACAGCTCACCCCGGACCTCCCTGGCAAAGCCAAAGGCCGGAGAGTCGAATGCGACTATGGCGTCAATTCCGTTCGTTGATTTTGAGCGCTTATTGGAGTACTTTTGATCGAAGAGTGCAACCATGGGCTCCATGCTCTCATTTTCGCCATATCGCCATACATCCATGTACTCAATCAACGGTTGCGGTGCGCCGGGGAACTGGCGGCGGTAAGCATCCAGAAACCCGGCCATCTCTTCCTCTGCCCAGGGGCTATTCGGGGTAAAAGAGCTGATGAGCAGAATCTGGGGCTGGTGGGTGGAGTCATTTAATGAGAGAATAGCATCCGCTGGCGAGGCCCCGGCATTGGTCAGGGCCATCAGGCATAGCACTGAGCATATGGCTCTTCCCAGGCCGGCAAAAGAGCCTGGGCGATTTCGGCTGGCAGAAATCAATCTCTTCTCCCGCACCAGCCAGGTCACAGATTTGGCAGGCATTCTTCCCGCAAATCCGGCAGGCTGGGCATGAGCCGTTTATTTGCATGCCTCATCATATTAAAATCTCTCTTTAACTGATTTGCAGGGGAATTTGATCTGCTTTCCGGAGCTGTCCGGCAGTTGCTCCGCCAGATCACTCAGGCAGAGCAAAAAATAATAATATCAGTATGCCGTTACTATGAAACGGTGATCCACTTTTGAGCACTTGTGAATCGAGGACCATATGGTGGGACGGCGGCCTGATGCTCATCGATCAGACCCGGCTTCCCGGCGAGCTTTTGCCCCTGAGCATGAAGAGCGTCCGCCAGCTCGTAGAGGCCATACTCTCCCTGCGGGTACGCGGCGCTCCGGCACTTGGCGCAGCCGGAGCCTATGGAATAGCTCTGGCGGCAGATCTCTGTCCTGCCGGCAGTGCTCCGGAGGTCATGGCCGATCTGGAGGTCGCCGCAGAGATGATCAGGGGGGCGCGGCCCACGGCCGTCAATCTCTCCTGGGGTGTGGACCGGGCGCTCGCTGCGGCTGCCAGGGCATCAGCCGGCACGGCGGAGGATGTCCGGGAGGCGGCCCTGGCCGAGGCGGAGGCGATTGCCGAAGAGGACATCGCCGTCAACAGGGCGCTGGGACGGATAGGAGCGAAGCTGCTCGATGACGGGGATACTGTGCTCACCCACTGCAATGCGGGCCGGCTGGCCTGCGTGGGCTGGGGCACGGCTCTGGGGGTCGTGCGCTCGGCAGTGGCAGCAGGAAAGCAGATCTCCGTCTATGCCTGCGAGACCAGGCCCCTGCACCAGGGATCGCGCCTGACCGCCTGGGAGCTCTCAGAAGACAAAATCTCCGTGACGCTCATCTGCGACAGCATGTCCGGCAGCCTGATGAGGAAGGGCAGGATTGACAAGGTCATAGTGGGTGCGGATCGCATCACCAGGGATGCCGTCTTCAATAAGATAGGCACATACAGCCATGCCGTTCTGGCCCGGCATCACAGGGTCCCCTTCTACGTAGCCGCGCCGCTCTCCACATTCGACCGGCAACATGAAGAGTCAGAGATCGTTGTCGAGGAGAGGAGCGCGGAGGAGATCACCACCCTGGCGGGAGTCAGGCTCGCCCCCCAGGGCATTGATGTCTACAATCCGGCCTTCGATGCCACGCCCCTGGAGCTGGTCTCCGGCCTGATCACAGAGAAGGGTGTCTTCAGGCCTCCGCTCATGCCCTGGCTCTGAGGGATGGTGGAAAGATTAAGACTATAATAGAGGTGGGAACAATAAGGATTGCGTTGGAGTGAGAGCATGAATCCCGAGCTGGCTGTGATCGGCGGAGTGGGCTATGCCCTGGAGGGGCTGAATGACGAGGTGGAGACTGCTTATGGAAGGGTTCCTCTAGTCTATACCAGGATGAAGGGAAAGAGGATGATATTCATCCCCCGGCATGGCGGTGGGCAGGAAGGTCACCTGCCGCCCCACAGGGTCAACTACCGGGCCATCATAGCCGCAGCAAAGAATTCGGGGGCCACGGCGGTCATTTCCACCAATTCCGTTGGAGGCATGGCCGGACAGCCCGCGGGCAGCATCTTTCTGCCGGAGGACTTTGTGGAGTTCACCAAATGCCGGCCCAATACGTTCTTCGAAGATAAGGCAGTTCACGTGGATATGAGCCGGCCTTACTGCCCCGCACTCAGGGCGGCGCTGGCAGACGCAGCCCGCTCCCTCTCCCTGCCCATATCAGAGGGCGTTTACGTCTGCGCCGAGGGCCCCCACCTGGAGTCGCCGGCCCAGATCCGCATGATGCGGCTTTATGGAGATGTGGTGGGCATGACCGGCTATCCGGAGGTCGCTTTAGCCAGAGAGGCGCAGTTGTGCTATGCGTCCATATGCATCGTCACCAATCCCGCCGCCGGGCTGTCGGGAAAGGACCTGGCCGCCTCGGAGATCGGCCGGATGGTGGAGGGGTGCCGGCAGAACGTCAGCGACCTCATCTACCATGCAGCGCAGAATATATCCGAGCAGAGGGATTGCCGCTGCCGGCAGGCTCTGAAGGATGCCAAAATTAAGTGAACTGCCTTTGCAGTAATCCCTCCGTCTCTTGCCTAACGTCCACCACAGAGACACTAGAAGCGCACAGAGGACTCACAGAGACGAAAGTGTCAATAATCCACAGGAAATAGCGAAGAACCGAATCATTTCTCAGAGGATCTGATCAAGCTTTGACTGCCCGCCACCTGGGGCTCGGCCCGGGTGGCATGGAGAGGATGATTGCCTATCCTGTGATGCTCTGGGGCGTGGGCTTAGGAGGCTACCTCATTACCTGGCATAGAGATTAGCCGGGCCGGATCGGTTCGGAGGAGGGCGCAAAGATTTACATTCCCTGCTGCCGTGCATGGATTATGCCCGAACTTCCTGAGGTGGAAATGGCCAGAAGATATCTTGAGAGCTCTGCCCTGCACATTCGAATCCGTGAGGTAAGTGTCAGAGACAGGCGCATTCTGGCCGGGGCGGCTGGCCCCAGGGAGGAAGAGCGGCTTGGGCAGTTCCTTCCTGACCGCCAATTTTCAGTAGCAGTCCGCCATGGCAAGAGGATATTTTTGAAGCTGGTGCAGGGTGGGCAAAAAGAGAGATTGGACGGGAAGCGAGGAGGCCGGCAGGGCGAACTGTGGCTCACGCTTCACCTGGGCCTCACCGGAAGGCTGCTTTGCCTTGATCAGACAGAGAGCGAGCCACGACACACCCGCCTGCTCATCTCCTTTCAGGGCGGCAGCCGCCTGGCCTTCGACGACCCCAGGATATTTGGGGAGGTGGGCCTGACCGGCAGCCCTCAGGCCTTTCTGAAAGAGCGGCGGATCGGTCCGGATGCTTTGCAGATGGATGAGGAGACCTTTAAAGGGATCATGAGCGGCAGGAAGGGGCTGATCAAGCCGGCCCTGCTCAATCAGAGCCTCGTCGCTGGCCTTGGCAATCTCTATGCCGATGAAGCCCTCTTTCAGGCCGGCATCCTCCCGACGGCGCGCCGCCTGGATGAGCCGCAATTAAGCCGGCTCTTCATTTGCATTCAAGAGGTGCTCCGGGCATCGCTTTCTGTGAATTCCGACCTGGATAAGCTTCCCGATTCCTATCTCCTGCCCCGCCGCCGCCCCGGCGATTCATGCCCCCGGGACGGAGCACTCCTGAAGAGGGAGAAGATCGGAGGCAGGACCAGCTACTTCTGCCCGGCGCATCAGAGATAAGAACTCCTCCCAGTCTTTCGCCGAAAGAGGGTAAAGGCTATGTGGTAAATGTTAGCGCCAGCCGCAAGCTGACTATTGATCTGCGCGGACCGACTGGTCAGGACTTTGACCTCATCTACTTCAATCTGCATAGAGGTGAGGACAGTGCCAACTGGTACGGCCAGGAGGGCAGCTCCTACCCGGTGGCCTTCTCTCCGGACAATATCAAGGATGCCGATGTGAAGAACGCTGTGGTCTGCAGCGAGGCATGCTACGGAGCTAACATTGTGGACAAAGGAGTTGACGATGCCATCTCCCTCAAGTTCCTGGCCAGGAATGCAGCATGCTTCGTGGGCTCGACCAAGATAGCCTACGGCCCCGCCGACCCGCCCAGCACAGAGGCAGATCTCCTGGTGCTCAAGTTCTTCATGCGAATCAAGGAAGGCATGACGTTTGGAGAGGCTTTTATGAAAGCCAAGCAGGACTTTGCGAGGGAGTCCATTGCCGCCCGGGGCGGTTTGGACGGAACTGAGGAGAAGACCCTGATCGAATTTGTGATGTTTGCAGACCCGTCATCGAAGATGGAGGAAGCATAATGCCCCTTACTGACAACGAGCTGAAGAAGATGGTAAAAGGATACATTAAAGAAAACTCTCCAGAGCTGGCGGATGAGGAGCCTACCATCAGCGAGGAGAGCTATGAGATTGCCGAGGGTGTTCAGAGAAAGCTGGGGCTGAGGATGCCCAAGAGCACCAGGAAGGTCAAGGTTCTGACCTACAAGAAGATGGTGACTGCGGAGGACGGCGCCAAGATTCCCATAGTGGCCCGCGTGACTGTGGACGAAAATGGCAATATAGTCAAAACAACCGGCAATTGAGATGGCACTCTGGCAGGAGAAGCCAGAGCCGGAGAGAAAATTGAAGGCGGAGGTACGGCGGCTTGATGCTGAGACGAGCATCGTGGAAAATGCCGAGACAAAGTTGAAGCATAGGTCGGCTATGCTGCCGTCCGAATTTCTTATGCAAATTTTCTTATGTAATCAAGCAATACCTTTATTTAAATACGTTACATAAGAAGATTGTGATTCCCAGAGACGTCCGCGATTCCCTCGCCAAAGAGGATTTGCCTGTCCTTTATGAAATCAGGGACTTCGTGGCTGAGCTGATATCCGGAAAAGAGATGGAGAAAAGCCGGCCGGGCAAGGCATCAGATAAGAGGGCTTGTAGAGAGATTTTAGAGGAAAAGCACTCCAATTCCATTACCTATCGCTTAGAGCGCATCGCCTGTGGGAAGAACTGCAAGGGCTGCCCGCATGGCCCCTACTGGTACGGCTACTGGAGGGAGGGCGGAAAGACCCGCTCCAGGTATATCGGCAAGAAACTCAAAGATATCAAAAAGGAATAAATGGTGTTGTTTTATGATAGTCATCAAAAACAGATTCATCCTGCCGGCCCTCCTGCTGGCAGCAATCCTGCTATCCGGCTGCCTCTCCCAGGACGGGCCCGCACCAGCAGATGCCTCTGGAAGCCTTTCAAGCAACGATTCGGCTGCATTCGCCTTGGCAAACGCCTCCTCAGACGCCTCCGGCAAGATCAGAGTTGCCGCCACCATCGCCCCCCTGGGCGAGTTCGTGAGGGCGGTGGGTGGCGACAGGGTTGCTGTCACAGTGATAGTTCCGCCCGCCGCCGAGCCGCACACCTTCGAGCCCACCCCCTCCCAGATGGCGGACCTGGCCCAGGCCGACATCTTTGTCAAGAACGGAGCCGGCCTGGAGTACTGGCTGGACAGGCTTCTTCAGGTCAATGAGGGGGCTATCGTAGTAGACTGCTCCCAGGGCATAGAGCTTGTCAATGAGAGCGAAGAGGAGATCGATCCTCACATCTGGCTGTCCCTGCGAAATGCCGCAGTGCAGGTCGGAAATATCTGCACCGGCCTGTGCCAGTTCGACCCGCAAAATAGGGAGTTTTACATCAATAACAGAGACGCTTACCTGCAAAAGCTGTCTGATCTGGACGGGCAGCTCAACCGGACATTCGCGGGCTTTCAGAGAAGGATCTTTATAGTGCACCATCCCGCCTGGACCTACTTTGCCGCAGACTACAATCTGACTCAGGTTGCCCTCATGGAGGAGGAAAAGGATCCCGGCCCCAGACACCTGGTGCAGGTCATCTCCCTCGCCCGGCAGAATAATATAACTGCTCTCTTTGTAGAGCCACAGTTCAATCCCAGGTCCGCAGAGGTCATAGCCAGAGAGATGAACGCCTCCATTGTGACGGTCGATCCCCTGGCAGAAGACTACCTGGAGAACATGAGATACGCTAGCCGGCAGATCGCCCTGAGCATGAACGGCCTGCCGTGAAACAGCATCTTAAGGCAATCAAAGGAACAATGACAGGAAAGGAGCTGTAAGAAGAGAATGGCTGATCCGATTATATCCATTAAGGGCCTCTGGGTCTTCCGGGGCGAACATGCAGTCCTCGAGGACATTCATCTTGATCTGGAGGCCGGAGACTTTCTCGGCCTGATCGGCCCCAACGGCGGGGGCAAGTCCACGCTGCTCAAGGTGATGCTGGGGCTCATCAAGCCCGACCGGGGAGAGGTCAGGATCTTCGGCCTGCCGCCCGCTGCCGCTCGCGGGAGCGTCGGCTACCTTCCCCAAAAGACCGTCTTTGACCACAGCTTTCCCGTCAAAGCGCTTGACGTCGTCCTCATGGGAAGGTTCAGCCGATCCGGCCTGCTTCACCGCTATGGCAGAGACGATCGCGAGGCTGCCCTTCGCGCCCTGCAGGCAGTGGGAATGGCCGGCCGGGCCGGGCGGGAGATCGGTGCCCTCTCCGGCGGAGAGCAGCAGAGGATCTTTGTAGCCCGCTCCCTGGTCTCGGACCCCAGACTCCTCCTGCTCGACGAGCCCACCTCCGGAGTGGATTCGGCCCAGCAGAAGGAATTCTACGATCTGCTCTGCCACCTCAACCGCGACCTGTCCATAGCCATTGTCCTGGTCTCCCATGATGTGACCGCTATATCCACTTATGTGAGCAAGATCGCCTGCTTAAACCAGCGGCTTTATTACCACGGCACCAAGGAATTGACCAGCGACGAGATCGAGAAGGCCTACGGCTGTCCGGTGGAGATGATAGCCCACGGCACGCCCCACAGGGTTCTGAGGATGCATGATTGAATTGGAAGCCCTCCAGTACGAATTCATGAGAAATGCCCTGGCGGCGGGGCTTGCCGCCTCAGTGCTCTGCGGCATAATTGGGATATATATAATTTTAAATAAAATAGTTTTTATCAGCGACGGCATAGCCCATGCCGCCTTCGGAGGCATCGGCCTCGGCTACTTCCTGGGCTACGATCCCCTGGCCTTCGGAATCGTCTCTGCCATCATCACGGCTCTGGGAATCGGCATGGTCAGCTCTAAAGCCCGCATATCCGAGGACACAGCCATAGGCGTGTTCATGGCCACGGGAATGGCCCTGGGCATAATGCTTCTCACCCTCTCCCAGGGCTACGCCAAAGACCTCTATGGCTATCTCTTCGGAAACATTCTGGCGGTGACGGGCAGCGATGTGCTGCTCATCTGCGGCCTCACTCTGATCATCATGGCCATCATTTTTTTGTTCTACAAAGAGTTTCTGCTTCTGAGCTTCGATCCCGTCTACGGAGAGGCCATCGGCCTTCCTGTACAGGCTTTGAAGCTCCTGCTCCTGGGCATGGTGGCTTTCAGCGTGGTGATACTCATCAAGATCGTGGGCATCATCATGGTCATAGCCCTTCTCACCATCCCCGGTGCCATAAGCAGAAGGCATCTCTTCGGCCTGCCGTCCATCATGGCCGGCTCCATAGTGCTTGGCGCCGTTTTTGTCACCGTCGGCCTGCTGCTCTCCTACATGCTCGACGTGCCCTCCGGGGCTACCATCATCCTCACTGCTGCCCTGGCCTTCTTCATCAGCACTGTGATCTCCAGATAGGCTAATTAATGATGCCGGGCATAGCCAGGCAGGATGAGGATAAAGCCGGAAAGGACCGCTCCAGTCTGCATTCTGCTTCTGTTTTGTCTGGCTCTTATGGTAGCGGTTCCCGGCCAGGACCTGCTTTTCTTCTCCGATGACCACTACAAATCGCTGGGCGAGCCGGAGCTGAGGGCTTCAATAGCCGGCCCCGTCCTGACGGCCGGCCGGGGGACCATTGCCCTGGACCTGGCCAATGCCGGAGAGCTGGAGGAGCTGGTGGCCGTCAACGGCAGCGGCAAAAGCGATGAGATTATGCAGGAGATGAATGAGGAGATGAAGAGCCCCGATGCTCTCAACATCACAGCCACAATTTTGGAATCATGGCCTCTGCTCTCTTCAGTGGGGCCGCAGCATATCGCCTCCCTTCCGGCAGGGCAGGCGAAAAGGCTCGTCTTCAATGTGACTGTTGACGGCAGCGCAGCAGGCTGGTATGACCTTCCCCTGCACCTGGAGTACGAGAGGCAGGTGGACGCCAGCGTGAGAGGCAGCGAGGTCTTGCCCATGCTTCAGGCCGAAAGGAGAGATCTCACCCTGCGGGCATATCTGGATAGCGACGGCCTGCCCCTGCATGTCTCGGCAGTCAGCTCCGGACTGACTCCGGGAGGCAGCGGCACTCTTCTGGCCGCCGTTGCCTGCAGAGAGGCCCAAACCCTGCATAACTGCTCGGCCCGGCTGGTGGCAGCAGACCCGTTTTATTCTGAGGGAGAAGCAGTCCTGCTGGGCGATATCGATCCAGGAGAGCTGGCCGTGGCCGGCTTTGCCGTGCAGGTGGACACCGGCGCACTCCCAGGAGAATACCAACTGAGCTGCGAGCTCTCCTGCCGGGAGAAACGTATAACTGTACCCCTTCCAATCACACTCTCCTCAAACGGCTGGCCGGGAGGGCCAGCACTTCTAGCTCTCAGACCGAAACTGGTCGGGCTTGTCGCTCTCGCTCTGGCCATTTCCGCAGTCCTGCTGTACCACAGAGGCGCACTATCCCTGCGCCGCAAGAAGAGGTGGCGGTAAAGATGCAGCAGAGTGGACGGGACAGCCAGTATGAGGTGGTTGAGCGGCAGGGCAATGGAGCCGACGACAATGAGGATCAGGGCAAAGAGGAGCATTAATCGATGACGCAAAAAGCGGTGGAGGCCAGAGGAATTGTCAAGAGCTACAAGAGCTTTTTCGGCAGGCCAGCCACAGTTCTCTCCGGGATCGACCTGGATGTGGAGACGGGAGAGATCTTCGGCCTGCTCGGCCCCAACGGCTCAGGAAAGACCACTCTCATCTCCATATTCTCGACTCTGATCTATCCGGAGCAGGGCAGCTTATCAGTCCTGGGAATGGATGCGCGCCACCACCAGTCAGAGATACGCAAGGCCGTGAACATCAGCACTGCCAAGCCCAACTTTCCCTGGAGCCTGACTGTGGCCGAGAATCTGCGCCACTACGGCATGCTCTACGGGCTCTACGGCCGGGGCCTACAGCAGGCGGTCAGCGACCAGATCGCTGCCTTTGAGCTGGAGGATTTCCGGGACATGAGATTTGAAAACCTCTCCACCGGCCTGAAACAGCGGCTGTCCATTGCCAAGGCCATGATGAACCACCCCCGCCTGCTCTTCCTGGACGAGCCTACCACGGGCCTTGACCCCGACATGTCCAGGAAGACGAGATCTCTCATCCAGAGAATCCACAGGGAAGAGAACATCTCCGTGGTTGTATCCACTCACTACATGCCTGAGGCGGAGATGCTGTGCGACAGAGTAGCCTTTCTGCGCAAGGGCAGGATAGTGGCCCTGGACACACCCCTCAATTTGAAGAGGCGGCTCTTCCTGGGGGAGAGGGTGGAAGTGAGATACGAGGGCACAGTGGATATCCCTGCCCTGCAGAGCATGCCCGGCGTCATGGGATTGAAGTCAGGGCCGGGATGGGTGGAGGTTGTGATGGAACGGGGGGGACATGGGATGGGAAAAGGCGAGGATAGAGAGAGAAACGGCCTGGATGGGATCATCAAGCTCTTCACCCAGGCTAAAATCCTGGACCTGACCATAAAGGAGCCTGATCTGGAGGATGTATTCATTGAGCTGGCAAGGTGAACTGAACAAGTATCTGGCCTCGGCCTACAAGAACTGGATCACCTCCAGAAGGAATATCTTCACCGTATTCGAGCTGTTCTTCTGGCCTATGATCAGCCTGCTTTCCATCGGCCTGCTCACCCAATTTCTCAGAGTGGAAGAAGCGATGGTCTCCTTTCTCCTGGTGGGAGCCATAGCCCTCACCATTCTCCAGGTGGCCCAGATAGACGTGGCCTATGTGCTGCTCTTTGACATGTGGTCCAAGAGCATCAAGAACACATTCATAGCCCCGGTGAGAAGCTACCATCTGGTCTTCGGTGCCGCCCTCTTCGGCATACTGAGGGGCAGTGTGGTCTTCATCATCCTGGCGGGAGTGTCTCACCTGCTCTTCGGCTTCAACTTCCAGGAGGGGGGACTGCTTCCCGTGCTGATCTTTCTCCTGGGAGTCTTTGCCATGGCCGCAGTGATAGGCATCATCGTCTGCATATCCATCCTCACCTTCGGCCAGAAGGCGGATGTTGCCGCCTGGAGCCTGAGCGGCCTGATACTCCTGGTCAGCGGGATCTACTATCCGGTGGAGGTTCTGCCGCCACTGCTCCAGGCCTTTGCCAGGCTGCTGCCCCTCACCTACTTCCTGGAGTACTACAGGTCAATATTTATCCCTGGCCCGCACCATCTGGCTACGGGCGCATTTCTGGCGGCATTCTACCTGGTCCTGGGTCTGTTCCTGCTGGACCGCGCCATAGAGAGGGCAAGAAGAACGGGCATACTGCTGCGTCTTTCGGAGTAATTGAAATGAAGGCTAATTTCCGGTTTGGGAAGTGCTCAGATTGATTAAGGGCATTTTGGGCCGCGTGTCGGTGGGAGACAGCCAGCCCGTGCGGCTGATGGGTATCATCAACCTCAGCCGTGAGTCCTTCTACAAGGGCTCAGTAGCCCAGCCGGGCGAGGCCCTCTCCCTGGCCCGGAGGATGCAGGAGGAGGGAGCAGATATGATCGACCTGGGGGCGGTGTCTACTGCTCCCGGATCGCCCTTTGTCAGCGAAGACCTGGAGAGAGAGAGGCTCTTTCCCGCCCTAAAGGAGGTTTTAGGGGGGCTGGATATACCCGTCTCCGTGGACACGCAGAGGGCCTCCGTGGCTGGCGATGCTCTCTCTTTGGGTGCTGAATGCATCAATGATGTATCCGGCCTCTGCCATCCGGCCATGGCGGCCAGTGTGGCGGAGCATGGCGGCTCTCTGGTCATCATGGCCTCAGCCCACCGGCCGGGGGATCTGCTCGATATGGATCAGATCATCCCTCTGCTGGGAGAGAGGATCATAGCCGCTGAGCAGGCAGGCGTTGAACCGGCAAAGATTGCCGTCGATCCCGGCATAGGCAAATGGGTGCCTGAAAAGGCTCCCTGCCACGACCTGGCCATACTTGACGGCCTGCCCCGTCTGCGGGTCCTGGGCCGGCCGGTGGTGGCAGCTCTCTCCAGAAAGTCGTTCATAGGGGAGGTTTTATCCCAGCCCGATCCCTTCCAGAGGCTGGAGGGAACGCTGGCAGCAACGGCCATCGCCGTCTACCTGGGGGCTCACATCGTCCGCACCCATGACGTGTCCGCCAGCAAAAATGCCATAAGAATGGCCAGGGCCATTCGGGGCGGCCTCTCCCACTCGACTGATGAGGAGCTGGAGGTGGAGGTGCTCGACGGCCTGGGCTTCTCGCAGGATCTGGGGCAGGTCCTTCGCCGCACCGGCGTAGATGAGCGGGGCTATGCCTCGCTATGCAGGAAAGGCTCTTTTCGCGTCCTTGCAGTGCGAAACCTGAGCAGCATGGAGGCACTGGTCATCAAGCAGGAGATGCTCGCCCGGGGCGGAGACGCCGCCATCCCCAAGATGGCTCTGCGCTGCGATCCCGGCCCGCAGGAGGTTTTAATATTGGGTACGGTTCATCAGATCTATGGGCTGGTCAAAAATTTAAGAGGGCAGCCCTTCCGGCTCTCCCGTCTGGCAGTGCTCATTGAGGCTGCTCTGGGGCTTGGGGACAGCGCGGAGCGCTACAGGTGAGTGCGTTGCAGGTAATTGGCATAAAGACGGATCTGGTAAGGCCGGGGGATGACCTGGCAGCCTGCCTGGAAGAGGCCATGAAAAGATCGGGCCTGGCTTTTCAGGACGGCGACATTCTGGTGGTCTCGGAGAGCACTGTGGCCACGGCTGAGGGAAGGGTGGTGGCTCTGCAGGATGTCAATCCCGAAGAGAAGGCCAGGATTCTCGCCGAAAAGTACGGCAAAGATCCCAGGGAGATGGAGCTGATACTCAGGGAATCGGACGAGATCATAGGAGGCATCCCCGGTGTGGTCCTCACCCTGAGGGAAGGATTTCTCTATCCCAATGCCGGAATCGATAACTCCAATGCCCCTGCTGGCCATGTGGTCCTCTTTCCAGCGGACGCCCGGGCTTCAGCCCGGCGAATGCGGGAGAGGCTGGCCAGGGGAAGACAGATAGGGGTGGTCATAGGCGACAGCCGCACCCATCCCCTGCGCCTGGGCTGCGTGGGTGTGGCCCTGGCCTGCGCCGGCATAGAGCCGGTGGAGGACGCCCGCGGCCAGAAGGACCTCTTCGGCAGGGAGCTGAAGATCACCAGGAAGGCGGTGGCCGATAACCTGGTCTCTGCCGCTCAGGTTGTCATGGGCGAGGGAGATGAGGGCATTCCCGCCGTGATCATCAGAGGCGCTCCCGTCTGCATCTGTGAGGCCAACAGCCCCATTCCCTCCATACCGCCCCATGAGTGCATGTATATCGGAGCCCTGAGGGCAGAGGCACCTACACCGCCGGATGACCCATCTTCGCTCGTCTCTTCACCCTCATCCGAATCCTGCGGCAAGCCTGCCCCATCTCTCCCCCGCCCCTATGCCGGGGGATACGATGAGCTCATCGAGCAGGCCGGGCAGGCCATGCAGAGGGCATATGCTCCGTACTCTCACTTCCGGGTTGGAGCCGCGCTCCTGGCCGGGAGCGGCAAGGTCTATTGCGCCGGAAATATCGAGAATGCTTCATCCGGGGCGGACATCTGCGCCGAGAGGGCGGCCATGGCTGCTGCCATCGCCTGCGGGGAGAGCAAATTTGAGGCGCTGGCTGTGGTGGCGGATACAGTTGATCCGGTCCCGCCCTGCGGCATATGTCGGCAGAGCCTGATAGAATTCGGGGAGGACATACTGGTCATAATGGCCAGCGCAGCAGGCGACGCCCTGACGGCTACGACAGGGCAGCTTCTGCCCAGAGCTTTCACCAAAAAATGCCTGAGATAATTAAAAAATGCTAAAAAAGAATGGCCGCGAGAGCGGACATTCTCTATTCTGTATTCTTCAGTGGGCTTCGCCCACCAGGTCCTTGCCGGGCTCCTTGCGCTCCACGGTATCGAGCTTGCATGTTGCCGGGCCGCAGACCAGCACATCCTGCTCCTGGAATTTGGTGTACGGATTCTCAGGTATGGTTGTATCCAGGCCCATGGATGCGGCCATCAGCTCCACGACGTCCAGAACCTTGATGCCAGATTTGGCGTCGTTTCTGCCGTCCATGATGTTCCTTCTGCAGAACGGACAGGTGGAAGCCATTATATCAGCCGAGACCTCCTCGCCGTCCTTGACTCTGGCCTTGGCGCAATCCAGTGCCAGGTCGGGAATTCCGGCCTTCACGCCGCCGCCTGCTCCGCAGCATCTCTGCAGGGCTCTGTTGCGCACCATATCCCTGAACTTGACTCCCGGAATGGATTGGATGCAGTCGCGAGAGGCTTCAAATGCCCAATCCTTGCCCATCTCATGCATGAGGTGCCGGCCATTATGGCAGGGGTCGTGGTATGTAACCGAGTAGTTGAGTGGGATCTTATATTCTACTTCTCCTTTTCTGATTTTTTCTCTGAGGTAGACAGAGAGCGGCACGTTCTTGTAAGGAATATAGCCTTCATACCATTTCGGCCAATCAATCGCCGAATTTCTTATGCATCCGGCACAGGCAAAGAGCACCGTTTTGGCCCCGGCATCCTTGAGGGCGTCGACATTGTGCACGGCATGCTCGGCCATGACCTCTCGCTGTCCGGTCCTAACCATAGCGGAAGCGCAGCACCATTCATCTTTTCCCAGCATGGCGAAGGGCACTCCCAGTTTATCCAGAATCCTGACTGTAGCGACTCCCAGTGCCTGCTGGCGGTAAGCAGCGGTGCAACCTGCGAAGTAAACTATTTCACCGGATTCCTGGATCTTGATATCCTTGGGGACCCAGCAGAGCCTATCCTCCTGCTTGGCCTGGTAAGGATTTCTATCTGCTTTGACCAGCTTGGGGAAGAATGACTGCTTGCCCACCGGGCCATCGCCACGCTTGACAAGGTTAGGGCGCATAGCTTCCCACAGCTCTACGGTCTTGATTCCTGCCTCGCAGACAGTGCCGCAAACGCCGCAGGTGGTGCAGCTATATGTATCATCAGTGAAGATCTTCATTTCATCTTCAGTGAGCGGCTTGGCGCCGAAGACCTTGGCCCGCAAGCTGTGGCTTTTGGCCATAAGCTCTCTCCACCGTGCGTTCTTGTACATGGGTGTGATTCCCGGGCGGTCCGGTCTCACAGCGAAGGTGGGACACCACTTCATGCATTCCTGGCAGCGATTGCAGCCGTCTACTTCCATGAGCTGGGTGGAGAGCATGTATCCGGAAAGCAAAGGCTTTGATTCTTTGTTGTTGGCCAATTTATTCGCCTCCTCTGTTGGCTATAAGCGTCATGGGTGTAGCTATCACGTGGATGTATTTGCTCCAGGGCAGGACAAATGCGAACAGCCCCAGCGCCAGTACGGTATGAATCAGGGCGAAGTGGGGGGCATAGATGGGATATGCAAAGAGATTTCCCAGAAGGAAGTCATTGCCGCGCATCCACTCTGCATAAAATCCGGTGACTGTGATGAGAAACACGGCGCCGATCAGGAAGGCGTCATAAGCGCTGGTGTTGTCCCTCACGAACTTGAGCAGAATCCTCCTGGATACGGCAATGGTGGAGCCGATAAGCAGCAGGTAGCCGAAGAGATCGAATGGCAGGGCCATCATCTCCTTTACCATCTCCGCCTCATGGGCCAAGCCGAAGATCGAGTCGAAGTGCTCTACGATATCAACCATCAGCCCCAGGCCGGAGAGGGCTGCCAGCATCAGAAATCCGTAGAACATGCTCATGTGCATGACCCAGCGCACCGGGCTTCTGGCAAGGGTCCTCCGCAGGAGAAGGACATCCAGCACAACCGTCCTCAGAAATACCCATAATCCGTCCTTGAATGCCTCATGAATCCAGGTGGCCAGGAAAAGCCAGAAGCTGTTTCGCAACTGGTCGTGGTAACCGGTGGATCCGAGGCCCCATTTCTTAAAGTTGAAATATATGCCATATATCCAAACAGCAAGCACTATCACTGTCAGGAGTATCACAAGATTAAAAGTGAGGCCCAAAGTGTAAAACGCCATCTCATTTCCTCCTATATATATTTATCTACCTATCGGAGCGTTACGACCATTATTTGTGACCAACTTACCTGACAACTAATACTTAAATATTCCCTCGCCGTCGCTTGAAAACTCGTCTCTTTTGCCAGGGGAGGCGGCCCATGCGGCCATGGGGCAGCAGAGATGGAAAGGCGATGCGCTGTGGACGCGGAAAGAGGCAGGAAAACCTATTTTCCCGGAGCTCTCCCCTGGCCGAAAAGCCGCGAAGTCAATGAGAAAGACTTAAAGATCAGCACCTTCCTATCTCATTCAGATATGTCTGCCATCGAATTCTTCAGCACCAACGGCCATCAGCAGCGCGTGGACTTCCGCCGGGCGCTGCTGGTAGGCCAGGCCCCGGACAAGGGGCTCTACATGCCGGAAAAAATTCCCCGAATCTCAGAGGAGCTGATCGGCCGCTTTCCCGCCATGAGCTATCCTCAGATCGCCTATGAGGTCATTAAGCCGTACCTTGGCGACCTGGTCTCCGACTCCGCCCTGCGGGCGATGCTGGATGATGCCTACAACTATGAGGTGCCTGTGCAGAGGGTGTACGATGAGAAGTATGTGATGCGCCTGGATCGCGGCCCGACCTGCTCCTTCAAGGACTTCGCCGCCCGGCTCATGGGCCGGCTCATCCAGTACTTCCTCAAGCAGGAGGGCAGGAGCATACTGATCCTCACCGCCACCTCCGGGGACACAGGATCGGCGGTGGCCCATGCCTTCTACGGCCTGGAGAATGTGAAGGTGGTGGTGCTCTTCCCGGAGAAGGAGGTCACAGAGAGGCAGCGCCGCCAGATGACAACTCTCGGCAAGAACGTATTTCCCCTGGCGGTGCAGGGCAAGTTCGATGACTGCCAGGCCTTGGTCAAGCAGGCATTTGTGGACCCGGAGCTGGCCTCGCTGGAGCTGTCCTCTGCCAATTCCATAAACATCGGCAGGCTGCTGCCCCAGGCAGTCTATTACTTCTATGCCCAGTCGCGAGCTGCGCCTGGGGGGAGGGTCGTCTTCTCCGTGCCCAGCGGCAACTTCGGAGACCTGATGGGCGGCCTTCTCGCCTACCGCATGGGCCTGCCCGCCAAAAGGTTCGTGGTGGCCACCAACGAGAATGACGAGTTTCCCCGCTTCATGAAGACAGGCGTGTACGAGCCCATCCGGCCCAGCAAGAACTGCATATCAAATGCCATGAATGTGGGCCATCCCAGCAACCTCGCCCGCCTCTTCTCTCTCTACGGCGGGCAGATGGACGAGGCCGGAAGGGTGGGAAAGATGCCCGACCTCGCAGCCATGAACAGGGACCTATATGCCGTATCGGTCACGGATGAAGAGACGCGCCGCACCATCAAGGATGCCTACAGCCGCTACGGCATCCTCCTGGAGCCGCACGGGGCAGTGGGCTGGGCGGGGCTGCTCAGGTATCTGGAAGAGTGCGGCGAGGCAGGACCATGCGTCTCTCTGGAGACGGCTGATCCGGCGAAGTTCCCGGATGAGATTGTGAGGGCCACGGGCGCAAGTCCGCCCCTTCCCCCGGCCATGGCCCGGCTGGATGAGCTGGATGAGGCCTTTGAGAGGATCGACGGGCGGTATGATTCACTCAAGCAGTATCTGAAGCGCTTTGTCCAGGAAAAGTCAAACAATGAAGTGAGATGAGCGGGCTGGTGAAGCATAATGGCAGGGCAAAATTCGGGATTATTCTTCGATGATGTGGGCAGCTTTCCCCTGCCCGGAGGCGTGCGTGTGGAGGAGCTGTCCTCCCGGCAGTATCTGGACCTCGTGCGCGATGTGCTGGAGAAGAAGAGGCAGTCGGGTGTGGAGGCTCCCACCTATCCTCAATTCCGGGACATGATCCGCATGTTCATGGATGCGATCGCCGATCCCCAGCAGTCGGAGAGCCCGTACCTGATAAAGAGGGCATGCGCGAGCATACTGGAGCTGTCGGCGGTTCCTGCCGGCCAGAGGGTGAGGGTCTGCGTCACCGGGCCGCTGGAGCTGTACATCTCCGCCTTCGGCACCACCGCCTATACCGATATCCTGTATGCCCTGGCAGAGAGTGTGGCCCGCTTTCTGGAGAAGGCGCGGCAGGAGGGAAAGATGTCCGTGGCCTCCATAGACGAGCCCAGCCTGGGAATCTCCTCTGCCATCATCTTCCCGGAGGACGAGGTCCGGCAGACCCTGGAGATAGCCAGCGCCCCCTGCCGGGGCATGGACTGCGAGGTGCACCTGCACTCCCCCCTTTTCGCCGGGACCTGCGCTGCTGTGCCGGGCATCAGCATCGTGGGAATTGAGTCTGCGGCCCATCCCGACTATCTGCAACTGATCGACAGAGCAGTGCTCGAAGATACGGACACCTATCTGAGGGCGGGAATCGCCCGCACGGACATCCTGTCCATGTCTGCCAGGCTCAATGAGAGGCTCGGTGTCAACCTCTGGAACGACCCGCCCCAGCTGGAGAGGGAGATTTTGCAGATGGAGACAGCTCAGGTGATGAGGGACCGGCTGGAGAGGGCTTATGGCCTCTTCGGGGAGAGGCTGCGGGCCACGGGGCCGGACTGCGGACTGGGGTCTTGGCCGGGCCAGGAGCTGGCGGGAAGGCTCCTCTCCAATTGCGCCCAGGCGGTGCAGGGCTTCAGGAAATCCAGATCTATAGAGCGCGTTTATTGAATCGATTGCTATGCAAGCGCTGGTTAAATGAGGCCTAGCTTTTCAAATATAAAGATCATTGTATCATAAAAACATATACTACTGATTGACATATATCCGCGGATATTTGCATCGATTAGCGTCTATGCATAAATATTTCTCTTTGGAGCTTTCTCATTTCAGTATATCTAATTAAGGATTACTATGATTACCATTATCTATAAATATTTTAAGAGCATTGGTAAGTATCATGAA
>ERZ1645192.1182-NODE-1182-length-21995-cov-19.916454_pt1 | contig 21995 bp, 17 predicted proteins | sample MGYA00575354_ERZ1645192 | MGnify/ENA primary metagenome ERZ1645192 (study PRJEB40844, sample SAMN11349763) | freshwater sediment metagenome | isolation source: river sediment | host: Sediment | place: India: Faizupur Khadar , New Delhi | collected 2017-02-21 ... | reverse complement strand
TTTATGAAAATATTCACCACATCTCAAATCCGGCAGCTCGATGAATACACCATTGAGCATGAACCAATTGCATCCATCGGATTGATGGAACGCGCCGCCGACAGGCTGCTTCAGCAGTTCAAAAAAGACTGGAGCATGAACCGCGACGTACTGATACTGGCAGGTCCCGGCAACAACGGCGGAGACGGACTGGCTCTGGGGCGCATGTTGCTTCAGATTGGTTACGAAGTTCAGGTAATACTGATCCACGGAGGAAAAATTTCACCCGATTGCAAACAAAACAAAGACCGTTTAGAGCAATATTTCCCCGATTTTTTCACCGAACAAATTAATATTTTTTCTCCACCCGAAATAACAAAAAAAACCATAATTGTAGATGCACTTTTCGGTTCGGGGCTTTCAAAACCGCTGGAAAACACGTATGCAGCAGTCGTTGACTGGATAAACCGAAGCGGAAATACTGTGGTGGCCATTGATATTCCATCCGGATTGTGCGGCGAGCAATGTGCTGCTGATGCCGATCCGGTAGTAAAAGCAAACCTGACTTATACGTTGCAGTTTCCGAAAACAGCATTCTTTTTTGCGGAAAACGAGAAGTACACCGGCAAGTGGAAAGTAATTGATATTCAGCTACATCCCGGAGCTGTTGCCAAAACCGAAACAAATATATACCTCACCGAAAAGGCCGATATCCGGACAATGCTAAAACCCAGGGAACGATTCTCACACAAAGGAACATTCGGACACACGCTTATCTGGGCAGGCAAAAAAGGCATGGCAGGAGCAGTAGTGCTGTCGGCTAAAGCAGCTTTACGAAGCGGAGCAGGTTTGGTGAGTGTGCACAGCGTGGAAGATAACCGGGTTATTCTGCAATCCACAGTACCTGAAGCTATTTTTGTGAGTGAATTACCGGATTTAACCAATTACAACTCGATAGCCATAGGCCCCGGACTTGGCACCGATTTTCAAACGACAGAAATGCTTTTTGAAATGCTAAAAACAATGTATAAACCCTGTGTGCTCGATGCTGATGCCCTGAACATCATTTCGCGGCATAAGAATTTCCTTGAGTTTGTACCCGAAAACAGCATTCTCACTCCCCACCCGAAGGAATTTGATAGACTGTTCGGTGCCTCGACTCACTCGCAGGAAAGAATGGAAAAAGCGATTACAGCTGCCCGGGAGCATGGGCTGGTGATAGTGCTGAAAGGCGCCAACACATTTATTTCCACACCTGCCGGAAAGCTATACATAAATTTTACCGGAAATCCCGGAATGGCCGTGGGCGGAATGGGCGATGCACTCACCGGAATTATTGCAGGGATGCTGGCTCAGGGTTATTCACCCGTAGAAAGCTCAATTTCAGGTGTTTACCTGCATGGTTTGGCTGGTGACCTGGCACTCAGTTCACAATCGGAAGAAAGCCTGCTGCCTTCGGATTTGATTCAAAACCTGGGGAATGCCTTTACTACAATACGGAAATCGTGAGATTTATGAACACAACATACTACTTAATATACTGATTTTTAGTACTTTATATTTATTTATCGGATCATTCAACGACATACAGGTACAAATTCTGAAATTTTAGCCCTGCAAACGAATAAAACAGTTGAAAAAATCTTACATTTGTGGTGAGCAAGTATTTACATCCATTTTTTAAATCGAAAATATCTGTTTTGAGTAAAAAAAAGTTCTGACAAATGAAACGGTTACTATTTTTTATCGTAATTTTTCTGACGATATTACCCGTCAGATCACAGGAAATCACGCTGGCAGCATGTCAGGAACAGGCGCGAGCAAATTTTCCGCTTACCCGGCAGCAGGGACTCATTGATCAGGTGACAAAAAACACCATTGAGGCATTGATGGCACAATATTTTCCGCAATTCCGGCTCAGCGGACAGGCGTCCTATCAATCTGATGTAACAAAAATTGACCTGAATATGCCGGACGGTTTTCCGAAAATTGACATCCCCACACCCGAAAAAGATCAGTATAAACTGTACCTGGACGTATCGCAAACTATATTCGGAGGGGGATCACTCGGCGTACAGCAGCAATTTACCAAAGCCGAAGCGGAAGTGAACAAACAGCGCATCGAAGTGGAACTTTACAAACTTCGGGATAAAATTAATCAGGTATATTTCGGTATTCTGCTTGCCGATGAGCAACAGAAACAAACCGATATCCTGAAAAATGACCTGAACACCGCACTTGAAAAAGTGAAAGTGATGGTAAAAAACGGAGTCAGCCTGGAGACCAACCAGTTTAATCTGGAAGCCGAATTGATTACGATTAATCAAAATATCAAAAACATCGAACTAGGACGCTCAGCCTTGCTGGAAATTCTGGGAAAATTGATTGGAAAGGACTTAGACAAAGAAACTCAACTGACAAAACCAGGCACCATCCGACTGAAATCTGATTTTGTCCGTCCTGAACTTACACTCATAGACTTACAAAAAAACACGCTGAGCCTTCAAAATCTTCAGCTTGCTGCTCAAAATGTGCCGGAAATATCACTTTTCCTGCAAGGCGGATGGGGAAAACCTGCCCTGAACCTTTTCAGTACTAAATTTGAGCCCTACTATCTCGGAGGTGTGAGGTTACAATGGAACATCTCAAGGCTTTATACCATCCTGCGCGAACGACGAATTATTGAAACCCGCCTGAAAATGTATGATGTTGAGAAAGATATGTTTACAATGAACAACGATATCGAACAAACACAGCAGCTCAGCAAAATCAATCAACTGAACCTTTCACTCAAATCGGATGATGAACTGATTGCATTACGAAGCAAAATCAAGCAAACATCGCAGGTACAGCTCGAAAACGGTGTGATTACAAGTGCCGATTTTATCCGCGATGCCAATGCCGAAAATCAGGCCCGACAGAAAAAAGCACTCCACGAAATGCAACTGATACTCGAACAGTATCACCTCTTGTGGATGAAAGCCACACCCTGAACGCTCACCGAAAGAGGAAAAAACCGTTCAGCAATCCATTTGCTGAATTTTAAGAAATTATTGAAAGATAATCAAATTATTACGTAAACAATTCAAACACTATATTTCAAATGAATTCAATCCAATCCGTTAGCATTCACCGAAATCTTCCTTCCGGAGGTTGGATAGCAGGTGTATTATTCATAGTCTTATTGTTAACGTCGTGTAAATCAACCACTAACGAAGCCTTTGCATCCGGATACTTTGAAGCAGTGGAGACCATCGTTTCAGCCCGTGGAAACGGAACGATACAATACCTGAACGTGGAAGAAGGCATGGATCTGCAGGCAGACACCAAAGTAGGACAGATTGACAGCACACAAATATATCTGACTATCAGACAAATACAAGCCCAGAAAGGAGCAGTTCTGAGCCGGAAACCCGACATCAGCTCGCAAACTGCTATTCTGAAAGAACAGCTCGCGCACGCCAACCGCGAACTGATACGTGTGGAGAACCTGAACGCAGGCGGAGCAGCCACCCAAAAGCAACTGGACGACGCCCGTTCGGCCGTTGCAGTGCTCAACCGTCAACTCAGCGCACAGCAAACCACACTCGACAAAACTTCCGCAAGCGTAGGCAAAGAAACCAATCCGCTCGAAGTGCAGATTTCGCTGCTGCAGGATCAACTCGAAAAATGCCGCATTATCAATCCGGTGACAGGCACCGTACTGGTGAAATACGCCGAACCCACCGAAATGACTGCCATCGGAAGACCGCTGTACAAAATAGCCGATTTATCGACGCTCCAGTTGAGAGCATACATTACCGGCAAACAATTAGGAAGCCTCAAACTGGGACAAAAAGTGAAGGTGACAACCGACCTGGGCAAAGAAAAACCGGCTGAATACGAAGGAACGGTAAACTGGATTAGCAACAAGGCGGAATTTACACCGAAAACAATTCAAACCCACGAAGAACGCTCCAACGAAGTTTTTGCCATCAAAGTAGCGGTAAAAAACGATGGATTTCTGAAAATAGGAATGTACGGAGAAATTGCCCCACCAAACCTCCCCAAAGGGGAGGCTATTAAAGAGTAAATGTGAACACTATTTTCTCGTTTTATTGTTAAATTGGAGGTCAAACATTTTCGTCTGACAATTAGAAAACATAAATGCCACTTTTTCAAACAAATACCCAATCGCACGAACCAGCATCCCCTCTTCGGGGGGTGGGGCGGCTTTACATCTCCGTATCAAACCTTACCAAGACATACGAAAACGGTAAAGTGCGCGCCCTGGATGACGTGAGTTTTACGGTGGATGAGGGCGAGATTTTTGGTTTGATTGGACCCGACGGCGCCGGTAAAACTTCCATATTCAGGATACTGACCACGCTGCTTATCCCCGATAGCGGAAAAGCAAGCGTATTGGGTTACGATGTAGTGAAAGATTTCCGTAAAATCAGAAATGAAATTGGCTATATGCCCGGCAGGTTTTCACTTTATCCGGATTTAAGCGTAGCAGAGAATCTGAATTTCTATGCCAGGCTTTTCGGTACGACCATTGAAGCAAACTATCACCTCATCCGCGATATTTATGTTCAGATTGAACCATTTAAAAAGCGAAAAGCAGGACAACTTTCGGGCGGAATGAAGCAGAAACTTGCCCTTTGTTGCGCGTTAATTCACAAACCAAAAGTGCTTTTTCTCGATGAGCCGACAACAGGAATTGACCCCGTTTCGCGCAAGGAATTGTGGGAAATGCTCCGGAAACTGAAAGACGAGGGGATCTGCATTTTTGTTTCGACTCCTTACATGGACGAAGCCGTAAGATGCGACCGCATAGCTCTGATACAGCAGGGTGTAATTTTGAAAACTGAAACTCCCGAAGCGATTGTGAAACAATACGACAAACCGATTTTTGCAGTCGGTGCTGATAACACCTATCAATTGCTTAAAGTGCTCGAACAGTATCCGAATCGCCTCAACAGCTATGCCTTTGGCGAATTTGCTCATCTGGTAACAAATGGCAACGAAGATGAACTGAGCGATTTTCTGGAAAAAAAAGGGCTGAAAGACATCACAATAAACCGGATAAAAGCTTCAATTGAGGACTGTTTTATCGATTTAAGCATCAGGAATTTTTCTACATAATACGGCGCATAAAAACAGTAAAAAAGCTAAGAATAATTCGTTTATTTTCAGTAAAAACAGACAGGAAAACAGGGTTTTCAGGACACAAAACTAACCGATTTTTTTCTAAAAAAACAAGCATTTATGTATTCCATTACAGCTGAAAAACTCACCAAAAAGTTCGGAAATTTTACCGCCGTCGATGCTATCACGTTCGAAGTAAAAGAAGGTGAAATTTTCGGTTTTCTGGGTGCCAACGGAGCCGGAAAAACCACTGCCATGCGGATACTTTGCGGCCTGTCGTATCCTACTTCCGGAAAAGCTTCGGTAGCCGGATTTGACGTTTACAAACAACAGGAAGATATAAAGAAAAACATTGGATACATGAGCCAGAAATTTTCGTTGTACGAAAATCTGACGGTGAGCGAGAATATAGAATTTTACGGAGGCGTTTACGGATTGAGAATGAGGGAGATAAGGCCGAAAACGAAAAACATATTGCAAAAACTGGGACTGGACAGCGAAGCGAATAAGCTGGTGAGTTCGCTCCCACTCGGCTGGAAGCAAAAACTGGCTTTTTCCACGGCCATTTTTCATGAACCCCGGATTGTATTTCTGGACGAACCGACCAGCGGCGTAGATCCGGTAACCCGCCGGCAGTTTTGGGAAATGATCTATGAAGCCGCATCACGGGGCATCACGGTTTTTGTCACAACGCACTACATGGACGAAGCCGAGTATTGCAACCGCATTTCGCTGATGGTGGATGGCCGGATTGATGCACTTGACACACCAAAAAACTTGAAAGCCGAACACAACGCCCAATCAATGGACGAAGTGTTTTATGCGCTGGCGAGGAAAGCGAAGAGGAGTGATTAGCCCCCTAACCCCCTGAAGGGGGAATTTGTCGCATTTTGAATGAGTTTTGATAATTCAATGAATTTGAACGTATTTTTTGAATGATTAATAAGAGAAAATATAAGCAATCCCACTCCTCAACTCCCCCTTCAGGGGGCTGGGGGGCAATCCTTATGGCATTTCTCCACAAGGAGTTCCTGCATGTCTTTCGGGATAAGCGGACCTTGCTGGTGATGTTCGGGCTGCCCATTGCGCAGATATTGATATTTGGTTTTGCGCTTACCAACGAGGTAAAAAATGCCCGGTTGCTGATAGTAAGCCCGGTGCAAGACACAGAAAGTAAGAAACTGATTGAAAAAATTGATGCCAGTTCGTATTTCACAGTCACCCACATTGTTCCTACGCGGCAAAATCTCGAACATTATTTCAGAAACAACGAAGCCCAGTGTGCGCTCATTCTTCCCGACGATTTTTCGGCATCGGGCGTTTCACCTTCGCAGGTTCAAATTGTAGCTGATGCCACCGATCCTAATTTTGCCAAAACGGTGGTTTTTTACCTTTCGGCCATCCTGGGTGAATTTCAGCAACAGTCGCAGCCCGCTCAAAGCATTCCGATGGCAATAAAAACAGAAGTCCGGATGCTCTACAATCCATCTCTGATGGGTGCCATGAATTTCGTTCCGGGAGTTATAGCGCTGATAATGATGATAGTATGCACTACGCTCACGTCCATATCCATTGTTCGCGAAAAAGAAACGGGAACGATGGAAACCCTGCTCGTATCGCCTCTGAAACCATTTCTGCTCATCATTTCCAAAGCTATACCCTACACGGTGTTGTCGCTGGTCAATCTTTCGTTCATTTTGCTGTTGAGCAATCTGGTGCTCGATGTTCCCATTCGCGGCAGTATTCTTTTACTGTTGTTTGAATGCTTGTTGTATATTATTGCCTGCCTTGCGCTGGGTCTGATGATATCCAACATTGCCAGTTCGCAGGCAGTAGCCATGATGATTTCGATGGCCGGCATACTGCTGCCCACCTTGCTGCTCACCGGATTTTTGTTTCCACTTGAGAATATGCCGTGGATATTTCAGTGGCTCTCCAACGTTGTGCCGGCTCGCTGGTTTTTCATTATTGTAAAATCCATCATGCTGAAAGGAGTTGGTTTGGAAGATGTATGGCTGGAAACAACCGTACTGATAGGTATGACCGTTTTTCTGCTGGCTGTAAGTCTGAAACGATTCAAAATACGGTTGGAATGAGAATACTCCTGTTCATATTGCGCAAGGAATTTATCCAGATTTTCAGAGACAGGATGATGTTGCCCATGCTGCTCCTGATGCCTCTCATGCAGCTGCTTATTCTCCCTTTTGCTGCTGATATGGATGTGCGTCATCTGAAAATTATCATCGTGGACAACGATCACAGCCCTGTTTCAAAAAGCCTTATTTCAAAATTTACAGCCTCCGATTTATTTGAAATTTATGCTATTTCGGGTTCATACAACGAAGCATTGAAACTGATTGAAACCGACAAAGCCGATATTATTTTGCAAATTCCGCACGGATTTGAGCGGAATTTAATCCGTGAAGGGTCCGAAAAAGTGGCTATTACGGCCGATGCAATTAACGGAGTGAAAGCAGGACTTGGTACCAGCTATCTGAATGCCATTATACAGAATTTCAATCAGGACATAGCGCTCGAGTGGAGCAATGCAACAAGCCTGACACCCCCTCTGGATGTTCGCTATTCGTTCTGGTACAATCCGTATCTGAGGTATAAGAATTTCATCGTTCCGGCCATTCTGGTGCTGCTTGTAACGGTTATCAGCGGTTTTGTGTCGGCATTGAACATTGTGAGCGAAAAAGAAAAGGGAACTATCGAACAAATCAACGTCACTCCGATAAAAAAATGGGAGTTTATCATCGGAAAAGTTTTGCCATTCTGGTTAATTGGTATTTTTGATTTCAGTCTTGGTCTGCTTATTATGTATTATGTATATGGAATTCAGATTGTAGGGAGTCTTAGCACGCTTTATCTGTTTGCAATAGTGTACATTACCGGTATTCTGGGCTTTGGTTTGCTCATTTCTACGGTAAGCCACACGCAGCAACAATCCATGTTTGTGGCTTTCTTTTTCATCATGATATTTATACTCATGAGCGGCATGTTTACCAATGTGGAAAGCATGCCTCCGTGGGCTCATACCATTTCCAGCTTAATTCCGGTGACGCACTTTATGCACGCGGTGAGGGCTATTGTGCTGAAAGGCAGCGTTTTTCTCGACTTATGGGTGGACATGGTTTACATACTGTGTTTTGATGTGGTGGCGATTGCGGCAGCAGTGATCAATTATCATAAAACGGTTTAATCAATTCTTCATTCGGCCAGTAAGTACATTCTTTCAGCCTTTTTTCCCAAAAATTATCAATAAAAATTGTGAAACAAAAAACAGGAAACGAATGCTTCCTGTTTTTTTATTTATCTATGAACTGAGGATTTCTTTTAATACTTTTTCTCCCCGGTAAGTTCTCCATTTTCATTCCACATACGCCACACACCCACTTTTTTACCGTCGTTGTAGTTCATTTCATAACGTTTGGTTCCATTTTCATCCCAGATACGCCATACACCGTGTTTTTTATCGTTTTTATATTCAGCTTCGGAAATGAGTTGACCGGCAGCGCTGTATGAGCGCCACAATCCATGAAACTGCCCGTTTTTGTACGAACGGATTTCTTTGGGCTTGTTGTTTTCAAAATAGACAACATACGTGCCTTCGGGTGAACCGTTTTTGATATGCATTTCAAGTTTTAGAGAGCCATTATCGTAATACTCCCTGTAATCGCCGGTATAAAGTTTGGTTTGAGTTGCATCGGTGAAATAAAGGCCTTCCTTTTCCACAATAGTGCTTACAGCGGGTGTCTGCGCTGTAGCCAGAATTGCGATGATACTCATCAGCAACAAATAAACCGGTTTTTTTGAGAAATACATTTTGTTGAGCGTTAGTATATTAAAAGTATTTTGAAACATTTTTGAAACAAAGATATAACAATTATGAAACATTCGTTCAGAAAACCTTATTACAGGTCTAAATTTAATATGTGTTACAAAATCCGGGTCCAACCATTTCAATTGTTTCATAAAACAGCTTACCTCTTTCTGATCTGATTTTCAATAGATTAATGTCATTGAATACCCGAGAGCAAAACGATTCGGACCGGACACTTTTTTCAAAAATGCTTCATTTTTCATTTTCTCAAAATGCATATTTTGTCCAGCCAAATACAGCTTTATCAGCACCTGTGTTGTTTCCTCCAACGGTTACAACGCCAACTCCACTCACCTCTCTTGTCGGAGCCGTGGTCAACTGGCTTGTCAGACTTACTCCTGAAGTTGGGTCGCCTGCACCTTTGGAATCTGTGAGGTCAACCAAATCGGCAACAGAACCGGTACCTTTGATAATTGCATTGGTAATTGTGGCCTTTGCTCCACGGCGAATTTTGATGGCATCCTGCATTTGTGTGGTTTTGTCGGTATTGAAATCGAGCCTCAGATCAATAGTCATGTTATTTACCACGAAGTTCGACTGGCCGGTTTGGGTCGGGAAGTTTCCATCGAAATTTCCATCGGCTTCGATACCGCGCGGATCGGATTCTGTACTGGTATAACCTTTTGCCCATACGCCGTAAGCGGTTGTAAGCGTTCCGTTATAGCCTTGCGTAAAGTCGAACATGTCATCATCCGGATTTACGGCCAGAAAGTTCTTAACATTTACAGAGCCACCGAAGAATTCAATGGCGTCGTCGGCACTTTCGAGTACATATATATTCTCGATTACGGTACCACTGCCTACACCATTCAATGTAAGTCCGTTGTGTTCCACATCAGCACTTGAGCGTGCACCCGGATATTCGATTATCAGGTATTTGATAGTACCTGAATTATCTGCTGCAACGGTACCTCCGTAAGTATAAGCAGAGTTCACTTCAGTAGATCCGGTGCTTCCGCCTGCCAGCGGGGCTTTACCATTGATAATCAGACCGCCCCAGTAACCTGAAGTTGCTGTAGCAGCGTTTGCAGTCATCCGAACAGGATTTTCAGCAGTGCCATTCACATTGATTTTACCGCCCTGAAGTACCAGGATGTAATTGCTGAATCCTTTATTTGCTTTTATTACCGTTCCGGCTGCAATGTTGAGCACGCCTCCGTCTTCCACGATGAGCGGACCATCCAGAATATAATCAGTGCCTGCAACCAGGTTTTCGGTTTGACCTGCTCCTATCGAACCTGCAATACCTTGTGGTTCAACCACGGAATCTTCCGGTTTACAGGAATTAAATGTTAGTGACATCATCACTACAGTTATTGCCATCAGGCTTAAAATAAACTTTTTCATTTTTTTTTTAACTTTTAATGAGTTTAAGAAAATTATACGATTAGTTTTATATGTTTAGAGGTTTTTGATTAAAAATCAATCATTGTTTATAGTTCGTACGTGATACCTATACTCAGGTCCATTCCTTTTGTGAATTCGTTGAGAATAACATTTTCAGTCCCGTCGGAATTTTCGCGTGATAGCTTGTATGCCGGATTCAGGATGTTGTTTGCTTTGAGCTTTAGCGTCAGATTTTTATTCATTTTGGATGAAGACACAAAAGCCAGAGCAGGAACACCTTCTTCAATAATGTCTTTGAAACCAAGCGCTCCGATGGTGTGAATGCGATTACTGAAATAGTTGAATACGAGCGAATTGACAAAACTCTTTTTGTGGATTGAATAGTTGTGTGAAATATCAAAATTCACAATTACAGGCGCAGCACCTTCGAGTTTGGTGTGTCGGGAACGCAACTGACCATTGAAATCGGTGTAATTAACTGCCAAATCAGTATAAATGTACGAAGCATTCAGTCCTACTGATAATCTGTTTGTTTTATCGCTGCTGTTTCCATTGAGCGAAAACAGATTTTTTCGTATTTCAAGTTCCACTCCGGCTGCTGTGGCAAATTTACTGATATTGTCGTAGGTAAGCAGCCCGGCGGAGTTACCAATGTCCACACGTGCTATCGGATTAACAATATGCTTGTAGAATCCGGTGATTGAAATCAGTTCGGAAGGGGTAATGTAAAAGTCCCATTTCAGGTCGGCATTGTAGTTATCCGACGGCTTGAGTCTGGCATTACCCTGGCTGGAGAAACTGATATTGACATACTGATAGGGTGAAATTTCCTTTGACTGAGGCAATGTGTATGTTTTACTAAGTCCCAGACGGAGTGAATTCCGGTTGTTTGCGTCGTATTTCAGGTTTAGTGCAGGCAGAAAATAAAGTTTGTTGATGCTTTCTTTCCCCGGAGCCACGTGCTGCACGTGATGATTCACAGTCATATCCACTTTATCGGCTTTCACACCGGCGTTGGCAGTCAGTTTATCTGTCAACTGATAATTCACTTCTGCGTAAGGAGCGTGAATAAACTTATACACTTTATATTGGTTCATATCTCCCTCGGTCATCATAAATTTTCCGGCATCATAATTTGACTGATTGTAGATGTTATCCAGACTCAAATTTTGAATTTGATAAGTTCCGCTCACTGCCGTAAAGTTGTATTCCACAGCTTCAAAATTGTCAAAAACCAAACGTCCGCTGTAACCTGCCTGAAAATTTGAATTACCTTTCCCAAACTTATCTCCGATTGCATAGGTCAGATTTATTTTTGCATTGAAGTCATTTTCTTTTAATAATGAAAAAAAGCGTTTCTGGCGGTTACTGCCGGTGAGGAAGTAGGATCCGTCCACATCTTTCGACAGATAATTCTCCCTGCGATCGGGTTCGGCACCTTTTACATTATTATGCGACAAGCCCGCTTTCAGACGCATTTTCTCGTTTAGTTTCCAGTCAGTAATCAGCTGGTTAGTAATCAGCAGGTTATCATTTGTCTGCTGACGACGAAGAAAACCCATGTAATCTTCGCTGTCCTGGTAGCGCTCGCCGTTAAGCCCGCTGTATTCTCCCACGTACTGATTGGTAGCGTGCACCATCATGAAATTGTAACTTAACTGATGATCTGTGAATTTGTAAAGTACATTGGTGAGAGCAAGCTGGCTGGCATTGTTTGAAAATTTCCTGCCTTTCTGGTCCTGATAAATGGTGCCGGCAGTATTGGAATTTCGAACTGTCTCGTCGGTCAACGAGTAGCTTTTACTGTTCGAAGCCACAACAAAGAAAGAAAGCGGATTGGCATTTTCTCCGATTTTGAAACTTTTTCCTCCTGAAACACCAAAACCGTGATTCAAAGGCATTGATTTCTGTGGATCCAGGCTATTCTTAAAACCAAAACTGCCATCCGAAGGACGTGTCCGGTCGGCAAATCCGAAATAGTTGGCGCCGTCAGCCACCAGATAATCGGTTTGGAAGGCATCCGGATTTGCTCCGGCAGATACTTCAAATCCAAGTGCCCGGTTACCAATCAGTTCTTTCGATGAAATATCAATAACAGCTCCTCCCACATCTCCGGCCAGCGAACTGTTGAATACTTTGTTTACCCCGATACTTTGAATCACGTTTGTTCCAAAAAACTCAAGTGCAATATTTTTATATTCGGGATCTTCCGATGGAATCGGAAATCCGTTCAGGTTGGTTACGTTGTAGCGGTCGCCCAGTCCGCGAACGAACACGTTTTTTACCCCTTCCTGCTTTGAAATTCCTGAAACATTGGCCACGGCGCTTTCAGCATCACTTATCCCTTTACGCGACATTTCTCTGGCTCCCACTGCCTGTGTGGCGAGTAACGCATTTTTTTGTTCCATCAGAAGAATGTTTTCGCTTTCGCGATTTGCTCTGGCCACTACCTGCACTTCCCTGAGGCTGATATCGGCCGATTCCAGTGCAATATCCTGCAAAGTAGTTTTTTCGGCTTCTACAACCGTATTTTCTTTCGTCAGCGTTTTGTATGAAATATAAGTGACGGTTAATGTATATGTGCCCGGTTTCAGGTTGCTGATGGTATAATTTCCGTCAAAATCGGTTGCGCTTCCTGTTGTTGTACCGTTGATGGTTACGGCTGCACCAATAAGCGGTTCGCTGTTTTTTGAGTCAATCACTTTACCGGTTATACTACCGGTTTGTGCTGCCAGGCTTGAAGCCAGAGAGAAAAGGAGAAAAATAAAAATATTTTCTTTTACAATTTTAATTCTGAATAAAACTTTTCTTTTCATTAAAATATGTTCATAAAATTTCGCTGCAAAATTCCTTGTTTTATGTTACAGCAAGGTGTAATTGATGTTACATTTCCTGAAAGACATATTACAATACCATTATAGCTCCAGCTGCTATCAACAGAAAGGAACTGTAAGTGAATACAGAATTGAGAAAACGGGTACAATTTGTGAATTACTGTTGTACGCTTACATTTTCCATTGTAAAACACTTGCCATGAAACCGTTTGTGTCTGAATTCTTTTTTTTACTTTTGCATTCGTTAATACAATACTAATATGTCATCACAAAACGCTTCTGTCAAATCCATTTTATTCGCGCTGCTGGCCAATTTTGGAATAGCCGTTACCAAAACTGTGGCTGCAATTATGACCGGCTCGGGCTCCATGCTGGCCGAAGCCATCCACTCCTACGCCGACTGTGCCAACCAGGGTTTGTTGTTTCTCGGACTGAAACAATCCAAAAAGCTGGCAGAAGAAGAGCATCCGCTGGGTCATGGCAAAGAAATCTACTTCTGGTCGTTCATTGTGGCGCTGATGCTTTTCAGCATGGGTGGTTTGTTTTCCATTTATGAAGGAACGCACAAACTGAGCGTACATGAAGGACTCAATCGCCCCGAAATTGCAATTATTGTATTGTCTATCAGCATTATTTTGGAAGCGTCCTCGCTCTACGGATGCATTACTCAAATCAAAAAAGTGAAACGGAAAGGTGTTTCGCTCTGGCAATGGACAAAAAACACACGTCAAAGCGAATTAGTGGTTGTTTTAGGTGAAGATATTGCTGCTTTGTTGGGTTTGAGTTTGGCTTTAATTGCCATCGTATTGACAGTTATTACCGGAAATCCCGTATTTGATGCCCTTGGGAGCATAAGCATTGGTGTTTTATTGTTGATTGTTTCCATCTTTTTGGGAATCAAAGTAAAAGGATTGCTGGTAGGTCAAAGCGCCGACAAAGAAACCCGGGAAGAAATAAAAGCCCTGCTGGAAGCAAGACCGGAAATAGATGAGGTGTTGAATGCTATCACACTGCAATTGGGTGAATACATCATGGTTTCTGTTAAAGCAAAAATGGCCAACGTGGAAACCGACGAACAGCTGATTTTGAATATCAACGCTTGCGAAAAAGCACTAAAAACGTCGAATCCGGCAATCCGATGGGTGTTTTTTGAGCCTGATTCGGAAGAGTAGTTCGTAATGTTCTAATGTATTTGACAAAATTATATCACCGTTTTTACACATTTCCTTTACACATTTGAAATATTCCGATGATAAATTTGCAGAGAATAAAACTCACGAGAATTCTCTCATAATTTTTCATTTGAGAAACAACGACTTTGCGAAAAGCCGTTGTTTTTTCTGTATAACACCCTTAATTGGAACAGAAATTTGAAGTTTTTTGAACTCCTGCTTCATTCCGGTAAAAAATATACTAAATAAACGAATCAGAATTCGATATTAATAAAAAATGTGTATTTTTGTAAAAAACCAAAAAAGCAGTCATCGTATGAAACAGCCATTAAACACAAATTTTCACCCATGGGAATGAAGATAGATGGCGTGTTCCATACGTCCTTAATTTAAAAAAATAAAAAATCTTCGTATGAAAGCAATGATTTTTGCCGCAGGACTCGGTTCCAGACTAAAACCCATTACAGATTCGTTGCCCAAAGCCCTGGTTCCGGTAGGAGGCAAACCATTGCTTGAGCACAACATTCTTAAACTCAAACAAGCCGGATTTGATGAAATCATGATCAATATTCATCATTTCGGGGATCAGATCATTGATTTTCTGGCTGCCAAAAATAATTTTGATATCCGCATCGAACTTTCAGATGAGCGCAATGAACTGCTCGATACCGGTGGAGGAATGAAAAAAGCTGCGTATTTTTTCGATGATGACAGGCCATTTCTGGTTCATAACGTGGATATTCTTTCAAACGTGGATTTGAAGGAAGTTTACAATCAACATCTCAAAGACCCTGAGCGCCTTGCCAGCCTCGTGGTAAGCTACAGAGACACATACCGGTATCTGATTTTTGACGATTCGGGATGTCTGCAGGGATGGGTAAATATAAGAACCGGAGAAACCAAACCTTTGAAAAACATGTATATCCTTCCTTTTCAGAAGTTTGCTTACGCAGGCATACAGGTAGTTTCGCCCCGTATTTTCCGGTTGATGGAAAAAGAACCGGAAAAATTTCCGATCATGGATTTTTATCTGCAAAACTGTATAACCCAAAAAATAGCAGGCTATGTACCCGAAAATCTGCGGATGCTCGACGTGGGAAAATTAAACTCGCTGAATACAGCAGAGGAATTCATCCTACAAAATGTCAGCATGCCGTAAACTGAAACTCCCGTAAATTCATTTCATTTCAATTTGCATATTCACATCAAAATTACTATCTTTGCACCACTTTTTTGCAAAAGAAAGTGTGATGGGAAATTAAGCGACTAATCACTTAATAACGAAACGCTTAAATTTTGAGTAACACAATTTATCATTAAAAAAAAATGAAAACATTTGAATTATCAGGCGAAGTAAGAGAAAACCTGGGAAAAAAAGCAACCAAAGCTGTTCGGGTATCCGAAAACATCCCCTGCGTGCTTTACGGTGGTAAAGATAACGTACACTTTACAGTATCTGCAAGTGCTGTACGTAAGCTCATTTATACTCCCGAAGTATATGTGGTGGAACTTACCATCGGTAAGAACAAGACTAAAGCCATCATGAAAGAATTGCAATTCCATGCAGTGACAGACAAGGTACAGCACATCGACTTCCTCGAAATTGACGAGAAAAAACCGGTGGTCGTAGAATTGCCCGTTAAACTTACCGGATTGGCCGAAGGTGTAAAAGCCGGTGGAAAATTAAGCCTTGAAATGCGAAAATTGAAAGTAAAAGGCATCTACACCAACATTCCGGAGTCAATTACTGTGGATGTAACTAACGTAGGCCTTGGAAAATCAATTCAGGTTGGCAAACTTGCACTGAAAGATCTTGAAATACTAAACTCGAAAATGTCTGTAGTAGCTCAGGTGAAACTCACACGTGCCGCACGTGGTGCTGCTGCCAATGCTCAGTCATAATCACAGCAAATGAAGTACCTCATTGTAGGGTTGGGTAACATTGGTTCTGAATACCATAACACCCGACACAACATTGGATTTACAATATTGGACGCTTTTGCTAAAGCGTCCAATGTTTTTTTCACAGACAACCGTTACGGAGCTACTGCCGAGGTAAAGCTGAAAGGAAAGACACTACTCCTGCTGAAACCTTCCACATTCATGAATTTGAGCGGCAATGCCCTCCGGTACTGGATGCAAAAAGAGAATATTCCGCTGGAGCACATATTGATTCTGGTAGATGACATTGCTTTGCCATTCGGAACACTCAGACTGAAGCCCAAAGGTTCAGATGCCGGTCACAACGGACTTAAAAATATACAGGAAATACTGGGTCACAGCAATTATAACCGACTTCGATTCGGTATCGGGAATGACTTTCCGCGTGGCGGACAGGTGCATTACGTGTTGAGTAACTGGACGGATGAAGAATCCGCGCTCCTGCCCGACAGGTGCGAAAAAGCCGGTGAAATCATAAAAAGTTTCTGCCTTGCCGGCGTACAGCACACGATGAATCAGTATAATAATAAATGAGTTTTGAGTTATGTGTTCGGAGTTCTGAGTTCTGAGTTCGGATTACCTGATTCATCTAAACACCAGTTAACCAATTAACTAATCACTCTTAAGTCCGCCTGGGAGATCCAGGGGGCTTATACCACCCAATGGAAGTACGGATAGACAAATGGTTGTGGGCAGTGCGGCTGTTCAAAACACGAAGCCTGGCTACCGAAGCCTGTAAAAAAGGGAAAATTCTCATTCAGCAGGCTGCCGTAAAACCTTCGCGCACAGTAAAGGTAGGAGACATCATTCAAATTAAGCGTCCTCCGGTGGTGTACTCCTTCAAAGTGCTTGCCCTGGCTCAAAACAGGATGAATGCACGGCTTGTGCCGGAACACATGCAGGATATCACCACACCCGACCAGCTCGAACTGATCGAACTCGGAAAAATAGCTGCTAAAACAGCCCGTGAACGCGGTACGGGACGTCCGACCAAGAAAGAACGGCGGGATATGGACGACTTTTTCGAACCGTTTTTTGTGGATGATGAAGATTAAATCCAGCTTTCGGCTCGTTCCCGTTTTCACTATTCATTATTTTTTTAAAAAATACATTTTTCACCAAAAACAAAACAACCCAATTCCATGTATATTGCCACAGCTCTGCGAAAAAAAAATATTATCGAATACCTGCTTTATATGTGGCAGATTGAAGATTTGATCCGGGCATTCGGGCTGGATATGAGCAGGATAAACGAAAAAATTGTGGAACCTTATCAGCTTTCGGACAATGACAAAAAAAGGTTGTATGAGTGGTATGAGAGCCTGACAGAAATGATGCGAACCGAAAATGCTCAGGAAGCAGGTCATATCCAACTGAATAAAAATATCGTAATCCAGCTGAATGATTTTCATGCCGAAGTGCTTCAATCGGGCATGCTGCATGATTACAACAGCCGTTTTAACAGGCTCCGGCCCTTTCTCTCTCAGTTGCGCAGCAAACAAAACGATTCGGAGATAAGTGACATTGAGCTGTGTTTGAATTTTCTTTACGGAATCATGACACTCCGGATGCAAAAAGCAGAAATTACTCCTGAAACACTTCAGGTGAAGGATGAAATCGGCAAGTTTATGGGTTTGCTGAATGAATATTATCAGCAATATGTGAGCGGAGAATTACAGCTTCAGGAAGAATAATTTAAACCATTTTACCGAGATTATTCGCTTTTCAAAAGTTCCATTTTCACCCGGCCTACCTTCATCCTGGCTTCAATGAGCATCGGAAGACGTTTTGAGTCGGTCGAAATCCAGATTGTAGCCGGATAATCCTGGTTGAAAACTTTCCCCTTACCCACCTGCGGCTTGAAAGCGTAGCAACTTACAAGCATATTATTCGCCCTGATTTGCTCGATGCCGTTGAACACCACTTTGGACATGATCACTTTATCAGAAGTAAAAAAAGGAATGGTAACCGAATCTCCTTTTTTCATTTTTGATGCTTCGAGAGAGCGGACATAATATATCATGGAAACAAAATCGTGTGTATTTGGCGGAATAGTGATCCGCTTATGCCGGTAAGTGGCCACATGGTTATTCTGATCAAAAAACACCGTATCGGCACTTCGGTATTTGTTTTCTCTCACTGCCTGACGGTACATGAGCGGAGCGCCCGAGTTTACATCGATATAGGTTTCGTACTTATTTTCCACCTGATAAAACCACTCGATAACACCGGTGGTGGCACCGTAAAGAGTAGCCAGATAAGTATCATGATTTCCCGTTCTTACGGTTGAGGATTTCACACTCATTGTAGCTTCGCCACCTTTCACATTGCCTGTAAGGCCCGAACTGAATGCAATTTTGTATTTCAGTTTTTCGCCCCTGATAATATTCCATTCGGCTCCGAACGAAAACCGGCTAATCAATAACAAAACAAAAAGAACAGTATATAATCTTCTGAATGTATTCATATAAAAATTTGTTTTGAATCTGTTGTCAAAAATTATTCCAAAAAGTTAACTTTGTATTTCTTTTAAACATATTTACGAGATTAAGCAGCACACGCTTCTTCATAAAAAAACTGGCTGACATATTTACATAAGCTGAAAGAAAATCTGACTGGATTTATTACCTGAATGTGTTGAGACACTTTTCAGCAGATGGCATATAAATTGATGTCAAAAATATAATCCAGGAAATAAACGTTCTGTTTAATACAAAGTGTATTGTTCGTTTGTTTAAATTATAATCCTCCAAAATAATCGTTATGAAACGGATTCAAATTATTGTCATATTGTCGGTCGTGCTGGTTGCCACTGCTGCTACCATTGCATTGGCTCAAAAATCCAAAAAATCATCCATGGAAACACGCTGGAAAAAAGTAGAACGTTTTGCCGAACAGAATTTACCGGAATCGGCACTTAAAGAAGTGGAAGCCATTCTTGGCCAGGCCCGAAAGGAAAAAAAATCGCCGGAAATCATTAAGTCAATGGTGTATAAAATGCGTTTCATCCTGGACAAGAATCCGGATGAAACCGAAAAACTCATCGCTGAGTTTGAAGATTACACTATTGCAGGTACCGATCCGGCCGAAAAAGCCATTATGTACTCCATGACGGCCGAATTATACTTAAAATACTACCAGAATGAACGGTATAAAATTAATCAACGCACCGAACTTCAGGGCTTCGTACCGGAGGATATGAAGGAATGGACCAGAAATATATTTGAGGATAAAATTGTCGGACTAGCCTGCAAATCGCTGGAAAAACCCGAAACGCTGCAGAAAATCCCCTCACTGCAATTCGCCGCTATACTCGAGCAGGGCAAAGACAGCCGCGATATGCAGCCAACGCTGTTTGATCTTTTGTCGTACCGGAAAATTGACTTGTTGATGAATTTTAAGGAAAATGACTCCGATAACGAATTTCCGGAAGACAAAACTGACTTCACTTCCTCAGGTCAGGATGTTTTAGCTGTTGAAAATCAGCTTACTATTCATTCAAAAATTCTCGACACCTACAACGGGCTTATTGACTACAACAAAAAACAGGGCAACACTCCCGCAATCGTGTATGCCGAACTGCAGAAACTGGATTTCGAAAATGAAACAAAAGACGAGAACTACCTGAAAGAGCTGGAAAAACTGGAAAAGCAATACGCAGGCAATGAATCGGTTGTAGAAGTGCTGACTGCTAAAGCCAACTATTTTTTATCAAAAAATAACGAACTCGACAAAAAAGATGAATCAAAGAAAAAAGCATTTGAAATTGCTACTTCGGGGATAAAAAATTTCCCGAAATACAAACGAATCGGTTTGCTGGAAAACATCAAAAAACAATTGCTTCAGAAATCTGTTCAGGCAGATTTCAAAACATCGATTAAACCAAAATCAAAACTCGCTGTAAAAATTAACAGCAGCAACATCTCTTCTTTGCAGCTTTCGGTTTATAAGACAAATGCTACAGCTGCAGGGTATCACGAGTTCCGGTTCAACCGCCGCGAAATCAAACAGTTGTATCCTGACCGTACACTGGTTGAAACACGCACTATCAGCATCAAATCCGACCCCAATTTTTACCCCGTTTCTACGGAAATTGAAATCACAACCGGCGATTACGGCATATACGAGTTTGTACTCGAAGAAAGCAAATCATCCTCACTGCAGGAAAAAGCCGTCGGGTATTTCGTAACCACCGATTTTGCATTTATTCAACGAAATTCTGCCTTAAAAACAAACGATGTATTCGTTGTGGACCGTATTTCGGGCAATCCACAAAAGGATGTGACAGTAAAAACATACGAACAAAGCTGGAAAGGCTCTGCTTATCAAATCAACCTTCTGAAACAGAACCAAACCAATGCTGAAGGTCTTGCAACATTGAGCTATAACTCGGAATACGGAAATTTCTTCCTGTTTTTTGAGAAAGGAAACGACCGGTTTTTCACATCCTCTTCCGATTATTACGGACGTGATTACGGACCGATGCTGCCCGGAGATTACGAAACCAAATCTACAGCGCTGTTTACCGACCGCTCGCTTTACCGTCCCGGACAAATCCTTTATTTCAAGGGAATTATCTACAAGAGTAAAAAACAGGAAGTAGTAGCTAACGAAACCGCCAAAGTGGAACTTTACAATGTAAATGGTGAAAAAGTGGGTGAAAAAACGGTGAAAACCAATGAATTTGGTTCGTTTGCCGGTGAATTCATTCTTCCTGAAAGTGGATTGAATGGCGCTTACCGCCTGCAAAGCGGTGGAAATTCCATCAACATCTGGGTCGAAGAATACAAACGTCCCACGTTCGAGGTAACAGTGAACAGACCCAAAGAAGAAGTACGATTCGGTGAAGAAGTGAAAGTAAAGGGTGAAGTGAAAGCCTATGCTGGATATCCCATTGCCGATGCTGCCGTAAAATATCGCGTAGTACGCCGTCCGCACCGCTTTTGGTGGTGGCACAGCGAACCCGAACAAATCATTTCATCGGGTACAGTCACATCAAATGACGACGGCACTTTTGAGATTTCATTTATTCCCCAAAAAGGAAAAACACAGGACACCGGCTGGTGGCGCGGTAACAACGACCAGTTCTACTCCTACACCATATATGCAGATGTCACCGATCCGAAAGGCGAGACTCAGCAGAGCGAGCAAACGGTTTCGGTAGGCGATAAATCCTTGTTTATTGTTGTTGATGTGCCGACTAAACTGGAAAAAACGAAACCATTCATCCCGGAAGTTACAACCCGGACTTTGAATGGTGAAACGGTTGTTTCAACTCTAAAATATTCGGTTGTGGCGCTGCAACCCTCTGATGTTTACTACGAAGAACTCAACGACACAAGTAAGCTGAAAGAACTGCAGACGGTGCTGAGCGGTTCGTTCGAATCGAAAGAGAAACTGACCCTTGACCTGAAAAAACTTAGTTCGGGCATTTATAAAATCCTTTTCACTACCAAAGATAACCGTGGAAATGAGGTGAAAGAGGAAAAACGGTTTGTATTGTATGACATCAACGACAGGAAACCGCCTGTGAAGACTTACAACTGGCTTCTGCCGGGTATTACAGTGTTAAATCCGGGCGAAACAGCACAAATCAGATTTGGCACTTCTACCAAAAACACATCGGTTCTCTACGAACTGATGCAGGGAAAAACCGTACTGGAACGTCGCTGGATAAAATTCAACGATGAAATACAGACTTTCAGC
>ERZ1645192.1181-NODE-1181-length-22002-cov-8.144895_pt1 | contig 22002 bp, 18 predicted proteins | sample MGYA00575354_ERZ1645192 | MGnify/ENA primary metagenome ERZ1645192 (study PRJEB40844, sample SAMN11349763) | freshwater sediment metagenome | isolation source: river sediment | host: Sediment | place: India: Faizupur Khadar , New Delhi | collected 2017-02-21 ... | reverse complement strand
AGGGTTTGGCTGTTCGCCAATTAAAGCGGTACGTGAGCTGGGTTTAGAACGTCGTAAGACAGTTCGGTCCCTATCTGCCGTGGGCGTAGGATAATTGAGAGGAGCTGTCCTTAGTACGAGAGGACCAGGATGGACGAACCTCTAGTGAACCGGTTGTCACGCCAGTGGTATGGCCGGGTAGCTAAGTTCGGAAGAGATAACCACTGAAAGCATCTAAGTGGGAAGCTCGCCTCAAGATTAGTTATCCCGCTTGGTAGCAATACCAGGCTAAGATCCCACGAAGACTACGTGGTTGATAGGCTGATGGTGTAAGCACAGCGATGTGTTGAGCCTAACAGTACTAATCGATCGAGCGGCTTGGCCATTAATCAAAAATTTTCAATAACGTATATAGTTGTCCTAAAAATTTATAGATTCAAAAAGTTTCCCGGTGACCATAGCGTAGAGGCCACACCCGTTCCCATCCCGAACACGGAAGTTAAGCTCTACCGCGCCGATGATACTGCAGGAGTGATTCTGTGGGAAAGTAGGTCGTTGCCGGGTTTTTTATTGCGAAAAAAGAGGCGCCAAAGAGGCGCCTTTTTTTTCGCAAAAGCGGGGCCGGTCGTTTTTTTCGTGCCACCCAACATTAGCAAGCTTGGAAGTTGGGTACACGGCTATCGGTTTGGCTGCCTGCGGGCGGGGGGATCCTCAACGTTTGCCACCCGCCGGAGCAAAGCTCTGAAGGTGGGTACCCGGCTTTTACTGACGCCTCCGGTGGCCTCTTCCTTGTGGTTATAGTAATAACTCTAAGGCTATTACTACAACTTATTTTTGGTTGTGTATGTGTCCGGTTTAAACGGGGACTACTACAGTCCTTAAGGAACCAGGTTGAAACAGTCGGTTCAATTCGAAAGGTAGGAGAAGTTCCGCAGTTCCGGGACGTCCTTGAATATGTCAATATCTCGTCAAAAGGGGAGGCACATTCTTCGATTGAATGTGCGCAATCATTTTAGAGAAATATCCAGACCGCGATTGCGAACAGGATGAGAATGATTATTCCGACGCACAGCCGCAATATTCTATTTGAACCGGATTTACTTCTTATTTTTTGATAAAGTTCCGGGTATTGTGATTTGATCTCAGCCTCTATTTCACGGTTCGTATATACGGCCATTGAGAGATAGTCGATCGCTTCCTGTGTCTTCCCGGCTTTAACAGCCAGAGAACCAAGCAAATACCAGGTCGTATAATCATCAGGCCTTTTTGTAGCGACCTTGAAATAGAGGTCCATGGACTCCTGATATCGGTCTGTCTTGTTGTATGCTTCCCCGAGAAGGATCTGGGCCTCGGTCTCTTCAGGATATTTTTCCAGCCACGTCTGGCAATGCTCAATAAGCCCTGTCCAATTTTCGTCTGCTCTAAGCTTGTTTCCTTTGACAGCCCAAGAGTCATAATCGGCCAATTCATCCATATGATCTATACCTCCTTTCCTAATCCTTATCTTACACAAAGTTAGATGGAGTTACCAAAAGGTTTAGGAAGGCAGGAGGGACGAGGGAAGGCAGGAGGGACGTTGTTTCCTTTGTTGATTTTCTTGGATTAGAGGGTTTGCCACTCGATTCCAGCGAAGAGTAAGTCAACAAAGGAAACAACGTCCCCGAGATCTCCAATAAACTTTGTGGACAAAGGTTTCGTTTCGAAGTACGATTTAACAAGGCGACGTCCGTTGAGATGAAAAAGAAATGTGCGAACGTTCCTGTTATGGAAGCTGTATAGGAGAATATCGTGCTTGTAAATTCTGTTCTCGAAGCAATAGGAAATACCCCTCTCTTCAGGCTTGAAAAGATGTCCTCCGGGAATGTGTTTGTAAAGGCGGAGTTTTTGAACCCCGGGGGCAGCATTAAGGACCGCGTAGCCATGCACATCATCGAGTCGGCAGAAAAAGACGGAAGACTGAAACCCGGAATGACCATCATCGAGGCAACTTCGGGGAATACGGGGATCGGCTTGGCCCTGGTGGGCGTGCAAAAGGGCTACCGGGTCGTCTGCGTCATGCCAGACAACATGAGTGAGGAAAGGACGAAGATCATCCAGGCCTTTGGCGGGGAAATTGTGTCAAGTCCAGCCAAAGGGAGCCTGACGGCATGCCTTGAGAAGATTCGGGAAATTTCACAAACGGCGCCTGAGGAATATTTTGTGGCTAACCAATTTGGAAATCCGGACAACCCTGCAATCCACTACATACAGACCGGCCCTGAAATCTGGGAAGATCTGAAGGGAGAGATTGACGTCTTTGTTGCAGGAGTGGGAAGCGGAGGAACACTCCAGGGGATCGGAAAGTATTTGAAAGAAAAGAAACCGGGCCTAAAAATCATTGCCGTGGAACCCAAGAACAGCGCTGCCCTCCTGGGACAAGAACCGGGGCTCCACCAGATTCAGGGAATCGGCGACGGTTTCATTCCTGACGTCCTGGATGTAAACTTGGTCGATATGGTATTCACGGTTTCTGATGAAGAGGCTATTGAAACCACCCGGAGGCTTGCTCGCGAAGAAGGGCTGCTGGTCGGAACCTCTTCCGGGGCCAATGTGTTTGCAGCGCTTCACGTGGATAATGGCCATAACCGCATAGTCACCATCCTGCCTGACCGGGGAGAAAGATACTTTAGTACGGCGCTTCTCTAACTCGCAAGGGCTAAAGGGCCAGGTGGGGGTTGGAGGGGGCGAACATGTAGCGACAGAAAAGTGGTTCGATCCAGGGTATTGACATACTGAACGACGTCCCGCTATTGTGCTATGTGCCTGTTGCATTGCAAGGCCTGACCCCCATGATTTTGTATTAAGAACTTTCCCCTCCGCTGCTTTCATTCTTTATCGCTTGAGATGTGTTATCATTGGACCTGGAGGGAGCAATGAAAAAAATTCTTGTTGCTTATTACAGCCTTACCGGTAAAACAAAGGCGATGGCGGAGTACATCGCCGAAGGTGTCCGTATCGGCGGTCATGACGCCGAGGTGAGGAAAATTTCCGAGATCGGCGCCGGGAAGGACCTCGACGGATACGACGGCTATCTCTTCGGCTGTCCTACCTACCACAGGGACATGACGGATAACATGAAGACGTTCCTCTTCCTCGCAAAGACTGCGGACCTCAAAGGCAAAGCGGGGGGAGCCTTCGGATCGCACACCCACAGCGGAGATGCCCCGGGGCTGATATTTGATACCATGGAACACGTGTTCAAGATGGACATGGGAAGCCTGGGCCCCTTTCTCCTCAAAGAGCAGATCGTCGACACGGATGAAGGCCTGCGCGCCTGCCAGCAGTACGGCAGGGCGTTTGCACAACAGCTCCAGGTTGAATGATATTATGATGGAACTCGCGATATCCCTCCCTTTTGATCCTTACCGGTGGTTCGGGCCCCTGAGGGGACATCCTTCAAAAATTAAATAGAGCCAACGTTGGAACCTGGAAGCTATTCAATCAAGATAAGCCCGTAGGAGTTTCTCTCCGCTTTGTGGTTTCTGAGCACATTGATAGGAAGGCCTTGCTCCCGCGCTGTTTTGAAAACATCTATGCCGCAGCCTTCCATGGAGGGCCTTGCCCTGTCCGGATGGAGGCAGGTGCCGCCCGTATCGCACTCGGTGCAGCGGTCGCAGGGACCACACCCGAGGGCCCAGGCTTTATAGTGGCCATCGAGAAAGATCCTTCGTTCGAGATCAACGAGGGTCTCGTTAAATTGATCCACGGTCTTGTAATTTGTTTTCCAATGCAGACGAACAAGGATCCCGTATTCGTAGGAATCAAGGATCTTTCGCATCTCTTCGGGTGTCGGTGTGTGGGGTGGGCAGCAGAGGGTACGTCCATATCCGGCGCAACCGAACTGGCATTTCATCCGTACCCACGGCCCTGTATATACTCTGGATGTTTCTATGACAATCGCATTGCTTATGTCTTGTTTCAGTAAAGCTTCAACATAAGGCTCAAACGTCTTCATCGGGCGCCCCTTTTATAACGATTATAAAGCAAGTATATCCGGATATTCTGAACGTTACAAGGTAGGGGTTTAAGGGGGTTGGACGGGACGTTCTGCAAGAATGCAATAGAGCCAACGTTGGATCCCGATTACCTGATCTATTTGGCGCAGCTCTTCTTTAATATTCTGTTTCAAATTATTTAATTATTGAAGGATGCCCCCCGGTTTCTGCATTTGACGGCCTTTTTTCCCCGACAATAGCATACAGGGCCGTTTCGCGCGGGTCTTTACTGGCAAAGATCTCTTCGCCGGCGATCCCAGGCATGTATTCCGTCCGGATGGCATAGTGTTGAGCGATCACGTGCTCTATTTGCCTCGATGATGTCGTGATACTTGCTCATTGTTTGCTTCCCCGTATAGTCGGCAACGGCCCGTTTCCTTATCCGGTCCTGAAAGTCATTATGCTACCATAATTCCTGGGCCCCTGTCCTCGGTTTGCAACGTCGAGGGGGCTTTTGAGAAAGAGGACGGAAGAATCTTGACGGCCATTCAGAGAAGTATGATAGGCTGTAAAATGACGGAGGAAGATTTTTATGAAGATACGCGAGTTTCATAATGAAGAGCTCCGGCCTTATGTTGAATTCATGGTGGACCTGTTCAGAAAGACTGACGGGTTCTGGTTTCTCGGGGTAGAAGACGCCTACGGTTACGATGCCGCTATCAAAATGAACGAAAAGGTGTGGCACAGGATGGGCAAGATCATGACCCGGGAGATCAAAGAAAAATTCTCCATCGAGGAAAAGGGCCTGAAAGGTTTTGTCAGGGTCTTTCGATATTCCCCGTGGACGATGATATCGGAGTTTGACATCGAGGAGAAAGAGGAGGAGGTCATAATTTCGATCCCCCATTGTGCTTCCCAGGAGGCCCGGCTGAAAAAAGGAGTGGGGGAATACAGCTGCAAGGAGATGCACCGCGGGGAGTTTACGAACATGATCGAGGAGATCGACGGCAATATCAAGGTCGAATGTCTGTTCGCGCCTCCCGATCCGCATCCTGACGGTCTTTTTTGCAAGTGGCGCTTCACCATGAACAACGACGAGGTAAGGTAAAACTTTGAGAGGGAACGTTTCGGCAGCGAAGTGCCGGTTCAAATCCCAATTTTTATTTTTCGAAGTCTCTTTATTTCAGGCAGATCGTTTCAAAGTCCATATAGTGTTTCAGGACCATGGTGCCTCCGCCCTCGGAGACGATCTTCTCGACCGCCGGGGCGTTAAGCACCCGGGCGCCGGCCAGATGGGTGACGGGCGTCCCGGCGAAAACCTCTGGACACATGAAGGTCGAGGGTCCGAGGATAACGACCGCGCGCGGTTTGCCGAGGCCGGCCAGCAATTCATCCAGGGTGCCTGTGATTATGGACGTTGCCGTAATGATAGCTACGCTGCATGCAGCAAGAGGGGCCTTGCCCATTTCGGGCGATAGCGTGCCGGGCTTGCCGGTTTTCAGTTCGAGAATATCGAGCTTACACCCGGTTGCGCGCAGTTTCGGCAGCAGGGGACCGAAATACCCGACCATTACCACGTGGTCCCCGGCATGGATGCCGACGATATCCAGCACATCTCCCGCTGTCACTTCCGGACGGGGAAGCGCCGTCGACAGGGCATTGGCGGTCGCCAGTCCCAGCGTCCTCGCGAGGGGGTTATGGCCGCTGGCAAGCATTTCGAGAAGCTCGCCGGCAGGCTTTCCGGCAAGGGTGCCGGCCTTCGCTTCATGGGTACAGCTTCCGGATGGGCCCTGTGCCGTCCAGGCAATCCCGATACTGCCGTTATCGAGCCGCACACTGGTGTATCCCAACCCTATACGGACATCAGCCACGCGAACGCCCTCAGAAACGGGTTTCACGCAATCGATTATTTTTTGCTGGATACTGTTGTCCTTACCGTCCTTCCTGTCTTTTCTTATCGATGTAAGCATGTTACGCTCCTGCACGACCCCGGCGTTCCCGTAAATACGGCCTTCATTATATACCATAAGAGATAACGAAGGGTCAAGGCGGGTCCGCCGTTATCGTCCGGCGACTATCTTGCATTGCATATTTTCGAACCGAACGCAACCCGGTACCGGCCTTCTTGCCTTTCCCGTCACCCGCGACCCGCCTTTATGTTATACTTATGAGCAATGAACCCCTCGGAGGTTAAGAATGGCCGGAACGGAGTATGAATGCAAGGACTGCGGACGCGCTTTCCTGGTATATGAAGAAAAAAAGGTCCTGATCTGCCCGAGCTGCGACGGGGAGAATATTGTTGTAAAGCCGAAGAAGACCCTGCCGCAGTGGATAATAGAGAAGAACAACGCAAAGCCGGGGTGAGGGCAGAAACAATAAAAGAATGGCGTGCCCATTCACCGTGTTATCGGACCGCGGACACCTTAACCGGAAGATCAATGAAGAGACAACGTCCCTGAGGTTTCCTGGAATGTTATCGTGCAGGGCCTGGCCCCGGAGCTGGTCCCTGCGGGTACGCCGGTGATTTGTTTCCCCGTCAGTTCCGCCATGAGGGCCTTTACTGTCGTTAGCCTGTCAATCCGGTAACCGTTCGCGCCGACGGTGTACAGCGGTTTCTCCAGGTCAGAATTGTAGCCGGCCGAACTGAGAAGGCCGTTGCAGATGCAGAAGCTGGTGCTGTTTTCCAACCGGCCGTCGCACTGATTGAATACGCCGTTGCGGTCAGGCCGCAGCATGTATCCCTTGTTGCACAGGGGTTTTCTTTTTTTCGAGAGCGCGTCCTGGTACATGCCTGACTGCCTGATCACCATGAAAGGCAGGCCGCTCGGGGAACCGGGGTTGTGCGCAACAAGGATATCTTCCTTGCGCGCATCGATCACCGCCTGTTTGTATGCGTCGGTCGCGCTGGACTCCCGGGTAACGAGAAAGCGTGTTCCCATCTGTACCCCGTCCGCGCCCATTTTGAGAAATCTCACAATATCATCGTGGTCGTAGATGCCCCCGGCCACGATGACAGGAAAACCGCCGTGTTTCTCAGCCATTTCCTTGACCGGCGGGAGAAGATTTTCGAGCCTGTTGGATTCGAGTTGGAGCTCTTCGAGTTTGAACCCCAGATGTCCGCCCGCGAGCGGCCCCTCAAGCACCACTGCATCGGGCCTGTATCCCGCCCGTTCCCATTTCTTGCAGATCAGTTCGAGCGCCCGGGGTGAAGAGACGATGGGGATGAGCGCCGTTTCTCCCGCGTTTTTAATAAGGGGCAGCCGTAAGGGAAGGCCGGCACCCGAAATAATAAAGTCCGCACCCGCATCTATTGCACCCTCCACGGTTGCGTCATACGTCTGGAGGAGTGCGACCATGATATTGATCCCCGCAAACCCGCCGCCCGCTTTCGACAGCGATATTTCCTCATATGCCGCCTCATAGGCGGAGCATTTTCTCCCGTTCCTTTTCGATATCACGCGGTCAAGAGCGGCGCTCGATACAATACCGACGCCCCCTTCTTGCGCTACGGCGCATGCAAGAGGGGAGAGCGAAACACCCACGCCCATACCACCCTGGATGATAGGTACAGGTATTTTCTTCCCCTTGATGACCAAAGGCGGCAGTTCCGGTCCGGCACCTGCCCGTGCGTGTTGTCTTTCATCGTTCATGGTTCGTCCTCGCTATTTTCTCAAAAGCATTGCGCCGCTCGAATATCCGCCGCCAAAAACGGTGACCGCGATAAGCTCGTCTTTCCGGAACTTATCCCAGCTCTGGGACAGCGCGATCATCGTGCTCGCACAGCCCGTATTCCCTGTGTCTTCCACATTCGTGATGACCCTGCCGTTGCACAATCCCAACATCTCACCCACCTGGGCAATGATCCTCAAGTTGGCCTGATGGGGGATGAGGTATGCTATGTCTTCTGTAGTATAATGGTTTTTTTTCAGAATTTCCTTAACTTCTGCAACCATGTACCTGACCGCGTTCACAAATATGTCCCTGCCGGCGGGCATTTTGAGGCCGCCGTTGCCCGGCTGCAGATGAATTGCGTCCATGGCCTTGCCAAGGTGTCCGAGCCCCGTTGTGTTTATATCCAATATCTGAATGTAGTTACCGGTGGCCTTCTCCTTCGAAATAAGGACGGCGCCTGCCCCGTCTCCCCACAGGTGGCCGCACTGGGCATCGGTGTCGTCGCTGTAGGCGCTGTTGTGCTCCGATGCGACGACAAGGGCCTTATGCGCCTTGCCCGTCGCAAAATACCCCTCGACAACCTCGATGGCATTCAGGAAGGAGGAGCACGCCGATGAGATCGAGATCACCCGGGCCCGGGGAATGTCAAAGAAATGCTGTACCGCATGGGCGAGGGTGGCGATCGTGTCGAATGGGGTGTACGTGGCCCCGACAACGAGATCGATGTCTTTCGCAGGATAGGGAACGCGGGCAATTGCATGTTTGCACGCCTCCACCGCCATTGTGTTTGTGTTCTCATGGCAGCAGGCCCTGGCTCGTGACCGTATCCCCGACCTTTTCCGGATCCAGTCATCCGACACCCCTGACAGGCATTGGTAGCGGTCATTGTGAATGGCAGTTGCGGGCAAATAGTGTGACGCTGCGTTGATATACATAAGACACCCCACCTTCTGTTCGATCAGCCGAATTGCACTTTTAATCTTTTCTCCAGGTAATGGAGATACGGGCCTGCACTCCTGTACAGGTCGAGTATCCAGACGTAATACTGCTTTTCATACGGGACCTTGTTTTCCGCGGCGTATTCGAACGGGTAGACCATGACGGGTATCGTGTCCATTTGATAAGCGCCGGTGAAATGGTTTATCGCCGCCGATATCGTCTCCCAATCGATGCCCTCCTGCTCCAGAACCACTACCTTGACCGAATTGAGCAGTTCGGAAAGGTTCATTCCCAGATCGGCCTGATTGACGATGAAGACCGCTTTCAGCCCATCCTCGTTAAGAAGAGAATAAAGACAGATATTGCGTTCGAATCCCAATGCGTGATACCGCTGTATCACGCCATGATTGGCCCCGGGTTCACGCAAACCGAAAGCGTCCATGAGCAAGCCGCCTCCTTCTGAAAGAGGCCCTCCCGAGGTGGTCCGGTAAAATTCACCGAGCTCCCGGACGTCCTCGGGCGTCGACGTGCGCACAACCCATCCGCCGGGAAGGGTTCGCGGCGCTGTTATCTTGAATGTCAGATAGGCAAACAGGTCGAGCGAACATCCTCGAAGGTCGTTGTGCTCCCGGGCGAACTTCCCGTAGACCATCTCGGGAAAGTGATTGTCCGGCCGGAAATAACACATGACATAACGCATACCGGGTGTCGGCAGCCTGTATATGCCGTTCACATAATTCACCATGAGCCTGAGTATGCCGATGCCCATTCTCCTGCTCGTTACCCTGGCCGCGTGATGGTGCAGCATCCAGGCCTTTTCATAGCTTCTCAACATGGACACATGCGCCAGGATCTGTCCGTTCTTTTCGTACGTGTAATGAACGGCGATCTCCGGGGTGTCCCGGTAAAGCTTCTTGTAGACCGTTTTGAATTTGTCGATGTATGATTTGACCAGTTTGTATTTTTTGGGATATATGAAACCCGTATGAAAGAAGAATTCCCAGAGCGCATCGAGGTCCAGGTCTCCCGAGATGTTATTGCAGGGATCTTCGACGTTGCTTATCAATTGGGTCAGGCGGCCGTACGTCGGTATATCCATATCGAGGAAGGCAAGCCCGCATTTGACGGTATTTCCATTTATTTCCCGGCAGGAGATGACCTGGGCTGCGCATTTCAGTTTAAGCCCCCCGGGAAAACCGATGACAAGCGCCGGGATCATCATGCCCGGAAGAAGAACGGCGTTTTCGACAGGCTCATATATTGCCAGCCCGGAATAGGAAATATCGGCGGCCGCCCTGTTGATCGTCATTCCTGACAGCGGATGCTCAAAAACCACTTTCGGTGAAGGGTTTAAATGATGGCGCCCGGGCCTGATCTCCTTTTTTGGAAATCTGTTGATGGACCGCGCATCGGGCCAGACGACAATTTCCCGGGACCGGTCAGTTTCGCTCTGTCGCAGGACCGTGCATGTACAGGTCAGTATCATCCGTGTGCCGTTCATCAGATCTACCCGACAGTAGTTCTCCGGGTTAAGCCAGTTGAACGAACAGGAAGGATCAGGCTCCACCCGTACCCGGAAGCCTTTCGCGTTGAAATCGAGGAGGATGCCTCTTGCCACGAAACCGTCCTGGACCAACTCCACTCCCGTCTGGTTCCCGGGATGGCGCTTTATCTTTCTGCGTTCCAGCAACAAACCTTTATCGATGATGCACATCGATATGAATTTCTCGTTGATACCGGTGATTTTGCAAGGAACGAGCACGAAAGAATCGCCGTCATTGACGAAGAGCCATTCGAATGTGCACGACTCAAGTCTCATGTTCTGAACATCGGTTTGCCACACACAGACGAGATTGGCGTCCAGGCACGGCTCCGGCCGCGCGCTCAAAAGAATAATATCTCCATGCTCGGGGCGCCTGAGGCTTATCGATATGGTGCCGCCACGGAAATGAATGTAGTTCAGGTCATTGATGATCTTTTCGATCTCGACCCTCTTTGCGTTGCCTGCAAGGTCCGGGGTAATGCCCTGTTTAAAACACGGGGGCGGAACAGGGTCCTTTTCAAAGGCCTCCCCCGGCCCTATAAGCCGTACGCTCGCACTGCTGTCTCTAACCATTGCCTTACCTCCCTGCTGACAGGTCTTTACGATGCAGTCCTGCCCTTGCACATGATCAGGGGCGTATACGTGAACCGCCGGGGACCGGCAAAGAAGGCCTGGAAATCCGAGAAAAAAGATTTGAAGCCGCCCGGGTACTGACCAAAAACGCTTTCCGCCCTTTTGCCGGTGACGAGGAGTTTCTTTGCCCAGTTGAAGGCGTCCACGTCTGTCAGTTTTCCGTATATCAAATGGTGCGCCATGAGGTCCATGCTTATGTCGTGGAGCCCGAGATCGTAAAGATATGAATAAAGCTTGCGGCCGCAATAGGGGTCAAAATCCAGTTCTTCCGTTGCCTTCATCAGTTTTACAAGGGTCGCTTCCATTTCAGGCGGCAGATCATAATGATTGAGGCAATTGTGATCGAGATCGATGAGGCAAAGATATCCGCCCGGGGACAGGGCTTCGCTGAGATTTTTCACAATAGAGGGACTCTCCCGCCGGAAATATTCAAGGACAAAGCGGACCCAGATGACATCGAATGTGCCGATCTGGGAAAGGGGCAGAGGCCCTGTCAGGTCACACACTTCGAATGAGAGCCCCCTTGATCGGTAGTGCTCCCGCGCGTGGGCGATCCTCTTTTCTGAAAGGTCTATTCCTACGACTTCCCCGTGAGGCCCAACCATGTCATAAAGGAGCTGTGACGTTTTGCCGGTCCCGCAGCCCGCATCGAGGACCCGCAGGCCGGGCCCTACACCGCACCAGGCCGCCTGCTTTCTCACATTTTCCGGGTCCGTCTTCAATTCAAGGCGCGTTCCCTCGTCTTCGTTCTCCATCAGGTATGAATCGACGTCACTTAGCATTCCGCTGCTCTCCTTGCGTTCGGCGTATGCTGTTCGATATATCGGACTAGGTCCCCGACCGTCTGCAGGCCCTCCGCGTCTTCATCCGGGACCTCGATCCCGTACTGGTCCTCGAGCGCCATGAGAAACTCGACGATATCAAGGGAATCCGCCCCGAGATCGTCTATAAATTTCGCCTCCGGTACCACCTCAGCCGCGTTGATGCCTAACTGGTCGACGATGATCTGTGTAACTTTTTCTATGACTGACATCTGAGCTACCTCCCTTTGTGTGACGTAATGACTTGTTACACAGTGTTGTATCAGTTCGTACGACACACGACAATATACGAGAGATAAGGGCAGAATATGGGTAGAAAACTCGTATGACGACCCGACGACCTGACAATATTTGCTGATCAGCTGCAGATACCTGTAGATTGTTTGCGGGACGATTACTGACAGGAAATGCAGGGAACGGAGGGGTTGCTGACGTGAATGGCCTGCTTATTTGGAAGGCGCCGAAAGACGAAGGTCGACAACGTCAGCAACGTTCTGTCGGCAGAAATTTATTTAGGCCAGTTTTTGCCGGGCTTCGCCCAGTCGTACCTGTCGAAAGTCCCTGCCTGGTAGTCGTAGGTTGCCTCCAGCGTCAGGAACTCCTCGTCGCCGCCCAGATCGGTCCCCTGCCAGTACGTCTGTTTTATCGCCGGGTTAAAGCCCATCGCCGGCTCGAGCCTGTCGGGGATGTCATCCTTATCGATGTCCTCGCTTTCCTTCCATCCGTCAGGCCAGAAGGTGTGGAAATTATTGAAGTGGGTAAACTCATGCATTACGGCGACAGCAAAGGTATCAATGTACGTATAAGGAAAGAACTTTTTCTCGGAAAGCGTCGACGGTTTTGACCGTTTAACGGCCGGTAGTTGTACCCAGAATGTATTGGCGTCCCACGTGTTGGTTTTCAGGTTGCAGACATTGATCGTTTTGTAGTCGGAATAGTACGGATTGTACTGGCCTATGACACCCTTCTGGAGGCAGGTGCATTTGTCGATCGGGATCCCTTCGCAGTGATACGCGATCCTGACATTCTGTCCGAATGGCCTGGCCGCCGGGGTTTGCTTCCAGTAATAATACCAGTTGGGATATTTCCCCTCAGGATTATTTTTTTCATCCCGGGGATAGAAGAACTGCACTTCCCGTTTTTTTTCCAGCGTGCATGAACCCACCTTCAGGACCGCTCTCACCGTTTTCCTGCCGAACTCGTTGTTGTCTTCAGGCAGCCCCTTGTAGACGATTGTCAGTTTACGGCCTTTTGGCGTTGACGATGCCGAAGCGGGGACGATGGTCCGCTTTGAGCCTTCTACCTCCGGAACGGTCCATTCGACAGAATCCGCATAGCTCTCCGGAACCGTTCTGGCCTCGAGTTCCAGGACAAGCCTGTTGGAGTATCCGGGCAAGGGGCTCTCATTGCTGAAGACATATTTACCTTTGTCTTCCGGGCTGACAATTATGAGCTCCACCGATCTCATATCTTTGCATTCCTCCGGTTCCTTTACGAGCTTGAGGTAGAGCGTCATCGTGGAACCGGGACGGCAGCCGGGCGAAGGCCCCGTCGGCCTGCCGATGTCCTTGTGCAGCGATATTTCACCTTGCTTCAGCAATTGCTCGAACTCGCGCCTGTTCAGGGTCCAGGTGGCCTTGAAGCATCCCATTTTCAGGTTTGTCTTGCCGTCATCACCAAAAAAGATGACGTCAGGCGCGTTGGCCGTGACCTTGGTCCGGCCGTCTTCAGCGGGGGATGCGCTCACCACGTGCGCGTAGAATTGCGGGTAACGCTCTCCCCGGGCGATCTCGTACCGGAACATATTTGCCCAGCCGGTACAGGACGATCGTGAGTAATAACTTCTGCGCACGCACTTTTTACCCGCAAGGCCCGTCACATTGATCTTCGTTGAGAGAGATTCAACCCTATACCCCTTTTCCCTGTCAAATTGTCCCCTTGCCGCATCCCAGGAATGCAGGACGACAAGGTTACCGACAAAACTTTCCTTGATTGTGTAGTGAAGGTCCGTCTTTACTTCGTCATTAAAGAGTTCCTTTTCCCCTCCCTTCACGACAATGTACCCTTCCAGGGGAAAAGCTTCCGGGACCTGAGGTTTCTCCGTACCCGCGGGGAGATCGCCTATCATGTCCTTAACCTGGCGATACTGGCTATTGATGATCTCGCGACGGCGCTCCATCTCTTTTTCCGGCGTTGCGGCCGGCGTGACGGAGATGGCTTGCATACCCATAGGCCCGCCGATCGAGCTGTTTGCCTCATCCATAAGCTGTAAGGCATCACGGTATGTCTGCATGAGCTTGCCCGGATCTGTCGTACCTTTCATCTGCTGCTCGAGCTGTTTCGCCCTTTGCTCCATATCGGTTATGGATTGAGCGAAGACTGAAAAACACGAAACGGAAAGGATTATTGCCCCGATCACGGCTATCCGGATTGTCCTTTGCTGCAGATTGACCATTATTTGCCTCTGCCCTGTCATTAAAGTCAGCGGGTACGGCAATGTTTGTTTTTTTTTGCGACGCCCCTGTTTGACTTGTGATATGTACTGTAGCATTGTGAGGTGAAACCGCGCAACCTGACATTTCCCCGGCAGGGCACGCTCCGAATTGGGGAGTTCAGGCCGGGAGTTTAAAGGGACGCTGTTGAGCTGGCCCGAAAGACATATTATTCTACGGCTCCCCAACGGAGGTAAACAACAGAGTCAACAACGTCCCGGCCTGTGTTCATTCCCTAGTCGCGGAAGACCTTGATGGAGCTTATCGTGTCATTCCACCATGTCCCGCCGACTTTCTTCTGAATAAGCGAGTTGCTGTTCTTATTCTTGATCATGGCGCTCTTCCCGCCGTAGTTTATATGCTGGTAATACCTCGATGTTGTCTTGGGCCCGACCACTATACAGGAGATGCTGTCATTGAGGCTGCTGCCGTCAGGCCATTTCAGGTTCCTGAGATCGGGGAATTCGTTCTGATTGTTGCCGTTGAACGCGTAGTATTGTTGCCCGTTACAGGAGTTGTGTTTGTACACCACGATCTCCCCGACAATAGGATGGCACTTATTGACAACGGGATCCCAGCTACAGGCTAACCCGGACCCTGCCGCAAGGAAAAACATCGGGAGTACGATAAGGACCGTGATGATGCAAAAAGAGCCTATCCTCACAAGACTCATAAAGTGTACCTCCTTCTCGATCTTAAAGACTATGGCCCGCCGGCATCCGCCAGGCCAGAACATTATTCTAAAACAGGTCACACGAACCTGAATGTAAAACAGGCTACATTCACGACCGTTACGCCTCGACCTGTGCGATAAATTGTTGTTGAAAATTACTCTGCACCCTGCAGGATAAACGGAAATAGAGGTGTAAACCGCTCAGGAATCAAGGGGACGTTTCTTAAGAGCCAGACGGGCCCACAGGCCGAAGCCGCATATTATCGTATCTGCGCCCGGGTACTAACGCCGGCACCTTCAGGTTCTCTTTGTTCCGTCAACCCACGTGGTATTCGTGAAGTCGGCGCCTTTCAGATTCGCATCCGTAAGGTCTGCACGGGTAAGGTCTGCACCGACGAAACTTGCGCGGGCGAGTTTAGCGCGGTTTAGCTGTGCTCCGGTAAGATCGGCGTTCGTGAAAAGTGCCCGGTAAAGGTTGGCGCAGTAGAAGTCGGCTTCAGTGAGCCTGGCATGACTTAGATCGGCCCCGATGAAACTGGCATGGGCAAGGTCGGCGCCGATAAGATTGGTTCCGCAAAGCCTGGCAAAGGTCAGGTTGGCGCCGCTGAGCCTCACGCCGGAGAGGTCGATCCCCGAAAGGTCCATTCCTGAAAGATCAGCGCGTACGCCGGCACCGGTGCCTTTCGCCCATTGATCGTGCCTGTACAGGATTATCTCCAGGTCGTCCTCTGTTATCCGTGTCAACTCCATTATGGCGCCTTCCTCTTGAAAACAGACTGTATATCCGCATTTAGTTTAAACCTGGTCAAAGGTCCTGACAATCGGGGTTTTCCTGATTCTGGCCGGGTAATTCCCTGAGAGAATGAAACAAAATGGAACGTTGCCGGATGATCAAACCAAAAATGTGGCCCCGGCGCGACCGGGGTCCGTCATGTATTGATTTCTTTGCAGTCACAGTGTATTCATGTATGAAGGCAACTTACAGTGAACTTCCAAAAGGTGGGAAAGCGATTATCGTACCTGTTTTCTGTTTAAGCAGGAAATGCCCGTGTCCATCACAGGCTTTATCCCGAATATCATCACGTGCTGCTGTCATTAAAGTGCGCAGGACAGGTCACGGTTTTTTGCGATGAAAGCGGAAAGAACGCTGTCGGCGAAAATAACACGTCCCGGCATTACGAAGGCGGTCCGAAGAAAGAGGCTTTTCGATCTCCTTGATGCGAGAATGAAGAAACCCGTCCTCTGGGTTTCCTCGCCAGCCGGTTCAGGCAAGACGACCCTTATCTCGAGTTACCTGGATTCACGCGGGCTGCCCTGCATCTGGTATCGGTGCGACGAAGGGGACTCGGACCCGGCCACATTTTTTTATTACATGGGGCTTGCCGCAAGAAAAGCCGCGCCCCTGCGCAAGAAACCCCTTCCATTTCTGATGCCCGAGTATATGGCCGGTATCGGCACCTTTGCCAGGAGGTATTTCGAAAAGCTCTATAACCGTATCGCGTCCTCGAGCGGACCGGGCGGCAGGGCCGACGGAGAGTTTGCCGTCGTTCTGGACAATTATCAGGACGTGCCGGCCGGCTCGCCTTTCCACGACATCATAGCCAACGGCCTCGATGTCATTCCCGGGGGCGTGCATGTCATGATCATAAGCCGCAGCGGTCCGCCTGCCCAGATGGCACGCCTGAGCGCGAGCGGCGGGATCGGTCTCATCGACTTCAGCGATCTGCGGTTCACATTCAAGGAGTCGAAGGAACTGGTCCGCGGCCACATCCCGGGGCTGGACGAAAAATCCATTAAGACCATGCATGAGAACACGCAGGGGTGGGCGGCAGGGATCATCCTGATGCTCGAGAACGTACGGCTGAAGGGCGCGGTGACCGGATCAGCCCTGAATGCCCACGGGTATGAGAAGGTGTTCGATTATTTTGCAGGGGAGATCTTCGAAAAGGCCGCAAAAGAGGTCCAGGATTTTCTGTTGAAGACCTCCCTTCTTCCTGCGCTCAACGTCTCCCTGGCGGAGAAGTTCACCGGGGCGGCCCATGCGGAGCGTATCCTCTCGATGCTGAACCGCCATAACTATTTCACGGAGAGGCTTTCAGGGGCCGGCCAGGAGTACCAGTTCCACCCCCTGTTCAAGAAGTTCCTCCAGAACCGGTCGAAGATGAGGTACTCTCCCGATGAACTGGCCGCGATCCGAAGGGATGCGGCGCTCCTGATGGAACAACTGGGAAGGATCGACGACGCCGCGCGGCTTTACCTCGATGCCTCTGAAGGGGAATACCTCGCCCGGATGGTCATCCGTTACGCGCAGGGGCTCATTCAGCTGGGCAGGAACAGGACCGTTGCCGATTGGATAGCGGGCATCCCGGACGTGTTGTCCGCCGGCAATCCCTGGCTTCTCTACTGGAAGGCGATGTGTTTCTTTCCCTTTGACATGCCCCGGACCCGGGACGTTCTTGAAAAGGCCTTCGCATCGTTCAGGGCTGCCGATGACGCATCCGGCCAGTACCTTTCGTGGGCGCGCATTGTCGATACCTACGCCTTCGAACTTGACGAATGGAAGCGCTTCGACGACTGCATCTCCGTCTTTCGGGAGCTTAGAAAAGAATACCCCGTGTTTCCCTCCACGGAGACAGACCTTGCAGCGTCCTCGAGAATGCTCATATCGCTCATCCTCAGGAGGACCGACGAGCCCCGGGAGATAGCCAGGTGGTCGGGGCATGTCTTCGACCTGCTCAAAGAAGACCCCTCTCCGGACATTCAGATGGACACCCTGTTCTACATCAGTATCTATTACCTGTGGAAAGGCGATTATCACAAGAATGCCGTTCTCCTTGAAGAGGTCGATGCAAAGGTCCTTTATCATAATCAGCCCCCCCTAACCGTCATCCGCGCAAGGATGATGAGGGGTGTTCACGACTGGGTCACGGCCCGGTACGAACCTGCCTTGCGGGCGTTTTCGGAAGGGCTCACAATCGCCGGGGAAAGCGGTGTCCACGTTTTCGATTCCCTGCTGTGGAGCTTCTGTGCAGCAGCTGAAATGGCCGCCGGCAACATGGGGCGCGCCGGGATGTGCCTTAAGAACCAGAAAACGGCTGCCTTCGCCACGGGGAATTCGCTGGATATCTTCTTCTATCACATAAATGCGGCCTGGAAGGCGATCCTGATGGGGAACCCGTCACTTGCCGCAGAGAACCTGGAACGGATCACGGCCAGGGTTGACAGGATAGGGAACCCCTACTTCCAGGCCTTATGGAATATAGGGATGGCGCAGGCCAGGTTCATGGAGGGCAATGTCCATAACGCAAAGGCCCATATACGGGAGGCGCACCGGTTGGGCCTTGGCATGAAAAGCCAGGTCATCGAGTGGTACAGCCTTCTCGTCGAGGCCTATTTTCTTTTCGAAGAAGGCAGCAAGGGCAAAGGGCTGCCGCTTCTTCGGCGCGCCCTTGCCCTCGGCAGCAGGCACGGTTATGCCCACCTCGAGTTCTACCACCCCCGGGTCATGGGGCTTATCTGCATGAAGGCGCTTGAACATGGGATCGAGCCTGCATACGTAAGGGGACTGATCAAAGACCTGGGCCTGACACCCCCTGCCGGCGTCGCCGATTCGGCCCCTGCGGAGGAGAATTGGCCCTATCGGGTAAAAATCTACACACTGGGAAGGTTCGAGATATTCAAGGACGAAAAACCGATGGTATTTTCGGGCAAGGTACAGAGGAAACCTCTGGAAATGCTCAAGGCCATTATTGCCTTCGGCGGAACGAACGTAGCGGCCGGCGACCTAACCGACACACTCTGGCCCGACGCCGATGGCGACCTGGCCCACAAGTCGTTGGAGGTGACTTTGAGCCGTTTGCGGCAACTCCTTGGTGGCGATAATATTATCAGATACAGCGCCGGGCAACTCAGCATCGATCCGTTTTTATGCCGGGTGGACAGTCTTGTGCTGGAACGTCTTCTGGCGGAGCTCAAAGGCCCCCGGGACGACAAAACTGTCACTCTCTGTGAAACAGCCTCAGGTCTCTACGGGGGTCCCTTCCTTCCTTCCGACACGGACCTTACCTTTACGACCCGTCGGCGGGAGATACTGAAAAACGCTTTTCTCCGCATGATAACCGCGGCCGGGCGCTCCCTTGAGCGGTCGGGGAAATGGGAAACGGCGGTGGAGTACTACACGAAAGGGATCGACACGGACGAACTTGCGGAAGAGTTTTACCAGCACCTCATGGTCTGCTACCGGCAACTCGGGAACAACGCAGGGGCTGTCAGGACGTACCATCGATGCCGCAGCGTGCTCCGCGACAAACTCGGCATAAAACCATCCGGCCAGACCGAGGCTATCTATGTGGCCATCGTGGAGCAGCGCCCGTTAAGGGCGGAACGCACCGGGCCCCCCTGCGCTAAAAAGGAATAGACAGCTTGAAACTCCCCGTTCCCGACGTGACGTTGCCAGAATACAGTCCGCTGTAATCTAGCCGCAGCACCATTCCGCGGGTACTCAAAACATCCACCCCCGCGGACACGTACGCCATGTTGGTATCAAGCCTGGTGCTGACCGTAAAAGGCGGGACGTTGGCGGGAGCTCCTTCAAAATGCGCTGTGATATCGGGAGAGGTCCCAGAGAAGATGTGAAACAATCCCCCCCGGATATATGGCCTTGCCAGGATGCCGTTCTCGAAAGAAAGCTCACCGCCCACTTCCAGCGCAGGCCTTGCGCTGACCGTCGTCTCGCTGCGGCCGTCGACGCTGAGATTCGCGCCGCCGGCGCCTGACTCTGTGAACCCTCCCATGCGGGCATAGTTGATCGTTCCGTCAAGGATGGGGCGAAGATACCATTTGCGCCACTCAAAAGCGTGTGCCAGCCGCACGCGGCCTGACAGGAAGGTCATTCCCTGCGTGCTGGTGGCTGTGACACCCGGATAGGGGAGGTCCACGTACCGTTTCGTATCATACCATCCGTACCCGCCTGTCAGTCCCAGGGCCGCTATCGTGCCTCCCCAACGGTTCTTGAGCACAACACCCCCCAGCACCTGGTTCCCCGTGCTCCGCCCGTAATCCGACATGTCGGTGCTGCTGTTCTCGTAAGAAAGGGCCAAACCGCCAAGAAAGTCCCCGGTGATCTGCCGCTGTAAGCCGGTGCTGATACTGTAAGCGTTGCGGTCATACCCCAGGTTGCCGGAACTTCCCCGGACATGTGTGTCTGAGCCGCTGATGCGTGCCCAGGTGCAGGCGACCTCCCTGGCAAACCGGTGGTCGCCCGCACGGCCGCCGCAGCTGAGCATCTCGTCGGCGAAGCGGACGTTCGAGTACGTGGCCGCCGATGTTACCGACATGAACGGTGCGGGGCTCAGACGGTCCAGGGCCTCGCCGAGGCTCTGCACGGTGGGCATGGAGAAAAGCCTCGCCACGACGGGTGCAAAAGAGGCCGAACCGCCCGCAAGCTGTATGGCGGTGATATTGTTCGCGATGGCCGTCTGGTTGCCCGTAAGTCCCACGGGGGCAAAGTTGACCGATGTGCTCAGAACGACATCGGTCGCGTTGGGATACAGCAGCCGGTATTGCGCGACAGCCGAAGGCTGGATGACCTGGAGTCCGTTGCTGGTGACCCCGCCGGCGCCCGAAAGGATCGTCACCTGTTGTGCACCAGGCAGGGCGAAGCCTTTGTTCGCAATGTTCGGGGCCACCCATCCCCCAACCGCCGCAGTGCCGCTCACATTGATACGGTCTGCCGTGCCCGTCCTCGTATCGATGTCGACGGTGTAGACGCCGGAAGACTGCTGGACATATTTCCCGGTCACCGCCGTGGTGAGGACCCTCTCCAGCCCTCCTGGCGATATAGTTCCCTGGTTCGTGAGCGTGCCGGCAGCGCCGAGATTGACCGTCGCTCCCGGGAGAAGCCAGGAACCCGCTTTGTTGTTGAATGTGTTGTTGCCGGCCCCGAGATCCACCGTGCCCGCGACCGTCCCGAAATTGTTGACGGTTTCATCGCCGGTTGTCGCGATAACGGCATTGCCGAGCGGACCGTCCTTACTCACCAGGGTCCCGTAATTGACGAGGGTATTGATTGCTCCCTCCCGTATCCGTATCGCCGAACCCGTGCCGGAACCTCCCTGCACAAGCCCGTTCTGGACTGTTACAGAGACGGCTCCTGACGTGCTCTGGGCGACGATGCCGTCAGAGGCCGCACCCTGGGTCAGGATGGTACCGCTGTGGGTAACATTCACGGCGCCGCTGCCGCTGGTGCCGGCGCTCTGGGCAAATATGCCGTGGGCGTAGGGTCCCTGTGTCACGATATTGGCCGTGTTGCCGATCGTCACGCCGCCGCCGCTGCCGGTGCCTCCGGCGCTGCCGGCGTTTCCTTTGACCGCATCCAGGCCGCCGCCTCCGCCGATCGATTGCGCGACGATGCCGATGGCGGCCGGGCCGGTAGTGGCGATGGCGCCGGTATTCGTGACGGTAACTCCCGCGCCGCTGCCGCTGTTCGTGCCGTCGCCTGCCGGCATCGCCAGGTTTATGCCGCTTATGCCGTCCCCTGCATAGGCGACGAGGCCGCCGCCTCCGCCAATCGACTGGGCAACAATCCCGTACCCGCCCGCGGACGACGTGGTGACCGAACCCGAATTGGCGATCGTCACCTGGCCGCCGTTGCCGGAGGTGCCGGCGGCTCCGCCCACCGTGACAGTGCCGGCTGACGTCAGCGCGGCGCTGCCGACGATCCCGCCGCCCCCGCCGATGCCCTGGGCGAGGATGCCGATGGCGCCCGAGCCGGTGACCTGGGTACCGGATGAGTTCTGGATACTGACAGAACCGGAGTCTCCTGTTCCGCCTCCCGTGCCGCCGAGAGTGACCGCGGCGCTGCCTGCCCCAACGCTGCCCGCAACACCTATAGAGCCGATCCCGCCGCCTCCGCCGATCGACTGGGCGACGATACCGTGGGACCTGGCGCCAGACGTTATGATACTGGCACCGCCCGAAACGATGGAGACATTTCCACCCTTCCCGTCCCCTGTCCCGGACGAACCGAGCGCGATATTTATCGATGAGGCTCCGGCAAGGTTGCCGCTCACGTCGACCCCGCTCGTTCCGCCGCCTCCGCCGATCGACTGGGCGAGGATGCCGGCAGAGTCATTCCCGTCGGTCACGATCACGCTGCCGGTCGTCACCGAAACGGTGCCGGAATTCCCCGAACCGGCGCCGCTGTTTCCCAGGGTAAGGCTTATGGCGCCTGCGGCACCGATCCCTGCCCCGGCACTCAGGCCGCTCGTTCCGCCGC
>ERZ1645192.1180-NODE-1180-length-22005-cov-14.422323_pt1 | contig 22005 bp, 22 predicted proteins | sample MGYA00575354_ERZ1645192 | MGnify/ENA primary metagenome ERZ1645192 (study PRJEB40844, sample SAMN11349763) | freshwater sediment metagenome | isolation source: river sediment | host: Sediment | place: India: Faizupur Khadar , New Delhi | collected 2017-02-21 ... | reverse complement strand
CCGAAGAGCTGCCGCTCGATGTCATGCACCGCCACGGCATTTCCCGCCAGCAGGACGTCGATATAGCCCTCCCGGATCATGCGGGCCAGCGACGGGGCGGCGCCGGTGTGCACCAGCGCCGGGCCGCAGACCACGGCTATCTTTCCGCCCGCCTTCTTGGTGCGCACGATCTCTCCAGCCAGTTGCCGCACCAGCTCCCCGCTGGGCCTCTCCGAGCTGACCTCGTTGGACATGAATCCGAAGAACGTCTTCTCCCGGGGCCTCTCCGGCGGCACTACCCTGACTCCCTTGGTGCCTATGACCACCCGGTCTCCCTTCTTGATGTGGCCGATGGGAGTGCACTCGGCCCGGCCGTCCTCCAGCACAATCAGGCAGTCCATGTGATTGTGCTCCACCTCCACCCAGGAGCCCTGGTAGCGCACGTAGGTGGGATGATTGGTGGTCGAATAAAAGCCCCTGGGCACAACCATATCGCCTGGGGCAATGCCTGTTTGCACGTCCTCCATCTCCGCCAGGCGCGCCCCCAGGGAGTGCAGCTCCAGGAGGATGCGGTCCAGGTGCGCCGCATCCTCTCCGGTCACTGTGACCTGCACATAGCTGGTATCGTTCTTCTTCTGGCCTATCTGAAAGTTCTTGATCTCAAACTCGCCGCCCATGTCCATGATCTTGTCCAGGACGCGGGTCAGTATCTGCGAGTCTATGAGATGGCCCTGCATCTCTATGTCAGCAATCTCGCTCATAAGAATCGGCCTTCACCACATTTCACCCTCCAGGAGCGCCTGGGTTTTATCGTTTGTGCTCATGACCAGCTTGGTGATGCCCACCACATAGCCGTTGTCTTCAGGCAAGGGTGGATCGAATATGGCCCGGATGCCGCTTCTACGCAGGTGATACTCGAAGTCGCGGGCCGTCTGCAGGCTCTTCACCCGGATCTGCACCCTCTGCACAATGGGCTCCCCCCTCTGCTTCCTCTCTATGGTGTCGACGAGCGGCAGCAGTATGCTCTCTCCCAGGGCATGGGCCCGTTTTCTCCTCTGCTCCTCCGACTCCCTCCACTCCACGGACTGAAAGCCCTCCCGGACGGTCCGGGATAGGAAGAAGTCCTGGCCGTAGTCATTGTAATAGCGAAAAGCCACCGCCAGGTCGCTGCAGTTGGTCCTGCTGCTGGTGTACTTCAGGGGCGAGACGCGGTTTTCAGGGTCCTTCATGACCACTCCCTCGCGCCCCTGGCGGCTGAGACGGACGATGATCTCCCTGATGCTCTCCTCGGCGATCTCTTTGGGATACTCTCCCAGGAGAGCCGTCGCCTTCAGGCCAAAGCGCTCTGCCATTTCATGAGTCCGGTGCACACCGAATGTGCCTTTGACATTCTTTTCGGCAATGTCGAAGAGATAGAACTCTATGCTGTCCGTAGGATAGATCTCCTTGGCGACATAGGGATTCTCAGGCCCCACCATCTCCCCGCAGAGGACCAGTTGGGGCTGGTAGGCGAAGAGGTCCTCAGGCACCAGCCGCCGTGCCACCTCCGTAGAATAGGGACAGATGAAGCCGCCCCGGGTGAGGGCCAGGATGTCTCCGTTGACGGATACGATCCGCACATTGTGGCCATTCATCTTCTCCTCCACAGCCACCATATCAGGAAAATGCCTGGCAATTGCCGGGGCCAGCATGAGAGGCCGGCGGATCTTGGGATAGCCGAAGACGATCTCGCCGTTTTCAAAAATAACCGTCCCGGCCTCGATTCCGGAGGTCTCCTTCTCAAACCTCAGCAATCGGGGCTCGGGCCAGCTCGACCATTTTATTACCGTCTCTTGCAGGCCCTCTAGCCTGCTCTGTGTGATTCCCAGTCTCTGTGCTACCCTGGCCGGATTCATCCGGTCCTCACCAGATAATCCAGGATGGACCTTCTGGTGATCATGCCCACAACCTCTTCCCTGCGGCTTAAGACCGGCAGTCCGCCCCGGTTCTCAGTGAGGATGATGTTCTTGACCTCCTCCAGGGGCGTGTCCACATAGACGTACTTGACGTCGTGGGTCATCACATCCGAGACCAGGATGTTGTAGATGCGGGCATACTGCTTGCTGGCGGTGTCGTTAAGGTCTCTGAACGCCCGCAGAGACCTGGCCACGTCCCTCTCGGAGATGATGCCCACCAGCCGGCCACCTTCTACCACGGGAAGCCTTCCCACATTTCTGTCCAGCATCATGCGCCGGGCGTGCACCAGCCGGTCGTTGGGGTTTACCGTCAGGGGAAAACGCATGGCATCGGATGCCAGGCCGCTGACCTTCTTGGCCGCCAGGACCTCCCTGGGCCTCACCCATCCCAGGATGCGGTCTCCGTCCATGGCTACCAGAACGCCTGTCTTCTGCAGGAGCACTGCCGCATCGTCGACTCCCATGTCCGGCAGCACCTTGATCACAGAGTCCATGGTGGCAGAGGCCACATGCAGAGAGGAGGCCGGCATTCCCAGAGACTTTCTCGTGCCGAGAACTCTGGCGATCTGCCTGGTGGTGACGATCCCGCCCAGACGGTCCTTGTTGGTGACCAAAAGCCTGCGCAAATCGTTCTTTTCCATCAGGTCCAGGGCGTGGCCCACCCTCTCCGATTTGTCGATAGTAACCGGCTCTGTCATTATGTCTTTTACCTGCATTACTTCCACCTGCCAATCTCGGCTATGATCTCATCTGCTGAGAAGTAGCCCACTACATCTTCATTCTCCATGACTGGCATGCCTATGATGCTCTTGTCCACAAGCTGGCGGGCGGCAGAGACCGCCTTCTCGCTTGCGGATATGGAGAATATGGGCGCCGTCATGATATCCTCGGCCACAAAGGGCATCTGTTTTACATAGCGGTACTGCTTTCTTCCCGCCAGGCTCTCCTTTCGGGTCATCTTGATGTTCTTGGTCTCCATCTCATCCTTGGGGCCCATTATCTCAGAGAAGGTCAGCCCGGAGCGGGTGACAATTCCCACCGGCCGGGTATTGTCCTCGTAGACCAGAGCCCGGCTCTGTCCCTGGACATTCATCTCCTCCAGCACGTGTCCAATGGTGTGATGGCGGTGCACCCTCAGCACATTTCTGGTCATCAGATCACCCACGGTGGCTAAGATGTCCTGATCCGAGAAGTATTTCATCATATCACGGGTGGTGATCATGCCCACGATCTCTCCATCCCGCTCTACAGGCAGGCCGCTGACCTCGTTATCTATCATCAGCTCTGCCGCCTGGGACATGGTGGCCTCCGGGAATATGGTGATGGGCTTTTCCGTCATGACCACCTGAATGGGGACCTTGTCGATGGGGCGTCTGCGCCACTCCGGTGCTGCCTGGTTGAGCCTGTTGGTGATATCGTACTTGGTGACGATGCCCGCCAGCTTTCCGCCGTCCAGTACCGGCAGCCTGCCGATGCCATACTTGAACATCAAATTCCTGGCTCTCTGAATGGGCTCGTTCCGCTCTATGACGTAAATGGGAGCGCTCATGTAGTCTTTGACTTTTTTTATGATCATTGTAGGATTCCTCTGTTCTCGGCTAACGCCCTCACGTAGTCTCTCTCCGTCAGTATCCCTGCCAGCGACCCCCGGTCCATAACCGGCAGGCTTCCGATGTCGTTGTCCATCATCTTCCTTGCCGCCTGGCCCAGGTCCGCCTTCTTCTCCGTGGCCAGCAGGCTCCTCTTGATGAGGCTCTTGATGGGCTGTTTCATGACCTCGCCTATGTCTCCGGTGACCACCATCTCAAATGCCTCCCCGCTTCCCAGGTACTTCATGATGTCCGAGGCGGTGACCATGCCCATCAGGACACCATCCTGGACCACGGGCATCCTCCGAAATCCCTTCTGGATGATCATCCTGGTCATCTTCTCAATGGTGGCCTCAGCCGGTGCTGTCACCACATTGGGGCTCATGAACTCCTCCACCCTCAGGCCCGTATCTGCACCCCGGCAGAAGCGAACGAAGTCCTCCTCTGTGATTATGGCCTTGATGCGAACATCTTCGTCGCAGATGGGAAGCCCTCCCACGTTCCTGTCGTACATTAGCTTCAAGACGTCGTTCAATGTGGACTTATCGCTGGCATAGGTGAGTTTGGTGCTCATGATCTCAGTTATATCGGCATTTATGGCCGTGAAGATGTTTCCTCCATACTTCTCCCGCAATAGGTTATGCCGAAGCCCTCCTCCCAGGAAGTCGACTATGTCCACTGATGTGACAAAGCCGATCAGCCTCTTTGTGCCGGGATCGGCAATGGGCAGGCGGGAGAAGCCATAGAAGGTCATGGTCTTTATGGCACTCATTATGGTCGTGGTAGGCGGAACGGTGACCACGTCCGGAGAAGCCACACCTACCACGTCGCTGGCCCTCTTGGCCGACCTGGAGTCGAATTGCAGAGGCCCTCTCTCCCCTGAGCCCGGTGCCACAGGCATGCGATCACTCTTTTGCGGTATCCTGGTTACATCTTTCCCTGTTGTTGGCCCTTTGCTCATTATCACTCACCAAGGTAGCTTTTTATCAGATCATTTCTATCCACTATGCCCACAAGCTTGCCCTCGTCCACCACGGACATCCTGCCCACATCGTGCTTTAGCATCAACTCGATGGCTTTGCTCACGCTGTCTTCAGGTCTTATGCTGTATAACGGCGAACTCATGAATTTCTCTACAGGCATCTGCATCGAATCTGTCGATTTTCTCTCACTCTCCTTGCTGATCCTTGCGGTTCCTTTCAGCATATCAAATCTGGTGATCATTCCGATGAGCTTGCCGTCCTTGGCCACCGGCAGTCCCGTGAAATCCTTTTCAACCATCAGATCCCATATCTTTGTTACTGGATCATCCGGGCGGGTGGTTACCACTTTTGTGGTCATGATCTCCGATACAGGCTTTTTTGGCACGATCTTCAAGTCTATGTTCATGAAAACATCCAAAAGGCTGACAACGCCTTTCAGAACGGGTTTCTCCTCCGACTCGACCACAGGAAGCAAAGTCCTCTTTTCCTTGAGCATGAGCCTCGAAGCATCATTAACATTCATCTGCCCCGTCACCATGGGGACCTGGACCACAAAGCCTGAAACCGTCACATTCGACTTGGTCGAAGTCACACGTAGCATATCCTGGTTGGTGACTATGCCGAGAACTACTCCTCTGCTGTTTACCACCGGCAGTCCTCGAACATGGTTGTCCCTTATCATCTGGCGTGCTTTGGTCAGAAAAGTGGAGTCCTCGACGTAGAGAGGATCTCTGGACATAATATCTTCGACTAACATGCTGCAACCCCTGCTGTCCAGCAATAATTCTACCGAATCTACCTGTTTCCGTCCCTGCAGCTCCAGCAGAGCAACTCACCATTTACGCTCTCCAGGGTGTCGGAGAGCATGCCGCAAACCTCGCAGATTCCTCTCACCACCCCCCGGGGCGACTCAAAATGAACACTCTCACGGTGCATCTCCAGCAGGTCGCTCAAGATCTCGTTCAAACCCATAGACGAGCCGGAGACCAGATCGGTATCTGTAATTATGCCTACGAGCTTTCCCTTGAATATCACGGGCAGCCTCTTTACTCCTGAGCGCAGCATCAATACCGCAGCTTCGCGCAGGCTGGCATCGGGTTCGATGGCTACGACCGGGGCGCTCATGACCTGTTCGGCCTTGACCGTCCTGGGATCTATGCCCTGAGCCAGGACTTTTTTTACGAGGTCCCTCTCCGTAAGAATTCCGGCGGGCTTTTCTCCGGATACTATGATCAGACTGCCTACATTGGCCGAGGCCATCTTCCTGGCAGCGCTTAAAATGTCCAAATCGGCATCGGCGGTGATCACCGGCCGGGTCATGACATCTCTGACTGGAATCTCTGTCTCCATTGGCCGATCTACTCCGTGATTGCTCTATATCCTTATCAGAGTGCTAATGATATAAAAGGCTACTGCGGCTTTGTAAATATTAATATGATTAATATTATATTATTAGGCAACTCATTCCCTGACGTGGCCCACAATATGTGCAATTTCCGCCAGGATAAGCTCTATGCCCAGGCGCGCCGCCCCCGGAGAGCCGGGAAGGCAGAAGACCGGACGGCCATGGTATATTCCCGCAGCCGCCCGGCTGAGCATGGCCCGCGTTCCCACCTCTTCCAAGCTCCTATACCTGAAGATCTCCCCAAAGCCGGGAAGCGTCTTTTCAAAGAGGGGCTCGACTGCCTCCAGGGTCAGGTCCTGGCTGGTGAGGCCGGTGCCGCCGCAGATGACCACGGCATCAGCATTGCTCTCTTTTACGGCCCCGGCCAGCCCCAGGCCGTCCGGCATCAGAGCATATCTGGCGGTGTGGCCCGCGGCAGATATCTTCTCCAGTATAACCCGGCCTGATCCATCCTGCGCCTCATCGGGGCTATTCACCGGTCCGAATATGCCGTAGCGGGAGGTGCTCGCGACCACCACATCTATGATCATGCACTCTCCTCTCCCGGCGAGCATAAGTTTTTTCCCCTATCCCCTCTGTGCCAAAATGATCTATGTCGCTACTGGCAGTTGATGTGGGGGCGGGCACCCAGGACATTCTCCTCTACCGGGAGGATGTGCCGCTGGAGGGCTCGACCAAAATGGTCTTTCCAAGCCGCACCGTCATAGTGGCAGGCAGGATAAGAGAGGCAAAAGAGAGGGGACGGGACATATTTCTGCGCGGGCCGACCATGGGGGGCGGAGCCTGCGCCAGGGCAGTCAAAGAGAATCTGGCTGCGGGCCTCTGCGTCTATGCCACGCCGTCCGCGGCTGCCACTTTGAATGACAATTTGGGGCGGGTGGCGGCAATGGGTGTGACCATTGTGGAGGATGGAGGCGGTGAAGAAGGCATGGGCCAGAGCGGGGGCGACGGGGCGGCCGGCTCGGCCCAGGGGATAGAGACCGGCGACATCGACATTGCCGCTCTGGGCGGGGCCTTGCGGCTGTTCGACGTTGATCTGCCGGCCGACATTGCCGTCGCGGTGCAGGATCACGGCTTCTCTCCCCACCGCTCCAACCGGCTGGTGCGCTTCGAGCACCTGGCTGCAGCCATAGCCTCAGGGGGCCGCCTGAGGGACTTTGCCTATAGAGAGCCGCCCCAAGCCATGAGCCGCATGACGGCAGTGAAGGATGTGCTGCTCAGGGCCGGCAAAAGGCCGCTTCTCATGGACACCGGCCCGGCCGCGGTCTTCGGAGCGGCTCAGGACCTCCGGGAGGGCCGTCCCGCCCTGGTCATCAACTTCGGAAACGGGCATACAGTGGCTGCGGTCCTGGTGGAGGGGCGCATCACTGCCCTCTTCGAGCATCATACCGCAGACCTCAGCCCCGGCAAGCTGAGAGGCTATGTGGAGAAGCTGTGCAACGGAACATTGAATAGCGAGGAGATCTTCCAGGACGGAGGCCACGGCTCATACATGGAGAGCACTCCGGAAGATATCGGCGAGACGCTGGTCACCGGCCCGCAGAGGCAGATGTTCCTGCGGAGCGGGGCGCTGCCGGGGGCGAGAGCGGCGGCTCCGGCGGGAGATATGATGATCGCAGGCTGCGTCGGCCTGCTCTCCGCCTGGAGGGCAGGAGAGGATTTATGGAGATAGGCAGGGGAGCAGAGGCGGTAATCACACTGGAGGCCGGGGTGGTCAGGAAGGCGCGCCCCGCCAAGAGCTACCGGCAGAGGGAGCTTGACGAGCGCATCCGCCTGGAGAGGACTGTCCGGGAGGCGCGCATCATGTCCGAGGCCAGGCGGATGGGGGTGCTCACGCCCATCATCTGTGATATAACCCGCTTTGAGCTGAAGATGGAGGAGGTTATAGGCCCCAGGCTCAAGGATGTGATCGATGAGGACCTTTGCCGGCGCGTGGGCGAGGTGGTGGGCAGGCTGCACCTGGGTGGCATCATCCACGGGGATCTGACCACCTCCAATATGATCATCACTGGCGGCTCCAGTGACCGCAAGATATGCCTCATAGACTTTGGCCTGTCCTTTCACGACAAGACTGTGGAGGCTCAGGGCGTGGATGTGCATGTATTCTTTCAGACCCTGGAGAGTACCCACGACCGGCCGGAGGAGCTGAAGGACGCCTTCCGGGAGGGATATATGCGGACGTACGGCCAGGCCGAGGCCGTTCTGGAGAGGGTCAGGGAGATCAAGGCCAGGGGCAGATACCTCTGATTTCTTTGCATCAGCAGCTTTATCTAGGATATGATCATTAACATTTATTTAATTTCGAGGTGATAACCCAATGGCTGAAGATGACGTCGTTTTCGTCGGCAACAAGCCAGTCATGAACTATGTGCTGGCAGTGGTTACACAGTTCAACAGCGGGGCAAATGAAGTCAGGATCATGGCCCGGGGCCGGGCGATCTCCAGGGCGGTGGATGTGGCGGAGGTATCAAGATCGCGGTTTCTTCCAGATGTGTCTGTTAAGGGCATCTCCATCTCCACAGAGGTTCTCAACACCGACCGGGGAGAGACCAATGTCTCGGCCATTGAGATCATCATCGGCAAATGAGTGGTGGGCTTGACGGCTTCATCGATGCCACGGGCATTATCAGCACCGCCAGCAAAATCAGGGCAGGCGGCTATTCTGGGCGTCATCTCTTCCGGGCGGGGGGAGAACCTCCGCTATATTTTGAAGGCGGAGAGGGCGGGGCGGCTGCCGGGGCGGGTAGCCGCCGTCCTTGCCGATCAAGCGGAGGCCGGGGCGCTTAAGATTGCGGAGGAGTATGGGGTGAGATGCCAGTTTCTGGACCCCAGGGGCCTTTCCAGAGAGGATTACGACCGCCGGCTCATCGAGAAGCTGGAGGAGGCCAATGTCGACCTGGTGGTCCTCACCGGTTACATGAGAATTCTCTCCCCGCTCTTCGTTGGCCATTACAGGAACCGGATCCTGAACATCCATCCCGCCCTTCTGCCCTCTTTCAGGGGGATGGACGCCTTCTCCCAGGCTCTTCTGTCGGGCGTGTGCTGGACGGGGACCACAGTGCATATTGTGGACGAGGATGTGGACCACGGGCCCATCGTCTATCAGGTGCCGGTCCCCGTGCGGCAGGGAGACACGCACGACAGCCTCAAGGCCCGCATTCAGAGGGCGGAGTACAGGGCTTATCCACGGGCCATAAAGATGTTTATAGAGGGCAGGCCGAGGGTGGAGGGAAGAAGGCTGGTCTGGGAAAAGGATTGATGAGGAGGAGTTGAAAGGCATGGAGAGACTTTGGGCACCCTGGAGAATTGACTACATTCTGAGCAAAAAGCCGCCCGGCTGCATATTCTGCGATAAGCCCGCCGAGGGCAGGGATGAGGACAATTTCATACTGCACCGCGGCAAATATCACTTCATCATATTGAATGCCTATCCCTACAACAACGGACACATGATGGTCGTGCCCTACCGGCACACGGCGAGCCTGGCCGGCTGGGGGGCGGCCGAGCAGCAGGAGATGATGGAGCTCGCAGATCTGGCGGCGGACCTGCTCAAGAGGACCATGCGCCCGGACGGATTCAACCTGGGGATCAACATGGGGCTGGTGGGCGGGGCGGGAGTCGCCGATCACATTCACCTGCACATCGTGCCCCGCTGGAACGGGGATACCAATTTCATGCCGGTGCTCTCCGACACGAGGGTGATATCGGAGGGGCTGAAGGATACCTACAGTAAGCTGAAAGAGGCGCTTGGTGGCTTGAAGACGGAGTGAGGCCAATTCAGATAGCAAAGATGCTCAATCGATGGCTCTCTTGATAGCTGCCTCATATTGCCCGGCCAGAGAGTGCCAGTCGTACCTCTCAGCGATGCTCCTGTTCCTCTCGGCGCTCACCTGCCCGCGCCTCAGTTGGTCGAGTATGCTCTCCACCTGCTGCACAAAGCTATCTTCGTCGTCGTAGTAATATATCTCGTCGCCAAGAAACCTCTCCAAGGCGATCATGCGGCTGGAGAGCACGGGACGGCCGCAGGAGAGGTAATTGAAGACCTTTCCTCCTATGGCCACCTCGTTTTTCTTCATCTTCTTGAGGGGGTTGATGCCGATATCCATGGCACTGATGTACCGGGAGAGGGCGGCATACTCCACCGCCCCGGTGAAGACCACCCGGTCCGCCACACCCAGCTCCTCGGTCATCATCTTCAATTTGTCTCCGTAATCGGTAAAGAGCCCCGGCCCCACCACGAGCAGAGTGGCGTCCAGCCTGGGCAGAGACGAGACCACCGTCTCCAGGTCTACCCAGTGCTCAAGAGATCCCACATAGCCCAGAACCGTTCCCTTGAGGCCTAAAGAGCGCTTGGCCTCATCCATCGGCACCGGCTTTAAGAGGCTGGTATCAACTCCGTTGATGATCTCGGTTATGTCCTTTACGCCGATGCCTCTCAGATATTCCGATAGCTCCTCATTTATGGTGATGACGGAGCGGGCATGCCTGAGGTTGAACCTGGTGATAAGCCTCACCACCACCTTCACAATCTCTCCCAGAGCCGTTCCCGGATAGTAGATCGATGCCGACTCCTCCAGGTGGTCCAGGTAATCGAAGACAATGGGAGCTCCTGATAAGTTCGCGGCAAATGAGGGCAGGATATTGGTCGAGAGTATGACATCTATCTTCAGATCTTTGACGGCTCTCCTGATCTTCCCGATATGGTAGGGGAAGTTGAGGGCATAGTAGAGGGATGGGTCTTCCGCCTGCAACCAGCTTGCCGGCACCAGGTGGCATTTCGTTTTCCTGGCCGGCAGGCCGGAGAACCTCTTCAATGCAAAGTGCAGCACATATACATCATTGTCCTCTGCTAAAATGTCAAAGATGAAATTGAGCCTGTTGGGTACGGGATGCCTGATCCAGTCCGTAGTGGGAATCACCATTATCTTCATCGTTTCATCCGTCTCTCTCCGGTTTTCCCCGCCTCATATAAAAGCCTGGCAGGTCTGGCTCATTGAAATATCATCATGATCAATATATCGTTATGATCAATTCATATTTTTTATTATTCGCTGACCGAAAAGATATATAGCTAGTACTGCTCCAAGCATTCCTTCGAGAAATCTGGGCTGTGATAGATTTGAAGGGAGTCATATTGGCGGCAGGAGAGGGCCGCAGATGCAGGCCGCTCACCCAGACCAGGTCCAAGGTCATGCTTCCTGTGGGAAACCGCCCCATCATGGAGCATGTCATAAGGGCTCTGGCTGCAAACGGCGTTTCCGATCTTTACATCGTGGTAGGCTATCAGAAGGAGAGGGTCATGGACTACTTCGAGGACGGCCTTGATTTCGGAGTAAAGATCACATACCTCGAACAAAATGAGCTTTTGGGAACGGCCCATGCCCTGAGAAAAGCCGAGCCCTACATTGATGAGCCCTTTCTGGTGGTCAACGGCGACAATCTCATAGATGGCCGGGCGGCGGGAGAGCTTATCTCGGCCAGGGGAGACAATGTCATACTGGCCGCCCTGCGCCGGCACACCGGAGACTATGGAGTGCTCATGGTCGAGAAGGAGCGGGTTAAGGGCATCATCGAAAAGCCGGGAAGGCCCTGCTCCGGAATTCTCAATACCGGGGCCTACAAGTTCAGTCCCTCCATATTCGAGGACCTGCGGCACACCCCCATCTCCGAGCGGGGATCGTATGAACTGACGGAGACCCTTTCCCAGATGATAGCCGACGGAAAGGAGATCGTACCCCAGATCAGCCAGGGCATTTGGGCGGATGCCATATTTGCCTGGGACCTGCTCAATGCCAACAGCCTGGCCCTGAATATGCTGGATATGAAGATCTCCGGCGAGCTGGAGGCGGCTGTGAGCGTCAAAGGCCCAGTGGATGTGGGTGAGGGTAGCATCATCCGCTCCGGATCATATCTGGTGGGGCCGGTCTCCATCGGCGAGGACTGCGACATAGGGCCGGGAGCGGTCATTTTGCCCGCGACATCCATAGGCGATAGCTGCCGGATCGGCCCTCACTCCGAGATTCGAAATAGCATCATCATGAACGATGCCCGGGTCGGCTCCTCTGCCATAATATCCGATTCGATTGTGGGGGCCAGTACAGCTCTCTCCGATCAACTGGTGGTGGAGAGCGGGCCCTGTGTGGTCCCTGTGGGAGAGGCATTTGAGAGGGCGGAATTCGGTGCCATATTCGCCGATGATGTGACTGTCGGGGCCAGGGCTCTTGCCTCCGCCGGGACGCTGGTGGGCACGGGGGCGCGCATAGGCTCCGGCTCGCGCATTCGCGGCTGGATTGAGCGGGAGAGCAGGGTGGTCTGTTGATGTGCGGAATTGTAGCATATGTAGGTGATCAGCAGGCAGGGCCGATACTCTTTGATACTCTGAAGCGGCTGGAGTACAGAGGTTACGATTCTGCGGGTGTGGCTGTCAAATCGGATGGTGAGGTAGTGGTCCTCAAGTCGGCAGGCCGCATAGCCGATCTGGAGAGGGTCTACCAGAGCCAGGGCAGCCCCGGTGAGGGCATGGGCATCGGACACACCCGGTGGGCTACACACGGCCGGCCCAGCGACAAAAATGCCCATCCCCATACCTCCGGCGAGATCGCCATCGTCCACAACGGCATCATCGAGAATTATCTGAACCTGAGGGACATGCTGGAGGAGATGGGCTATCAGTTCAGCTCAGAGACGGACAGTGAGGTCCTGGCCCATCTCATTCACCACTATTTCAGGGGCGATCTCTTTGCCGCCGTACGCAGGGCACTGGAGCATGTGCAGGGCTCCTATGCCGTGGCTGTGCTGGCGGCGAGCTCTCCCTACATCGTCTGCGCCAGGAAGGACAGCCCTCTGGTGCTGGGCAAGGGCGACGGTTCCATCTACGTGGCCTCCGATGTCCCGGCGCTGCTGCCCTATACCAAGGAGGTGATCCGCATGAGGGACGGAGAAGTTGCCAGGGTATATGCGGACCGGGTGGAGATCTCAGACCGGGAGGGCAGGTCGCGGCCCATCAATATCGAGCACATCACGTGGGATGCTGATGCGGCGGAGAAGGGTGGCTACACCCATTTCATGCTCAAAGAGATCCATGAGCAGCCGAGGGCCATTCGAGAGACGATTGCCGGAAGGATCTCCGAGATCGACGGGGATGTGCGGCTGAATCTGGGCATAAGCGAGGGGGAGATAAGAGCACTGGAGCGCGTGACCATCATCGCCTGCGGCACGTCCTATCATGCCGGGCTGCTGGCCAAGAACCTCTTCGTCCGCGCCGCCGGCCTGCCGGTGGATGTGGAGGTGGCCTCCGAGTTTATCAACCTCCAGGTGCGGCCAGGCACACTTCTCCTGGGCATCACCCAGTCGGGAGAGACGGCGGACACGCTCCTCGCCCTGAAGAAGGCCAAGACCTGCGGGGGCAGGAGCCTGGCCATCACCAATGTGGTGGGCTCGACGGTAACCGAGCTGGTGGACGGGACCATCTACACCCGCTGCGGCCCGGAGATAGGCGTTGCCGCCACCAAGACCTTCACCTCTCAGCTCGTGGCGGTCATTCTGCTGGCCATCCGCCTGGGCCGGGCGCGCGGCCATCTCACACCCGATCAGGCCAGAAAGATGCTGGTCGAGCTGTCCAGGCTGCCCGGCCTGGTGCAGAGGATCTTGGAGAAGCGGGAGGCCGTGAGGGAGATCGCCGAAGAATTTGCCGGGGCAAGCTGCTACTTCTTCATAGGCAGAGACTACCTCTATCCCATCTCTCTCGAGGGCGCCCTCAAGATGAAGGAGATCGCTTACATCCCCTCCGAGGGCTATGCCGGCGGAGAGCTGAAGCACGGGCCGCTGGCCCTGATCACAGAAAAGACGCCCGTGGTAGCTTTGGCCACCTGCGGCAAGAAGATTCAGTCCAACATCAAAGAGGTGCGGGCGCGGGGCGCAGAGGTGATCGCCCTGGCCACGGAGGGAGACCCGGACATCGGCAAGGTGGCCAGCCACGTGATTGAACTGCCGGAGACCCGCCCCATCTACTCTGCTGTGCTCTGCACTGTGGTGGTACAGCTTCTCTCCTACTACACAGCCAATAAACTGGGCCTGCCCATAGACAAGCCCCGTAACCTCGCCAAGTGCGTGACTGTGGAGTAGTTTTTTTTAAATTTTATCTTTTCTTCTCAATGCAAAAATTCTTCATATACTTTTTTTATGGCATCCCGGTTATTATCCCAGAACCTGTAGTCGCTCTCCAGCAAGGGCTGTGGCCTGTCGTCGAGGTGCTTGATGATGGTCTCTTCCAGCTCTTCGCTTGGCACTATCATCAGGTTCTTTCTCGGCTCCTCCTGCACCACTCCTGAGGCGATTACCAGCTTTCCCATGTTCAGGTACTCGTTGAGCTTCCAGACGCTTCTGTCTGTGGAATAGGGAGTGATCACGCTCTCCTCTCTGGGGATCAGGCATATCCCGGCGGCCTTTACCAGGCGGGCTACATTTTCATGGGACTGCCAGCCAAGGGCTTTGACATTGGCCGGCTTATTTCGAAGCAGCCACCGGGAGAAGGGTCCATCCCCCACAATCCAGAACTCCCGGTCGGGTATGGCCGAGGCCACTGAGAGAAGCTTGCCGATTCCCTCCTGGGTGCAGACTCTGCCTATGAATATGACGGGGGCCTGCTCTCCTGGGGAAAGTGTGGCCGGCGGGCTCACATCCTCTGCATCTCCCGCCTGGGAGAATGATCTCTCCGGGTAGTTGGGTATGATGTGCGGCTCTCTGTTGGGGGCGAAGCCCCTGGCTTTCTCCGCCAGGGGTCTGTTGACTGAGGTGATGATATCCGCTGACCTGGCCAGCTCTCTTTCAAATCTCTCCCCAAATGCCCTTGCCGCTGCTCCAAAGGTCTGGGACAGCTCCAGCCCCCAGGGGGAGCGGTAGTCGTAGATCAGCTTGCCGAAGCCCTCGCCTCTCAGGCGGGAGATGTTATGGTAGATGATATCCGGCACATTGAATATGTGCACGATATCCGGCTTCTCCCTGAGGACGGCCTCTTTGGCCTGGCGGGCGATGCTGATCCAGTTGCGGCTGGAGAACTTGGGCACAATGGCCTCTATTCCCATGCCCTTCAATGTGCCCTGGAACCTCAGAAGCCTGATGGTCTTGTCCGGCTGGTTGGCGAGAAGAAGTACCTTCATGGTTCTCCCAAGCTCTATGCTCCCTCCAGCATATGGGCGATGGCCTTAGCCGTCTTTACGCTGGCGTCTCCCCTGCCGAAGACATCTCTCTTCTCTCTCCTGGGCTCGAAGCTGTTCGCCAGGCGGACTATCTTCTCCCGGTCGGCACCTGCCAGAGCATTCCAGCCGTCCTCCACCGTCTCCACCCACTCCGTCTCGTCCCTCAAAGTGATGCAGGGCACATCGAGCAGGTAAGCCTCCTTCTGCACTCCACCCGAATCGGTCAGGATCTTTGAGGCATTCTTCTCCAGCATTATCATGTCCAGGTAGCCCACCGGCTTGATCACTTTCGCCCGGCGGCACAGCTCCTCCCACAGGCCCAAATTTCTGATGCATTTCTCCGCCCTGGGGTGGCAGGGCAGGACTGCATCTCCCGTATCCTGCAGGGCTCTGACCAGCGACTCCAGCCTCACCGGGTCATCGGTGTTCTCTGCCCGGTGAATGGTAGCCAGTTTATAGCCGCCCCGCACGAGCCCCAGCTCCTCGAGGATTTGAGATCTCTTTTCGGCTATGATGCTGCAATCCCTCTGGGCGTCGACCATCACGTCGCCGGTCAGGCAGACCCCCCGGGATATGCCCTCATGCATCAGGTTTTTCATAGCCGTCTCCGTGGGGCATAAGAGCAGGTCGGAGCAGTGGTCCACCAGGACCCGGTTGATCTCCTCGGGCATGCGCCGGTTGTAGGAGCGCAGGCCCGCCTCCAGATGGGCCACCGGGATATGCAGCTTGGCAGCAGCCAGGGCACCGGCCAGGGTGGAGTTGGTGTCTCCGAAGACCAGGACGGCATCAGGCATCTCTTTCAGGAGTATCTCCTCCAGCCTCTTTATCATCTCGCCGGTCTGATAGCCGTGGCTGCCCGAGCCCACTCCCAGGTGGTAGTCTGGTGCGGGTATGCCCATGTCGTCGAAGAATACCCGGTCCATCTCGTAATTGTAGTGCTGGCCGGTGTGGATGATGATCTCATCGAATCTCTTGCGCAGCTCCCGCGAGACGGGGGCGAGCTTGACGAAATTGGGACGGGCGCCCACAACTGATGCTACCTTCATCACAGGCACCCTTTGCAGTCTGCGCTGGCCGGCTCAGCGGATGGGCCTGCTGCCCTATCACGCTCCGGCCAGTCCTCGGCTCTCAGCCACCTGAGATTGAAGCAGTCGAATATCAGATCGGCCTGCCTGGGATCGATGCATCTCAGACCCCATCTCTGGACCTCCTCTGAGCTGAGAAGCTCGTCGAAGGCATAGACGTCAAGGCCCTTCTCTGCCAGCCTCTTTGCCAGCGCCAGGTTTCGGCTGTGGTAGAACTCCTTGACGCCGGCCCGGAAGGTGATGCCCAGGATGCAGATCTTGACGGAGGCGAGGGGCTTATTGATCTTCAGGCACTGCTCCAGGATTCTGCCCATCCAGTAGTCGATCATCCCATCATTGACCTCGCGGGCGGTTCTCAGCAGCCGGCAGCTCTCGAACTTTTCCCGCCTCTCCATCTCTTTGATCAGGAACCAGGGATAAACTGGTATGCAGTGGCCGCCCACACCTGTGCTGGGCAGATGGATGTGGCAGTACTGGTGGCAGGCCTGCTCTCTGGCCTCGAAGAAGTCTATCCCCAGCTCGCCGCAGATCCTGAAGAGCTCATTGGCGAGGCCGATGTTCACATCCCTGTAGCAGCCCTCCATGACCTTGATCATCTCCGCCGCCCTGGCCGAGGAGACCTGGTGCAGGTTGGAGATGAACCTCCTGTAGACGCTGAATGCCTCAATTCCGCTCTGTTCATCGGTTCCGCCGATGACCTTTGGAAACTCCTTCAGCCGGGAGATGCTGTAGCCGGTCATTATCCTCTCCGGGGAGTAGGCCAGGAGAAAATCGTCCCGGGACAGGCCGCTGGCATGGCAGAGCAGATCTCTGACCGGCCCCTCGGTGGTGCCGGGGGGAAATGTCGTCTCCAGGACCACCAGGTCTCTCTTCTTCAGGATGCCCCCCAGGGACCTGAGAGCCTTCTGCATGATGGTGAAGTCGGGGCTGTAATTTTCATCCACAAAAACAGGCACTATCACTATGAATGTCCGGCAGGCGGCGGCGTCCCGGTAGTCGGCAGTGGCCACCAGCTTCCGGCCTCCGTGCTTCTCGATCAGCCCGTCCAGCCCCTTCTCCTCGGGAATGGGATTTTTCCCCTGATTGATGAGCAGGCAGCGCTGCCGGTTCACGTCCACTCCCACAACCTTTATGCCGCTGTCGGCAATGACCGCCGCCAGGGGCAGCCCGGCATTGCCGAGGCCGATCACGGCAATCTCAGCTCTGTCCTCAGACGTCTCGGATGTCATCTCTACCTTCTCTCTCTTCTCCGATCTCAATGGCCTTGCCGCAAGACTCGCAAATATAAATCGTCTTTCCCCCGCTGTCCGCTGCTGCCCCTGCGGCCCTCTTTGCCCTCCGGCCGCAGTAGCAGACGTAGCCCTTCCGCCGGGCGGGGTTACCCAGCATCAGGGCAAAAGCAGGCACGTCCTCGGCCACCAGGGCCCCCGCTCCGATCATGGCATACTCTCCCACGCTGATGCCGCAGACTATGGTGGCATTGGCTCCGATGCTCGCCCCTCTGCTGATCCTAGTGGCCGAGACGTGCCCCTCATCCCAGATGAAGGCCCGGGGATACATGTCGTTGGTGAATGTGGCGGAGGGGCCTATGAAGACATCGTCCTCGATTGTCACGCCCTTGTAGACAGAGACGAAGTTCTGGACTTTGACGTTACTCCCTATCACGGCACCGGTGTCGATGTAAACGCTCTTTCCTATGTTGCAGTTGCTGCCGATCTGAGCCCCGTGGCGCACATGGGCGAAGTGCCAGATCTTTGTGCCTTCACCCACCGTCTCGCTCTCCACCACGGCGGTGGGATGGGCATAATAGCTCATTGCAGTCCCTTCTTTATCTGCTCGCAGATCTGCAGGTTCTGCAGGGCTTGCTGAGGCGTGACCGGGAAGCTCGTTCTGCTCTTTATGCAATCCAGGAAGGTCTTCAGCTCCACCTTGAGAGGCTCTACCTTATTGACCAGCACCTTCTCTATGATGTTCTCCTGGGTGTATCTCTCGTTCTCCAGGCCGTACTTTCCCGGCTTTCGGTATATGTAAACCTCCTGAGCCATGAAGTCGCCCTCGGCCGTAAAGTCCTGGGACTCCAGGTAGAGGCTGCGAAACTTCTTGCAGGAGAGGCGGCTCGCCGAGAACGAGACCACGGAGCCGGAGAAGACGGCCATGGCCTGGCAGACGTTTGTGCTGCCGGCGCTGAAGATCCTGTACTCCCTCTCTCCGGGAAAGAGGGCATGAAAGGCTATGTCTATGTCGTGAATCATGAGGTCCTCCACCACCGAGGCATCGGTGATGCGGCTGGAGGTGGGATTGTGCCTCTTGATGCAGACGTAGTCCGGCCGGCGGGCGATCTTGGCCATCTCCCCCACAATGGGATTGAACCTCTCGATGTGGCCCACGCCCACCACCATCCCCCTGTTCTCCGCCTGCCTGGCCTCGATGGCCCTGAGGAGAAGGCTGCCCTCCTCTGCCGTCAGGGTGATGGGCTTTTCTATGAGACAGCTCACTGCTGCTTCTACCACCTGGGAGGCGATCTGGAAGTGGTATCTGGTGGGCACGCAGATGCTCACCGCATCCACTCTGTCCAGCAGCTCCGCAAGTGATGTGCAGACGGTGGCCATCTCCCTGACTTTGGCCGCACTCTCGGAAACGGGATCGTAGACATAAACGGTATCGACTCCCTTCATCTCCGAGTAGACACGCACATGGTTTCTTCCCATGGCCCCCACGCCGATGACTCCTACATCCATGCTCAGCCCTCGAAGGAGTTTATGGTCTGGGCGATGTAATGCGTGTCGCTTTCGGATAGTGACGGATGCACCGGCAGGCTGAGGACTCTTCGGGCCACATCCTCTGAGGCCGGGCAGATGCCCTTTTCATATCCCAGCTCCTGGTAGAGCGGCTGCTCGTATACCGCCCTGGGATAGTGCACTGCCGAGCCGATACCCTTCGACTGCAAAAACTGCATCAGCTTCTCTCTTTCGGCAGGCGCGTCATCCTCCACCCGCAGGACATACTGGTGGTAGACGTGCCTTACCCCCTCCGACTGGAAGGGTGTGGTCAGGCCCCTGGCCCTGATCTCACTGCTCAGCACGGCGGCATTGGCGATACGCCGGGCAGTGAACTGCTCGAGCCTGGCAAGCTGCACCCGTCCGATGGCCCCTTGCAGGTTCATCATCCTGTAGTTGTAGCCCAGGGAGACGTGATTGTACTTTCCCGTGTCGCCGTGGCTTCTTAAGAGGCGCAGCCTCTCAGCCTGGGCGTCATCGTTGGTGGTGACCATGCCGCCCTCTCCGGTGGTCATGTTCTTGGTGGGATAGAAGGAGAAGCAGCCCGTGGCAAAGGAGCCTGCCTTCCGGCCCTGAAACTCGGCCCCGTGCGCCTGGGCGCAGTCCTCTATTAGTGCTATGCCCCTGTCCCGGCAGATCTCCTGTACGGCGCGGACATCAAAGGGCTGGCCGTAGAGGTGAACGCCGATCACGGCATGGGTCCTGGATGTGATCCTTTTCTGCAGGTCTTCGGGATCTATGTTGAATGTTCTGGGATCGACATCGGCAAATACGGGGCGCAGCCCCTGGTATAGGGCACAGTTGGCGGTGGCGATGAATGTGAAGGCCGGCGAGATCACTTCGCTGCCTGACGGAAGCTTTAGAGCCCGCAGGGCCAGGTCCAGGGCCACTGTGCCGTTGCTGACGGCAATGGCGTGCTTGACGCCCAGATATTCTGAGAACTCCTCTTCGAAGAGCCGGACAGACTCGCCCTGGGCGAGCATGCCGCTCTTCAGCACATCGGTGACCGCGGAGATCTCAGCGTCTCCGATAACCGGCCTGGCTATGGGAATGAAGTCTCTCATTAAGTTCTCCTCTAAATGCGATTAAACTGTATGCTTTTATTCTTCTCCGGTCCATTGATCTTTCGGACTTGAAAAGGCTTGTTGCCTATTTGACCAGCCCTTTCAGCACAGCCCCAGGAAGCCCCAAAAATCCCGGCTCAATGACAGTGCCCGGATAGATAGATGTATTGATACCGGTCATGACCCCGTCCCCCATGATGGCTCCCAGCTTGCGCCGGCCGCTGTCCACCCGCTTACCTTTGATATACGATTTTATATTGCTTTTGTCGTGGCGCAGGTTGGAGCAGACCGTCCCCGCCCCGAAGTTGCAGCCTTCGCCTATGACACAGTCTCCTAGATAGGAGAGGTGTCCGATCTTGCTGTCGTTCATGACGGCGCTGTTCTTGACCTCCACCGCATTTCCCACCCGGACATTGTCGCCCAGGCAGGTGGCCGGGCGGATGTAGCAGTTGGGGCCGATCTTGCAGTTCTCGCCGATGACGACCGGCCCCTCGATGTAGGCTCCGGACATGATGCGGCTGCCTCTGCCCAGGGAGACGCTTCCGTTGAGGCGGGCTCCGCTTTCCACAGTGCCCAGTACCTCCGGCTCCAGGTCGCTGAGCAGGGACTCGTTGGCGGAGAGGATGTCCCAGGGGCGGCCTATCTCCAGCCATCGGTTCAGCTTGATGATGGACAGGTCTTCCTGGACGGCCAGAAGGTTCAGGCCGTCGGTCAGCTCGAACTCGCCCCGCGGGGAGAGGGGAGCCTGTCGCAGGGCGGAGAATATGCTCCTCTCCAGGAGGTAGATGCCGGCGTTGGCCAGGCGCGAGGGCGGGCTGTCGCTCTTCTCAACCACGGAGAGAAAGCGACCTCTCTCTTCGGTGAAGACGCCGTAGCGGCGGGGGTCATCGACCTCTATGGCCGAGACGGACGGCCCTCCCCCGGCCATCTTCTGCAGCGACTGCTCGTCAGGCAGCACATCGCCGTTGAGGACCAGGAAGCGCTCCTCTGCCAGGCTCTCTGCTGCCAGCAGGGCGTGGCCGGTTCCCAGTTGCTGCTCCTGGCGGGCGTATTCGATCTTCATGCCCAGGCGGCTGCCGTCTCCAAAAGAGGAGCGCACCAGGTCCTGTCCGTATCCCACCACCAGGACGGCCCGGTCCGCCCCCGCGCTCTTCGCCCGGAGGAGTATGTGCTCCAGCAGGGGCCGGCCGGCCACAGGCAGCATCACCTTGGGCCGGCTGGCGGTCAGCGGCCGCATGCGAGATCCCTCGCCGGCGGCGAGAATTATGGCTTGCATCGAAGACGGCGTCGCCTTAGGGGAATAAAAAGCTTTGTAAATAAAGCGAAAATGCTTTAGGGTTGTACGTAGCAGGTATGTGCATGCTGGATGAGTTCGCCCGTTACATTGCCCTGCAACGCGATCAAGCGCCACTGGCCTCTCTTCTCATATATCTGAAGAGGAAGGGCGGCTGGGTGCAGCTCAACGGTATCTGGCGGGAGATGGGCCCCACGGCAGGCGGACCCTTCTGGAACCAGACCACTCTGCTCAACAAGCTGGACAAGCTCACACGCCTGGAGGTGGTCTCTATGGAGAGGAGGATTCTGCCCTCAGCAAGGGCCGAGGCCAAGAAGAAGGCCAACACCTTCTACCGCATGAATCCCAGCACTCCCATCTACCCCTACATCTTCGGCATGCTCAGGATCTACCGGGAGGAGCCGGACAGGTACTCCTCTGAGCTGGTGGAGGCCCCCCTCGATCACCTTTTAGCCCTGGCCGGCCGCTCAACCAGCCACGATCCCACTTTGGGCAGGGAGCTGGAGGTGGCAGTGGATCTGATAGGCGAGGTCTTCTCCGTGGGCCGGGATGAGGTCAAGAGGATGATCCGGGAGCGGATGGAGAAGAAGGGCATGATCCGGGAGCGGAGAAAGACGCTGACCGAGGGCCTGCCATCCCGGACGGCAGAGGGGAAGGGAGAGGCTGCCACAGCCAAG
>ERZ1645192.1179-NODE-1179-length-22010-cov-9.530266_pt1 | contig 22010 bp, 16 predicted proteins | sample MGYA00575354_ERZ1645192 | MGnify/ENA primary metagenome ERZ1645192 (study PRJEB40844, sample SAMN11349763) | freshwater sediment metagenome | isolation source: river sediment | host: Sediment | place: India: Faizupur Khadar , New Delhi | collected 2017-02-21 ... | reverse complement strand
GTGAGGCCAGGAAGCCGGGCAACGGCAGCGGGGCGGCCTCGGGCGCGGGGGGCGTCGGCAGGGCTTCGCCGGCCGGGTCGATCGCGTCCGCCGCCGGGGCGGCGGCGTCGGGTGCGTCGAACAGGCTGGGCTGGCGCGGGGAGTCGGGACGGGTCGGCATCGCCGCCATTATGGCGAAGCGGGCTTGCCGGCGTCCGCCCCGGGGCCGAGCGAGGCCTCGGCGCGCGCCACGAAGTCGGCCAGGTACCAGTGCCCGTCGATCCGGACCGCCGGGACGATGGCGTCGATCGGCTGCCCGGCCAGGGTATAGCGCAGGCGCAGGCGGGCGCTGTCGCCGGTCTGCTCGAGCAGGCGCACGTCCAGTCCGCGCAGGCTGGCGTCCAGGTCCAGCCCGTACTGGTCGCGCAGCTGGGCCAGCAGGGTGGCGAGGAAGGGCGACAGCCGGCGCAGGCTGTCGTCCATCCCGAGCCTGGCGAAGGCGGCGTTGCCGGCCTTGCCGTCGATGCCGCTGCGCTGCGCGGCGGCCACCAGCGCGGTGAAGAAGCGACGCGCGCGCGCCGGATCCGACAACGGGGCAGCCACGGCCCAGTCGCCGACCGCGGCGATCGCCTGCACCACGTGCTCCCGCTCGGCGGCGGTGTAGTCGGGGGCCTTCTGCACGTACTCGCCGCCGAACACCACCAAGGTGCGGAGGGTCTGGTCGATGTCGCGGTCGGCGCCCTTGAACTGGCGGTCGAAGGTCGCGATCAGCGTCGATTGCGCGTCTTTTTGCTGCAAGGCGGCGAGCATCTTCGGCAAACGCGCGTCCAGAGGCAGTTCGTCCAGCGGCCAGCGCGTGCGGCCCGCGGACCACCCGCTCGCCAGCCGGGCGTGCAGTCCGGGCGGCACCGCGAGGCGGGCGAAGCCGGCGCCGTCGCGGGCCAGCAGGCGGTCGCGCAATAACAGGACGGCATCGATGGGGCGTGTTGCCGGCGCGACCCCGGCCGCAGGCGCCACCGCGATCGCCGAGGAGGGCGTGGCGTCGCGCTGGCAGCCGCCCGCCAGCAACGCGCCCAGCAGGCCGGCCAGGAGCGCGAGGCGGTGCGGCAGCGAGCGCGTCATCGGCATTCCCGGGATGGCATCGCCGGAGTGTCGGGGCGGCCGGCGCCGCGGCGCAAGCGCGGCCAAGAAAAAAGGAGGCCGGTGGCCTCCTTCAAATCCGACCTGGGCCGGAGGACAGCAGTTGTGGCATGGCGCCGGCGAACCGGCTGGGTGCAGGCTAACGCCAGCGCCAAGTTAATGCAATGGGTGAAGTAAAATCAGATAACTATCTGATTTTATTGTCAGTAAGCGCACTTGCCCGCGTCCAGTGCGCGCAGGCGCTGCGGATAGGTGCCGGCCAGCAACTGGCGCCAGGCCTGCCAGCCGGCGCGGCCGGCCGCGGCTTCGTCGGCATCCACGGTCTTGTCGACGCGGGTGTAGTGCAGGCCGAGGTAGGCGATGCCGGCATCGCGCAGCGCCGCCTGCATGTTGTCGATGTTCCTGCGGCCGTCGTCGACCAGCACCACCCGCTCGTAGCGCAGGCCGAGGCGCTGCAGCAGCGCGAGCAGCACGCGGCCCTTGTCCTGCCCCGAGGTCATGAAGATGCCCTGGTCGTACACCACGTGCACCGGCGCGGCATCCGGCGCCTTGCGCCAGTCCCAGGCGCTGCCGTCGGCCTGCCCGCCCAGCATCCGCGGCAGCGCGTAGCCGGCCTCGCGCAGGGTGCGCAGGGTGCCGCCGCGGTACAGCGGGTTGCGCGAGGTCAGCATCAGCGTGTCGACGCCGAGCGCGTTGATCGCGGCCGGGCCATCGGCTTGCGTGGGCACCTGGTCGCCGGCCTCGTAGTTCAGCGCGATCACGTCGAACAGGCAGGGCACCTTGCCGGGATCGTCTGCGGCCAGGGTCTTCTGCCATTCGTACCAGGTGTCGCTGCCGAAGAAGCCGGCCGAGGTGAGCAGGGTGTCGTCGATGTCGAGCACCAGCAGGGTGCGCGCCGGGGATTCGGCCAGCGCGGGGGCCACCAGCGCGAGGTCGCGGATGTCGCGCACCTCGGAACTGGCGCCGCCGGGGCGCACCATCGGGCCGGCGCAGGCGCCCAGCAGGGCGACCAGGACGAAGGGCAGCAGGCGGCGCATGGCGGGCTCCGTGGGGCGGGCCCGGCAGTGTAGCGGGCCGCGTCGTTCAGTCGGCGAGCAGGGCGCGGATGTTGGCGATGCCGGCGCTGCGCCGTTCCGCCTTGTGCGCGGCATCGGCCACCGGGTCGGCGCCGTCGCGCTGCAACTCGTCGGCCGGCAACTCGTCGAGGAAGCGGCTGGGCTTGAGCCGCAGGCGGTCGCCCCAGCGCTGCGCCTCGCGCGCGTGCGACAGCCACAGCCGCTCCTTGGCGCGGGTGATGCCGACGTAGAGCAGGCGCCGTTCTTCGTCGATGCGGCCTTCCTCGATGCTGGCCTCGTGCGGCAGGTTGCCGTCCTCGACGCCGACGATGAACACGAAGCGGAACTCCAGGCCCTTGGCCGCGTGCATCGACATCAGCCGCACCTGGTTGCCGGCGTCGCCCTTGTCGGCGTGGCTGAGCAGGGCGAGGGCGGCCGCAAGTTCGCCGGGGCCGCTGGTCTTCGGGCCGTCGAACCAGTCGGCCAGTTCGTCCAGGTTGCGCCGGCGCGCGTGGAACTGCGCCTCGTCCTTGCACAGCGCGCGCAAGGCGGCGAGCAAGCCGGAGCGCTCGTTGAGCTTGCGCACCAGCTCCGCCGGCGGCAGCGTGCGCGCGTCCGCGCGCAGCCCGCGGACGATGTCGCAGAAACCCTGCAGGGCATTGGCCGCGCGCGGCGGCAGCTGCTTGCCGATCGCCAGCGATTCCGCCGCCCGCGACAGCGGCAGGTGGCCCTGCGCGGCCAGCTCCCCGAGGCGCTGCAGCGAGGTCGCGCCGACGCCCCGGTTGGGCGACTGCACCGCGCGCAGGAAGGCGGCATCGTCGTCGGGATTGGCCAGCAGGCGCAGCCAGGCCAGCGCGTCCTTGACCTCGCCGCGGTCGAGGAAGGCGGTGCCGCCGCTCAGGTGGTAGGGGATGCGCAGCAGCTGCAACGCCTTTTCCAGCGCGCGGCTCTGGTGGTTGCCGCGGAACAGGATGCAGAACTCGCTCCACGGCGCGGCATGCTTCTGCGCGATGAACTGGATCTCCGCGGCGACCTTCTCGGCCTCGTGCGCGGCGTCCTTGCACTCCCAGACGCGGATGCGCTCGCCGTCGGCCTGCTCGCTCCACAGCGTCTTCGGGTGCTCGTGCGGGTTGTGTGCGATGAGGGCGTTGGCCGCGCGCAGCACGCGGTTGCTGCAGCGGTAGTTCTGCTCGAGCTTGATGATCTGCAGCGCGGGGTAGTCGCGCCCGAGTTCCAGCAGGTTCTCCGGGTTGGCGCCGCGCCAGGCATAGATGCTCTGGTCGTCGTCGCCCACGCAGGTGAAGTGGCCCTTGTCGCCGGCCAGCGCCTTGAGCAGGCGGTACTGGGCGTCGTTGGTGTCCTGCGACTCGTCGACCAGCAGGTAGCCGATGCGTTCGCGCCAGGCCATCACCGCCTCGGCATCGGATTCCAGCAACTGCACCGGCAGCCGGATCAGGTCGTCGAAATCGACCGCGTTGAACGCGGCGAGCCGCTGTTGGTAGCGCGCGTACAGGGCAGCGGCCTCGCGCTCGCGGCCGCTGCGCGCGGCTTCGGCGGCATGGTCCGGCGACAGCCCGGCGTTCTTGGCGCGGCTCACCAGTTGCTTGGCCGCCTCGATCGCATCCGGCTTGCTGCCCGGCGGCAGCAGGTCCTTCAGCTGGGCCGCGGCGTCGTCGGCGTCGAAGATCGAAAACCCGCGCCGCAGGCCCAGCTTGGCGTGGTCGACCTGCAGCATGCGCAGGCCGAGCGCGTGGAAGGTGGAGATGGTGAGGTCCTGCGCGGCGTCGCCGCGGATCCGCTTGGCCACGCGTTCGCGCATCTCGCGCGCGGCCTTGTTGGTGAAGGTGATCGCGGCGATCCGCCTGGCCGGGTAGCGGCCCGAATGGATCAGGTGCGCGATCTTCTCCACGATCACCCGGGTCTTGCCGCTGCCGGCGCCGGCCAGCACCAGCAACGGGCCGTCCACGTGCAGCACCGCGGCGCGCTGGGGCGGGTTCAGGCCATGGAGGGGATCGCGTGCCATCGCTGCCATTGTCGAAGCGCGCGGCGCCCGCTGCCAGCCTTGTGCGCCGTTAGAATCCGTGCATGGCGAAGCTCTACTTCTACTACTCCGCGATGAACGCGGGGAAGACCACCACCCTGCTGCAGTCCGCGTACAACTACCGCGAGCGCGGCATGCGCGTGGCCATCCTCACCCCGAAGCTCGATTTCCGCGCCGGCAGCGGCACGGTGGCGTCGCGGATCGGCCTGCAGGCGGAGGGCCTGGCGTTCGGTCGCGACGACGACCTGCAGGCGCGGGTGGCGGCCGACATCGCGGCGCACGGCCCCCTGCACTGCGTACTGGTCGACGAGGCGCAGTTCCTCACCAAGCCGCAGGTGTGGCAGCTCAGCGAGGTGGTCGATGCGCTGCGCATCCCGGTGCTCTGCTACGGCCTGCGCACCGATTTCCGCGGCGAGCTGTTCGAGGGCAGCCAGTACCTGCTGGCCTGGGCCGACGAGCTGCAGGAGATCAAGACCATCTGCCACAGCGGCAGCAAGGCGACCATGACCGTGCGCGTGGACGAGGCCGGGCGCGCGCTGCAGGACGGCCCGCAGGTCGAGATCGGCGGCAACGAGCGCTACGTCTCGGTGTCGCGCAAGGAGTTCAAGAAGGTGATGCGCGGCGAGGGCAGCATCGAGCCGCTGCAGTCGCCGTTGCCGCTCTGACCCCAGGTCAGCGGCGGGCGATGCCGGCCAGGCAGGCCTTGCGGATGCCCTGCACCTCGCGCGGGACCGCGCCGCCTTCCGGCAGGGCCAGTTGCATCTGCGCGAGGATGCCGGCCAATTGCGCGCGCGCTTGTGCCGGTTGCGAGCGGCAAACGGCTTCGGCCGCATAGGCGCGCGCCAGCCAGGCCGCCTTGCGCTGTTCGATGTCGGTGCCCACGAACTCCCCCAGTTGCGAGAGGCGCCGCAGCGCGCCGTCGTCGCCGCGCAAGGCCTGGAAGCGCGCCTGCGAGACCTCGGCCCGGCGCGTATGCGAATGCCCGGCGCCGTACCCGGCCCGGGTCAGCCGGACCGCTTCGGAGAGCGCGCGCGCGGCTTCCGCATCGCGCCGGAGCGCCGCGAGGATCTCGCCTTCCAGGCGGTCGGCGTCGCCGACCAGTTCGTGCGCTGCGCCGAAACGCTGGCGACGCAGCGTCGCCGACTCGCGCACCGCCGCCAGCGCCTCGTCGTCCTTGCCGGCGTCGTGCAGGACCATGGCGAGGTTGAACAGGCCGGAACCGAGCAGGCCCGGGTTGTGCCCCTTGCGCCAGATCTGCACCGCCTGCCGCTGGTGGCGTTCGGCGCGCGCCAGGTCGCCCCGCTCCCAGGCCACGATCGCCAGGCTGTTGTAGGTGCGCGCCAGGTCGGGGTGTTCCGGGCCGAGGCGTACCCGCATCCATGCGTGCGCGTCGAGGAATTCCGATTCCGCCTCGCCGAACCGCCCGAGGTCGACGTACAGCGCGGCCAGCTGCCGGCGCGCGTCGATCGTCGCGCGATGGCTGCGGCCGTGCAGTTGCTGGGCCAGCACGACGGATTGCCGGCAGTCGCGTTCGGCTTCGGCCACGGCATCGTTGCTGCGCTCCAGCGTGCACAGGCTGCGCAGGAGGTCGATCGCGAGCGGGTGGCGTTCGCCGACTTGCCGGCGCAATTGGGCGAGCGCATCCCGCAGGATCCGGATCGCTTCCTGCGGGCGGCCGTCGTCCGCGCGCAGCGCGGCGACGTCGAGCAGGCTCTCGGCGACCCCGGCATCGTCGCCGTGCTCGCGGCGAAGCTCGAGGGCGCGCGCATACAGCTGGTTGGCGAGGTTGCGTTCGCCCATGTCGCGATGGCAGCGCGCGAGTTGCGAGTAGTAGGCCGCGACCTGGGCCGGGAGTTGCGCCTGCTCGCGGTCGGCGAGGGCGTGCAAGGGCTGCATGAGCGCCAGGCAACCGCGCGCGTCGCTGAGCATGCGCCGCGCCGCGCCGCGCAGGGTGACCGCTTCCAGCCGCAGGCTTGTGGGCGCCTCGGGCGATTGCGCCAGCATCCCCGCCTGCCGCACGAGCAGCGCATCCGCTTCACGGTAGTCGCCGATGCCCAGGCGCAGGCGTGCCACCACGCCGTAGAGTTCCGCGCGCGCCTGCGGTTGCCGGGCCAGGCTGGAATCGCCGCGGGCGATGCCCATGTCCAGCAGCTTGCGCAAGTCGATCGGCGCGTCCATCGGGGTCGCGCCCGCGCTTTCGAACAGGCCGGCGATGAAGCTCTGCATCGCCTGGGCGCGCCCCGCCTCGCGCATCGCCTGGCGCGACTGCCAGCCCACCACCCCAAGCGCGGTGAGCAGCACCGCCAGCACCAGGCTGGTGGCGGCGATCGCCCAGCGGTGCCGTTGCAGGTACTTGCGCACGCGGTAGCGCATGCTCTCCCCGCGTGCGGCCACCGGCCGTCCGCGCAGGTAGCAGAGCAGGTCGTGCGCCAGCGCCTCGACCGAGCCGTAGCGCCGCTCCGGTCGCTTGGCCAGGGCCTTCAGCGCGATGTTGTCGAGGTCGCCGGTGAGTTCGCGCGCAAGCCTGGCGGGCGGATACGGGCGGGTATCGAGCGGATCCGCGCGCCCTGCCGCCTGCGATGGCCGCAGCGGTTCGCCGGCGAGGATCGCTTCCTCCCATTCGGCGTCGGTCTGGCGCTTCAGCCGGTAGGGCTTGCAGCCCGTCAGCAGTTCGTACAGCACCACGCCGAGCGAATACACGTCGGTCATGGTGGTGACCGGTTCGCCGCGGATCTGTTCGGGTGCCGCGTAGTGCAGGGTGAAGGTGCGCACGCCCGTCCGCGTCTGTTCCGCCGGGAGCGGTTCGGCATCCAGCAGCTTGGCGATGCCGAAGTCGAGCAGGCGGACGTGGCCCGCCGGGGTGACCAGGATGTTCGACGGCTTCAGGTCGCGATGGACGATGAGGTTCGCATGCGCGTGGCTGACCGCTTCGCAGACCTGGCGGAACAGGTCGAGCCGCGCGGCGATGTCGAGCTGGCGGCTTCGGCAGTAGTCGGTGATCGGCTCGCCATCGACGTACTCGAGGGCGAGGTAGGGCTGGCCGTCCGCATCGAAGCCGGCATCCAGCAGGCGGGCGATGAACGGATGCGCGAAGCGCGCGAGGATCTCGCGCTCGCGCACGAAGCGTTGGCGCAGCCGCGGATCCGCCAGGCCGGGGCGCAGCAGCTTCAGCGCGACCTTGCGGTCGTACAGCCCGTCCGCGCGCAACGCCAGCCAGACCTGGCCCATCCCGCCCTCGCCGAGCAGCCGGTCGAGGCGGTAGGCGCCGATGCGCGCACCCGGGCGCGCGCCTGCGGGAAGGGCGACCACCGGCTCGGCCAGGAAGCCTGCATCGTCGGCTTCCAGCGCCAGCAGGCGGCCCAGTTCGGCGGCGAGGTCCGGGTCTTCGCGGTGCAGCGCGGCCAGGTGTTCTTCGCGTTGCCCGGGCGGCAACTCGAGCAGGGCGTCGAGCAGGGGCGACAGCCGTTGCCAGCGCTCGATGTCCATCGCGGCCCACCGGTCGCCCGACCTTCGGTCAGGCGGCAGGCGACTCCTGCAGCGACGCGAGCAGGAACATCCGCGCCTTCTGCCAGTCGCGGCGCACGCTGCGCTCCGATCGCTTCAGCAAGGCGGCGATCTCCAGTTCCGACAGGCCCGCGAAATAGCGCATCTCCACCACCTGCGCGAGGCGCTCGTCGACCGAGGCCAGCCGGTTCAGCGCGGTGTCCAGTCCCAGCATGTCCTCGTCCAGGCGCAGCCCGCCCTCGATGTCCTCCGGCAGGTCGGTGACGCGATGCAGGTCGCCGCCGCGCTTCTGCGCCAGGCGCTGGCGGGCGTAGTCGACGACCACGCTGCGCATCGCCGAGGCGGCGTAGGCGAAGAAGTGCGCGCGGTCGTCGAATTGCGCGGCGCCGGTGCCGCGGCCGATCAGCTTGAGGTAGGCCTCGTGGACCAGTGCGGTCGCATCCAGGGTGTGGCCATGCTGGCCGGCGAGCTGGCGCCGGGCCATCGAATGCAGTTCCTGGTACAGCGTGGCCAGCACGCGGTCCATGGCGCCGCGATCGCCGCCGTGGGCGGCATCGAGCAAGACGGTGATCTCGCCGGAATCGGTCATCGTGCGGGGCGTGTCGGGGGACGCCGCACTATAGCCGCTGGCGCCGGCCCGCGTGAAACCCGGTCAACGCTGGCAGTGGCCGCACCAGACGCTGGCGCGCTGGCCCACCAGTGCCTGCCGCATCGGTCGCCCGCACCGCGGGCAGGGCGCGCCGCCGCGCCCGTAGGCCAGCAGTTCCTGCTCGAAGTAGCCGGGCGCCCCGTCCGGGCTGAGGAAGTCGCGCAGGGTGGTGCCGCCGCGCGCGATCGCATGGGCCAGGATCGACTTCACCGCCTCGGCAAGCCCGACGTAGCGCGCGCGGGAGACCTTGCCGGCCGGGCGCAGCGGCGAGATCCCGGCCATGAACAGCGCTTCCGCGGCATAGATGTTGCCCACCCCGACCACCACCGCCTGGTCCATCAGGAAGGTCTTCACCGGCGCGGCGCGGCCACGGCTGCGGGAGAACAGGTAATCGCCATCGAAGTCGTCGGACAAGGGCTCGGGGCCGAGGCCCGCCAGCAGCGGATGGACCTCGCCGGGCGCCTGCCACAGCAGGCAGCCGAAGCGGCGCGGGTCGTTGAAGCGCAGCACGCGATCCGGGGCGCCGTCGAGGCCCTCCAGGCCGATGTCGACATGGTCGTGCGCGCGCACCGCGGTGTCCTCCGGCAACACCCGCAGGCTGCCGGACATGCCGAGGTGGAGCAGCGCGCTGCCGGCGGCGGTGTCCAGCAGCAGGTACTTGGCGCGCCGGCGGATCGCCTCGATCCGCTGGCCCGGCAGCAGGTCCTCGACCTCGCGCGGGATCGGCCAGCGCAGGTCGGGGCGGCGCAGGCGCACATGTCCGACCCGGCGGCCGGCGACATGCGGCAGCAGCCCGCGGCGGGCGGTCTCGACTTCGGGCAGTTCCGGCATGGGATCGAGGGTGCGCGAAAGCTCCTAGACTACGCGCCACCCCCGTGGAGTCCAGCCAGATGTCGTGCCGCCGCCTGCTCGCCCTTGCCCTGTGGTTGCTTGCGATGCTGGCCGCGCCTGTCGCTTCCGCCGCGCCTGCCGGACCGGCGATCGGCGATGCGCCGCCCGTGGCCCTGCTGGGCAAGGATCGTGCAGGGCAGGTCGTCGACTTGGGTCAGTTGCGCGGCAAGGTGGTGGTGGTGACCTTCTGGGCGTCCTGGTGCGGCTATTGCCTGAAGGAGCTGCCGCAGCTCGACCTGCTGCAGAAGCACGCAGGCGATCGCCTGCTGCGCGTCGTCGCGGTCAACGTGAAGGACGGGAACGACGACTACCGCGCGATGATGCGGCAAATGAAGGACTACGGCATCGCGATGGTGCGCGACCGCAACGGCGAGATCGCCGATGCCTGGGGCATTACCGCCTATCCGAATCTTTGGATCATCGATCCGCAGGGACGCATCGCCGCCCATCACCGCGGCTATGCCGAAGGCGCGCTCGATGGCATCGTCGACGAGATCAACGAGGCCCTGCGCAAGGCGCCTGCCGGCGGCGGCTGAGTCGCCCGGGCCGCCGTGGCATCATGGCCGGGCGCTCCCCCGCGCCCACGAGACCTCATCGCGATGCCCGCTTCGTTCCTCGAGTTCCTCGCCGGCGGCCTGCTCCAGGCCAAGCTCTGGCAGCTCGGCCTGTACCTGCTGGTCGTCACCCAGCTGACCATCTTCACCGTCACCCTCTACCTGCACCGCAGCCAGGCGCACCGGGGCGTGGACTTCCATCCTGTGCTGGCGCATGCGTTCCGCTTCTGGAGCTGGCTGACCACCTCGATGATCACCCGCGAGTGGGCGGCGATCCATCGCAAGCACCACGCCAAGTGCGAGACCCCGGACGATCCGCACAGCCCGATGCACAAGGGCATCGGCAACGTGCTGTGGCGGGGCGGCGACATGTACCGCGAGGCGCGTCGCGACCGCGCCAGCATCGAGCAGTACGGCAAGGGCTGCCCCGAGGACGCGATCGAGCGCCGGCTGTACACCCCGTACGCCACGCTCGGCCCGGTGCTGATGCTGCTGGTGGACTTCGTGCTGTTCGGCGCGGCGGGCGTGGCGATCTGGGCGATCCAGATGGCATGGATCCCGTTCTGGGCCGCGGGCGTGATCAACGGCCTCGGCCACTGGTGGGGCTACCGCAACTTCGAGACCACCGACACCGCCACCAACCTGGTGCCGTGGGCGGTGTGGATCGGCGGCGAGGAGCTGCACAACAACCACCACGCGTTCCCGTCCTCGGCCAAGTTCGCCCTGCGCAAGTGGGAGTTCGACATCGGCTGGGCGGCGATCCGCCTGCTCGAAAAGGTGCGCCTGGCCAAGGTGCTGCGCGTCGCCCCCAGCCTGGACGTGCGCCCGAACATCCCGATGCCGGATGCGGACACCTTGAAGGCGCTGGTGGCGCATCGCTTCCAGGCGATGACCGATTACCAGCGCGACGTGCTGAAGCCCGCGTTGCGCGAGGAAGCCGCGGCGGCCGGCGCGAAGCTGCGCGCGCTGCTGCCGCGCAAGTTGCGCAAGGCGCTGGCCGATGATGGGCGCTGGCTTTCGCCGGAAGGCCGCGAGCAGTTGCGCGCATGGGTCGCCTCGCGCCCGCGCATCCAGGCCTTGATCGAGCATCGCGCACGCCTCGCCGAGGTGCTGGAGCACCGCAGCCACGATGCCGCAGAGCGCCTGCGTCGCCTGCAGGCGTGGTGCGCCGAGGCCGAGGCCAGCGGCGTGCGCGCGCTGCAGGATTACGCCGCGCGCCTGCGCGGCTACGCGTTGATCCCGGCCTGAGGTGCGCACGCTGGCGCCGTGGCTGGCCATGGCCTGCGCGTTCGCCGCGCAGGCCCAGGTCGCACGGCCCGGCGATTACCTCGCGAAGATGGACGTCGACCGCGACGGCAAGGTGTCGCTGGTCGAATACCAGGACTGGCTGAGCTATGCCTTCGATGCGATGGACCGCGACCACGACGGCGTGCTGTCGCCGTCCGAGCAACCAGGCGGGCGCGGCACCATGCTGACCCGCGCCGCGCATCGTGAACGGCTGGCTGAACGGTTCAGGCGGCAGGATGCGAATCGGGATAACGTGCTGGACGCGCGCGAACTCGCGGCACCACCGCGCTAGCGCATCCCGGGAGCAGGCATGGATCAGCTGTGGGCTATCTCGTACGCCAGCGTGGCCGCGCGCCCGCTGTCGCCGTCGGAACTCGACGCCCTGCTGCAGGACGCGCAGGGGTTCAACCAGGGCGCGGGCGTGAGCGGCGTGCTGTGCTACGACAACGGCGTCTTCATCCAGTACTTCGAAGGCCCCGAGGCCGGCGTGCGCCGCGTGTACGAACGCATCCGCGCCTCGGCGATCCACCAGCAGCTGGAGGAACTCTCCAGCGCGCCGATCGCCGAGCGCCAGTTCGATGGTTGGCACATGGCGTTCTGCCAGGCGCCGGACACGCTGTTGCAGGCGCTGGCCAACACCGGCTGGGAAGCCAACCTGCCGGTGACCCGCAGCGCCGACGAAGCGCATCGCGGGCTGGGCCTGGTGCTGTTCCACTGGAACCGCTGGGTCGCGGGCGGTGCACGCGCGCCGGCCCGCGAAGACCTGCGCGCGACGGTCGCCGGCTGATCGCGGAAACGCCGGCCAGGGGCCGGCGTTTCCAGCAAGCACGCATCGCGAAGGATCACCAGATCCGCACGCGGTCCCCAGGCTTCAGGTAGAGCGTCTCGCCTTCGGCGACCTTGAAGGTGCTGTACCAGGCGTCGATGTTGCGGACGGTGAGTGCGCGCCAGCGGGCCGGGGCATGGCCGTCGCCGACCACCTGCGCGCGCAGCGCGGCATCGCGCTGCTTGGCGCGCCACGCCTGCGCGAAGGCGAGGAAGAAACGCTCATCGCCGGTCATGCCGTCGATCACCGGCGCTTCCTTGCCACCGAGCGACTTGTGGTACGCGGTGTACGCGGCCTGCAGGCCGGCGACGTCGGCGATGTTCTCGCCCAGGGTCTGCTTGCCGCTGAGGTGCAGGCCCGGCAGCGCCTCGTAGGCGTCGTACTGCGCCACCAGCTTGTCGGTCGCGGCCTTGAAGTGCGCGGCATCCTCGGGCGTCCACCAGTTGCGCAGGCGGCCTTCGGCGTCGAACTCGGAGCCGAGGTTGTCGAAGCCATGGCTGACCTCGTGGCCGATCACCGCGCCGATCGAACCATAGTTGGCGGCATCGTCCGCGGCCGGGTCGAAGAACGGCGCCTCCAGGATCGCGGCCGGGAAGTTCATGGCGTTCTGCAGCGGCAGCTGCACCGCATTCACCGTCTGCGGCGTCATCCACCATTCCTTCTTGTCCGGCGCCTTGCCCAGCTTGCCGGTCTGGTGGCGATACTCGGCCTCCTCGGCGCGCAATGCATTGCCGAGCGGGTCGTCGCGCTTCACCTCGAGCGAGGAATAATCGCGCCACGAATCCGGATAGCCGACGCCGATCAGCATGGTCTCGGCCTTCGCCTTCGCGGTCTTCTTCGTCTCCGGCGTCATCCATTCGAGCTTGTCCACGCCGTCGCGGAAGGTGGCGAGGATGTTCTTCACCATGTCCTCGACCTTGGCCTTGGACGAAGCCGGGAAGTACTGCTTCACGTACAGCTGGCCGATGGCGTCGCCGAGCGCGCCATCGGTCGCACCGAGCGCACGCTTCCAGCGGTCGCGCTGCTTGCCGGTGCCGTTCAGCTGGGTGCCGTAGAAGGCGAAGCTGAGGTCGGCATAGGCCTTGGGCAGCAGGCCGGCGCTGTGGTTGATCGCGTGGAAGCGCAGGTAGTCCTTCCACGCCTGCAGCGGCTCGCTGGCGACCAGCGCGGACAGCTTCCTGATCGCATCCGGCTGCCAGGCGAACAGGGTCTGCTGGCCGTTCAATTTCGCGGCGTCGAAGAACGCCGTCCAGTCGATGCCCGGCGCATTCTTCGCGTAGTCGGCGACCGCCCACGGGTTGTTGGCCTTGTGGATGTCCTGGCTGTCGACCACGTTGGCGTGCGCCTTCGCGATCTTCATCTCGAGGTCGAAGATCGTCTTCGCCTTCTTCTCCGCATCCGCGTCGCCGGCGAGCTCGAGGATGTCGGCGATATAGGCCTGGTAGGCCGCGCGATTCGCCGCCATGTCCTTGTCGCCGGCGAGGTAGTACTCGCGGTCCGGCATGCCCAGGCCGCCCTGCATCAGGTAGCCGACGTTCTTCGACGGATCCTCCAGGCCCTGCGCGACGAACAGGCCGAACAGGTTCTCGGTGTAGAAGTTGGTGGCGTTGAGCGGGTCGGTGTCTGCACGCATGCCGGCGCCGAGGTAGCGGGACAGGCTGGCGCCGTCGCTGATCGCGTTCACCGCGTCCAGCTTCGGTTGCAGCGGGGCGATGCCGCGCGCCTCGATGCCGGCCTCGTCCATGTAGGCTGCGTAGAAGTCGGCGATCTTGCGTTCGTTCGTGCCGGCCTCCGGATTGGCCTTCTCCAGCCCCTGCACCAGGTCGGACAGGCGCTTCTCCGCCTTCTCGAAGACGTAGAAGCCGGTGCTCAGGCTGGCGCGGTCGGCCGGGATCTCGGTGGCCCGCTTCCAGGCGCCGTTCGCGTATTCGTCGAAGTCGTCGCCGGGCTTGACCGCCTTGTCGATGCCGGCGAGGTCGATGCCGGAGGTCGCGGCCTTGGGTGCCTCGGCGGTCGCTTGCGCGGCAGGCGGGGCGGCGTCCGGCGCGCAGCCGGCGAGCAGGGTGGACACGGCGCAGAACAGGGCCAGCGCCAGCGGGGCGCGGCGGAGCGGGGAAGCGGTCATGCGGGCGGGCTCGTTGGGGCGAGCGGCCATCCTGCCGCGCCGGCGCCGGCGTGCAAGTGCCCGAAGTCAGGGCCGCCGGAACGAAAACGGGCGCCGGCATGCCGGCGCCCGCAAGGTCCCGTGGGGGCGGGGTGTCACTGGGTGATGTCGACGTCCTTGGTCTCGCGCAGGAACAGCGCGCCGATCACGAAGGTCATCAGCGCGATCACGATCGGGTACCACAGGCCGTAGTAGATGTTGCCGGTGGCCGCGACCAGGGCGAAGGCGATGGTCGGCAGGAAGCCGCCGAACCAGCCGTTGCCGATGTGGTACGGCAGCGACATCGAGGTGTAGCGGATGCGGGTCGGGAACAGCTCGACCAGCCACGCCGCGATCGGGCCGTAGACCATGGTCACGTAGATCACCAGCAGGGTCAGGATCGCCACCACCATCGGCTTGTTGATGCGCGCCGGGTCGGCCTTCTCCGGATAGCCCGCCGTGGTCAACGCCGCCTTCAGCTCCTTGCCAAACGCCTCGCCCTTGGCCTTGGCGTCGTCGCCGCCCAGGCCCGCGCCCTCGTAGCTGGCGACGTCGGTGCCGCCCACGCTGACCCTGGCCACGGTGCCGGCCGCGACCGGTTCGATGGTGTACGGGATGCCGGCCTTGGCCAGTGCCGCGGTGGCGATGTCGCAGGAGTTGGTGAACTTCTTCTTGCCGACCGGATCGAACTGGAAGCTGCAGGTCGCGGGATCGGCGTGGACCACCGCCGGTGCGCTGCTGCGGGCTTCCTCGACCGCCGGGTTGGCGTAGTGGGTCAGCGCCTTGAACAGCGGCATGTAGGTCAGGGCGGCGACCAGGCAGCCGACCATGATGATCCACTTGCGGCCGATGCGGTCCGACAGCCAGCCGAAGAAGATGAAGAACGGGGTACCCAGCGCCAGCGCGGTGGCGATCATCAGCCAGGTCGTGGTGGCGTCCACCTTGAGCGACTGGCTGAGGAAGAACATCGCGTAGAACTGGCCGGTGTACCAGACCACCGCCTGGCCCGCGGTCGCGCCCAGCAGCGCCAGCAGCACGATCTTGCCGTTCTTGGAGAAGAAGCTCTCGGTGATCGGCGCCTTGGAGGTCTTGCCCTCGGCCTTCATCTGCTGGAACAGCGGCGACTCGTGCAGCTGCATGCGGATCCACACCGACACGCCCAGCAGCACGATCGACAGCAGGAACGGGATGCGCCAGCCCCAGGCCTCGAACGCCTCGGTGCCCAGGTAAGTGCGCACGCCGAGGATCACCAGCAGCGACAGGAACAGGCCGATGGTCGCGGTGGTCTGGATGAAGCTGGTGTACAGGCCGCGCTTGCCGTTCGGGGCATGCTCCGCCACGTAGGTGGCGGCGCCGCCGTACTCGCCGCCGAGCGCGAGGCCCTGCAGCAGGCGCAACGCGATCAGGATCGCCGGCGCGGCGAAGCCGATCGATGCGTAGCTGGGCAGCACGCCGACCAGGAAGGTCGACAGGCCCATGATCACGATGGTGACGAGGAACGTGTACTTGCGGCCGACGATGTCGCCGAGGCGGCCGAACACGATCGCGCCGAACGGGCGCACCGCGAAACCGGCGGCGAACGCGAGCAGCGCGAAGATGAAGGCGCTGGTCTCGTTCAGGCCGCTGAAGAACTGCTTGGCGATGATCGCGGCGAGCGAGCCGTACAGGTAGAAGTCGTACCACTCGAAGACGGTCCCGAGGCTGGACGCGAAGATGACCTTCTTGTGGCCCTGGGTGAGCGCGCCCGCGGGTGGCGAGCTGGCGGTGATGGTGGACATGGCGTGCTCCTCAGAAGCTGTACTTGACGGTGGTGTGCAGGCGGCGCAGGTCGCCATCGGCGCCGCTTTCCACCTCTCGGTTGCCCCAGATCAGCTCGGCGCCGATGTCCAGTTTCGGGAACGGGCTGTAGATCAGGTTGGCATGCACGGACTGCGCCGATTCGGTCACCCCGAAGCCGGTCCAGTCGGTGTCGTTGTCGAGCTGCGCGCGCGAGAACATCAGGTTGCCGCGCAGCTTCGGGTTGAACACGTGGCGCCAGGACACGAAGCCGGCGAGCACGCCGATCCCATCGAGTTCGCCGCCGGTGGCGTCGAGCACGCCGTCGGCGCCGAGCCCGAAGGCCACGTAGCGGCCGATGCCGCGGCCCGCGGTCAGCATGTAGCGGACATCGTCCGACTTGCCGAGGTTGTACTTGCCGGACACGCTCACGCCGTAGCCGGTGTCGCTGGCGCTGGTGGTCGCGGTGTCGTGGCGCAACTGGCGGGCGATGCCGGCGACGCTGACGTGGCCCCAGTCGCCCTTCGTGGTCCAGCGCGCGGTGAGGTCGGGCAGGCTGCCGTCGTCGCTGATCGTGCGGGTGGTCGAGCGGTAGCCGTTGACCAGGGTCTGCGGATTCTCCAGCGCCACCGAGAACGGGCCGCTGGTGTAGCGCACCTGGGCCTGGCGCACGAAGGTGGTGCCCTCGGTCGGGCCGACGAAGTCGACCGCGTCCGGCAGCGCCGCGACGTCCTGGAAGTTCGACCAGGTCTGGCCGGCCAGCCACTTGTCCCAGGTCACGTAGGCCTGGCGCAGGGTCACGCCGTGGGTGTTGGTCGAGGCCTGGTTGCCCAGGTTGCTCATGCCGCCGCCGAACAGGTCGAACTCCAGGTAGGCGCGGGTCTTGTGGCCCTGCACCTCGCCGTCGGAGGCGAACCAGAAGCGCGAGAACATCGCATGCGTGTCGATGTCGGCATGCGCCTCGTCCACGCCGCCGACCGGGATCGCGCTGGGCAGGTAGAACATGCGCCCGGCCGAGCCGTCGGCGATCTCGCCGGCGTTGGTGTCGGTGAGCATCGCGTCGAGCTTGACGAAGCCGCCGAAGCTGAAGCGGCCGCCCGGGTTGCCCGCGACCAGGATCGGCGAGGACTGGATCTTCGGCTTGCCGTCGTCGGGCGCGGCCTGCGCCACCTTCACCTGGTCCAGCTGCGTCTGCGTCTGCGCCAGCGTCGCCTGCTGCTGTTGCTGCGCCGACAGCAAGGCCTGCACCTGCGCCTCGAGCTGGGCGATGCGCGCCTCGAGTTCCTGTTCCTTCTTGGTCTCCGCCAGCGCGGTGCCCGGCAGCAGCAACGCGCACAACAGCGCGGTGGCCAGCGGGCGGCGTCGACCCAGGGTCGTCTGTGTCTGCATGGTTCCCCCTCCCAAGGGCTGCGCGGCCGGATGCCGTGCCGGGCGACCTTGCGCCGGGGTGCCGGGAGGCGTCGATTCGCCTTTGGTCGAAGTCGCGCCCGCTTGCGACCAAGGTCTAACGCCGGCCGCGCGGGCATGCGGCACACTGGCCCCAACGTCGTCCTCGGAGGCATGCCATGACCGAAGCCAGAGACCGCTACCACGTCCCCGCCGCGTTCGCCGCGCACGCGAACCTGCGCCACCGCGACTACGTGCGCGAGTACCAGGCCTCGGTGGAGGCGCCGGAGGCGTTCTGGGGCCGCATCGCCGAGCGCATCGACTGGATGCGCGCGCCGACCCGCATCAAGGACGTCAGCTTCCACGAAGCCGACTTCCGCATCCGCTGGTACGACGATGGCGAGCTCAACGCCAGCGTCAGCTGCCTGGACCGCCACCTCGACGCGCACGGCGACCGCGTCGCCATCGTGTTCGAGCCCGACGACCCGGCCACGCCGGCCGAGAAGATCACCTACCGCGAGCTGCATGCGCGGGTGTGCAAGCTGGCGAACGCGCTGCGTAACCTCGGCGTGGCCAAGGGCGACCGCGTCACCATCTACCTGCCGATGATCCCCGACGCGGCGGTGGCGATGCTCGCCTGCGCGCGCATCGGCGCGGTGCATTCGGTGGTGTTCGGCGGGTTCGCGCCGCAGTCGATCGCCGACCGCGTGCAGGACTGCGGCAGCAAGCTGGTGATCACCGCCGACGAAGGCCGCCGCGGCGGCCGCGCGGTGCCGCTGAAGGCGAACGTGGACGCGGCGCTGAAGATGCCGGGCACCAACAGCGTCGAGACCGTGCTGGTGGTGCGCCATACCGGCGGCGCGGTGGACATGCAGATGCCGCGCGACCGCTGGTTCGACGCGGTGGTCGACGGCCAGCCCGACACCTGCGAGCCCGAGCGCATGAACGCGGAGGACCCGCTGTTCATCCTCTACACGTCCGGCAGCACCGGCAAGCCCAAGGGCGTGCTGCATACCACCGGCGGCTACCTGGTGTGGGCCAGCTACACCCACGAGATCGTGTTCGACCTCAAGCCCGACGACATCTACTGGTGTACCGCGGACGTGGGCTGGATCACCGGCCACAGTTACATCGTGTACGGGCCGCTGGCCAACCGCGCCACCACGCTGATGTTCGAGGGCGTGCCGAGCTGGCCGAACGCCTCGCGCTTCTGGGAAGTGGTGGACAAGCACCAGGTCACCATCTTCTACACCGCGCCGACCGCGATCCGCGCGCTGATGCGCGAGGGCGACCACGCGGTGAAGCGCACCTCGCGCAAGTCGCTGCGCCTGCTGGGCAGCGTGGGCGAGCCGATCAACCCCGAGGCCTGGCGCTGGTACCACGACGTGGTGGGCGAGGAGCAATGCCCGATCGTCGACACCTGGTGGCAGACCGAGACCGGCGGCATCCTGATCTCGCCGCTGCCGGGCGCCACCGATCTCAAGCCGGGATCGGCCACGCTGCCGCTGCCGGGCGTGCAGCCCGCGCTGGTGGATGCGCAGGGCAACATCCTGGAAGGCGAAACCTCCGGCAACCTGGTCCTGCTGGATTCCTGGCCCGGGCAGATGCGCACGGTCTACGGCGACCACCAGCGCTTCATCGAGACCTACTTCAAGGCCTACCCGGGCATGTACTTCACCAGCGACGGCTGCCGGCGCGATGCCGACGGCTATTACTGGATCACCGGCCGCGTCGACGACGTGATCAACGTGTCCGGCCACCGGATCGGCACCGCGGAGCTGGAGAGCGCGCTGGTCTCGCATCCCGCGGTCGCGGAGGCCGCGGTCGTCGGTTTCCCGCATGACATCAAGGGCCAGGGCATCTACGCCTACGTGACCCTCAAGCAGGACCAGGAGCCGAGCGAAGCGCTGGCCAAGGACCTCAACGCCACGGTGCGCAAGGAGATCGGGCCGATCGCCAGCATCGACCACCTGCAGTGGGCGCCGGGCCTGCCCAAGACCCGCAGCGGCAAGATCATGCGCCGCATCCTGCGCAAGATCGCCGAGGACGCGCCGGAGCAGCTGGGCGACACCAGTACCCTCGCCGACCCGTCCGTGGTGGAATCGCTGGTCAGAAACCGCCGCATGACCTGAGCGCCGCATGCCCCAGCTGCTGATCGCCGACGACCACCCGCTGTTCCGCGAGGCCCTGCGCGGCGTGGCGTCGCGGCTGCTGCCCGATGCCGCGATCCACGAGGCGGAGGATGCGGCCGGGCTCTACGCCATGGTCGATGCGCACCCCGATGCCGACCTGCTGCTGCTGGACTTGAACATGCCGGGTGCGCAGGGCTTCTCGGCGCTGGTGCACCTGCGCGCCATGCATCCGCAGCTGCCGGTGGTGATGGTCTCGGCGCGCGAGGAACCCGCGGTGGTGCGGCGCGCGCTGGACCATGGCGCGATGGGCTTCATCCCGAAGTCGTCCGACGCCGCGACGCTGGCGGGTGCGCTGCGGCAGGTGCTCGATGGCGAGCGCTGGGCACCCGAGGCGGCGCTCGATGCCGCGCCGATCCCCGACGAGGAACGCGCCATCGCCGCGCGGGTGCGCGAACTGACGCCGCAGCAGTTCCGCGTCCTGCAGATGCTCGGCGCGGGCCTGTTGAACAAGCAGATCGGCTACGAGCTCGGTGTCTCCGAGGCGACCATCAAGGCGCACATGAGCGCGGTCCTGCGCAAGCTCGGCGCGACCAACCGCACCCAGGCGATCCTGCTGGCGGGCAAGCTGGCGGTGGAGCCGGACGCGGTGGTGCCGCCGGAGGCGGAAGACCTCCCGTGAATTTTGATAGTGAGCACGAACCACGAGGTCGTGATCACGGCGCATCGCACGGTTAGGCGCGAGCCACGCGCCCACCGCACTGGTTGGCCAAAAAAAAGACCGGCCCCTGGTGGGGCCGGTCGAGACGTCGCGTGCGTGCGTGGATAGTTCAGAAGTCGTAGCGCACGGTGAAGCGGACGCTGCGCGGATTGGTGTAGTAGAGCACCTGCTCGTAACGCGGATTCACCGTGGTACGGCTGCTCGCCGAGCGCTCGTAGTAGCCGGTCGCGGTCTGGGTGTTGAACAAGTTCAACACATCCATCGAGAGGGTGAGGCCCTCCATCCAGTTCGGCATGTACGAGATATTGGCATTGAACGTGGCCGTCCACGGGGTTTCACCGATGCTGCCGCGCGGCGAGTACACATAGTCGGAGTTCGGAACCACGTTCGGGTTGTTGACCGCGGTCTGCGCACCCGGCACGCCGCAATAGCTGTAGTAGGCGTTGTTGTAGAGCCCCGGCTTGGCGTACGGCCAATAGCTGTAGCAGCTGCGCGGCCGGCCACTCTGCACGATCGCGGATCCGCCCACGCGCCACTCGTCTGCAAAGCGGTACGAGCCGATCATCTTGATCTGGTGGGTGCGGTTGTTCGGCAACGAACCACTGACGCCGTACATCAGTTCCGGCAAGTCCCAATCCTGGGTCACGGACACGTCGCCCTGCCCACCATTGCCGGTGTCGACGGAGGAATTCAGCTGGCCTTCGGCGTTGCCCCAGTTATGCGACAGGGTGTAGTCGACCTTGCCGAAGAAATCCCCTTTCTGGTACTGCGCATACATGTCCAGGGCAAGGTACTTGCGCTTGAGCTTCGGGAATGCGGTGCCGAAATCGTCTTCGAAGTTGTGCGTGACCTGGACCAGGTTGCCGGTGCCGTCGTCTTCCCAGAAGGTTGCCTCGTTGGTGCCCGCGTTGAAGATGAAGCACTCGGTCGGGCAGATGTCGTCGATGGCGTTCTTGAGGTCGCGGTACGTTGCCTTTGCGCCCCACGAAAACGAGGGGCTTTCCGTGCGCTCCATGCCGATGATGAACTCATCCTGGTAATGGGGCTTCAGGTCGATCTGGGCAATGGTGCGCGGATCCTTGTCGTAGCCGCATTCCACGTTGGAGGACATGCCCCCGTTTGCGCAGGTATACGGACTGTTGGGGTTCGTGTAGGGGATCGCGGTCAAGCCCGTCGGCGTGCCGTCCGCGGCGATGCCGGTGTACGTGAAGTACTGCGCGGAACTCAACGACGGGTTCGAGCCGCGCACCGAGACATTGTTCGGCAGGGCGAGGTGGTAGCGGCCCATGTTGCCGAAGACTTTGAACGTGGAATCGCCATTCACGTCCCAGCTGAAGCCCAGGCGCGGCGCCCAGTTGTTCTTCTGTTCGACGTAGGCCTCGCCGTTGCCGTTGTAGTTGGTGAACCCGTCGTTGCGCAGGCCGAGGCTGAGCAGGATGTTGTCGGTGATCTGCCAACGGTCCTCGATGTAGAGCGCCTTCTGCTTGACGGTAGTGAAGCCGCCATGCTCCGAGTAATTCTTGGTCACGTAGTAGCCCTGCGTACCAAGGCCGCCACCGGAAGCCGGCGACCCGACATAGTGGCTGGCGTCCAGCGCGGCGTTCGGATTGCTGGCCAAGCCATAGGACCAGTAGTACTGGTTCGGTCCCACGACGTTGTCGCCGCGGTAGGACACGGCTTCGAAATAGTCGTAGCCGGCCCGGAATTCGTGGTTGCCCCACGTGTAATTGATGTCGAAACGACGGGATTCCGTCTCGTCGGTGCCGACGTAGTTGTAGGTCGGCCCGTACTTCTGCGGATTGCTGATGCCGGCATATGCCGTGGGAACGACAGACGGCGAAATGCTCACGTACGTCTTGGTCGGGTCGTATCCGACGAACGGATTCGGCAGCGAATCGATGTCCTGCTTGCCCCACATCGCCGAGATGC
>ERZ1645192.1178-NODE-1178-length-22016-cov-5.870179_pt1 | contig 22016 bp, 25 predicted proteins | sample MGYA00575354_ERZ1645192 | MGnify/ENA primary metagenome ERZ1645192 (study PRJEB40844, sample SAMN11349763) | freshwater sediment metagenome | isolation source: river sediment | host: Sediment | place: India: Faizupur Khadar , New Delhi | collected 2017-02-21 ... | reverse complement strand
GAAGGGGCTGTAGAAACGATTGCTGTCCATGGGGAAGAGGAAGCCGGCCTCGCTGGGCGTGTACTGCCAGACAATCTTCATGGCCACCGGGTCGATCTCCAGGACGCGGGAATAGTCGCGCAGGGCGGCCTTCACGCCCGTGGGGGATCCGGGGTTGGGCACGTCGTAGCCGCCCCATCCGCCGTTGTCGAAGATCAGGATGTTCCCGGCTCCCGGCAGCCCGGCCGGAATCATGTGGCAGTGGTGCTGGCCGATAATCCAGCCGATGGCCTTGAGCTCGGGCGTGGAGTCATAGTCGGGGCCCAGCTTCCAGACCACCTTGCCGCTCTTCTTGTCGATGATGAAGGTGATGTTGGCTTCGCGGCCGTCGACGATGATGTTGTCCGGGTGGAAGCGCTGGTCGCCGGCGTCGTACCACTTGTTGGGCCCCAGGACGGACATGGAGTTGATGTGCATCCAGTCGCCCATGCCCTCGGGCTTGGTCGGACGGTAGTTGGGGTTGCGGGCCAGGGTGTTCTTGGGACCCTCGCGGAAGCCGAACTCCTCGAAATGCTCGTGGCAGTTCCATTCCCAGACGATCTCGCCTTCCCAGTTCACTTCAAGGATCAGGTCGTCCAGGAGCAGCTTGTCGGAAATGGCCGAATTGCGGGCGTTGCGGTGGGCCAGGACCAGGGTGTTGCCGGAGTCGGTCTTGGGCTCCATGCCCGGGGCGTAGTAGCCGACGGGATTGCCCTCGCGCTGGAAGTCATGATGGTAGCGGGCTATCCAGCGGCCCTCGTAGCCCGGGTCCTCGATGAACTCGTTCTGGTCGAACTTCCAGACGACCTTGCCTTCCCAGTCGACCTGAACCACGTCAATGCCGTCCTGGACGCTGAACTTGCCATCCCGTCGGCCGCGGCTGGTCATCAGGTAGCCGCCGGGGAAGATCTTATTGGGCATGCCGAGCACGCCTTTCCAGACGTTGACCTCGCGGCCGTTCATGTCCATGAGCACGGCGCCCACTTCCTGGGCCTGAAAAATGGTGAGCCCGTTCCAGCACTTCTCGGGATCATAAACTGTTACGCCAGTAGGATAAATTGTCGGATGACCCATGATGCACTCCTTTTTTGTTGTGTGAAAGAAAGCCCGAACAAATCGGGAACATCCTTGACTTGCAGTATTTGTGATATGTCTAGTTGCAAAAAAAATTTGGCGCTGTTGCGTTTCTTACACTTGACCGCAAAAATTTTTATTTTCCTTTTTGCAGGGAGGGTGAGTGCACGTTCAGGCAAAGCGTCCCGGACGTCTCATGCTGTTTGGGATGGAGATATGCAGGCTTGACTGGAGGGTCTGAACCCGATGCGGGATTCCCGGTTTTTTCGTTTCCGGACAAGAGGTGAGAGCGTGCCCACAGAATGGTCCATCCCCCCTGGCGAGATTGCCGGCGGGAATCTCGGATTGGACAATACAACAAGAGGGGACGCGCAGTGTGGACCGGTTCGGCAGGTTCATTAGCGCTGCCGCCCGGGACTGCACCCGGCTGCCAGAACATGGCATGAGGCAAGGGAATGGCGTCAGGCCTTGCTTTACCCTGCCTTCGTTGGGCAGGACAGTGCAGGAGAGATGATCGAGGTCGGAGCGGACCTATTCGTTGTGAAAAACCAACTCCCTGAAACGATCCTTGTCCAGGATATACACTTCGCTCCGCGAATACGGACCGAGGACTCCTTCCTTCTCCAGCTCCCGCAGGGCCTTGTTCAGGGTGACCCGGTGGACCCCGAGCAGGTTGGCCAGTTCCTGCTGATTGAGGCCCGGAGACACGAATTGCGCCCCTCCTTCCTGGCCCTGTTCGTTCTGGCGGAGGTGCAGGAATTTGCAGATGCGCGAGGAGAGGTCATCAAGGCTGAGACAGACAGTCTGGTTGCTCAAAATGCGCACTTTCAAGGCCAGAGTTTTCAATAAGGCCAGCATCAGGTCCGGATGGCGCGGCAGGATTTCTGACATGACGCACTGGCGCGAAAAGGAATACGCTATACAATCACTGGCCGCGACCATTGTACTCCTGGGCGCAAGTTCATCAAAAAATGGCGTTTCACCGAAAAGCGAGTCCGCTCCGATGGCCCAGATGATTTTTTCCCTTCCGTCCATGGAGGAACGGGTCAGCCAGATTTCCCCTCGATCCAGGAAGAACAGGGCCCGCGGCCCGATGTTTCCTGGATAGACCTGGGTCCCTTTCGGGAACTTCATCCTTCTGCCCTGCGAGAGGACCTTGCGCCAGCATGCGGCCTGCGCTGGAATGCGGCAGAACTCCAGTTCCTGGCGGCACACTTCCCGTTCTTTCTCAGTCATGTTCCGCTTCCTACATGTATAGACAGGTCCCGTCAAAGGGCCGATGCACATTTCAGTCAGCGTTCACGATCATCGGAAACCACCCCGAGCTGCTGCAAAAATGCATTTTTTCAGAATGTTCGTGAAAATTGTGGCAATTGTTACAGCATGAAAGGGTCGCCCGTTTTTATTGTCGGCCAACACTTTTTTTCAAGGAGATACCCATGGCTGCAAACCCACCCGTAATAGAAAAAGGAACCCTGCTCAAATGGGCGTTGAGCCTCGCTGTTCCCCTCATCGTCTACTTCGCCCTGCCCGTGGATGGCACCACCGTGACCAAACCCATGGCCATGTTCCTGGCCATCACCGCGTGGGCGGTCACGGTCTGGGCCACAGATATCATCAACGAAATCGCCGTGGGCTTGGCCCTGCCCGTACTGTACATCGTCTTCTGCGGGGTCAAGCAGCAGGTCGTGTACACGCCGTGGCTGTCCGAAGTGCCCATCATTGTCATCGGCGGATTTGCCCTGGGCAAGATTCTGCAGGACACGGGTCTGGGCAAACGCATCGGGCTGACCTGCGTAAGGGCCATGGGCGGCAGCTTTATCGGCGCCCTGTGGGGCCTGACCCTGGCTGTGTTCATCGTCGCCCCCCTGGTCCCGGCCGTTATGGGCAAGGCGGCCATTTTCTGCGCCATCGCCATCAGCCTGTGCGAGGCACTCGATTTCAAGGAGAAGAGCCGCGAGGCCACAGCGGTGGTCCTGGCCGCCTGTCTGGCCGTCATGTCCACCAAGGTCTGCTACCTGACCGGCGGTGCCGACAACGTCCTGGGCATGGGCCTGATAGAAAAGATCACGAACACCAAGACGACGTGGATGGAATACGCCTACCACAACTTCCTGCCCGGAACACTGTACACCATCATGTCCCTGGTGCTCGTCACCCTCCTGCTGCCGTCCAAGGTGGACTCCAAAACCCTGCAACCTGTCCTGGAAGCCAAACTCAAGGAAATGGGCCCCGTAACGCGTGAACAGAAGACCGCGGCCGTGCTCATGCTGCTGACCCTGGTCCTGCTGGCCACGGACAAACTGCACGGCGTTGCGGCAGGATTGGTGCTCATTCTGGTCACCTTTGCGGCCTTTTTGCCAGGCGTCAATCTGCTGAACGGAGCTCGGTTTGGAAAGATCAATTTCGCCCCGCTGTTCTTCGTCATGGGCTGCATGACCATCGGCAGCGCCGGCGGAGCCCTCAAGGTCACCGAATGGGTCGCCAACGGCCTGCTGCCCTATTTCCACGACATGAGCAGCTCCTATGCCAGCGCCACGGCCTACGTCTTCGGCGTGGCGGTCAATTTCCTGCTCACCCCCTTGGCCGCAGTCACGACCATGACCTCGCCCCTGACCGAACTCGGCGTAAAATTGGGCATGGATCCCCGCATGCTTTACTACTCCTTCGCGTACGGCCTGGACAATATCATCTTCCCTTACGAATACGCGGTGCCATTGTATTTCTTCAGCACGGGCTACATTGTTTTCAAAGACTTCATCAAAGTGATGGCCGTGCGCATGGTTCTGGCCGGGGTGTTCATTGCGTTTGTCGCCATCCCCTACTGGAAATTCGTGCTCTAGGGCTGGTCAGCACCAGCTGGCTGTTCGGACAGTCACCCTGCCCGGAACGCCTTTTACCAACTCTTTGTTGATACGACTTCATGCCTTGCATCGCCCCAGCCTTTTTGGCCGGGGCGATTTTTTTGCCGCGTGTTCCGGATCCATTGGCGAAAAGGCGCCGGCTTTTCGCACAGGTCGCCTTGGCGCATGCGAAGATATCCCGGCGGAATGGACACGTCCTGGACCGGGGACCCCAACCGCCCGCCGAGGCCCGCCCTCGGCCGATCGATTTGTGCGCTGCACTTGAATATGTGCGCTGCACTTGAATATCGGTGAAATGAGGGGCAGAATGCACTTGTTCTCAACATCCAAAAACTCACGCACTGGAGGTCACATGGAGTTCATGGACGTCATCCATACCCGCAGGAGCATCCGCAAGTATCTGAACAAACCCGTATCGTCGGCGATGGTGGAGACCATCCTCAAGGCGGCCATGGCTGCCCCCACGGCCGGGAATCAGCAGCCATGGCACTTCATCGTCATCACCGACCGTGCCAGGCTCGACGCCATTCCTGACTTCCATCCCTACAGCAAAATGGTCAAACAGACACCCGTGGCCGTGCTCGTCTGCGGCGACCCCGAAGGAAAAAAGTGGCCGACATTCTGGGAGCAGGACGCCAGCGCCGCCACGCAGAACATGCTTCTCGCGGCCCGTGACCTGGGTCTGGGCACGGTCTGGGTCGGGGTGTATCCGGATCAGAACAGAATGAGTGGATTTCGCAAGCTGCTCAATATACCGGACAATATCATCCCCTTCGCCCTGATCCCCATTGGGTGGCCAGATGAAGATTTCGTGGCCAAAGACAGTTTCCGGCCTGATCTCATCCACCACGAAACCTGGGAAGCAAAATAAAATATGGGCTGGAATCGAGCGATACGCGCACATTCAGCACGCATCCAATCCATTCCAGCCCATTCCCTCCATTCATCCCTTTGCCTGCTCCGCTGACCGTGAATTGACACCGCACAGTGGCGGAGACCGACATACCGGCTCGAAACAGAAAAGCCGGGACATGCCCGGCTTCAGAAGAAATTGTGCCTGGTTAGGCCGCTATTTCGCCGCGTTTGCACCGGCCTCCCGGATGCGCTCGGCCACATAGCTGACCAGTTCCTCGTCGGCCTCGTCCACGTTGAAACACCTGGCGTCCTCCCCCAGAATGCCCTGGGGCACCCAATCGCCATGGTTCCCCCGGTCCGTGACCATGTCCTCGTAAAAGCAGACTGACAACCAGCGCAGCTCCGGATCGTCGTCAATGACGTCGATGAGCACGAAGAGTTCCCGCTGATGATCGGGATGCGAACCGCGCAAGGAATAGGTGATGCCGGGACGGGCCTTGAACGAGATGACAACGCCGCCGACAGATTCCAGGGCCTGACGAAAGGTTAAAAACGCGGCTTTGGCATCGCAGTTCTCCCACTCTGAGGTGAACGCCTCCAGTTCCGCCAGAGTATTTTCCATGTTCATTCCGTGTCCTTCATGGGATCATTCAACGATTTCCCGGGCTTGAGAGGTGAAGGAAATGCCCTGTCCTGACTGGGCGCCGATCATGATGGACTCCACCACCGGAGGGTTCATGGGCACATCGGATTCCCAGCGAACCAGAAAATTGGCTCCAGACCCTCCCGCTGTATCCCGCTCCTGGATGACATAGCGGATCGAGGCCAGGGGACCCAGGGTCACTGGCGCAGACAGGTAATGCCGGATGGGGGCCCCTTCGGTGTTGTAGTAGTCCACTGTCGTCAGACGCAGGCCATGACGGGGGTCCGTGTTGCGCACGGACAAGGTTGCGGCCAGATTGAACGGCCGCTCACGGTCCCCGATGTAGATGTGCGAATAGACAGGCACATACAAAAGCTGTCCCGGGGACAGCTCGGCAGACCACGCTGTCATCGGAAACAGTCCCAGGAACAACAGGAACCAACGCATGCTCATCTCCTTCCTTGCCCGGATAGCAAGGGTTGCCTTCAGGATTTGATCTCGTCCATGCTGGGGATGCGGTTCTTGGGCGCTTCGGATTCGTAGCTGTAGGTGTGGCTGAAGGGGGTCATGACTTCCAGTGCCTGCTCCAGGGTTGCGCCCTCGGCCATCAGCTTTTCCATTTTGGCCCGCTCCCGCCACATGTCGCCCAATGGATCGTGCTCCTTGTTCTTGATGGGCTTGACCACCTTTTCCCAGTCATAGGGGTCTGCCTCTTCCTTGGGGACCAGCTCCCAGTATTCTCCGGCCTTGCGCACCTTGTCCGGCCGGGCAGACGCTGCCTCGTCCAGAATTTCCGTGAACCGGGGCAGATCTTCGTCCCACAAGGAGACAACCGCCTCGGGTTTCTTCACCACTTCCCCTTCCGTGCACCGATAGACCAAATAGGCTTTCGACATTTGTTCCTCGCAGCAAGACGTTGATACAATTACATACCCATGCACACCATGGCCATGGATACGGCCGGACGGCTGTAGTCCCGGCGTGTCACCCGGCCACGGCTCAAAATACCGATAACACCCTGGGCATAGCCGATGCGGGCATTGTCCGACAGGCCGGCGCGCTGCACGGCGGGATCCAACTCCAGTCCCTCCTCCACCACCAGGCGGGTCACCTCGTCCGGGAGTTCAAAGGCCGGTCCCAGTCCCACATACATTTCCTGACCGTCGAAAATGGCGCAGGCCGTCAAATTCATGTATCCGGTGCGGGATTCAGGAACCGGAACGAGTCCTGATTCCAGGGCCACAGCCAGATCGCAGTCGGCAAACGCGGCCCTGGCCCGGTTCTTGGCCCCGCGCAGGGTCTCGGCCAGTCCCAGAGGCTGGACCGAAACCCCCGAATCCACGTTCGCCGGCGTGAAACGGGCATCCGGAAAGCGGGTCGTCATGACTTCCCGTATGGCGGCCACTTTCACCGGATTGAGGGATCCGATCCTGATGATCATTCCTGTTCCACCTCCACGCAGCCCTTGCCAGCCATGAGAGGCTCTGCCATGAACAAGACAGGAGGGCGGCATGCAACGCACCCTGATCCTCATCGGACTGGCACTTCTTGTGGTTGGCTTGGCTTGGCCTGTTCTCGGCAAGCTCCCTTTGGGGCGGCTGCCCGGAGACATCGTCATCGACCGGCCAGGGTTCAAATTCTATTTCCCTCTGACCACGGGCATCGTGGTCAGTCTTGTTCTCACGCTCCTGGCCTGGCTCTTCAGAAAGTGATGATTTGGTACCCCGCGTCCAGATATGCACCCATGGACGGATGCCCGTTCATGTCCCCAATCAGGGGCACGCCGGCATCCTGCACGGCCTTGTCCACCCCGAGCTTGACGGAACATGCCTTGCACGCCCCGTCCAGCAGCTCTTTTTCCCGCACCTGGGCAAAGAGGTTGGCCAGAGGGTGTTCGGGCTTGACCATGGCCGGCGCCAGCTGCACCGAACCGCCTTCCATGACGATGCGCACATCACAGCCCCTTTTGTGCAGATCCAGGGCGTTCAGCAGTACATGGATGAAGCACATGGGGTCGCCGTTGAATACGAACAGGGCTGTTTTCATGGGGTTCCTCCCTTAAAATTTCCGGATCAGGATGACGCCTGCCAGAAGCAGCATCGCTCCGAGCACGCGCCACAGGGTCATGGGTTGGGCCGGAATGCCGAGCCACCCGTAGTGATCCATGACCAGCGACATGGCCATCTGGCCGGCAATGAGCAAGGCCATGACGCTCATGGCCCCGAGGCGCGGCACGGCCAGGATGGTCATGGTCACGAAAAAGGCGCCCATGGGACCCGCGGTCCACAGCCACCAGGGCAGGTCGGACACGGTTTTCCAGGCCGGCCAGGGCAGGCGCAGGGCGACACAAATGAGGCCCAGGGCCATGGTCCCTGTCAGAAAGGAAAAAAAAGAGGCCAGATACGGGCTCTGCATCCACTGCGCTGTCACCGCGTTTACGGCCGGCTGGACAGGCATGAGGCACCCGGCCAGGAGTGTCAAGATGAGAATCACGGCGTCCATTCGTCCTCCCTGCCCACGATTGCTCCCCACGAAGGGCTCTGATACGGAAAGCCGTGCGCGTGATCAAGGCCAGCTGCCTGGGACCACGTCATCCCACTACCACATCGCCCCATACATTCGGAGTCGCCATGCTCGACATCTTGCGCCAACGCCGCAGTACCCGCCAGTATACCTCGCAGGGGTTGACCCCGGATATCCTGAACCAGCTCAAGGAGGCTGTGCTGCGTTCTCCCTCGTCCCGGGGCCAGAACCCCTGGGAATTCATCTTTGTCACGGACAGGAATCTGCTGGCCGAACTCTCCTCGGTCAAACCCCACGGCGCCCATTTCCTCCGGGACGCGGCCCTCGGGGTGGTGGTTCTCGGGGATGAACGTCTCGCCGACACCTGGATCGAAGACTGCGCCATTGCCGCCATCATTCTGCAACTGGCCTGCGAGAGTCTGAACCTCGGGAGCTGCTGGGTGCAGATCCGTCTGCGTCACTGCGACGCATCCACCACAGCCGAGGCCAGGGTCAGACAGATCCTCGGCATCCCCGCTGAGTTGCGTGTGGAGTCCATCATCAGCATCGGCCACCCGGCCACCAGGGGAACCCCCCACCCACGCGAAAGCCTCCAGGACCAAAAGATCAAGGCCAACACCTACGCATGACCGCCACCACCGGCCCCATCCGCCACGACCGCTACCGCTACTGCCCGGCCTGCGGCAAAACCCTGGAAACCCGCCGCCTCCGGCCCCAGGAGCCTGAGCGGCTGGTCTGTTCGGGCTGCACGGGAGTGGTCTATCTGGACCCCAGGGTTGTGGCCTGCGTGGTTCTGGAAATCCGGGGAAAAATTCTGCTCATGCGCCGCAGACGCCCGGACGATACGGAAATCTGGCTGCTTCCCGGCGGCTATGTGGACGAGGGTGAGCAGGTCGAGCATGCCGCCGTCCGGGAGATCTGGGAGGAGGTCCGCCTCAGGATCAACCTGGACGGCCTTGTAGGTGTTTTTTCCTATTGCGGATGGCCTCCGGTTATCATCGTCTACAGCGCCAGACTCGATTCGGGAGATCCCCAGGCCGGGGAGGAAACCGAGGATCTCGACCTTTTCGAGCCCGCCCACATCCCCTGGGACAAACTGGCCTTCCCCAGCACCCGCGATGCCCTCAAGTCCTATCTTCAGGGCCGGACTTGCCAACCCCGGCCCCTGACCGTATGCATGCCCGCTGGATTGTTCCCCTGACCAGATTCCCAAGGACAGTTATGGATACGCCCACACCATCGAATTTCCTTCGCGCCATCATCGAAGAGGATCTCAGGAACGGAAAAAACGAAGGCCGGGTCTGCACCCGCTTCCCGCCTGAACCCAACGGATTCCTGCATATCGGCCATGCCAAATCCATCTGTATCAATTTCGGGCTGGCCCGGGATTATGGTGGACGCTGCCACCTGCGCTTCGATGACACCAATCCCGGCAAGGAGGACCCTGTCTACGTGACCTCCATCAAGGAGGATGTCCGCTGGCTCGGTTTCGACTGGGGAGAGCACCTTTACCACGCTTCGGACTATTTCGAACAACTCTACCAGTTTGCAGTGGATCTCATCAGACAGGGCAAGGCCTACGTCTGTTCACTCTCGGCGGAGGAGGTCAGGCGGTATCGTGGCTCCCTGACCGAGCCCGGCACGAACAGCCCCTGCCGGGACCGTTCGGTGGAGGAGAACCTGGACCTCTTCAGCCGCATGCGGGCCGGAGAATTTCCCGAAGGCGCGCACATCCTGCGGGCCAAGATCGACATGGCCTCGCCCAACATGAACATGCGCGATCCGGCCCTGTACCGCATCCTGCACCAGGAACACCAGAATACCGGCAAGGTGTGGTGCATCTACCCCATGTATGATTTTGCCCATGGCCTTTCAGATGCCCTGGAACGCATCACCCACTCCATCTGCACCCTGGAGTTCGCCGATCACAAGCCTCTGTACGACTGGATCCTTGACCAGCTGAATGTCCCGGCCCGGCCTCGGCAGTATGAGTTCAATCGCCTGAATATCAACTACACGGTCACCAGCAAGAGGAAATTGAAACTTCTAGTTGATGAAAACATTGTCGCGAGCTGGAACGATCCCCGCATGCCGACCATTTCAGGCCTCCGGAGGCGAGGGTTTCCGCCGGCAGCCCTGCGGGACTTCTGCGAACGCGTCGGGGTCAGCCGCTCGGACAGCTGCGTGGACATGAGCCTGCTGGAAAATTGCGTGCGCGAAAACCTGGATGCCACCGCGCCGCGGGCCATGGCCGTGCTCAGGCCCCTGCGGCTCATCATCCAGAATTACCCTGAAGGCGGGGAGGAGTTTTTCGATCTTCCCAATCATCCCAAGGATCCGGACATGGGCAGCCGCAAGGTGGGGTTTTCGCGCGAAATCTTCATCGAAGCCGACGACTTCACGGAGACCCCCCCACCCAAATACTTCCGCCTCTCCCCTGGACGGGAGGTGCGTCTGCGCGGGGCGTATCTCGTCACATGCACGGACGTGATCAAGGGACCCGACGGCAAGATCGAGGCCGTGCTCTGCACCTACGACCGGGCCACCCGTGGAGGCGACGCTCCTGACGGGCGCAAGGTCAAGGGAACCCTGCACTGGGTCAGCGCAGCGCATGCTGTACCAGCAGAGGTCCGGCTCTACGAGCGGCTTTTCAACGCGGAATTTCCGGGCAGGGACGGGGACTTCCTGTCCCAGATCAATCCGGAGTCCCTGGAAACCCTGACTGGCTGCCAGGTCGAGGCATCCCTGGCCCAGGCAGCCCCAGAGGACCGCTTCCAGTTCGAACGCCTGGGCTATTTTTGTGCCGACAGGTTCGATCACGCCGCACACAGGCTGGTTTTCAACCGCACGGTGACCCTGCGCGATTCCTGGTCCCGGGCGGTGCAGGAGAAATCCGCATGACATGCACCGACGGCCCGTGAACACAGGCCGTCCCCTTTGTGCGGCAAGCTCCAGGGGTTCATGTGATCATCTATCAATATCCCCAGCTGTCCCCACCCATGTCTTGCCCGTATCTTTCCGGCCGGCTCCTGGTGTACGAGCATTTCCTGGCAGACTGCCTGGACGGGCGCGAACTTGCCTGGTTCCTGTCCCGGGGGTGGCGTAAGTTCGGCCATTATTTTTTTCGCCCTGCCTGCCCGGACTGCAGGGCCTGCATCCCGCTGCGGATTGCGGTGGACCGGTTTCGTCCCAGCCGGAGCCAGCGGCGAGCGGCCCAGAAATGTAGGGACATCGAGACCCGCTTCGGCCCTCTCCGTTACGATGAGGACGTTTTTTCCTTGTATGCCGCGCACTCCAGCACCCGCTTCGGAAAGTCCGCCGATTTTGAGGAATTTGCGGCCAACCTGCACTCCCCTTCCTGCCCGACGCTCATGTCCAGATACGAACTGGGAGAACGTCTTCTCGGTGCAGGCTACCTGGATCAAAGCATAGACGCCCTCAGTTCTGTCTATTTCGTTTTTGACCCTGCATTTTCAGCCCTCAGCCTCGGGGTGTTCAGTGTGCTGCGCGAGGTGGAGGAAGCGCGGCGATATGGGTTGTCCTACTATTATCTGGGCTACCTGGTCCGGGAATGCCCGCGCATGACCTACAAGGCCCGCTTCGCTCCGCATCAGCTCTATTCCTGGGCCGACCGCAGGTGGCGCGAGCCTGGCCACGCGGACCAGTCGCCCTATCCGGGCACGATTCACCTCTTTTCGGGGTAGACAGGTCCGAATTCAGGATTACAAGTTGATCGTACATTGAACCCCACCACGGAGATTCCATGCAAAACAGAACTGTATACTTCGACAACAACGCCACCACGCCTTTGCATCCGGAGGTGAAAAAAACCCTCCAGGAAGGCCTTGAAATATTCGGCAATCCCTCCAGCATGCACCAGTTCGGCCGCGAAGCCAGGGAGAAGGTGGAGGATGCACGGGAGAAAGTCGCTTCCTTCCTCGGTGCCCATGCTGAGGAAATTCTTTTTGTCGGCAGCGGCTCCGAGGCCAACAACACGGTCCTGTCCCTGCTCCACTGCGACAGCACGACATGCGCCTGCTCCCTGAGCGGCCGGCGCGATTTGGTCACCACGGTCATCGAACACCCGTGCGTGCTGAACACGGCCCGCCACCTGGGGCGCAAGAACCACGGGGTGCATTATCTGTCCGTGGACAGAGACGGCCGCATCGACCTCGATGACCTGCGCCGCGCCGTGACGGATAAGGTCGGCATGGTCTCCGTCATGATGGCCAACAACGAGATCGGCACCGTCCAGGACATCAAGGGGGCAGCCCGCATCGCCCACGAGGCCGGAGCCCTCTTCCATACCGACGCGGTGCAGGCCGTTGGCAAGATCCCGGTGGACGTCCGCGACCTGGACGTGGACTTCCTGACCCTCTCGGGCCACAAGATCTACGGGCCCAAGGGAATCGGTGCCCTTTACGTGAAGAAGGGCGCGCCCTACTGTCCGCTGATCCTGGGCGGCCATCAGGAATTCGGCCGCCGGGCCGGTACGGAGAATTCCCTGGGCATCTTCGGTTTGGGCAAAGCCATCGAGATGCGTGCCCTGGAAATGGCCGACGAAGAGGATCGCATCCTGGGTCTGAAGCAGACGCTCAGGGACGGCATCGAGCGGGCCATCCCCGATGTGCTGTTCATGGGGCACCCGGTACACTGTCTGCCCGGGACGCTGAATGTGTCCTTTGCAGGCGCCGAGGGCGAGGCCATCCTCCTCTACCTCGACCTGGCCGGCATTGCCGTGTCCACGGGTTCAGCCTGCGCCTCGGGTTCCCTGGACCCTTCCCACGTCATCATGGCCACAGGCGTGCCCGTGGAGAACGCCCACGGTTCCATCCGCATCAGCCTGGGCCGGGAAAACACCTTGGATGACGTCACCTACATGTTGGAAAAGCTGCCCCCCATCATCGGCCGCATCCGCGAAATGTCTACCGCGTACAGGAGAAGATAAATGGCTGCAAAATGGACATATTCCGACAAGGTCAAGGACCACTTCATGAATCCCCGCAACATCCTGCGCGAGGGCAATGAGGTCGATTTTCACGGTATTGGCAAGACCGGCAATGTCAAATGCGGCGACGAGATGATGGTCTTCATCAAGGTCGATCCGGCCACCCAGACCATAGCCGAATGCAAATGGCAGACCTATGGCTGCGCCAGCGCCATCGCCAGTACCTCCATGCTTTCGGAGATGGTCATCGGCATGAAGCTGGAGGAGGCCTACAAGATATCCGCCAAGGACATCCTGACGGCTCTGGACGGCCTGCCCGACAACAAGGTGCACTGTTCCGTTCTGGGAGACAAGGCCCTCAGGGCGGCCATTGACGACTATTACCGCAGAAACGGGATGGAAGACCGCATCACCACCCAGGAATCGAAGATTGTCTGCGAGTGCATGCAGGTCACGGACCACGATATCGAGCACGCCGTGCTTGAAGGGGCCAGAAGCTTTCACGAACTGCAGGAGATGACCAAGATCGGCACGGGCTGCGGAGAGTGCCAGGAACAGGCCATGGCCGTCATGTCTGGGTATATTCAGAAGCACTTCGGTTTGTAGAACTGCGACTTCTCAGGGGGCGGAGATGAAAATTCTGGCGTTTGGCGCAACAGGATTCGTGGGAAAACACCTCGTTCCCCACCTCGTCGATGGCGGTCACCAGGTGACAGTGGCAGCCCGTTCGGGAAAGGCGGGTTTCCCGCCTGCCGTGCGGGTGATCAAAGCCGACCCCATGACTCCTGGCCAATGGCAGGACAGCGTGACCGATTACGACGCGGTCCTGAACCTGGCCGGCACACCCATCAGCACCCGCTGGACCGAGGCCGGGAAACAGAGCATCCTGGAGTCCAGGATGTTCAGCACCCGCAATATCGTCGATGCCCTGGAAAAAAGCCCGGGAAAGACATTTTTGTGCGCCAACGCGGTGGGTTTTTACGGGGACTGCGGAGACAGGTTGTGCGCCGAAGACAGCCACCGGGGAACGGGATTTCTGGCCGAAGTGGCCCAGGCCTGGCAGGACGAAGCCCTGAGGGCCTCGGAATCCGGCCATCGCGTGGTCATTCCACGGCTGGCGGTGGTTCTTGGCGACGGCGGGGCACTGGGCAAGATGGTCCCACCCTTCTCCTTCGGCCTTGGCGGACGGCTCGGATCTGGAAAACAGTGGTTCCCGTGGGTTCATGTCCAGGACGTGGTCCGGATCATGCGCTTTCTGCTCGAAAGCCCGCAAGCGTCGGGAATCTACAATGCCTGCGCCCCCCATCCGGTGACCAACGCGGAATTCACAAGCGCCCTGGGCCGTGCCCTGCACCGCCCAGCGGTTCTGCCTGTGCCGGCTTTTGTACTGCGCCTGGCCCTGGGCGAAGCCGCGGACATGCTCCTGGGCGGGCAGCGCTGCCTTCCGCAAAAACTGCAGTCCCTGGGATTCAGGTTCCAATACCTTGACCTGGATCGGGCCCTGGCACAGATCATTCCCGCGCTCAAAACCTCCAAGCACTCCGACTGATCTGCATCCCGGCGTTGCGCTTCTTGTTTTTTGATTCACCCTGACATAACGGACAGGAAGTGTTCACGCCTGTCCGTTTTTTCAGGACAGCATCCAGTCAAGGAGCAGCCATGAACCGCGTCCCCATCTTCGATACATCCATACCCGCCCTGGGCCACTGCAAGGTCGACAACCCGCTTCCCTACTGCCACTACGTCGATGATTCGGGCAAGGTGCCCTTCTACCTCTCCGGCGAACTCATCGAAGATGGCAGTACATCGGGCGGAGTGTGCGAATTCGAGGAGGCTGGACCGCGGCAGAAGATCTATTTCGACCCGCCCAAGACCAGATGCGCCATCGTCACCTGCGGTGGGCTCTGCCCAGGCATCAACGACGTGATTCGGGCCATCGTCATGAGCGCCCATCACAACTACCATGTGTCGGCCATCGTCGGCATCCGCTACGGTCTGCAGGGGTTCATCCCGAAATTCGGCCACGACGTCATGGACCTGACCCCGGAAAGCGTCTCCAACATCCACGAATTCGGGGGGACCATTCTCTCCTCCTCCCGCGGCCCCCAGCCGCCCGAGGAGATTGTGGACGCTCTGGAGCGGATGAATATCGGCATCCTGTTCATGATTGGCGGTGACGGGACCATGAAGGCGGCCAACTCCGTCACCCAGGAGGTTTTGAAGCGCGGCCGGAAGATCGCCGTGGTCGGCATCCCCAAGACCATCGACAACGACATCAATTTCGTGACCCGGTCCTTCGGTTTCGACACGGCCGTGGAGAAGGCCACCGAATCCATTCGGTGCGCCCACGTGGAGGCCCTGGGCGCCCCCGGGGGCATCGGCATGGTCAAGCTCATGGGCAGGGAGTCGGGATTTATCGCGGCCCAGGCCAGCCTGGCCCTGAAAGAGGTCAACTTTGTCCTGGTTCCCGAGGCGCCTTTCGAACTGCACGGCCCCGATGGATTTCTGGCCAAGCTCAAGGACCGGTTGGAACAACGTCAACACGCGGTCATTGTGGTGGCAGAGGGGGCCGGTCAGGACCTGTGCAAGGTGGAAAACCTGCAGGACCAGTCGGGGAATCCCATTCTCGGCGATATCTGCGATGTTCTGCGGTCGGAAATAAAAAAGTATTTCGACGTCACGGATACCCCGTATACGCTCAAATATATCGACCCGAGCTACATCATTCGTTCCATCCCGGCCAACGCCAACGACCGCATCTACTGCGGCTTTCTGGGCCAGCACGCAGTGCATGCGGCCATGGCCGGCAAGACGGGCATGGTTGTCTCCAAACTCCAGGAACGCTACGTGCACCTTCCCTTCAGCCTGGTGACCGCCAAGCGCCGCAAGCTCAATATCCGTTCCAACTACTGGCGATCGGTCATGGAATCCACAGGACAACCTCAGCTCATGTTCACCTGTTCGCTGGAAACGGAGCAGAAATGAAGCGCATCCTTGCCCTCGTCGTCATTCTGGGTCTGGCCGGAGGGTACTGGCTCTTCCAGAACCGCGAAAGGTTCTTCCCCACGCCTGCAGCCCGGGAAGTGGCTCCCCAGCGTTGGCAGGTGGCAACGTCTTCCTCTCCCCCCCCTGTCAACGCCACTGTCCAGATCGCACAGAACGCCAGCAACGCCACTGCCGAAACAGACCTCAATGCCACGAACGCCAGCGAGGCGCAGACTCCTGTCGGGTCAGACGCCATAGTGACCCATGCCTTTGTGCAGGATGTGGCAGCCTATCTGGTGGCCAGGTACCTCCCGGCTGGGACCAAACGCAACCCAACGGCCCAGTCCAGGTTTGATCTCAATGTCAAATCCGTGAACATCCGTTACGGGGTGGATTTTCCCGGGCTGAGCGTGGACCCAGCCGACACCCTCGGCGCGCGCAAAAAGATTTTTGAACACGTGTTGCAGGGGCCTGTGATCGACTTCCTACACGCAGCCTACACCCCTCTCTTCCTTGACAGTCTGGAAGAGGCCTTGCAGGCCACCACGCACACGCTGTCATCGGGCCAGGCTGCGCCCATCACAGAGGCCCAGCGCCAGGAGATGCTCTCCTTGTTGTCCGCACGTCTGCAGGGCATCGGGCAGGTCGTTTCGGTGCTGTCCAGTTCCGACGCAGTCCGCACTCTGGTGGGCAGATATTTGGAAGACATGGACAAGGTCAATCAGGCCCATCTGGATTTCTGGAATCTGCAGACCGAAAAAACCTCCCCGGCAGCCCTGGACGATGCCAGCGCCAGGATCAAAACCGCCATTCAGAACCGGGAAATCTCCCGCCAGCGCCTGCTGCAGAACATCGTCGCACTGTCCAGCCCCCAGGGCATGGATGCCTCGGAACTCATCTACCTGGCGCAATGGGTGTACAGAAGGGGGGCCGAAAATCAGAAGCGCCTGGCCATGGTGGGCAAAATCGGCGACCTGTTGATCCGGACCGCCGGGGCAGTGAAGGAGCGTTCTGGGCAGCCCATGCCGGCAGTGATCGTGGACGCGGGGGGAAACGCCACCGGATCGCAGTGACCTCAGTTCAAAAACTTTTTGTCCAGCCAGCACGTCTGGACCACGTCGCCGCCTCCTTCATGGAGGACAAACTCGATGCATCCCCGGCTTCCAAGCCGGGGATCACATTTTTCATTGTTCCACAAGGTGAGCCAGCCTGGGCCCCATTCGGAATACGGATAGGGCAGCGTGCCGATCAGATACAGCTCCTCCACTGTCCACCCTGCTTCCTGCAGGGCCTGGCTGTTGGCCTTGATCCATGCCCGGGAACGGGCATGGGCCTTGACCAGTTCCTTGGACATCAAGGGGTGGTCGAGCATCTGATCCGTGGCCTCAAGGTCATCCAGAAAAAGGGACATGATTTTTCCTGAGATCACTGCTGGCACATGGAGCGGGTAAACTCCACACCGATCCCGTATCGCGTGCAGGTCGAGTCCCCAAGATCCCTTGTCCAGCGCACCGTGCCATGAAAACTTCCGTGGCAGCAAACCTCGCACAGACTCGCCTTCTCCGGATGGAGATCGTGAATCTGGACATAAATGGCGGACCCCGTCCGCAACGGTGTGCTGCACTCCATGCACAGTCCACCCTCGCCCAGGTCCACGAGGCGGGCGTCATAGTAGGCTTCGCTCCCCATGGGGCTGTATCGCACCGGATTGCTTTGCCGCAACCTCGGGAATCTGCGCCTCTCCTGCTTGCTGATCATGGCCGCATCCTCCTCTGTTGGAAAACCTTTTCCAGTTACTAATGCCTGATTCAGGAAAAGAAAAGCCCGGAAAAAAGACATGCTGGTGTTCTTGTGCGCACGAGCCGCCACGGCACACGGCAGAGCACATGCGCCGGACGTGCCCTTCGGGGTGGAAGATGGTGTGCGCACAAGCGCAAGGCGGGCGTACCCCGGACCAAGGCCCTTGTCACGGAGGCCTCCATTTTGTAGCGCCATGAAACCCTTGCCCTCGCGCAACAACCCGATCTTTTGGAGAACGCATGTCCTTGCTCAACACCACCATTGCCGGCATCCGCCCTCTCGACCCCGCATGTTTCGAGCGGGCCCAGGCCCATCTCGATACCCAGACCAAACCCCGGGGCAGCCTCGGCACCCTGGAAAAAATCGCCTGCCAGCTGGCGGCCATCGCAGAAGGAAAAGCGCCCGCTGTTGATCCGGTCCGGATCTATACCTGTGCCGGGGATCATGGGGTCGCCTGCCATGGCGTAAGTCATTTCCCACAGGAGGTGACCCGCCAGATGGTCCAGAATTTCATGGCCGGGGGGGCAGCCATCAATGTCCTGACCCGCACTGCCGGAGTGGACTTGAAGGTGGTGGATGCGGGCTGTCTGGGCGGCAGATTTGCTGACCATCCCGCCCTTGTCCAGTGCAAGGTGGGTCCGGGAACCCGGGATTTTACCGCCCAGCCAGCCATGACGCACGCGGAATGCTGTCAGGCTCTGGAAAACGGCATCGACCTGGCGCATGCAGCCAGAAAGGATGGCATGCGCACCCTCGGCACAGGCGAGATGGGAATCGCCAACACCACTGCCGCCACCGCCCTGTTTTGCGCCTATCTTGGCCTGCTTCCGCAAGACATCGCCGGCCCGGGCACAGGCCTGTCGTCCAGGGGCGTCCTGCATAAAATTTCGGTCATCGCGGCGGCCTTGGAGCACCACCGCCAAACCGTGGCGTCGGGAAACCCTTTGGCCATCCTGGCCGCCCTGGGAGGATTCGAAATCGCCACCCTGGCCGGCATGCTTCTCGGTGGGGCAAGTCTGAACATGGCCCTGGTGGTCGACGGGTTCATTTCGGCCAGCGCCTTTGTGGCCGCCCGCGCCATCTGCCCGACAGTCCAGGAATACGCATTCTTTTCCCACGCCTCGGCCGAGCCTGGCTTCGCGGTCGTCATGGACAGGCTCAGCGCCTCCCCCCTTCTGCACCTGGACATGCGCCTGGGAGAGGGAACCGGGGCCGCCGTAGCCATTTTCATTCTGCGCAGCGCAGCCAACATCTTCAACGAAATGGCAACATTCAGCGCTGCCGGGGTGCACAGTCCAACATAAGGAAGGGGCGAGGGGATGAATCCCGCCCGCCCCTTCCTGCTGATTGCGGAACAGCTGTCTTTGTCAGGGCATGGTCCTGTGATACACGCCATCAAGAATCTCCCGGCCACCTGCATCCAGCACGGCCCTGGCCACGGAAGAGCCCAGTTCCCGGGCCTCGTTCACCGGACCCTGGGCTTCCTTGCGGACAATCCGTTCGCCACACAAATCCGCCACCAGGCCGGTCATGTGCAGGCGGGATCCTGAAAGCGTGGCGAATCCGGCAATGGGAACCTGGCAGCCTCCGTCCAGACCGAACAGAAAGGCCCTTTCGGCTTCCACGCATGCCCTGGAAGGCTGGTGATCCAGAAATGCCAGCAGTTTGTCCAGTTCATGCCGGTCCGAGCGGTACTCGATGCCCAGGGCCCCCTGCGCCACTGCAGGGTAAAAGGTCGGGGGGCTCAGTTCCTGCATGTGCGGGGCCGACAGCCCCAGCCGGCGCAAGCCGGCCATGGCCACGATGATGGCGTCGAATTCGCCGCTCATCAGTTTGCCCACCCGCGTGTCCAGATTGCCGCGCAGGGAGACGATCTGAAGGTCGCGGCGCAGGCTCATGAGCTGAGTCTGGCGGCGCAGGCTGCTGGTTCCCACCTTGGCGCAGGGCGGCAGAGAGGCGATGTCGGAAAACCTGGCACTCAGGAAGCAGTCCGTGGGTACCTCGCGCTCCGGGATGATCCCGAGTTTCAGCCCCTGGGGCAGATCGGCCGGCACATCCTTCATGGAGTGCACGGCTATATCGGCCTCACCGGCCCGCAGGGCCTCTTCGATCTCTTTCACAAAGAGGCCCTTACCCCCGATCTTGGCCAGAGGGACATCCAGGATCTTGTCCCCTTTGGTCTTAATGATATTCAACCCAACGGAAATGCCAGGGTATTTGGACCGGAGCAGATCCGAAATATGGTGCGCCTGCCACAGGGCCAGCTTGCTTCCGCGGGTTGCGATGCGAATGGTTTTCATGTCGATGGGAAATCCTTGGTTATCCGCAGCTGGAACAATTTCCGCCGGAACAGCTGCCGCAGCTGCTTTTGCCTCGGGTGGTGAAGGCATTGGCGCTGGGCGAGCCCTTGACAATGGGTCCCCCGGTCCGGAACTGCCCACGGGACATCAGCTTGGTGGTATCCTTCGCGCCGCAGGCCGGACAGGCGGGATCAGCCCCTCCCAGGACGATTTCCTCGAATTCCTTTTTGCATGCGTTGCACACATATTCAAAGATAGGCATAATTCCTCCTTATTTCCTGATCAGGCCAGGGTCGAGCTCGGCAACGGCCTCGAAAAGATAATGGTCAACCAGCCAGCAAAGCAGATGTCCAATGGCCGCGTGTACCTCCTGGACCAGCGGGGTGCGGCTGTCCGGGACGATCAGGGCATGGCGACAGTGGGCGACCATGCCCCCGCCGTCTCCTCCTCCCAGACCCACGGTGACGAGGCCGTTTTCCAAGCCCACACGGAGCGCCTCGTTGACGTTGGGACTCTGGCCCGAGGTGGATATCCCGATCAGAACATCCCCGGGACGCCCCAGGGCCTGGACCTGCTTGCTGAAAACCTGGGCAAAGGAATAATCGTTGGCAATGGCGGTCAGGGCCGAGGTATCCGTGGTCAGGGCGATGGCCGGAAGAGGGGGACGCTCCATGAGAAAACGGTTGACCATTTCCGCGGCGAGATGCTGGGCGTCGGCCGCGCTGCCGCCATTGCCGCAGAAAAGGATCTTCCCGCCCCCTGTCAGGCTGAACGCCATGGCCCGCGCGACGTCGTCCACGCACTGGGCGTTGTCTGAAAAAAAAGCTTCCCGAAGCCGGGCTCCGTCATGGGCGTGGTTCATGATGATTTGCCGGGCGCGGTTGGTCATAGCCTTTTCCTCATTGTGCATGTTCAACAGGACGTTGGTTTGTAAGTTCCCCCCCGCCCTTTGGCAAGGGTTTCTTCCCCGGGACAACCTCCTAAGGGCTCGCACAGAGTGGTTTCTCCGGCCGGCATGCACGCATCCGTATGGTCAGGCGGCACGAGGTTCATGTTCGTGACACGGTAATGTGATCTGCCCACAGAACGTGCTGTCAGGGAAACCGATTTCAATCTTCCCCCGCACGGTGCGTCAACGCAACCTTTCTTTCCTCACAAGACGCCCGGAATGCCCAGGCAGTGTGGCTCTCCCAGGATTTAATTCTAATAATCTTGAATCACTGATTATTTTATTCCGGATACCATCTCTTGGACACAAAATGTCTAAAACGCAAATTCCTTTATTTTTTTGGTTTTCTCGTTTAGAAAACCGTCACTTTCTAACACTTACTCATGGAGGTTGTTTGTGAAGAAATCTGCCCGTGTTTTCCTGGCCTTGGCATGCGTGCTACTCTTTACTGCGGCCGCGGGTGCCGAGAAGATCAAGCTCGGTTTCAACATTCCGCTGACCGGCGACATCCCCAAAGTAGGTGAGATGGCCAAGCAGTCCGCTGAAATGCTCAAGGAGCAGATCAACGCCAAAGGCGGACTCGATGTCGGAGGCAAGAAGTACCAGCTGGAATTCGTGTACGTTGACAACGAAACCAAGCCCGAGTCTGCAGTCAACGCAGCCCTGAAGCTGATCGAAGGCGAGAAGGTCCTGGCCATGATCGGCCCCATGGGTTCCGGACGGGCCGTTCCCGCCGGCGAAGTGGCCAACAACCAGAAGACCGTCATGGTCGCCCCCTGGTCCACCAACCCCAAGACCACCATCGACCGCCCCTATGTCTTCCGCGCCTGCTTCCTGGACGACTTCCAGGGGCCGGTGGCAGCCAAGTTCGCCACCCAACAGCTGAAGGCCAAAACCGCCGCGGTCCTGTTCGACGTGGCCCAGGACTACTCCAAGGGCCTGGCTGAATTCTTCAAGCAGAGCTTCGAAAAGCTGCATGGCGCCGGCTCCGTGGTCGCCTTCGAGACCTTCACCACCAAGGACGTGGACTTCTCCGCCCAGCTGACCAAGATCATCA
>ERZ1645192.1176-NODE-1176-length-22041-cov-6.899436_pt1 | contig 22041 bp, 18 predicted proteins | sample MGYA00575354_ERZ1645192 | MGnify/ENA primary metagenome ERZ1645192 (study PRJEB40844, sample SAMN11349763) | freshwater sediment metagenome | isolation source: river sediment | host: Sediment | place: India: Faizupur Khadar , New Delhi | collected 2017-02-21 ... | reverse complement strand
GAATGGCGATGCCTCTGCCGTTGCGATAATATCTTTCCACCGGATTTTCCCGGATGTAACCATGTCCGCCAAGAATCTGTACGCCGTAGTCGGTGATCTTCATGGTCATTTCTCCGGCGTAAAGTTTTGCAAGGTAAGATTCTTTTTTAGCGTCTCTGCCGGCTTCCAGGGCGGAGGCCGCTTTCCAGGTCATCAGTCTCATGGCGTCAACTTCATAAGCCATTTCGGCAATCATGAAAGCTATCGACTGGCGGCTGGCTATCGGTTCACCAAATTGCACGCGCTCCTTGGCATATTCCCGGGCATATTCATAGGATGCGCGGGACATACCGGTGCCAATCGCTGACATGGCGATGCGTGTTTTTTGCAGGAATCGTCCATAATCACACCCTGGATCACCACCCACACGATCATCGGCAGGCACTTCACAGTTTTCCAATACAACCGGATAAGTCTCCAGCGCGTATAAGCCCAAGTTTTTCTCCCGTTCACCGATTTTCAATCCGGGATTCTTTGCATCAACAATAAATAAATCCATCTTCCCGTCTGTATTGGCGGCGATCAGCATATGACCGGAATCTTTCGCCATCGGCACAAAGCATTTTTTGCCGTTGAGTACGTATTTACCGCCTTTCTTTACCGCTTTTGTTTCCAACGATACGGCGTCAAAACCGAATCGGGGTTCGTTGATTGCAACCGTGCATGTTTTATAAGCCGCATCGCAGTACAACGGCAAATATTTCTTTTTTTGTTCATCACTGCCCAGTTGCAAAATGGAATAAATGAACGTTGAGGGCAGGGTAGCCGCGATAGCCAGCGCCATATCGCCGGCAGCAAGCTCTTCCAAAAAAATCGAGTTCATGATCGGTGAATATTCCATACCGTATCCGCCGTATTCTTCGGGAACAGTAGATATGGTTGCTCCCAGTTCCCATACTTTGTCAATCACGTCACGGGAAAGCTTTCTTTCTTCGTCCATGTCATGAGCCGGATTGCCGATGACCATACTCTTGACGAGTTTGGCCACGGTATCCTTCATGCTGCTTTGTTCTTCAGACATTCCAAAACCGAATTCTCTATCTTCCATAACATTCTCCTTGAATACGGGTCACATCATTATAAAGGACACGTAAAATATAATCATAACCGTGAAAATCATTGCCGGGGGTCGGGTGGGAAATATGTCCTCTCCCTATCATTGACGATCCCCCGGCAGCCGTGCAGCATTAAAAAAGCCGATGGGTTCGCTCTTATACAAGTGTCTGTAATTTCATCAGGAGAACCATATCGCCCGTGAATTTCATCCTGCCATTCATGAAAAGATTCTGTCCGGTGGTTTCCTTATTCTGAATAGCTATCCAATCCTTCAGTTCGAGACTGAGGTCCACGCTCGGTTTTGCTTCGCCATTGAAAATCATAGTTACAGCGATATTGCTGTCCCCATTCTTCAGGTTAAGATTTAAAGTGCCTTTCGTATCCATAAGATTTTTAAGCCTCGTGGGATCTGCGATTTCGACAGGATCAGTGAAGCGATCAATCATTCCTTCGATCTTTCCGGTTACGGAATCCAGCAATATCTGTTCTGACAAAGAAAGGGTCAGCAGGGGCTTGTCAACGCCGCCCTTGATGATTTGCAGATTGGTACCGTCTTTAATGTTCAAACAATATTTCTGATCATTGACGTTAAACTGAAGATTGATTTCCTTGCCGGCCAATGAATAAAGATTGGCGCCGGCTTTAATGTCTTTGAACTGTGAAGGAACATGCTTGGTGAAGAATTCATCCACACTTACACCGCTGGGAACGCTAAATTTTGCCATATTACTTTTACCTCCAATGAATTTTTAAATATTTGTTTTATATGCGAGCTATTTACCGATTGGTAAATACTAAAAAAGAAAAGACCTGTCAACATTTTTTTTATGAAATATCAACATTTTTTAAAATTGTTTTATTATAAAGAACTATGAATAAATAAATCTTTAATTAATAGCTATTTATGAATTTATGGCATATCTATGATAAGAAAATAAATCGATTTATGAACCATCATTTTAAAAAAAATAAAAAAATGTTTACCGTTTGGTATAAAATGTGATAGCATGATGATATGGTTACGAATGAAAACAGTAAGAAATTATCAAAAAACAAATCCCGTTCGGGTCAGTTAAAAAAGAATACCAAAGGCCGTCTTGCCGCCAGTGATGGGAATGTTCGGGAAAGAATTTTAAAAGCCGCGCGGGACGTCTTCTGTCTATACTCTTTTAAGACAGCCAGTACGCGCATGATCGCCAAACAGGCCGGCGTGGAACACCCCATGATTCATTATTATTTCGGGTCAAAGGAAGAACTCTTCTACGCGATGGCTGAGATTATGTATAATGAAGTCGTTGCTGTTCAACAATCGTGGTTTAAGGAAATTCAGGCGTCATCTTTGGAGGAAGGGTTCTCCATCTTTGTTGACCGTGTGCTGGATTACGCGATGACAACGCCGGACGCGCTGCGCATATCCGCGTTGAATGCGATGAGTATAGGCAACATCAATGAAATACCCGGGTACCGGTTCATGATTATGAATATGGCATCCATGAAGCGTGTTCTCGAGGAAGGGCTGATGTTGAAAGGATCAAACCGCGAAATAGAAATGTTCATCTATTGTTTTTACAATATCATGATATCTTTTATCGGCACGAGATCGCTCCAGGCGCAGGCATTGAACATGGATCCTCTGGAAAATAAATATCGTGAATGGGTAAAAGACTGTTGCATGACGCTTTTCCTCCCCTGGTTTAAGAAAATTTTATTTGGCAAAGATTTTCGTGAGGATAAATAGATCAAAAAAAATTTTTCAACGTTACCTTAATGATTCTTTAATCTGTTGCTTTTTAAAGCAACGTCCTTCCTGTTTGAATTAACCTATTGGTAAATCAATTAAATATTATAATGGTTTTTTCTATCATATAAATATTACATTTATAACAATTCATTATAAAAATAAAATAATTGTTGACAAGATAATATATTTATATTATTTACCAATCGGTAAATTTGATTTTCGTAAAAAAATCAAAATTTTAAGGAGGATATTTATGTGGAGTTCAATAATACCTACGGCGCCAGAGGGCATTAGTGTCGACGATTTTTTTACCAATTTTGTTCCGGAGCAGTTCGGTCAAATGAAGGGATTACTTGACGTTGTTGATCTTTCTTTCCTGGCGGGAAAAGATTTCAATATGCAGTTCGACGTCGAAGGAAAAGTCTACGGCATGAAGTTCAAAAACGGCAAGGACCTGGAGGTTGTCAGCGGTGCGGTTGACGACCCCGCTATCGCGCTTTATGTTTCCGAGAAGGACTGGAGAGATGCCGTTACCGGTAAGTTTAACAAAATGGCTGATGATTTCAGCGGTGATCCATCTTCTTTTATTGACGCGAATCGTTATAGTGCTTTACAGTCCACCAACGGCACATTAAACATGAACCTCAAAAAGAATGATGGTGAAATCCTTCCGCTTAAAGTCGTGTTTAATGGTGTGGAAACTCCCGCAGTTACTGTCAATCTCGACATGGTTGATGGGATGGCCATGTTAAACAAGACGACCAACGGAATGAATCTGTTCATGAACGGAAAACTCAAGTTTACGGGAGATATGGTTCTGCTCATGAAACTACAGAATCTAATGTAGATTTAGCAACGGTCGGTCATTGCCGGATCATTTTATCATTCATCCGGCAATGACCGGGCATTTTAATCCCAATATTCCGTTTTCCGCCCGTTTTCTATCCTTCAGGGCTTACCACTTTAACCTTGACAAATAATTTCTACTATGATTTACGCATTACCCTATTATTTTAAAGGGGTTTTCTGATGAAAAAGACTTTGACCAATAAAACAAATACCAAAAGAAAGAAAGCACACGGTTTTCTTGTGAGAATGGCGTCCAAAGCCGGTCGGCAGGTTTTAAGCCGCCGCAGAGCAAAGGGCAGAAAGAGTTTAACCGTTTAAATCCGGCATCTTAGCAGCCATTTAAGGATGGTCAGGTCAGTATGCATGAAGGAACAATCGTACCGGAAATCGGAGAGGGTAACGAACAGAAGCAGGTTTAAAGAAATTTATGATCAGGGGGTGTGGAGAAGTTCCAAACATTTTACAATCATAACATGTGTTAACATTCAAGGGGTTAGAAGGCTGGGAATTACCGTAACAAAAAAAACGGGTAATGCTGTAAAAAGAAACAGAATCAAACGACTCATCCGAGAATTTTTCCGACTGAACAAAGACTTTTTGCCCGACAAACACGATGTTGTCATCATGGCCAAAAGAAATATGCCGCCCTTGACTTACAGACAGGCATGCGCCGAATTGACGGAACTCTTCACTAGAAAAAACAACATATAACTTATGCTCAGAGAATTTTTTTCAAAAATTTTTATTTCTATAGTTCGTTTTTATCAAACCTGCCTGTCACCTTTCTTTTTTGCTCCATGCTGCCGGTTTTATCCATCGTGTTCCGAATACATGATTGAGGCGATCAACGTGCATGGACCGGCCAAAGGTTCTTTCATGGGCATAAAAAGAATCCTGCGTTGTCACCCCCTGAATCCTGGCGGTTACGACCCCGTCAAGTAAAAATTAGAGAGGTTTAAAATGGATAAGAGGACTATTCTTGCGGTTGTCCTGTCATTGGCTGTGCTTTTCATTTATCAGATTTATTTTGCCAAGCCGCCGGCACCACCGACCACGGTTCCCATTCAGGAAGCAAAAAAAGTTGCCCCGGTTAACACGGCAGAGAAACCCGCAACTCCATCCGTGCAGAATACGGTTGTGAAGGCACAGAAGCCGGTAATCAAGAAAATCATTTTCCAAAAGGAAGCATCTCCCAAAGATATCATTGTGGAAACAAAAAATTACACGGCGGTATTTTCCACAAGGGGAGCTGCGCTGAAATCATTTAAACTGAAACATTACCGGAAAGAATGTGAAAAATGTGTAAGCGATATTTGGCCCGTGATTAAAAATTCTTTTACCGGTAATAAACAAACGGCCAGGAACAAGGGCGATGAATTAATCGAACTGGTCGCATTACAGGAAAATATGCCATACCCGCTTGCCCTCACTTTTCCGGAATCACAGACAGAGATTACCGCCGAATCTGTTTATGAAGCCAACGAGACCGGCGTGGATATGATGAAGGACAAAAATCAACAGCGTCTGGTGTTCTCCCGAACGTTTAACGGTGACCTGAAAGTCGAAAAGATTTTTACATTCAATCCCGATAATTATTCCATAGAGCTGGATGTGAACGTATCCAATCTATCCGGTGCACCCGTCACCCACGTTCCTTATCTTAACTGGTACGAATATGTAGATCCGAAGCAACAGGTTGACAGCTACAGCAAGGAAGGGCCTGTCGCCTATGTATCAAAATCCATTAAACGTAAAAAATCTGCGGAAGTATCCAAGGAAGAAACGATCGGCCCTGATGTTTCCTGGGGCGGATTTGAAAGAAAATATTTCATGGCGATCATCATACCGCAGGATCCGTCACTGACGAGTATCAATATGTCCAGAGATGGCAACAACATGGTTTCCGTCAATCTCAAGGGAACAAAAAATGTAATACCGTCTGATCAGTCCAGTTCGTTCAAATACAATCTTTTCATTGGTCCGAAAGATTATTCGATGCTTAAAAAACAGGGATTGTCTCTGGAAGAAGCCATTGAATTTGAATCATTTATACCGGGTTTGAAATGGCTTTCCATTGGCTTGCTGCTGTTCATCCAGTTTCTGTATAAGTTTGTCAGCAATTATGGCGTTGCCATTATTATCCTGACCATCCTGATCAAGATTCTTTTCTGGCCATTGGGCAACATCAGTTACAAATCCATGAAGGAAATGCAGAAAATCCAGCCGAAAATAGCCGAGCTAAGAGAGAAATACAAAAATGATCAAGCCAAACTGGGACAGGAAACCATGGCGCTTTACAAATCGCATAAAGTGAATCCCTTTGGTGGTTGCCTGCCGATACTGATTCAGATTCCCGTATTTATCGGTCTTTATAACACGCTTCTTTATGCCATCGAATTGCGCCATTCGCCGTTCTTCTGGTGGATTCAGGATTTGTCGGCCAAGGATCCGTATTACATCACACCGATTGTCATGGGCGCGACGCAGTTCATTCAGCAGAAGATGACGCCCACCGTGGGAGATCCCATGCAGGCGAAAATCATGCTGGCCATGCCCATCATATTTACGTTTATATTTTTAAATTTCCCGTCGGGACTGGTCATTTACTGGCTGCTGAATAATATTATCAGCATTGGACAGCAGGTTTACATTAACAAAAAATTAGTTGATTGATACATGGATATCACGAATAAAGAGGATAAAAAATGAGTTCTGAATTTATAGAGATAGAAGAAAAAACAATTGACGATGCCATTGAGAAAGCGTGTCAGGAATTCGGCGTGCCCCGTGAAAAATTAAACATTGAAATTATTTCAGGAGAATCAGGGGGATTCCTGGGCTTGTTTTCCAAGAAAGCGAAAATCAGGGCATCGTTGCTTGCCTTCGATATCGATTTTTCCTTTGCAGACAAGCCGAAAGAAAAAAAGGAGCCAAAAGCAAGAATAGATAATGCAAGAGACAAAAGTGAAACAAGAGTGAAAACGGATAACTCAAAAAATAAAATTGAAACAAAAATAAAAACAAATCATGCAAAAAATAGAATCGAAGCAAAAACGGAAAATAAAAAAGAGGGTGTCAAAGAAAATATAAAGGAAAAACAACCGATCCCGGAGATACCGGAAGAGGTTTATATCACCACATCTTCTGTTGCGATCAAGGCAAGAGACTTGCTGGAGGGGATTTTGCAGAAAATATCGCCGGAATACGGCGTGAATGTCAATGAAACACAGGAGAAAATCATTCTCGGAATCGAAGGTGATGAAAGCGGTTTACTGATCGGCAAGCGCGGACAGAATCTGGACGCTTTTCAGTATATATTGAACAAGGCGATCAATAAAATCGACAGCGAACATAAGATGGTCATGATTGATTCGGGAGAATATAGACGAAGAAGAAAAGAGTTTCTTCTGGGGTTGGCTGAAAAAGTCAGTAAAAAAGTCAAAAAGATGAAAAAACCAGTGTCCCTGTCCAATATGAACGCTCATGACCGCCGCATTATTCATATGTATCTGCAGGAAGATGAATCGCTGGTGACGCAAAGCCGCGGCGAAGGTAAATATCGAAAAATCGTCATTCTTCCCGCAAAAACAGGAAGCGGAAGGCGTATTAAAGAAAAAAGACAAGAATAGTTCATTCTTTATCGGAACATAATAACGCAAAGAGGAAGTGCCGCACTGTGTTTCGTCAGGACACCATAGCAGCCGCTGCCACTCCTTTCGGCATGTCCGGAATCGGCATCATCCGGATCAGCGGTCCGGAAGCCCTTGATGTTGCCCGCCGAATTTTTAAACCGTCCAGTGGAAAATGCGCGTGGAAAAGTCATCATTTGTACCACGGTGATATAATATCCGCCGGAAGCAAAACTGTTTTCGACGAAGTCTTAATGTCATTCATGCGCAAACCACGCTCCTTTACCGGAGAAGATGTTGTAGAAATAAACTGTCACGGCAATCCAATCATCATCCAATCTATTTTGACGCATCTTCAGGAACTTGGGTGCCGCCTTGCCCGTCCCGGTGAATTTTCCGAGCGCGCTTTTTTGAACAAACGTCTCGATTTATCACAGGCGGAAGCCCTCTCGTCAATGATCTGTGCTCAATCGGCCAGGGCTTATGCCATGGGGTTGTCGCAACTGAAAGGATCTCTCAGCAGGGAAATAAGCGATCTACGCCTGCTGTTGATTGACGCGCTGGCTGCGCTGGAAGCGGCCATTGATTTCACCGAAGACACGTCGACAGAAGGCATACCGGCTGTGGCGACGCAAATCGATCAGATGCTAAAACGGATACAATCCCTGATTATGTCCTATCGTTCGGCAAGAGTCTATGCTGAAGGCATCCATGTTGTCATCACCGGAAAACCCAATGTCGGAAAATCAAGCCTGCTCAATAGGCTGGCGGGAAGAAAAAAAGCGATTGTCACCGACATTCCGGGAACGACACGTGACTTGATTGCGGAAACCATAACGATCGACGGCATTCCTGTGCATCTTACGGATACCGCCGGAATCAGGGAGCCACGGGACGAAATCGAGAGAGAAGGAATTTCCCTGGTCCGGGAAAGCGTGGCCGGGGCGGATGTCGTGATCGTCATGCTCGATATCAGCAAGCCGCTGACGGATGAAGATAAAATGATTATCGATAAGCATCATTCCGGTAACGTCATTGCTGCGGTAAATAAAATTGATTTACCCCGCACCTGGGAACAGCAAAGCGTCAACCCCCTTTTCCCGCTGAAGACAAGGTTTCTGGAAATCTCGGCCAAGTCGGGTGTGGGGCTGGACGATTTGAAAAAAACGATTTTGGATTTATCCATCAGCGATGGAATCGAGAGCGCCGGTAGCGCGATGATTATAAGCCTGCGCCATAAACTGGCGATGGAGGAAGCCTGTAAGAATATTCAGAAGGCAAAAGAAAGCATCGCCACCGGCCTGTCTTCCGAATTTGCTGCTTTTGATTTACGCGAGGCGCTGGATCATCTGGATGAGATCACCGGCAAAAAGATCGACAATGAAATTCTGGATAAAATTTTTTCCAGCTTCTGCATCGGGAAGTAATTTGTCATTCTGTAATTCCTGTGGTATTGAAAAAATAATATTGATTCATTCAGGAAAACAGATTTTGTAATAGGCATAAAAACTTTTATTGCTCTGTAATCGTTCATGAGAAAAGATATATGCATGGCATTCTTACCGATATAGGCATTTCCGTTCTGGCGGCAACCGCTTTGGGGTTTGTCTTTCAGTTGTTCCGCCAGCCCGTTATTCTGGGATATCTTGTCGCGGGAGCGCTCATCGGTCCGGCCATGGGATTCAATCTTGTTTCCGAAGCGGCCAGCATCGAAGTCATTTCAGAGATCGGTTTGATCCTGCTTCTTTTTATCATCGGCCTGGAACTCAATCCCGCCAAGCTCCTTTCCTCCGGCCGCCAGCTGATCCTGGCCGGTATCGGTCAGTTCGTTCTGTGTATTCTGATGGGACTGGGTTTTTTTCTGCTGCTGGGTTATGAGTTGAGTAAAAGTCATATTGACGCTCTTTATCTGGCGCTTTTTTGCGCCTTGAGTTCCACCGCCATTGTTGTCAAACTTCTCTATGATAAATACGAACTGGATACCTTCCCCGGCCGCATTACGCTGGGCATTCTTATTTTTCAGGACCTGTGGGCGATTCTAATTCTCGCGCTGCAACCGCATTTCACCAACCCGAAGTTTTCTCTTCTTTTCATCGCGTTGGGCAAGAGCGTGGCCCTGCTAGCTATCGGCTTTCTTCTCAGCAAATATCTTCTGCGCTGGATATTTGAAAAAATATCCAGGACACCGGAAATGGTGGTGGCCATGTCCATTGCCTGGTGCGCCTTTATGGCAGGCGTGGGTTCATGGATCGGTCTTTCCATGGAAATGGGCGCTTTGATTGCCGGAGTTTCCATTTCAACCTTCCCCTACAGCGTTCACGTGACAGCCAAAGTTCTTCCTCTGCGCGATTTCTTCCTTACGCTTTTCTTCTTGTCCATCGGCATGAAGATTCCGGTTCCTGACGCCGCGATGCTGGGCATGGCGATGATCATCGTCTTGTTTGTCATAGCTTCCCGATTTCTCTCGATTTATCCGCTTTTATCAATTGCCGGCAGTGGCAGAAGAACAAGTTTTATCGCCAGCCTGAACCTTTCACAAATCAGCGAATTTTCTCTGGTGGTAGCCGCTTTGGGTGTCGGTTACGGACATATTGAACAGAGGATGATGTCTTTAATCATTTATGCCATGGCTATTACGTCCGTTCTTTCTTCCTATTTTATCAAGGGGAATCACGCGGCGTATCTTTTGTTCAACCGGGCCATGGAAAGAATCGGATTTCCGACCAAAACAAAAGAGGTTCAAACAGATGAAGAGGGGAATCATTATCCGGTGGTTATTCTGGGATTTCACCGCGGAGCACGCGAGTTTATCGATCGCCTGGAGAAGGATACCCCCGATTTGCTCAATAAGCTTCTGGTGAATGATTTCAATCTGGAAAATTTGAAGGAACTGGGTGACCGAAATGTAAAAGGAATTTTCGGCGATATCAGCAGCATGGACACGCTCGAACATGCCCATGTATCCGGGGCGGAAATCATTCTTTCGACCATTCCGGACATGCTGTTGAGGGGAACCAGCAATAAAGCGCTGGTAACGGCATGCCGCGCGCTGGCCCCCAATGCCTACATTGTTGCTACCGCCGAGTCAACCGGGCAAATTGAAATCTTGAAAAAAAGCGGAGCGGACGAGGTGCTTCTGCCGTATGCCCTGATCGGAGAACAACTGATACGGTTTGTCGAGCAGACCTGTCTGAACGCCGATTCCTGTAAACTCTAACAGACCATTGATTCTCATAGGAGAACAGATAAAAAGTATATGATGAAATGGACGGGGAAAAAAGTCGGTTTGGCGCTGGGCGGCGGCGGTGTCCGCGGCTTTTCCCACATCGGTGTTCTCAACGTTCTGGAAGAGGAAGGCATCACGATTGACCTGATCGTGGGAACAAGCGCCGGAGCGTTGATTGGCGGCGCTTATGCCAGTGGTCAGTCACCCCGGGAAATTCAGGCGAAAATCGAGGCCTATCTTCAGAGCCCGGAATTTGACGATTCCAGTCTTAAATCCGTCGGATTGACCTTTACGGAAGATGAAAAAAGTTTTTTCATAAAAGCCCGGAAATTTATCATGAATCGTCTCCTGTTGATCCAGGCCTTTTTCAAACCGTCGATTCTGCCTTCCCATGATTTCCAATCGCTGATTGATTATTTTCTGCCGGACATGGATATCGGAGAAACACGAATTCCTTTTCGCGTTGTTGCTACGGATTTGATCACCGGAAAGAAAATCGTTTTTTCCGAGGGGCCGCTGCGCAAAGCCGTGCTCGCCAGTTGTTCCGTGCCGGGAGCGGTCGAACCGGTTCGTTATGGAGACTGGCTGCTGGCCGACGGCGGCATCACCAGTCTGGTGCCGGCGCGCGCCGCACGAGACGCCGGCGCAGACGTGGTTATTGCCGTGATGGTAGATCGAGAGCTGGAGACAAATGTCAGTATAGAAACGGCAAAAGATGTCGTGTTTCGGGCAGGCGAAATTACCGCCGGCGCTCTGGAAACTTCGGAACTGGTTGGCGCGGATGTGGTCGTCCGTCCAAAGGTGGGCAATCTGCACTGGATGGATTTTACACGGGCGACGGATTTGGTGAAAGCGGGAGAAGATGCCGCCCGCGAATCCATGAAAAAGATCAAGGATTCTCTTCCTTTTTCCCTTCGCGTCATGCGCTTTGTCAGGCAGCTTTTCAAAAATAATAACAAGAGTGTTTGACTTATTATTGAAACGAAGATCGGAAGCAAAAAGAATAAAAAATACGTGATAAGGCAGCAAGAGAAGTACTAAAAATTATACGTCAAGATGGAATTATACCTTGCCGGCTGCAACTTATGCGGCGGTTTCCCGCATTACAACTCGACCAATCTTTTAATCAGCGTACGAATCGGATCAAGTCAAAAAAACATAACAATCGAAGACTATGCAGGAAATAAATGTTAATTATTTGATTTTACAGGAAGTTATATAATTACATTTAGTCCTTGATTTCTGTTCGGGTTTGATATAGATAACGCGCCTACTAATTTTTAGGACTCCTTGCCCGCCCAGTCGGGCTTTAGAGCCGAAAGGAGAAAATTTTGCAAAGATACGAAATTATGGCTATCGTCCTGGCCGATCTGAACGAGGACGACATCAACGCGTTGATCGAACGCGTCCAGACCATCATCACCGATCGTAAGGGTGCAATCGCCAAAATCGACAAATGGGGCAAACGGCGTCTCACCTATGAAATCAAGAAACAGAGAGACGGTTATTATTTTCTGATAGATTTTGCCGGTAATGGTGCCATTGTCAATGAAATCGAAAGAAATTACAAGATTGACGACCGCGTCATCAAATTCATGACAGTGAAAAAAGAGGGCGCCACCACGGCCGAAGGCATTGAGCAGGAAGCTGCCGCACTGGAAGCCAAGCGCGCCCAGGCGAAGATGGATGCTGAAACTGCCGCCGCGGAAGGGAAACCCGTCAATCAAATAGAGAAGGCACCCAGGGAATCAAGGCCGCGTGTCAGAAAAGATTACAACAAAGAAGAAACTCAGGCGAAGGGGGAATAAACCATGGCAATGGAAACACAAAGCGGAGACAAACAAGGAAGATATCCCCAGAAGAAGTTTTTTCACCGAAAGAAATTCTGCCGGTTCTGCTCGGATTCCAATATAAAAATTGATTATAAAAATACGGCGATTCTCAATAATTTTGTCACGGAACGGGGTAAAATCATGCCGCGAAGAATTACGGGCAATTGCGCTTCCCATCAGAGGGAACTCGCGCTGGCCATCAAACGCGCCCGTCAGATTGCGATTATGCCGTATGTCACGGGGGACGGCAAGTAGGTTTCAGCTGCTTCTTCAGGACATAGCATTCTGTCGTAACGAATAGGCTTTAACTTTTTAAATCATTTTTAAAGAAAATTTCCGATAAGGTAACGTCATGTTGATGGCGTTACCTGCTTTTCTCAAATCCGCAAGCGATTATTTTTGTCAGGTGTCAGATTTTGAGCATGTTATCCTTTCTCGATAAGTTTCGAGTGTCCGCGCCTCATAATACTTTTTCCAGCATTCTGCCGGCTATTTTTATCTTTGTTTTTGCCGCTGTTTTTGTGCCCTTTGCCGGCCCGATTTTTCTTTTTTTACTCCCCATGATTTTATTTTTAAACGGAATCCTTAACGGAACCATGAAAACCTCGTCGGTTTTCTTTTTTTCTTTTTTCCTGCTTTTGGTTCTGGGGGTATTCTTACGTCTGGATGTTCCGGCTATCGCGGTTTTTACCATGGGGATGACCGGCATATTCATGGCGCAATCTGTGGGCAAGAATTATTCCATCGCAAAAACAATTGTTTATCCTTCTCTTTTTATCATCGCGGCGGTCTGCTTTTATTTTGGCTATGACGCGGTGGTTTCCGGAACCCATCCATGGCAATTTGTGGAAAATTTTATTGCGGCAACCGTCAGGGAAAGCGTGAAATTTTACAGCCAGATGCCTTTAAAAGCGGAAGATATAAGCCTCATAAAAGATAATGAAACGAATATTATTAACGGATTCATTCAGATTTTCCCGTCCATGGTTATTATCTTATCTGTTTTGATTGTCTGGATTAATTTCCTTCTTGGCAAAGATTATTTACAGAAGGCCGGCATTGTTTATCCGCAGTACGCGGCATTGTCACGCTGGAAGATTTCCGACGGGCTTGTCTGGGTTTTCATCATTTCCGGAGCGCTTTTTTTTATACCGCAAAGCGGCATACATTTTATCAGTATAAATTTAATTTTTATCATATGTTTCATATATTTACTGCAAGGTCTGGCGATTATCAGCTTCGTGTTCCAGAGTAAAAACGTGCCCGCTTTTTTCCGCTATTTTTTTTATTTTTTAATTGCAGTTCAACAATTGCTTATGATACCTATAATAGCCATCGGACTATTTGACATCTGGATTGATTTCCGGAAGCTCATTCAGAAAAATCAGACAGCAGATTAATTTTTATTCAATATTTTTATATACAATGGAGGATGTTCATGAAAGTAATTCTGAAACAAAGCGTGCCTTCTCTGGGCAAGGCGGGAAACGTGGTGAAGGTCAACGACGGATATGGCCGTAATTATCTGATTCCCAAAGGACTGGCTGTTGAAGCCGATGAAAAAAACATTAAACTCTTCGAGCATGAAAAAAATAATATCCTGAAAAAAGCGGCAAAGGAGCACAAAAACGCGCAGGATCTGGCGGATGTTTTATCCAGGGAAACCATCACCATCACCCGCAAGATCGGCGACCAGGACAAATTGTTCGGTTCAGTGAGCGCCAAGGATATCGAAGCGGTGCTGAAGGAAAAAGGCTACGACATTAACCGGAAAATGATTGTCCATGAACACGGTGAGCATATCAAGGAACTCGGTGAGTACAAGGTAAAAATCAAATTGGGTCATGATGTGGAAACACACATTGCCCTGAAGGTTGTCGGCGAATAGTAATGCAAGCAATAGATCCTTCATTATATAAACTTCCGCCGCAAAATCTCGAGGCGGAGCAGTCTGTCCTCGGCAGTATTTTGCTGGAGAACAGCGCCATCAACCGGGTGCTCGAAATTTTGTCTCCGGGTGATTTTTACTCCGAGGCTCATCGCAAGATTTTCAATATGATCAGCGAGCTTTCCGAAAAAAACGAGCCGGTTGATTTAATTACCTTAAGCAGCGCCCTGAAAGATAAGAACGTGCTGGATTCGGTAGGAGGCACGACGTATCTGGCGTCTCTGGTGGATAATGTGCCGTCGGCGGCGAACGCAGCGAACTATGCGAAAATTGTAAAAGAGAAAGCAATTCTGCGCGGACTCATCACATCGGCTACGGAAATTATCGACAGCTGCTATGATACCGGTTCCGATGTTGACACTATTCTGGATAAGGCCGAGCATAATATTTTTGAAATTTCCGAAAATAAAGTACGCCAGGATTATTTTTCCATCCGGGACATTGTCAAGGACAGTTTCCGTTCCATCGAGGATTTGTATTCACGCCAGCAGTTGATTACAGGTGTGCCGACCGGTTTTGAAAAGATTGATGATCTGACAGCCGGATTGCAGAAATCCGAACTGATCATTATCGCCGGACGTCCCAGCATGGGCAAGACGGCGTTTGCTCTAAACATTGCCTTGCACGCGGCCATGGAAGGACAGATACCGACCGCCATTTTTTCACTGGAAATGTCCAAAGAACAGCTTGCGTTTCGTCTGCTTTCTTCCGAAGCCAAGGTGGATGCCCAGCGCCTGAGAAAAGGTTTTCTGGGAGAAACGGATTGGCCGAAGCTGACGACGGCCGCCGGCCGTTTATCCGACGCCCCTCTTTACATCGATGATACGGCCGCCATTACCGTTCTGGAGATGAAAGCCAAGTCCCGCCGGCTGAAAGCGGACAGGGGATTGGGATTAATCGTTGTGGATTACATTCAGCTGATGAAGTCCAGCTATGCACACGATTCCCGGGAACGGGAAATATCGGATATCAGCCGTTCGTTGAAGGCTCTGGCCAAAGAACTCAATGTGCCGGTCGTGGCGCTTTCGCAGTTGAATCGTCAGGTCGAAAGCCGTACGAACCGCCGGCCGCAGATGGCGGACTTGCGGGAGTCCGGCGCCATTGAACAGGATGCCGATGTCATCGCCTTTATCTACCGTGATGAGGTTTATAACAAATCAGAAGATAATCCCGACAAGGGCACGGCGGAAATTATCATCGCCAAGCAACGAAACGGTCCTACCGACACGGTGAAACTTGCCTTCATCGACAAGTACACGAGTTTTGAAAATCTCTCGCGTGTGGATGCTCCGGAAGGCTAGTACGGAAAAAATACCTATCTTCTTTTTAGGGATACCTTATAATCGCCGCGTCACTGGCCGTGACGCCTGATATACCGAAACAGTCTTTTCCCGCTTTATGGGTCGATATACTATCTGATAAAAAATCTGAAAACTGTTTTAGAAACTATATTTTATACCGAAACCGATACCGTTTGAAGCATCCAGCCGGCCCTCGAAAAGACCATTGGCGCCGGACCGATGATGCACTCTCGTCACAAAGCTCCATTGCGGATGCTCAGGCAGGGCAAAAGCGAACTCAAGCATCAGGTATCCGAGTAATTTGGGAGAAATTTTATCTTTTCCGACGCTATTTTCTTCGATGTCAGGTTTTTCAAACGCGTAGGATACCCCCGCGCCGACCGCGACACTTGTGTCGACGTATTGGTCCCATGGAAAATTTTTCCAGCGAAACACCACCGGTACGGCGTTGACTTCAAAATGGTTTTGTTCGCCGAAATGTTTTCCAATTTGTCCTTCCATTTCAAAATCCACGGGTAATTTTTTGAACGAATGTATTCTTTTCGCCAAAGACATGACGGCGATATAAGAATCTTCGTAATGGGCATTGAATGTCAAAGTTTCTCCCAGCGTATCAGGACTGAGTTGTGCACCGTAACCGGTCAGCATCCAGTCTCGTTGAAGAGGTGTTGCTTTGGGAACGGAGGCTGCCTTCCGGGCGGATTTTACCTTTTTCGCCGGCTTTGCTTTCTTGACAGACGTTGATTGCTGATCAGACGTGGCTTGAACCGCAGGCGCTGCTTGCGCAGCATATGACGTTTGGTCATAACAAAACAGCGATATCAGGACGCCGATGGACAAAATCATTATCAGTTTTTTTTTCGTTATCATGCATCAACTCCTTTATAATGTTATTCTAATCAACAGACATCTCAAAAAAGACCGCATTAGAAGTCATTGCAGGGTTGTATTTCACATTTTTAGTCGAGATTCAAATACTATTTGTGTGAATTTTAATATGACTTTAATGAATATCATGTCCGTAAAATCTTCTAAGCCACTGAAAGTTTCTATTGTGATATATCGCCTTTATGCATGATAAAGTCAAAATGTGCTTGCCGATCATCAGTCATCCATCAAATATTGAATCGCCGTCCGTCCCATACGGTATTTTATAAATCTTGAAATAAGTGTAAATTGCGGGTAGAGATGAGCAGCATCATGAATAGATTTTTAGAATGTAAAAGAAACATGTATATTTTCCATGGCGGTCGTTTTTTTGACAGGTATCAACAGAGACATCATATATGCGTTTACTGTTAGTAGAAGATGATCTGAAAATTGCCTCGTTCATTATCAATGGCCTTCAAGAGGCGGGGTTTGCTGTTGACCATGCCGACGACGGAGAAGACGGACTGCATATGGCAAGCCATGAACCCTATGATGCGGCAATCATCGACTGCATGTTGCCCAAGTTGGATGGTCTCTCGCTCATCAGTAAGCTGCGTCAACAACAAGTCAACACCCCTGTTATTATATTGAGTGCCAAGAGATCGGTGGAGGACCGGATAAAAGGACTTGAAAGCGGGAGCGATGATTATCTGACAAAGCCTTTTGCGTTTTCAGAACTCTTAGCCAGGGTCTATGCATTAATCAGACGTGCCACTGGAGCCAAGGAAACGACAAAGCTTGAGATAGGCGGCTTATCGTTGGATCTTATTAAAAAAGAAGTTTTAAGAGATGGGAAAAAAATTGATCTTCAACCCAGAGAGCTGTCCCTGCTTGAATATCTGATGCGTAACGCAGGTCGTGTGGTTTCGAAAACCATGATTATGGAGCATGTCTGGAACTATGATTTTGTGCCCATGACGAATGTCGTGGAGGCACGGATATGCATATTACGGGAAAAAATAGATAATGAATTCGATACCAAATTGATCCACACCATTCGCGGAGCGGGTTATGTTCTTAAAGATCATTCGTAAAATCTGGCATAAATTGGCCTTTAAGCTCACCCTTTGGTACGCTGTCGTTTTTACGATCTCGTTAATCGGGGCATTGTGCGTATTGTATGTCATGGTCACGAACTCCATACAACGATCTATTGACGAGAGTCTGCTGGAGGATTTGGACGAAGTGTCTGCAACGCTGGCCCTGGCCGGTGATGAACATACATTGACAGCCATGAACATCGAGGCGCAATCCGAAGGCATAGACAAGATGTATCTTCGTCTGATGGATCAAACGGGACATGTCATTGCCACATCGGATATGAAATACTGGAGCGCAGCGGGGATCAATAAACATGCCATCATGAAGGTCAGCACGGGGAAATCACCCATCTTTGAAACGCAAACTGTTCCCGGAAGATTCCATAAAATAAGGGTTGTCTATGGCATGGTCGGTACAGGTAAAATTTTACAGATAGGCGTTTCTTTAAAGGAAAAAGAACGTTTTTTCAGTACCATCTACGCAACCGTTGTTCCCATTATGATTTGTTTTGTGTTGTTCTCTGCGGTGATCGGATGGTTCATGGTTAATCGAGCATTATCAGGAGTGGAAGAAGTGACAAGCACAGCATCGGATATATCCAAGGGACTTTTCGACAAAAGAGTCAATATAAAATCAAACAGCTACGAAGTAGATCTGTTGTCAGATACCTTTAACCGCATGCTGGACCATATCCAGATCCTGATGAAAGGCATGAGTGAAGTAACCGATAATATGGCTCATGATCTGAAGACGCCTATTACAAGAATGAGAATGGCAGCCGAAATGGAGCTGGATAACCCCAACTGTGGCGAAGAGGGACAAAAACTGGCTGCCAACCTGATAGAAGAATGCGATAATCTTCTTCAGATGATTAACACCATGCTGATGATCTCTAAAGAAGAATCGGGTATTTCCGAGCGCGAAAAGAAGCCGGTTGATTTGTCGCGCATTGTCAAGAATGCTTTTGAATTATTTTCTCCCATTGCAAAAGAAAAAAGAGTCCAATGTTTAAATAAAGTATCCGATAATGTAAAGATCGTAGGAGACGTTCATAGTTTGGAAAGAATGGTCATCAATCTATTGGAGAATGCCATAAAATATACCAAGGACGGTGGACGTGTGACCGTTTTATCCCATATCGAAAATGGGATCGTTAAAATCATATTTAACGATACCGGGATAGGTATCTCTGAAGAAGACATATCCCATATCTTCAAGAGACTGTACCGTTGTGATAGAAGCCGTTCGCAGCAGGGTTTCGGACTTGGCCTGAGCCTGGCTTTAGCGGTTGCTCATGCCCACCACGGTGACATCACTGTCTTCAGCAAGCCTGGTGAAGGCAGCACCTTTACGGTGATTCTTCCCCAGTAATTTTTTCTAAAAATATCTCTTTCCTGTCCGGGGGCAGAGTATTTGCGCTTCCGTTCATGTCTGTGATTTTCTCTCTTACAATACGTGATTTTCACCCTGTCGGTAACTGTGGGTGCCCTTACATTACGAAATAGTAATGTTCACGTAATCTTCTCGTAACATTGATGTGTTAAATAATCACCCATTAAAAAACATGACGATCATCATGTTTTACCTGAAGGAGTACCAATAATCATGAGAAGTAAGACAACAGAAGCGGACCTGTTATATCCATATCAAGTGGTTTCAGAGGATCAGGACATGCGGGATGAAAATCGCATAGTGTTCAAACCCAACGCGCTAAAACGAATCCATACCGGCATCGTCAATGTTTGGGGCTATGTAACCCGGAATGAGCATATTCTGAGCTCATCTTTCCGGAATGAAAAAGAACAAGAAATCAATCTGCACTTAAAAGGCTATCCGAGAAATCACAACTACTTGATTCTTAAAAAAAAGCTGATCCCGAGCTTTAAACTATATGAAAGATTGAGACAGGTCACGGCGCTTTATCCCACATCATTGAAAAGCTTTATCGATATCGGATGTTGTAGAGGTTTTTATGCTTTACATGCCGCCAATATTAAAACCTGCACGGTATCGGTTGGCGTCGATGTTCATCAACCTTTTGTCCATACCTCGAATATGGTCCGGGAATATCTGGGACAGCAAAATTCCTCTTTTTATATGGCGTCTCTCGATATGGTATCAAGCAATCCCGAAGCGTACGGCGGACCGTACCAGACCGTCCTATTATTAGGACTTTATCATTACCTGTTCTGGGGCAGTAACTTGTGCTCAGATGCCTATGGCAGTCATCATAAAATCTTTCAAAGGCTATCTCAGATATGCACCGGCCGACTTATTTTTTCGGGACGATTGGAAGTCGATCAGCTTCCCAGGGCCGAAAAGGAAAAGGCGCAATCCTCTCCCAAAGTTGCCGAGTATAATACAAACTGTTTTTTAAAGGCCGCGGAAGAGTTTTTTGATGTGCATAAAGCCGGGTTTTTGGGTGCCTACCCCTTACTGGTGATGGATAGAAAAAATGTTTAAAAAAAGGACCATTCTTTTGTTCGCTTGTCTACTGATTATCTGCTGCCACGGTAAAAATCATGGCATGACCGTCAGGCCATATCTTTCACAGGTGACGGAAAATTCCATCGTCGTCAACTGGCATACCGCAGATCCCCTGGAGTCTGTGATTGCATACGGCGAGACCGCGGCATGTGAACTCACCGTAAGAGATGATGCAAAAACACGTTTCCACAGTATAAAGATTACAAGACTTAAGCCGTCAAAAACATATTATTATCGAATTTTATCAAAGGGGCACATGGGTATTTATCAATTCCGTACGGCCGTCAAGGCCGGTGAAGAATTTTTCTTTGCTGTTTATGGCGATACCAGAACCAATGATCAGAATCATATCCATATATTGAATAAAATTCTTCGAACGCAGCCGCTATTCATCATCAACACGGGAGATATGACGATGGGTGACGATGAAGACGACTGGCATCGTTACTTCTCTGTTATTTGTGATAAAACGAATGTCGGCGAAACGATTCCGATATACTCCACAATGGGAAACCATGACTTTAAAAGAGATTTATATAAAAGTCTTTACCTTCAATATTTATCTCTGCCCATTAATCATTCTGATAACACGGAAGCTTTCTACTCATTCAATATCGGCAATGCCCACTTCGTTGCCTTAAATAATTATTTATCTTTCGACCCCGCTTCACCTCAATATCAGTGGTTTGCTGAAGACTTGAAAAAATCTGCCCCTTATAAATGGAAAATCGTCTTTATTCATGAACCGTTTTATAGTTCCGGAAAGCACGGCGGCAATATGCATCAACGCAGAGTTTTGGGTCCCTTGTTCGAAAAAGGCGGTGTTGCCCTTGTTTTCTCGGGACATGATCATCTCTACGAGCGGACAAAAATGATCAAAGGTGTGACTTATGTTGTAACGGGCGGCGGGGGTGCAAAACTATATAATGCAAGACAGGATGAATGGATAAAAGTAACCGATAAATCACGTCATTTCTGCAAAGTACGCATTGCCAAAGACCAATGTGAAGTAGAAATGATTCGTGCCGATGGAACAGTTGGAGATCGTCTGGTTTTAACGCAACACAGTCAGTCGTTGGACAGAAGTTCTGATTTCGAGCAGCCGAAAAATAGGGGCACGGAAGAAGATAGCAGACAGACTTTACAAGACACATCCACAGCTTGGCAAAGGTTTTTATACAATCTATCCTTTATCTTCTCCAGTGGCGGACACCCCTTCCTCAGTGGAAAAAGCAGTTGATCGTATATTATAAGGATATGAAGAAAATAACTGCTAACCATCTCATCATTATATCGGCATCGTTTTTGGTTCTATTCGACAACGTTTCCTTTTTTAGAAATGTCGTGAAAGTTTATCCTGTGTCCTTGAGTAACATGGGTTTCTTAATATCGCTGGCCATGGGGCTCATGTGTGTGATCATCCTATTGCTGGCCCTTGTTTCTTCCAAATATACGCTTAAGCCCATCCTGATTTTCACCCTCTTGGTGTCTTCGGTTACCAACTACTTCATGAACAATTACAGTACGGTCATTGATCATACGATGATCCAGAATATTTTCTCGACAAACCTGAAAGAAACTGTCGAACTTTTCAGCTTTAAACTTTTTTTGTATTTTATTTTTTTAGGGGTTCTTCCTTCCTTGTTTATTGGCCGGATCGAAGTGCAACGTGGCTCTTTGGGAGCCGAATTTATTTCACGCTTAAAACTTGTCTCTATTGCTTTGGCGGTCATGCTTTTGTCTCTTTTGATGTTCAGCAAATTCTATACGTCTTTCCTGAGAGAACATAAACCGCTTCGCTATCGAACAAATCCGACATATACTTACTATTCACTCGGAAAATATCTCAACAACAAATTTAAAGATCACAATGTCCAACTCAAAATGATTGGAGAAGACGAGAAAATACCGGAGACGGATACGGACAGGGAGTTGATCATTCTGGTGGTCGGGGAAGCTGCA